>Ga0307373_10012113_pt1 | contig 12332 bp, 16 predicted proteins | sample OX2MG_FD_202534 | JGI IMG/M metagenome (GOLD analysis project Ga0307373, IMG submission 202534) | Soil microbial communities from Risofladan, Vaasa, Finland - OX-2 | ecosystem: Environmental > Terrestrial > Soil > Coastal area > Acid sulfate soil | place: Finland: Risofladan, Vaasa | collected...
GCTCGTCATGCGTGCCATCGACTCGAGGTACGGGGTCGGGCTCTCGCCGCGCAGGAGCGCGCCGTGACCACGCTCGCCGGCAAGCAGCGGCCAGGGGCGGCCGATGCCGGTGCCGTCGAAGGGGCTGCCGTCTGTGTGCTCGCCGTAGCCGTCGCCTTCGTAGCGGCGGTAGGCGATTCCGGTCGGCAGTTCCGCGCGCAGCTCCCCGTCGACGACGGTGAGGGTATCGCTGATCCGGGGGTCGTGCGGATCGCGCAGGCCGACCCGGACGAGGTAGAGGAAGTCGAGCCCGACGAGCGCGGAGGCGGGGACGGTTGCGCCGCCGCGGTTTCGTACCTCGACGCGGCCACAGAGCCCGCCCTGGCTGGGGTCGGGCCCGATGCGGACGTAGTGGCCGGTTACGCCGTAGCGGTGCGCGAGCTCGGTGTCCTCGAGATAGGTCCACTCTTCGATCTGCTCGTTCCAGCAGTCGGCGAGCGCGAGCGCGTAGTCGCGCTCTGCACCCTCGAGCCAGTCGCCGGCTGCGACGAGGGCGGCGACCTCGACCGCGAGGGTGAAGGGGCTCGCGCCGGGGTTCTCCTCCCAGCGGTCCTGTGGGCTGAGCGGCCCGCTGCGGGCGAGGTAGGCGGCGGCTGCGCGGACCATCGCGGCGACCGGGCCGCTCTCGGGCGCGCCGGCTTCGCGCAGCTTGGCGGCGAGCAGGATCGGGAAGCCGACCTCGTCGAGCTGGATGCCGGTCCAGAAGGGCCGCCCGTCCGGATAGAAGTTCTGCGACCAGGAGCCGTCGGGCCGCTGCGTGGCGGCGAGGTAGGTGAGCATGCGGCGGGCGCCGTCGATGTCGCCGATCGCGAGCAGCGCGAGCCCGGTCTCGACGGCGTCGCGCGCCCAGACGAGGTGGTAGCCGCCGGCGTCGTCGTGCGCGAACCCCCAGGGCACAGACAGGCTCGCGACGGTTGCGCCCGGATAGGTCCGGTCCTCGTGCACCTTCAACACCGCCGCCGACAGGAGGGCTTCGCGGCGGAGACCCGCAGGTCCGCGCGGCAGCTTCAGCCGGTCGCGCCATTCCTCCCAGCCCTCGACGAAGCGGGCCCGGATTGGCGCGTAGCCTTCGGCGAGCGCTGAGGCGGCCAGCGTGGCGGCGCCGTTTGGGGTCAGCGCGAAGCCGAGCGCGAGCACGCCCTCGCCCGGTGGCAGCTCGCCGATCAGGGCGACGTTGCCGTTTTCGGCGCGGCCGAATTCGCAGGTCATGGCGCCGTTGCGGGTGAAGTCCTGCCAGCCGTCGGAGAAGCCGACATAGCCGGCGCTTGCACGCGCGAACGGGACCGCGGCCAGCAGCGCGAGCGCCTCGCTGTTTTTGGCGGCGTAGAGGCCGCGGTCGACCCAGGCGGTGTTGCCGTGTCCGTCGCCGCCGAGGTGCGGGGCAAGCAGCGGATAGAGCCCGGCGCCGCCCTCGAGCGTGTAGGCGATCAGCAGCACGTCGCGAAGTGGATCTGGCAGGAACTCGAGCTCGAGCCGGTAGTTGTCGCCCTCGTGGGCGACACGAGGGAGGGGCACACAGGGGCTCGGCGTCTCGAGCGAATAGCGCTGTGCCCGCTTCACCTCAACCCAGCCGTCGCGGCCGGCGACGATGAAGCCGAGGTCGCGCACTTGCGGGCGGCCTGTCGCCGGCCAGTAGATCTCGTTCAGGATGCCGAAGCCGACCGTCGCCCAGACGCGGCTAGGCCCGAGCGCGGTCGTAACCGCATCCTTCGCACTCGAGGTCCAGGTGGGCTCGATCCCCGGCCCTCCAAACGCGTCGGAGCCGGGAGCAGGATCGAAGGCGTCGCTCACCCCGCCCACCCGCTCAACACTCTCGACTGTCTCAGCAGCTGCACGACCGTTCGACCCGCCTCGTCGGCGAAAGATTCAGGGCGAGGTTGCGTAACCTGCGGCGCGGGATCCGCCGGCCGCTGGTTTAGACCACCCAGGCGCAGCCGTTCCAGTATGCGCGGACGCGCCGCGAGAAGCGGCTGGTGTCGAGATGGATCTCGTCGGGAAGCCGGCCGAGCCGGCTGGGGAGGAAGAGTTCGAACCGATCGGCGCCCGCGACGCGCCGAAACTCCTTCCGCTTCGGCGCGACGCTGGAGGTGACGAGCGTGGTCAGGCTGCCGCAGCAGCCAGCCCGTTTCGGCCAGACGTATAGCCGGCCGCCGGAGGCGTTGATCAGCTCGACCGCCGGGTCGGAGACGACCACTCGCATGGCCCGCATCGTCGCAGATTGAACCGGCGGCGCGAATCTCGCGGCGTACCGGCGGGTCGAACACGTCATGGCAGCAAAGGCACAGATTGAGCGCGAGGATCTGGTGCTGCGGTCGGGCCGAGAGTTCGCATGCCGACGCTGCGGCTACGGGATCACCGTCTTCGTCTCCCGGCTTCCGCGCTGCCCGATGTGCGGCGCGGCGAGCTGGCGCGAACGCCTGCGGAGATGGCGAGGATGAGCGACGCACGCCACGAGCTTCGCGACTGGTACGGCCGGCGTCTCCGTCCGAAGCTCCTCGCTGCCGCCGAGTCGGGTGCGATCCGCCCCGCCGCGGCGGTGGCGCTCGAACGCCAGATGCGCGATCTGCTCGCGAGCGGACGACCTACCGCCTAACGGCGCTGCATCGTCTCAGCGATCCGGCGCATCGAAGGCGACGTAAGACCCAAACCCGTCCGGCCGGATCGATCGAGGCCGGGCCCCCTTCCCCCGGACGCGGGGCGGCTGTTTTTGCAGCCGTCCCGCAACCCGTTACTCGGAGGTCGCGATGAGCGGACGCAAGGCGAAGCAGGCGCGCAAGAACCAGCGTCAACCCGCGAACAGGCGGCGGTGGCTCTCGGAGCGTCGCCTCGCCTACGTCGCAGCGGCGGGGGCGCTCGTCGCCGTGACCGTCGGCGGGATCGCGATCGCGCACAAGGACGGCGGCACGAGCCCGAGTGCGAACGCATCCGCGCTTGCGGGCGGGATCAGCCGCACGAGCGCAGCAGCGCCGGCGCTGCGCGGGACCGATCCGATCGACGGCCGACAGGTCAGCCTCGCGCAGTTCGGCGGCAAGCCGGTGGTGCTGAACGTCTGGGCATCCTGGTGCACAGGCTGTAACCAGGAGGCCGCCGACCTGCACCGCTTCGCCGTCCAGCACCCATCGGCACAGGTGCTCGGAATCGACACGCAGGACACGACCGGCGGCGCGCGCGCGTTCTACCGCAAGTGGCACTGGCAGCATCCGAGCATCGCCGACCCGCACGGGTCACTGGGCGCGCAGCTCGCTGTCACCGGATTGCCGACGACGTTCTTCCTCGACAGCCGCCACCGCATCGTCGCCAAGATCGTCGGCGCCGGCGATCTCGCCGAGTTCAACCAGGCGCTGCAACTCGCCCTCCGCAGCTGACAGATGATCCACTTCGGCCCCGGCGCGTTCGCAGCCGCCTTCGCCGCGGGCGTCGTCTCCTTTGTATCGCCGTGCGTGCTGCCGCTGATCCCCGGCTACCTTTCCTTCGTCTCGGGGGTCGGCTTCGGCGAGCTCGGTGCCCGGCCGCGCCGCGTCGTCGGGCAGACGGCATGGTTCGTGCTCGGATTCGGAACGATGTTCGCGCTCCTCGGCGCCGGCGCGGCGTGGTTTGGCAACACCTTGCTCGTCCACCGCCGCTCGCTCGAGATCGCCGCTGGCATCTTCATCGCTCTCGCCGGAGTGATCTACGCAGGTCTGCCGCTGCCGGCGCTGCTCCTCGCCGAGCGGCGCATCCATCTCCGTCGCGAAGGAAGCGGACCGCTCACCGCGCTGGCGGCCGGCCTTGCGTTCGCGATTGGCTGGACGCCGTGCATCGGCCCGACCCTGGCCGCGATCCTCACCCTCGCCGCCGCCGGCGGCCGCGCCGGCCAGGGGGCCGTGCTCTTGCTCGTCTACGCCCTCGGCCTTGGGGTGCCGTTTCTGCTCTTCGGGCTCGCGTTCACACGCGCGCTCGGACTCTCGCGCGCACTTCGAGTGCACTGGCGGATGGTCAGCACCACCTCCGGCGCGCTCCTGGTCGCCTTCGGCGTGCTGCTCGCAACCGGCGAGCTGACCCGGTTAACCTCGCTGCTCTCCCGCTTTACTGGTCTGACCGTGTGATCGGCGCTCAGTGCTTTCCGCGCGCTACTCCGCTGATTGTTCGGATGCCGAGATCTGAAGCAGTGGTCTAGCGTCAGTTTGCTGCCAGGGGCATCGTCGAGCGCCGCTTTGCTCGAACCGTTCGGTGCAACACCGAAGGGAGTACCGGATGCGATCGATGCCTTCCCGAATGCTGCGAATGGTCGCGTTCTTCTCCGCGGTCTCGCCGACGCCTGGGGGCCGGTGCACCGAATCCGTCCCTCATCGCATCGAAGCGAGTACGCGGTGATAGCCAAGCCAACTCCTCTAGCGCAACCGGTAGCTGACGAAGCGCGACTCGTCGCGCGTGCGCGCGAGCGCGACGCCGTCGCCTTCGAGCAGCTGATCGTTGCGCAGGCTGCGCCTCTTCAGCGGATGCTGCGTCGGATGCTGGGATCGACTGCCGATGCGGAGGAGGTACTGCAAGAGACGTTTCTGAAAGCGTGGCGGGCGATCGAGCGTTTCCGCGGCGACGCGCAATTTTCGACCTGGCTCTATCGCATTGCTGTCAACGAGGCCAGACGCAGACAGGCCTACGATGCGCACCGGCGTGCGCTTCCGATCGATGACCTCATGGTCGAGCTGCCCGACCTCTCTGCCGGGCCGGCTGCACTTGCCGAGTCTGCCGAGCTCGAAGCGTTCATCGAACAGTGCGTCGCCGAGCTTCCCGTCAGCTACCGCGAGGCCGTGGTGCTGCGCGACGTCGAAGGACTCTCAAATGAGGAGGCCGCAGCGGTGCTTGAGCTCGACCTGCGTAACTTCAAGAGCCGCTTGCACCGCGGCCGGATGGCGATCAGGCGCCAGGTGGAAGAGCGATACGGCTGAAGCCCGGCTGGTGCGGCCGGGCACACCAGGGCGGGGTAACCGGCCGCACGAGTCTTCGATGCGCCCGGCAACACGGAGATTCAGGTCGTCGCCACGCCTCCAGGATCTTTGTCGATGGGTGAATCTCTGAGCCCAACCGCAGGTCCAAAACCCATAGGACTTCTCTGTCGACGACTCGCTGGGAGCTGACCTGATGAAACGAATTCTCGCGCGGCTGATGGGCGCAGACCCGCAGGAATGTGAGCACGTGCGCGCCACCTTCTCCGACTATGTCGACGGCGAGTTGCCGCCCGAGGAGGCTGCGCGGCTGGAAGCGCACGTCGGCATCTGCCCGCGCTGCCGGCAGGCGCTGACCAATCTGCGGTTCACACTCGGCGGGCTCGGCCGGCTCGCACGGGCCGACGGCGCCGAGGACGAGGAAGTCGCCGAGCGTGCCCGCCAGGCCTGGCGCGCACACGGCGAATAGCCGAAGAATCTCCCGTCGCCTCTCGGGGTCAGAAGGGGTGCAACAAACCCCCGACCCCAAGGAGGAGACATGGACTCTCTCGACCGCGAGGCGCAGGCGAGACAACGGCTTGCCTTTGCGCTGCTCGGTCTCGTCACCCTCGGCTGGATGGTGGGGCTCGCCTTCGGCTTCGCGCTCGCAGACGGCGCCGGCGGCGGGCTCGTCCGCACCAGCCCACAGTGGCTGAGCCCGACCCTGCAAGGCGTGATCGCACTCGCCATCACCTCGGTGGCGGTCGTGCTGACCGCGATCACGCGGCGCATCCGTATCCGTGCCCACGTTCTGAGCGAGGCGCTGCCGCGCTTGCTCACCACCCACTGACGAACTCGAAAGGAGACAGACGACATGGCAACTGCAACGATCTCGCGCATCGGGCGCGAGCTGGCGATCCCACGCGAGAACGAGGGCTTCGACATTCCCGCGATGGCACGCAAGCTTTGGCGGCCAATGGTCGCGATGGGCCTGATGACGGTCGCAGCCGGCGTAATCGTCGGCATCGTCCAGGCCAACCTCAACGTCCCCTTGCACGTCTCGCAGGTGGCGGCCTGGAATCCGGGCGTGCTCTTCCTCGGCATCGGCTTCCTGCTCTCGGCGGTCACGTTCTTGCTCGCGACGATCCTCGGCGAGCTCCGCGACGGCGGCACGAGCGTCCAACAGGCACTCGGCGAAAAGGCACTGATCCTGAAGCGGCCGCTGACGGGAAAGCTGTTCCCGCCGGCGATGATGATGGGCCTGATGACGCTGATCGCGGCGCTCGCGGTCGGCTTCGTCCAGGCGGCCAAGCTCGACAACAACCCGGGCGCAGCGGCCGACATCGGCGCCTGGATCGGCCCGCTGCGCTTCGCCGGTGTTGCGCTCCTGTTCACCGCCGTCGCGCTCGCGCTCGCAACGATCGTGCACTCGCTCCGCTTCCAGGCGGCGCGAATCGAGCAGATCGCAGACCAGCACGCCGCCGCTTAGCGGCGTGCATTCCCTCCCTGACGGCCGCCTCGCCGAGGCGGCCGTCACCCGTTGACGCGCGCATCGCTCAACGCCGAAGCCGCATCAAACGAAAGACAAAGGAAAGGAGTCAGACGTGATGACCAAACGCGCAATGCTCGTCGGAGCGGCCGGCGGTATGGCCGCGGGGATGATGATGGCGGCGGTCGAGATGATCTACGGCTGGGCCTCGAGCACCCACACCGCGTGGGACGCGCCGATGGGGATCTGGGCCTACGTCGCCGGCCTGAACCACTTCGGCCAGCCGGCCAACCACATCGGCCCGATTGCGCTCGGGCTCGTCGGCCACATGATGAACTCGATGATCATCGGGATCGTCTTTGTTGCGCTGATGCGGATGCTGCGCAACCCGCCCGGAGCGTTGATGTTCGGCACTGCGTACGGCGTCGGCCTCTGGGCGCTGATGCGCTACGTGTTGCTGCCGCTCTACACGCCGAACGACAGGCTGTTTACGACCAGCATGATCAGCCCGCAGTGGGTGTGGTGGGTCGCGCACGTCGCGCTCGGCATGACCGCCGGTCTCGTCTATCTGTTGTTCGGACGGCGGCAGCTCGCCGCAGCGGGCGAAGGCCGGCTGCACGAGCTGCGTGAGCCACGTATACACCGAGCCGCCTGAGTCGGATGGGGCGCCCCGAGAACGCGATAGCGACACCGCTCGGGGCGCTCCTGCGCGGCCTGCTTGCAGGCGGCGGCGGCACCGCCGCCATGACCGCCTACCAGGGGCTCGTACAGTCGGGCGGAGACGGCGCAGACGGCGACCAGCCCGTAAGCGAGCACGAACGGTGGCAGCAGGCACCTGCCCCGGCTCAGGTCGCGAAGCGGATCCTCGAAGGCGTCTTCGAGAAGCAGGTCGCCGCCGACCGGATCCCCGTGCTGACGAACGCGATGCATTGGCTGTACGGAACGACGCTCGGCGGGATCTACGGCCTCGTGCAGGGGACAATCCGCGCCAATCCGCTCGCAGGCGGACTCGGCTGCGCCGGCGGCGTCTGGGCGCTCTCATATCTGCAGCTCGTGCCAATCGGCCGTACCACCTCGTCTACGGCGTCGCCGCCGGAAGCGCCTACGACGGTCTGGAGCGGCTCAGCGCGTCGAGGTACGACTGAATTTGCTGAGTGCCCGACGGGTCCAAAGCGCCGATGCTCTCGCATGAAACCTTGAGCTGCTTCGCGCCCTGGTCCGGTGAGGAGGTCGAGTGGCGTCGCGAGGAGGAGATCCTCGCGCGCATCTTCTGCCGGCTTCGCGCGCTGAAGCGCGCCGGCTGCGACGAGCCGGACTGTGTCGTCCTCGCCGCCCGATTGGACGCCGAGCTCGACAGGGCGCTTGAGCTGCTCGAACGAGGCTGCCCGCCAGCGCTCGCTGTCCGGATCTGCGCATGAGGGATGCGCACGTGCCAGGCGATGCTCGCGTGTTCCCGCTGATCGGCGGGGAGGCTGTCCCCTGGCTCTCCGTCGAGCAGATGCGCGAGGTCGACCGGATCATGGTTGAGGAGCTCGCGATCTCACTGGTGCGGATGATGGAGAACGCCGGCCGCAACCTCGCCGAGCTGGCCCGTCACCTGCTCGGCGGCGACAGCCGCGGCCGGCCGATCCTGGTGCTGGCGGGGCCAGGCGGAAACGGCGGCGGTGGCCTGGTTGCTGCGCGCCACCTGATGTCCGCCGGCGCGCAGGTGGAGGTGGCACTCTCGGCTCCCGCTGAAGCGTTCGCGCCGGTGCCCGCTGAACAACTCGAGATCGCGCGGAAGCTCGAGATCCCGATCCACCACCGGACCGACTCGCTCCGACAGCCGGCGCTGGTGATCGACGCTTTACTCGGCTACAGCCAGCGCGGCAAGCCGCACAGCGCGGAGCTGATCCGCTGGAGCGCCGGCCGCCGAACGCTCGCACTCGATGTCCCCTCGGGACTTGAGCTGACGAGCGGAAGACTGTGGACGCCGCACATCGCCGCCGAAGCGACGATGACGCTCGCGGCGCCGAAAACCGCTTTGGCCGCACCCAATGCGCGCGCCGCCACAGGCCGTCTCTACCTCGCCGACATCTCTGTGCCCGGTGTTGTCTATGAGCGGCTGGGCCTCTCGTACCGCACGCCTTTCACGCAGGGGCCGATCGTCGAACTCGGGGTGCGCATCCGGGGGTGACATGCCGCCTGTACCTCCTTGAAAAGGAAAGGAACAACGGATGAAACATGTTGCTGTTCTTGCCGTACCGCTACTTGTCGTTGTGGCGCTCACCCTCCCTCGAGGGACGCACGCGGCGGCGCACGCAACCGTATTGCGCGGTACCGTCGGTCCGGGCTTCACGATCACGTTGCGGACGGCGCGGGGGACGCTCGTGAAGAAGCTCAAGTCCGGCACGTACACGATCCGGATCCGCGACCTCTCGCCGATCCACAACTTCCATCTGCTCGGGTCGGGTGTGAACAAGCTGACCTCGGTGCAGAACACCGGCAGCGTGACCTGGACGGTTCGGCTCAAGCAGGGGATCTACCGCTACCGCTGCGACCCGCACCGGACGATCATGCACGGCAGCTTCACCGTCTCCTGACGGGTCTGCATCCGAAGCGCGCGTCGCGGCTGTACCTCAGGAGGAGGCCAATCCGGCCTCGTCCGGCGCCGCGCGCGCCTTTCGGAAACCGTCGTCAAGGAGGGTCATGAAGATTCATGGGAGTAAGAGCAAGGTCGCGGTCGCGGCGCTCGCGGTGCTGGGAGCCGTCTACGGAGCGGCGATTGCGCTTGGCGCGCCGCCGATGATGACCGCCCACACCGGCGCTCACCTGAAGGTGCTGGCGCCGGCGAACGGCTTCACGCTCACCGGCAACACGCTCAACACCGACGTCTCGATCACGCACTTCAAGGTCGACTGCCGTTTTGCCGGCACGGCCAACCGCAAAGGGATCGGCCATTACCACATCGAGCTGGACAAGTCGCTGATCAACATGATCTGCGGTCCGCGCAGCTCGGTCAGCATGCTCGACGTCACGCCGGGTAAGCACACCGTGCAGTTCATCCCGGCGGCGGACGACCACGCCGACGACATGATGGCGATGAAGCAGATCAGCTTCACCTACAAGCCGTCGCATCCGCTGCCGACCGTGAAGCCGCTCAGCTTCCCCGGCAAGCCGTCGGTCAGCATCGTCTCGCCGAAGCCCGGCTCGACCGTGCACGGCGGCTTCAACTTCGTCGTGGCCGTGAAGAACTTCAAGCTCTCCTGCGCGCTCTACGGCAAGGCGAACGTGAAGGGCTACGGCCACTGGCACGCGAACGTCGATACGAACACGATGGGGATGATGGGGATGGGGACGATGCTCGGCATGAGCTGCGGCAACTCGTTCCACGTCTCCCTGGCCGGGATCAAACCCGGTCAGCACAAGTTCATCGCCACCCTCGAGGACAACACGCATGCGCCGACGATCGGCGCCCAGGCCTCGGTCACGGTGAACGTCAAGTAGCTGCGGCTCTCGGTGGGGCCGCGCCGGCGGCGCGGCCCCACGCTCCGCTCCGATCGCGCGCTCGGCTGCATCCAAGTCGGTGATGGCGCCTGTACCTCCTGATGTGATTCCGCAGCAGCTCATGCGAACAGCTGCCGTCCCGGCGCAGTCGGAGGCGAGCGATGCTGAGCTGCTGCGCGCGATCGGCGAGGGCAGCGAGCCAGCGTTTGTCGAGTTGCGCCACCGCTACCGGCGCGCCGTCGAGCGCGCCTGCCGCTCGATCGTCGGCGGCGAACTGGAGGATTGCGCGCAGGAGGTGTTTGTGCGCATCTGGCGCAAGGCCTCGCTCTATGACGGCGGCCGCGGCAGCGCGCCCGCCTGGCTGCTGACGGTCGCGCGACGCACGGCGCTCAACTTCCGCCAGCGGCGCGAGGTGCGGCTGCGCGACGAGCTGGTCGAGGAGATGACGGTGGTCGAGGCGCCGGATGTCGACCGCTTCTGGGTCGAGGCCGCTCTCGAGCGGCTGCCGGAGCGGGAGCGGCAGGTGATCGAACTCGCCTACTTCCACGACCTGAGCCAGAGCGCGATCGCGGCCGAGCTGCGCGTCCCGCTCGGCTCGGTCAAGAGCTGGACACGCCGCGGCCTCCACCACCTGGCAACGCTGCTCGGCGAGGAGACGTCGTGACGCACGAACGCGCCTGGACGCGGCTGCCCGACCTGCTCGTTGACCGTGACGAGCCCGACCTGCTCGCCCACGTGGCGGCTTGTCATGACTGCCAGCGGCAGCTGTTCCTGCTCGGCCGCGTCGACCGCGCGCTGCGCGGTGCCGCCGACGGCCGCAGCAACGCGCGCCGCCGCCTGCGCAAGCTGCGCTGGCTTCGCCTTCCATCCGGGCTCGCCGCCGCCGCCGTCGCGGCTGCAGTCGTCCTGACGCTGCTCACGTCGCACCACGATGGGCTCCGGCAGCTCACGCTGCGAACCGCGTCCGGGCAGGCGATCGGGCGTGCGGTCCTCGATCGTTCCGACGCCGAGAACACCTCGCTCACGCTCGTCGCGCGCGGGCTGCCGGCGCACGGCGGCGGCAGCTATGTGCTCTGGGCCGGTGGCAGCCGCGGGCGCCCGACGAGCGTCGGGCGCTTCATGGTCGATCGAAGCGGTGCCTGCCGCGCCCGCTTCAACCACCCGGGCGGACACAGCTGGGCGCGCTTCTGGGTCACACCATCCGGACAGCCCAACGCCGTTGTCGCCACCACCTGAACAGCCCGGCAAGCCGTACGGCCGCGGAGCGTTCCTGCTGCTGGTGGCGGGAGGGCTCTCTTCGCTCGCGTGGGCGTCCCCGGCGCTGCGGCTCCTCGATTCGTTCCTTCCCCGGGGCGTAACGGAGCTGCTTCCGTCCGAGGGCTGGCGGATCTACACCGTCGCCGACACGATGCCTCGCTTCGATCCACGCTCGTGGCGGCTGCGCATCGACGGCCTTGTCGCAAAAGCCGCACGAGCTCGGCTACCAGGATCTGCTGCGGCTGCCGCGTGTCGAGCAGACCTCCGACTTCCACTGCGTCACCGGCTGGACGGTCGGGAACGTGCGCTGGGCAGGCGTCCGCTTCCGCGACCTGCTCGCGCCCGCCCGGCCCACTCCGCAAGCGCACGCGCTGCGCTTCGTCTCTGCCGAGCGACCCTACGAGGACACGCTCACGCTCGCGCAGGCGCTCCGCTCGGACGCGCTCCTCGCCTACGAGATGGACGGCGCACCGCTTGCCCGCCCGCACGGCGCGCCGGTCCGCGTCGTCATGCCGTCGATGTACGGCTACAAGAACGTCAAATGGGTCGAGCGGATCGAGCTGGTCGCACGCCCGCGCGACGGATTCTGGGAGAAGCTCGGCTACGACCGCGACGCCTGGGTCGGCCACTCCAACGGCAATGCCGCCTGAACAGATCCGGCGTTTCTCGCGCACCGAACGCGCCCTGCACTGGGTGCATGCGAGCGCCTTCTTCGTCCTGCTCGGCTCGGGCCTCGTTCTGTATCTGCCGCGCCTGTCCGAGCTCGTCGCGCGCCGCCAGCTGGTGAAGGACGTGCACCTCTACACGGCGCTCGCCTGGGCGGTCCTGATCGCGCTATTGCTCCTGCTCGGTCTTGGGTGCGGGTTGCGCGAGACGATCCGCGAGCTCGAGCGCTTCGACGGCGAGGATCTGCGCTGGCTGTTCGGGCGCGGGGGCCGGCCGGCGCGTTTCAACGCGGGCCAGAAGCTGAACGCGATCGCGACCGCAGCCTTGGCCACGCTGTTCGCGGTCTCGGGCTTCCTGCTCTGGTACGGCGAGCGCGACACGCGCTTCCGGCTCGCGAACACGATTCTCCTCCACGACGGACTCATGTACGTCTCCCTGGTTCTGCTGGCGGGGCACCTCTACCTCTCGCTGATCCACCCGGCGACCAGGCA
>Ga0307373_10012117_pt1 | contig 12328 bp, 13 predicted proteins | sample OX2MG_FD_202534 | JGI IMG/M metagenome (GOLD analysis project Ga0307373, IMG submission 202534) | Soil microbial communities from Risofladan, Vaasa, Finland - OX-2 | ecosystem: Environmental > Terrestrial > Soil > Coastal area > Acid sulfate soil | place: Finland: Risofladan, Vaasa | collected...
TGCTGGTTCCCCGGTTCCTTCCTGGAAAGGAGAGACGCGATGAGGCGGCTCGGGTACCTCACGCGGCTGACCTGGAGGGACCTGAACGGCCGACCCAGCTCTTTGGACCGGCTGAGGGAGACCTGATCGCAGAACTTTTTCTTGGGATCAACGACATTTTGGATCTAGATCCGTCAGGAACCATGTCTGCTGATGAACTTTTCATTAGCCTGGGACTGAGAAGCCTGGCGGCGCATGATCCCCAGGCGGCCTCCAGCTTCATATCGCCCCAGCCAGCGGTGGACCGTGCGCCGGTCCACTCCCCACTGGACGGCGACCTCCGAGATCGACCGACCGTCGCTGATGACCGCCAACACCGCCTGGTACCGCTGTTCAGCCACGCTCATGTACCTCATGAGCGCCACTGTGACCAATCAGCCGAAGTTGCTGGGACACCTCAGCCGAAGTTGTGCGACCCATCAGCCGAAGGCCTTTGGCGACGCGTCACCCGAATTAGCACACAACCGTGGTGCCCGCAGCAGGACTCGAACCTGCAACCTTGGGATTAAGAGTCCCCTGCTCTAACCAGTTGAGCCATGCGGGCCAGCCTCCTCGTGAGTCTAGCGGTGGCAGTAGTCTGAACGGGGCGGCGGCAGATCCAATGCCACTTCAGACGAGCTCCGAGCGCTCCACGAACCAATCGCGCTATCCTCCCGCAGCCGGCCCGGGGCCCCAACCCCGGAGCCGGTACGCGCCCAGGCCCCCGGAGTGTCCTGTTAGGGATTCTGGTCCGCTGGACGCGGAGGGTCTGACACCTGTTCGGGACCATCGGAGTCCCACGGGCTATACGTGCTAGGCGCATGGGTCTTGGCTCGTCAGCCGCGCGCTGCCAGGTCTTAGGTGTCGCGCCAAACGCATTTAACCACCGGTTTGCACGATTGAGTGTGCCTACACGCCGATAGCTCTACGCGTCGGCAGAAGCTTCTCCTACGTCTGCGATACTCGGGCTACGGTAAGTCGGTCGCAATCTCTTGAGGAACCCCTATCGATGTCTTCCCAAAGGCTCTTTCACGGGGATCTGATTCGACTAGCGGCTCCCCGCCCGGAAGACGCGGAGGTCCTATCGCGGTGGAGTGAAGACGGCGAGTACCGGCGAGCAATGGATACCGACGCTGCCCGTCCGCTACCGACCGAGGTCTTCGCCGAGCGTGACCAGGTATCTGAGGCGTCGGCAGGTGCCTACGAGTTCCGGGTCCGAACCGTTCAAGATGACCGCCTGGTTGGATTCGTGGCGATCTTTAGCATCGAGTGGCCCAACAGCCACGGCTGGATCGCGGTCGGTATCGGCGACGCTGACGATCGGGGCAAGGGATTCGGCAAGGAGGCCACCAGCCTGGGCCTGGGCTACGCATTCCACGAACTGGGGCTTCGGCGATTGAGTCTGGACGTGATCGCTGACAACTTGCCCGCCATAGCCCTGTATCGCGGACTGGGATTTCGGGAGGAGGGTCGGCTTCGGGAGCGGCTCTATCGGGACGGCCACACCACCGACCTGATCTACATGGGGCTGCTCCGGCGGGACTGGGAGTCCGGAATCAGGCCGTCTTCGTCAAGGTCTGAGCCCGGCCAGGATTAGGTCACAAGTGCAGGAACCGCCCTCTGTCTCACCGAGCCGGGGCAGCTGGCCGCCGTGGTCTCATCGCGATCAATTGCGGGCTTCCGACGTAGACCGGGAGCAGGTCGTCATGGAACTCAAGGAGCACCATGTCCAGGGTCGGCTCAGCACAGAAGAGCTCAGCGAGCGCTCCCGCCTCGCCTTCGCTGCCAAGACGAGTGGGGAACTGAACGGCCTCCTGGCAGACCTTCCTGGCCGACCGCGAGGGCCGATGACGGTCTGGGAGGGGGTGCGCTCGCTTCGCTCCAGGGGGCCATTCCCAGGCCTTGGCTACCTGGGCTTCTGGCCCCGCGGGGGAGCACTCGTGACCGATCTGGTGCTGCTTGGGGCAGCCGGGGCCGTCCTTCAAACACTCAGCCGCGATGGTCACCTCTTCGGTCCCATCGCCGTGGTCCAAGTTGGCTACTTCGTGGTTCTCTGGGCGACAACCGGGAAGACGGTCGGGCTCTGGCTGGTGGGGGGCCGAGTCGTACGAGAGGAGGACGGAGGACGCCTAGGTTTGGGCCGGAGCCTGGTCCGGATGGTCGGATATGTGGTCGACGTGGCCACCTGTTTCCTGGGGTTCGCGTGGGCCGGAGTTGACCGGCGCAAGCAGGCGTGGCACGACAAGATGGCGGGAAGTTACGTGGTGCGCCGCCTCCACTGAGGAATCTCCGCTGAGCAGCGGCCCTGCTCTCCTGGCCGGTCCGCTCACCCATTCACTGCCGAATCGTCTGGAGATCCGATGCAGGGCCGCCAGGACGGGAAGTCCGAGCACCAAGATCATGACTCCGTTGCCGCCGGCACGGAAGGCGTCGTAAGCGGCCGAGGTCACCGCGTAGTACTTGACGAAATGTTCCAGAGCGGTCAAGGGCGCCAAGTGCGGGCTCCAGCCGATCTGCGGCGACGAGAAATAGAAGGTCCAGTTCCAAACGTCCATCACCGCCCCGAACGCAAACCCGGTGACCACACCAACCCCGGCCAGCAGGAGTACGTCCCGACGGCGCGGCCGCTGCTGGGCCAGTACCAGGCCGACCAGACCGGCAAAGGCACCCACCCACCCCACAGCGAACAGTTGGTACGGCACCCAGGGGCCGATACCACCGGTGACCAGCGCCGACACCAGGAGGGAGCAGGCGCCCAGGAGGAAGCCGAACTCAGGTCCGAGGGCGTAACCGCCGCAGAGCACTAGAAGGAAGATCGGACTGAAGCCGCCAACCCCAGTGACAAGAGCGGCTCGGAGCCCAGCATCAATTGCACTCAGGGCGGCCAGCAGGGCCAGTTGGCGTGAGTCCATTCGTCTGGTGCCGACCTCGATTGCCAGCAGGCCCAGTACCGCCCCGAGTCCGATCGCCAGAGCCGGTGTTGCTGCTGGGAGTCCTAGCCCGCTGAAGGGCCAGAGGAAGAGGCCGACCCCGAGTCCGGATATGACGAGGAGCTTCATGCCGCCTGCTCGCTCGACTCCCGGAGGTGACCGCCGGCCAACTCCATCACCCGGTCACCGATCTGATGGGCAAACTGGGTGTCGCTGGTCGCCACGAGCACTGCCGACCCCTGGGCTGTGAGCCGATCCAGGACCTTCAGCAGAAGCGCCCGAGAGTTGGGGTCGGCTCCTCTGGTCGGCTCATCGAGGAAGACCATCTCCGGGCGTCCGACCAGGACGGCGGCGAGCGCCGCCCGCTGCCGTTGGCCGGTGCTCAGGTCGCGCGGATCAGAATCCGCCAATGAGGAGAGCTCGAACTCCTCCAGAATCGGCCCGGGCTGGCAGTCCAACTGCAGCCAGCGGATGGTCTGTCTCACCTCGTCGAGAAGGGTTGCCTGATGGAGGATTCCGCCGGGTTCTTGGGGCAGGTAGGCGCAGCGGCCGGGGCGGCGGAAGAGCGCTCCCGAGAGCGGTCGAAGGAGGCCAGCGGTCGTCCTAAGGAGGGTCGTCTTACCACTGCCGTTGGGGCCTGTAAGGCAGACCACCTCTCCTTCCCTACCGGCCAGGTCGATTCCGGTACCCACTGGCTCTGCGTGACCGACGGCCAGGTCATTCAGCTCCCAGGCGACAGCACCCGTTGCACGGCCACGCCTGGCGGGGAGAGCCGGAGGTCCTGACCGGCGCACTTGGGGAGACGCTAGCGAGCCCTGTTCGAGTTCCAGCTGGTGACAGCCCGGCATGTCTACTCTCCAGGGTCGGTGCTCGGCGATCACCACCGCCAGCCCTTGGGCCGCCAGCCCCTGGCATGCCAGACGCAGCGAGTCTGCGCCGCTGTCGTCCAGCTGCGAGGTTGGCTCGTCGAGGAGTAGCAGTCTCGGCCGCATGGCCAGGGCGGCGGCCAGGGCCACCCGCTGTCTCTGGCCTCCGGAGAGGGTTGCGATCCTCCTCTCGGCGAGCTCGGGGATGCCCATGGTTTCAAGGCCGCAATCCACTCGCTGGGCTATTTCCAGAGGCGGCAGGCCGAGGTTCTCGGGGCCGAAGGCAACCTCCCGGCGTACGGTGGCCAGGACGAATTGGGACTCCGGTTCCTGAAAGACCATCGAGACGGCTCGTGCCAGCAATCTGGTTGAAGTGGTGCGAAGGTCGGCCCCCAGGACGGATGCTCGTCCCCAGGCTTGTCCGCCGTGGAAGTGCGGTACCAGGCCATTCAGGCTGCGCAGAAGAGTGGTCTTGCCGCTCCCGGAGGGCCCCCCGATGAGGGTCACTCCCCCGGCCAACTCAAAGCTGATGGCACGCAACGCCGCATCAGCGGCCTCCGGATAGCGGTAGCCAAACTCCTCGAACCGAGCCAGTTCAGCCACGGGCCAGGACCGGAGCGAAGAGTGCCAGGCAGCAGGCGGCGGGCCACCAATTGAGAGCGGGGAGTAGCAGCGTCGGGTACGGCTGCCAGCTGGGAATCTGACCTAGGACGAGGGCCAGGACGAAGGCTACAATCGCCCCACCAGCGGCGGATGCCGTCAGCAGATCCGACGGGTGCCAAGTCGAAGTGGCCAGAGCTGACCGCGATCCGGAACCGAAGGCCCTTGCCTCCATCGCCTCCGCCATTAGCACCGACCCCTCGATGGTGGTCAGCACCGAGGGGACCAGGACTGCTGTCCAAGAGCGCAACCCGCGGGGACGCCAGCCCCGCATCTGCTGCGCCTCCCGAACCGCAACGAAGCTATGCCCCAGGCGCGGGACCAAGGTAAGGGAGGCGCCCACGGCAGCTCCGGTGTGTGACAGGGCCGCCGGAAGAGAGTCCACCAGTTGGTGGGGCTCGACCACCAGGGAGAGGGTGATGCCGGCGACGAGGCAGGCGGCCAGACCGAGCGCGATATCGAACCCATAGACAGCTCCTTCGACTGTCAGGGGCCCGCCCAGGGCTGGCAGCCACCCGGGCAGGGCGACCACGATGTTCTGTCCGGTGTGGCTCAAGAGAAAGTTGAAGAGGATGGTCAGAGCGGCCGCCGCGCCAACCGCCAGTAGGGCCGGTCGTAACCGAACCTCGTGCCGACGCCGGACGGCGAGCACCACCACCGCCGCCCCCAGAGTGAGGACCCGGCAGACCGGATCCTCACTCCCCAGGCTGAGCAGGAGCACAGCTGCGACCCAGACGGCCAGTGCGCGCGGGTTCACCGGGTCACGTCATCGGCGGCCGGGGTGGAGGCGCGGCCGTGCCGCTGCTGGGGTCATAGCGCCAGCCGAGCCCTTGGCCAGACTTCAGCTCGACCTCACCGATCCCGGTGGAAGCGGACTTCCACTTGCCGCCGCCCGTCCAGAGGAAGAGCGCCCAGTACGGCTGTCCGGTAGGGAAGCAGGAGGTGTACGACTTCGGGTCATGATCAATTTGGCAGATGCCCTCGCCGTAACTGAAGTGCTCACTCGAAAATTCGATCTTGCTGCGTTTTAGAGCGGTCTCCCCGGCGATTTCGCCGCCGTTGAAGTTGACGCAGCTGTCCACCACATGGTGGTCACCGGTCTCGACCACAACTTCGACGTGGTGACCGGAGCCGGAGCAGCTAGCTCGTGGGGTGGACCCGCTGCCACTACCGCCCCCGCAGGCGGACACCAACACTCCCAAAGCGATCGTAGCCAGTGCTGCGCTGGCCAATTGAGACGATCTCACCGTCTCTACCTCCTGGCGGCGGTTTGGTCCCGTCACGCCAGAGGTAGACCTGCCGCCGAAGGCCGACCGTCCCGTTGCGCGCGGGGGTGCGTCGATCCCGCCGGGCCGGTCTCCTGGCTCGCGGATCAACGCCTGTAGCCGCCTTCCCGGGACTCTCCCAGTGGCTCGCTGGCTCAGGTTCCCCGCACACAGTTGCGCGACAGCTCCGGCCTTGGGGGCAGTCCCCGCACCGGATTCCCATTTGCCCTTCGGGCTATTCGGATGTGTGTTGAATGGTACGGCGAGGGTGGCACCTGTGGCGGCGTCCCGCCCCCCGTTCCCAATCGTGGGCATCACGGCACGGTTCGCGCAGAGACCGGGCTCACTGCCAGACTTGAGGGCAGATTTGAGCCATGGAGACTCTCATGTCGGAACAGATGCCGGCCTCGCCCGAACCGATCCAGTTCATCTCCGCGGTGCTCCTCACCCTCGGATGATCCAGACCGGCTGGTGACCTTCTACCGCGAAATTCTGGGGGTGCCTCTCGTCCCCGAGCGGCACGGCGACGGCCGCTCTCACTTTGGCTGCGAGCTAGGCGACGTTCACTTCGCCATCCACCCGGCAGTCGGCACGAGTCCCGGAGGTGCGCTCAAGTTGGCACTTTGGGTTTTCGATCTCGCTAGCCTGGTGGCGCGCCTTGACGCGCTAGGCGTTCCCCTCGAGTATCCGATCGAAAACTTGGGCGAGGCTTCGCTAGTAACCGCAGTTCGTGACCCCGACGGCAACGAAGTGGAGCTGACGCAAATGGGCGACTCGTGGTGGCAGCACCTGGCTGACCGCAGAGCCGAGGGAATCGACCTAAATGAGCCGGAGGCCCCAACCCGGCTGAGCACCGCGACACTGCCGCTCTGGTGGCTGGGTGTCACACAACACGGCAAGGTCGACCAGCTCAGCGATCATCGGCGACGCCGGGGTCTCGCAGCTAGCTTCCCCGGAGCTTGCCCCAGCCCACTGCTGAGCCAGCTTCGAGCGCGGAGTGGTCAAGGGCCGACATGCCCGTTCCCGAAGTCTGTACGGGAATCTGACTCGGTCAACAGTTGCCCAAGCACACCTCGGTCGCTACAATCCCGATCCAAATTGGCTGGACCGGGAGGGGGCGAAAGATGACTGTGATTGCAAGCGAACGGGTGTCCGAGTCGCCCGGTCTCCGAAGGGGCGCCATCGGTCTGCGGGAAGTGCTCTTCCAGAGCATCACTGACATGGCTCCCGGCGCCGCGATCGCGGCCTCCATCCCGGCCGGGGTGGCCTTTGCCGGAGGGGCCTTGCCTCTAGCCGTGATCGTGGCCCTGATCGCGTGCATGCTCTGCGCCTCATGCGTCGGGGAACTGGCCCGAGAGCTGCCCTCGGCCGGATCGATGGGCACCTACACCGCCCGTGGCCTGCATCCCTCGGTCGGCTTCCTGGTGAACTGGGGCTACGTGGCGGTCGGCGCCTTGATCCCGCCCTTGGTGCTGCTCCAGTTGGGGTACACCGTGGCCGGCACCATCAACAGCTACGACCACGGGTTCTCTTTGAACATGTGGTGGCCCTTCACCATCCTCGGAGCGCTGATCGTTTTGGCGGCGGGCTACTACGGGATCCGAACCTCGGCCCGACTGGGGACCATCCTCGGTGCCTTCGAGATCATCGTCTTCGTGGTACTGGCCGTTCTCTTTGTGGTCAAGGCAGGAAGCGCCAACACGCTCAGCGTCTTCACCACCAAGTACACCCCGCTCCACTACCAGGGTCTGACTGGGGTCATCGCCGGCTCGGTCTACACCGTGCTCGCCTTCGGCGGATTCGAGGGTGCGGCCCCACTTGCTGAGGAGACCAAGGACCCCGGGAAGACGATCCGCCGGGCGGTCCTGCTGGCCACCTTGGGCATCGGCATCATCTACGTCTTCACCACCTACGCCGCCGATGTCTACTTCGGTCCCGGCCACTTCTCATCCTTCAGCAGCGCGGGACCGGCCTCATGGGAGGGGATCGCTAAGTCGTCCTACGGGATCTTCTGGCTGTTCGTCTTCCTGGCCATTGTGAATTCGACCATTGCCAACTCCAATGCCGGTGTGAACGTCTCGACCCGGACCGCCTTCGCGATGGGCCGTATCCGCGCCTTTCCGGCATTCTTCGCCAGGGTCAATTCCCAGCACCGGTCTCCCCACTGGGGAATCCTCGCTGCCTTCATAGTCAGCGTCGCGGTCGCGCTGGGCCTTGGGCTGCACTTCGATCCCTTTGTGGCGTTCTCCATGGTGGGGACGGGGATCGTGATCATCCTGGCGGCCATCTACATCCTGGTCGATGCCGCCTGCATCGGCTATTTCACGCGCACTCGAGGCCGCCAGATCAACTGGTTCCTCCACGTCATAGTGCCCATTCTCGGGATCATTGCCTTCATCCCGGCCTGGTTCAGTGCGGCTGGGATCCCGGTTTTCTCATTCATCTCGCCTTTGCCGGCGCCGTATTCCTACATGGGTCCGGCGATGGGCGTTTGGATCCTCTTGGGGGTTGTCTACATGATCTACCTCTATCGCAAGGATCCTCAGCGAGTGGTGCAGGTGGGGCTGGTTCATCTCGACCTGGACGTGGCTCCGGTCCCGCCGGTGGCCAGCTGAGCCGGTGGGGCCTGCCGAGGCAGGCCAGCTAGATGAGCCAGCTGGAGGTGCGGGCCTTCAAGCCCGAGCCAGGGCAGTTCGCCTGGACCTTCGGCGGCGCCCCGCCCCTGGCCCGCGTCCAACCCGGAAGCATCCTCGAGGTCTTCACCGAGGACTGTTTCGCCGGCCGGGTCAAGAGTGAGCGGGACCTGGTCTCAGAGGTCTGCGAGTTTCCTTTCCTCAACCCTCAGACGGGACCCTTCTACATCGAGGGGGCTGAGGTGGGTGACACCGTGGCGGTCCACTTCATCTCAATTGAACCGGCCCGCGACTGGGCCGCCTCGACAACGGTGCCCCTGTTCGGGGCGCTCACCGCCACTCACCTCACGGCGCTCCTGAACAAACCCCTGCCCGAGGTGGTTTGGATGTGGCAGCTCGACCGTGACCGCCGCCTCTGCCGCTTCGAGGCCCGCTCGGGCGGCTTCGTTGTTGACCTGCCGATGGACCCCATGCATGGCACGGTCGGGGTGGCGCCCGCCAACTTGGAGGTGCGCTCCGCGCTTGTTCCCGACGCCTTCGGGGGCAACATGGACACCCCGGAGATGCGGGCGGGGGTGACTTGCTACTTGGGCGTGAACGTGGAGGGCGCCCTGCTCTCGCTGGGGGACGGCCACGCCCGCCAGGGGGAGGGCGAGACTTGCGGAGTGGCGGTGGAGTGTGCCATGAACAGCGTGATCGCGGTCGACCTGATCAAGGGTCGACCCTGTCCCTGGCCTCGTCTCGAGACCGACGACTACATCATGTCGACTGGTTCGGCTCGGCCTTTGGAGGATGCCTTCCGAATCGCCCAGAGCGATCTTGTCCACTGGCTGGGAGAGGACTACAGCCTGGAAACCCTCGACGCCTATCAACTGGTCACCCAGGGAGTGCTTTCTCCCTTGGCCAATGTCTGCGACACCAACTACACGTCGGTGGCGAAGTTTCCCAAGCGGTTCCTTCCCGGCAATCCCGCCATGGAAGACAGCCATCGACACCTCCGCCAGCTCTCCCAGGAGTACCGGGCCGGCTGACTGTGGTCAGGGGGCCTTCGCCAGTGGTCCCCGGTTGGCACTCGCTGGTAGGCGCCGTCCCAGACGCTCGGCGAAGACCACTAGGCCGGCCGCCACCGCTGCCCAGAGGAACCACATCCCGGGCCTGACCACTGACCCGATCACAAGCCCGCCTACGGTCGGTCCAATCAACAGGCCGACTCCCCAGGATAGGTTGAAGGCCGCCATGTAGCGCCCCCGCACCGCAGCCGGAGCCAGGTCGGCTACCAGGGGTCCGATGGTGGCGCTGAGCAGGCACTCACCCAGCCCAAAGCACACGGCGAAGACGCCCAGCAAGAGGCTGGCTGTGAGGCCGTGGGTCAGGCTGGCCACCTCGCCGATCAGCCAGGCCAGCAACCAGGCGCTTGCGCTGAGGGCGAGGGTGCGACTCCGGTTGAGATGGCGCACGGCTCGGCTGATGGGCAGCTGGGCGAGCACGATGAAGGCGGTGTTGGCGGCCAGGATGATCCCCAGGGCCACGGTGGGAACCCCGAGGAAGACCCGTGCGTAGAGCGGCACCGATGTTTCCAGCTGAGCGTAGGTGGAGAGCACCAGCACCGCGTTGAAGGCGATCAGCGCCAGGAAGGTACGGTCGCGCAGGACCACCCGGTAGCTGGGCCGCTCGTGGCCCTCGGCCCGGTGCCGCCCGGAGGGAACCAGGGTGATGACCAGGACGCCGAAGAGAAGAAAGCTCACCGCATCGACCAGGTAGATGGTGGTGAAGCTGCTGGGCGAGGAGGTCGACACGATCAGCCCGCCGATGACGGCTCCCACCCCGATACCGAGGTTGGTGGCTGCGTACTGCAGGGCCGCCGCCGCCGACCGCTGGGTGCGGTTGGTCACCGCTGCCAGCAGCGACGCCATCGAGGGATAGAAGCAGCCCAATCCAGCGCCGATCAAGAGCATCGAAACGGCTGCTGTTGCTCCCGAGGTGGCGAAGCCGAACCCCAGGTATCCCACCGCCTGCAGGAGGAGGCCGCCCAGCATCATTGTCCGCGGCCCGAGCCGATCTACCATGCTCCCTCCCACGGCCCCCGCCACCAGTGACGCGAGGGCCGAGGTGGAGATGATCACTCCGACGAGCGGGATGGGCAGGCCCCGGACCACGTGCAGGTAGATGGAGCCGAAGGGCAGGACGAAGCCATTCCCCACCGAGGAGATGGCGACCCCCAAGATCACCGTCCAGACGCTGGCGGGAAGTTCGGGTTTGAGGCTGCGGAGATACCCGGCGGGGCCGCCCGGCGGACTGGTTGGCGAGGCTTCAGGAGAGAACTGGCTCGGGTCCCCGTCATCCTCGGTGCTCTCGACCGGCGGCGAAGGCATAGGAGCGCCCCCTGCGAGGAGTGGATAGGGTCGAGCGAGCGATCCAGGGTAGCAACCGCCCTTCTTCGAGCTGCAGGTGCGGACCAGCACCCTGACCCATTAGGCCAGCCTGCCTGAGGCGGTCCGGACCAAGATCTCGGTGGCGTCCGCTCAAAGTGGGCTGCCCCAGGCGCTGATGGAGGCCTCCAACGCGGATCGTCAGCGCGTCGCCGCGGTGGTCCGCAACGCTCTGGTCTCAGGAATCCACGCCGTCCTGCTCGCGGCCGTAATCGGAGGCCTCCTGACCGGGTTGGGCGTCCTGGCAACAGCCCTTAGGGGACTCTGTGCCGGCCAATTAGGCAGGCACGGCGACGTTGCTGTTCAGCTCGACCCTTCGGCTCTGCGCAGCGCCAGCGCTAGGCGCTCGCGTTCTGCTTGACTCACCCACTCCGCTTCGGGCCGTTTCAGATAGTCGAATACTCGGCAAGCCTGCAGGTCTTCGGGGAGATCGCTGGCCCGGGGAATCACGTGCACATGGAGGTGCTGAAAGCCGGGTGCTTCGGCGAACATGACGGCATAGGTCTTGGCGCAGCCCACCACCTGGATCAGGGCCCCGGAAGCCCGACGCACCAAGGTCCCCAGAGCCTGTGACTCTTGGTCGGACAGCTCATGAAACGACTCGACGTGGCGTAGCGGCAGAACCACCAACCAACCCGGCAAAGCCGAATTGAACGAGTGGGCGACGAGCCAACCGCTCTCTACCCAGATTGCCTGGTCGGGCCGCGCAGTCCCCAAATGAGAGATCTGCTCGCAGGAATAGCACGGTGTGGCTGCTGTGGTCACTCCAGTGCCCCGCTCGCAGGATGGAGGTGAAGGTGCGGGAACTGCCGCGTCGAGTGGCGTCCGGCATTGGCCACGAGGTGACCCCCCTCGCCCTCCATGTCCATGCCGAGATCTCTGGCGAGCCGTTGGGCTACCTCGAGTATGTGCCACCAGAGACCCGCATCAGGCGGGGTTAGGCTGTCGATCGAGGCCAGGTGCCGGCGCGGAACGATGAGGACGTGAATTTGGCTGCCCTTCTCGGTCGGCTCAATCACGACAAGCTGATCGTCCGAGTAGATCAGTTGGGATTGCGACTCTCCAGCGCAGATGGCACAGGAGAGACATGCCTAGACGCGCTCCTGTGGCACCGCCACGCTATCCAGGAAAGGGACCAATCCCTCCGGGTAGACGATATCCGCACTTCCGCGCAGTTCCGAAAGTGGCCACCAGCGGTGCTCCTCAACAACGAGCCGCTCGCCGTCAGTCCAACCGGCGTCGGTGACCTCGAACGCGGTGCAGTGCACCAGGAAGTAGTCCTCCTCTTGGGAGTAGCGGATGCGCTCAAACTCGTGATTGACGTGCCGCTGAAGCACGACCCGCCCCAGGCTCGCAACCTCCAGTCCAGTCTCTTCCATCAGTTCCCGCCGAGCCGCAGCCTCCGTGGACTCCCCAGGCTCGATGGCTCCGCCGGGCGTGAACCACCACGTGCCCGCCCCGGGTCGAGCCGGATCGCCACCCCGAAAGAGAAGCACCCGCCCGGACTCGTCGGTCAGGATGATGCGC
>Ga0307373_10012120_pt1 | contig 12325 bp, 9 predicted proteins | sample OX2MG_FD_202534 | JGI IMG/M metagenome (GOLD analysis project Ga0307373, IMG submission 202534) | Soil microbial communities from Risofladan, Vaasa, Finland - OX-2 | ecosystem: Environmental > Terrestrial > Soil > Coastal area > Acid sulfate soil | place: Finland: Risofladan, Vaasa | collected...
CGACAGTCGGCGCCGAGTGAGGTCGGCGCCGGACATCCCATTTCGCATGGCGATGGAGACCTCTTGCTCGGTCGTTAACTGAGAAATCGGAGGCAGCTGGTTGGGGTCACCAACGAGGATCAGTTGCTTAGCGCGAAAAGCCGCCGGGAGAACGTACGCGAGGTGACACTGACTGGCCTCATCGACGACCACAAAATCAAAGAGCCCTGGCGCGAGTGGGAAGTTCTGGTGTAGTGAGAGTGTTGTGCTTGCCCATCCTTTTAAGAACGGAGCAACCGTTTCGATCGCCTTGAGGGTTCCGTAGTAACTCGAGCGAGCTTGAGAGAGCGTGGACAGTCGAGACTTGTTACGAGCGATGGCGTCATTCACGACGGACCGAGTCATCTCGGTGCACGCGGTTCGCCAGAGATCCTCAACTTCTTCAGAGCGCCTGTCTGCATCACCAAGCAGACTGCGAAGCTCAGTAATTTCTCGCTCTCGACTCAAATTTTCGAGTCTCGACGTCAGCCACTTCACGGTGGGGGCGATTGATTCAAGATCAAGGCTTAGATTATTTTTCTTGGCAAACCTCCTCCAACGAAATTTTAGAAGGAACTTCTTTTTTGCCAAATCCTTCACTCGTCGATGGTTCTCGATCAGGTTGGTGTCAGCCACTTCAATCGCACCAAAGATGCGGACTGCCTCCTCAAGTTTCTCGTGCTCTTGAAGCTGTTCTTGATGAAGATTTTGGAGTTCGGCACATCGTTTGAGCTGGAGCAGAAAGGTGTCGCGTTCTTTCGTCGCTCGAAAGAGGTTGGCTTCGGCGGACGCCTTTTCGGCGGGACTGTACTCCCTGGTCCCACTCACAAGCTGGGCAACGATGTCTGGAACAGCTTCACGCGCTGTCTTATTGCCAGTTCTGATTACAAGTCCTGTTACGACGGAATTAGCCCGAGAAACGGCAACATCCACTGCGGCATTATTTGTTGACGTCACCAGAATTGACTGGCCATGGGTCCATGCGTTCGCCAAAAGGTCAACCACAACTTGGCTCTTACCGGTGCCGGGAGGTCCGGTCACGACCGTCGTGCCAGTGCTCATTGTCTTCATAAGAATTACTTCCTGCGCGTGATTGATGGACAAGGGAGCGACCATTGGCAACGCTGTGCTGCGCGCTCGGGGCGGAGCGATTACGCCCGTGACCAAACTCGCTGCAGCTGTCTGTCGCCAGTCGGTGCGGTCGAGTAGTTCATCAAGTTCTCTGAGCAGAGTTGCGGTAGCGGCCGAGTCCCCGGCGATGAGCACGGCGCTGTTGTGGACCCCTTCTTTTGCATTTTCGCCAACGTGAATTGACGTGGAATCGAAACCTCGCAATGGAATGTCGAGATTGGACGCGACCTTGGCCACGACGTCGCTCATTACTGATTGCGTAATGCCGTCGCTCCGGCTTCCGAGCTCTTCAACAATTGCTTGCCCAATTCCGTCCGATCCAGCCAATGCCGGATTCAGCGCAAAACCGCTCTCCCTCGTTAAGACGACACGACTTTCACTCGAAAGTTCGGCGGTGACAGATGCGACGAAGATGGGCGCGCACTTGCGTACGCCCAGAGGATTTGTGAAGACAAGTATTGGCCACCCAAAGGAGAGCGGGCCCTCTTCTCGACGTTCCAGGCGCCTCTTGGCTCGGTCGATTCCAACGCCCGCTGCGGTGACGTTCGCACCATCGTCCTCCAACATTCTGGCAACGCCGCTAATCTCGAAGTCGGCAACGTCTTCAGGTGACATTAAGTCTGAGCTTGATCCCAAGAGGACGGAGTCTCGGAGAAAGCCCACCAACTTGTACCATTCACCCTGAGGACCGAGTGGCGCTTTCCGCTCAGGCGGCTTGTTGCCTGTCACACATTCCACGCATGCCACGCCACCCCCGCCATTTCTCCGCCAATAGCAGGGTTCACCTATTCGAATTACCGCGTCGCAGAGTTTGCAGTTCGTGTGGTATTTCGATCCTCCTTTGAGGAAGATTGAAAATCCGGCCGTCGCGTCTTTAGTTGGCACAGCTCTTCCTCACGTCCGTACCGAAGCTTCCGCAACTAAGACGGCGGGAACCCAATTGGCAAATAGTAGTCCCTGACCAGGGATGGGTATCGGGAATTCCCAAACGAACGAGCGTCGCTTGCTTCCGGCCGCGCTGGACACAACCTTGATGCGACCAATGATAACTCGACTCGTCTTTCGATAACTTCTTTGCGCGCATCCATTGGAGCATTCCTTCAACAAGCTCGCCATGACTCACAATGCGACTTCAGCAAGAACTCGGTAGTTTCGTGAAGCGAGCATCGAGACCGAGATCGTTCTTGGAAAGCGCTGGAGGAGAAAGCTCATGTCAAAGCGACGTACAAGAGGGTCGGGATCCGTCTATCAGCAAGACGGTCACTGGATGGGTGCAATATCGCTGCCATCAGTCGACGGGAGGCGTTGTCGGCAGTACATCAAAGCTGCGACCAAAGAGGAAGCATTATCTCTCGTCGACTACTTTCTTCGTAGTTCGGTCAGAAGTGATCTTGTCGGCGTAGATGCATTAACTGTCGCCGGGTACCTCAATCATTGGATGCATTCTGATCTCCCTGGTACGGTGTCACTTCGCACCGAGGAGATCTACGCAAATCTCGTGCGCCTCTACATCAACCCAAACATCGGGCACTTTCGATTGCAAAGGTTGCAACCGTCCGATGTAACAAGGATGATGGCGGATCTAAATCAAAACGGTCTGTCCCCGTCCACGAGAAGAATGGTACGGGCTACTCTGCACCGCGCCGTGCGGATAGCTCAGTACAACGGGCTGGTTACCAGAAACGTCGTTGCTCTCTCGATACAACCTCGTTCGAATTACCACGAGCAACGATCAATGACACGAAGTGAAGCAATCAGGTTCAATGCTGCCGCCAAAGAATCAAGGCTTGAATCGGCTCTCGCCCTGGCGTTGTCGCTCGGACTACGTCGCGGAGAAATTCTTGGACTTTCATGGTCCGACGTGAAGATCATCGACGGTAGGGCGTTCCTGAGGGTTCATCAACAGTTAGTCCGAGACTCTTCGGGTCTGCACCTTAGCGAACTGAAGACTCGTAGGAGCAATCGAAAACTCCTGCTGTCCCCGCGAATCGTTGCTCTTCTTCTCCGACGCAAGGAGGAGCAGCGGATCGAAGCGACTCTGCGTTCGCGATTCGGAGAATCTACGAACCTCATGTTTACGACTGTTGTTGGCACTCCGGTAGATGTGTCGACGTTGACTAAGGAAGTCGCGATTGTCTCAACAAGTGCGGGGCTCGGTCACTGGAGTCCACACGAATTGAGACACACGTGCGCGGCGCTCTTGTTGTCCTCAGGAATACCGATCGACGAAGTCTCGCATCATTTAGGTCATTCGTCTACGGAGATTACCTCGCTGTTCTACAGTCATTCTCTGGTCGAATCGAAGTTACGGACAGCTCGAGCAATGGAGCGAATCCTAAGCGAGCACTAAAGTTGAGGAACCGAGTTAAGCATTTAATGCGCCAGCGCCAGCTGCTTTTCGTAGATTGCCAGCTCATCCAACTGAATTGGCCATCAGATTGAGACGTCATGAATTCGTTCAGGAGGTTGACGCCACTAACGAGACAATTCGACTCGGAGTATTCCGTTGCATGCCATTGGCTCGAGACTCGTTCATGGGGGTCCGTGGGTTTCCAAAACGCTTGCAATCGCAGGACTCTCAATTCACCATCGTTCATCGACATTCACCTCAATTCATTTCAACTGCTGAAGTTATTGCTGAAGTTGACCCCCTGTGCCACGTGCAAGGAGTTGAGTGTGCCGTTCTTCAACGCGATGCCAAGTCGGCTCGGTCCTTGATGGTGATTATTTTTTTGTAGGTCTTGATTCTTGCATGCGAGTTCCTTAGTCGATTCAACCTGCTTTCATTCGAGCGCACGCTCCGTGCCACTTCGAGTCCCATATAAAAATGACACGAATGAGCGATGCGACAACGCGCATCTTCAGCGATTGTGAGTTAAGGGCACGCAGATGAGCGGTGTCCAGTGAGGAGACGCAATGGCGATGAAGCCGCAGTTGCGCGAAGCGGATGATCTCAGAATCAGGTTTACTGAAGCTGGACAAGGTGGAGACGAGACCGTTGTCTTGACTAGCCCATGGCCCGAAAGCCTGTTCGCGTTTCGAAAGGTTTGGGACCGATTGGCAGAGCAGTATCACGTCGTCGCGATTGACCTTCCGGGATTTGGTCAGTCGGAGCGCCGGGTCGAACTGTATTCGACGATTGCGATGGGAGCATTTCTTGTCCAACTTGTGAACGAGTGGGGTTTGGGTGCGGTCCACTTCGTTGCACCCGACGTCGGCACTCCGGCCACACTGTGGGCTGCAGCGAACGAGCCTTCGCTGGTCCGAAGTCTGGTTATCGGAGGCGGGGCAACCATTGTTCCTTTGCAGGTCGAGGGCGCGCTGAAAGACATCATCGAGGCGCCGGATCTGGAAGGGTATCGACAGATTAATTCGAGGGATATTCTCGGGCCGTTGTACGACTCCATTCCGGGTGGCGGGACGCCAGCAGAAGTAAAGGACGATTATCTGAAGTCGTACGAAGGTGACGGCTTCGTCGAGTCGTGTCGATTCGTGCGGACCTATAAGGCTGAGCTCCCTATGCTCGCAGAAAAACTCCCCGGAATCGAGACTCCCGTCCAGATCGTGTCAGGACGCGATGACCCCATCGTTCCCAAGGTCAATTCGGAATACCTGCACGACAATCTGCCGAACAGCAGGCTTGACCTCCTGTCTGCGACGCACTACGCGTGGGAAGAAGCGCCAGGCCTCTACGGGGACGTATTGATCAATTGGCTGGGCGGCGGATACAGAAAGCCGCTCGGGTGAGCGCGGGGAGCGATGCGACGTCGATGGCGTTGGTGAGCTTGGCATAACGGATGACAGATTTTCGGGACGGCGATACCTCGATCCACTACGAAGTTTCGGGAAGCGGTTTCCCGCTTCTACTTATCGCTCCAGGCGCAATGGATTCAGCAATCTCGATGTGGAGGGGCGCCACGATCAATCCGCTGGACCTGTACGGGGACGCATTTCAGATGATCGCAATGGATCAGCGAAATGCTGGACGCTCGTTCGGGCCGCTCGAACCTTCCGATCCGTGGGGTGCCTACGCCTCCGATCAATTGGCGCTCCTCGATCACTTAGGCATTGACCGCTTCCACGTGATGGGGGCCTGTATAGGGGGACCGTTCGCGCTCAAGCTGATTGAACGGGCGCCCACTCGTGTCGCAGCGGCAGTCCTTGAGCAGCCCGTGGGGATGACCGCCGAGAACCGCCCACTGTACGACCAGATGTGGCGTTCGTGGGCCGCCCGACTTTCTCGGCGGTTCGACCTGAACGTCGACGAAATCGAAAGTTTTGGAACCGAGATGTGGCGGCACGAGTTCGTGCTTAGCGTGTCCCGCGAATTCCTTCGGAAATGCAGCACACCGATGCTGGTGCTTCCCGGCACCGACAGCTTCCACCCGGCAGAAACCGCCCACGAGATCGCCCGACTTGCTCAAGCCGCCAGCGTTGTCGACCCGTGGAACGACAGCGACGAACACGTTCGAAGTGCGAGCGAGGCCGTTCGCGAGTTTCTCCTGCTCCATTCACCGCGACAGTCGGCGTGAACGCGATGGGGGTCGTAACCATCGGGGGCAGTCCACGGAGATCGCGCTTATTGTCGCGGCGAGTCTCGTTCTGGCTCGTGGCTGCGGTATCGATGACTGTCGCGGGCGCTTCCGCGGCACCGAGCCCGCTGTACTCCGTCTATCAGGCGGAGTACGGATTCTCCGAAGTCACACTGACGGTGATCTTTGCCGTGTACGTGCTCGCCTTGATCATGAGTCTGCTGACCGTTGGGAGATTGTCGGACTACATCGGTCGTCGGCCAGTAATCGCGGGAGCGCTGGCGGTAGAGGCGGGAGCGATGGCGGTGTTCGTCGCATCCAACGGGGTGGGATGGCTCATATGGGCGCGAGTTGTGCAGGGGTTCGCTACGGGCGCCGCTCTTGGGGTGCTGTCGGCGTATCTTCTTGACCTTCAGCCAACCGACGGTTCTCGATTGGGCTCGCTGATCAACAGCGTTGCGCCGACGTTTGGCCTCGGTCTCGGAGCGGTCGCCACTGGCCTCCTGGTCCAATACGCCCCCCATCCGACGCGCCTGGTTTTCGCCATTCTCATGGGGCTGTTCGTAGCGTTTGAAATCCTGATTCTTGTGCTGCCCGAAACCGTGCCGCATATTCCCGGTGCGACGGCCGCGCTTCATCCCGAGGTCGCTGTTCCGCACAGAGCGAGACGCGCGTTCGTAGGTGCCGCACCAACGCTGGTGTCTACGTGGGCGCTCGGTGGTTTAGTGCTTTCGGTTGGCGGGTCTCTTCTCGGCGTCGTCTTTGGTGAGACCAACGGCGCCATCGTCGGCTTGGTGATTGGCTTATTCCCGATCTCCGCAGCGCTTGCTGCCACGATTGCTCATGATGTCTCACCACCGACGATGGCGAGACTCGGCAGCGCGATCCTCGCCGTGGGAGCCGGAGTCTTCTTGCTCGCTGTGGGACTGTCTTCGATGGCACTGTTCGTTGTCGCGTCGATCGTCTCGGGTTCAGGATTCGGTCCAGGATTTCTCGGATCCCTGCGAGCCGTGAGCCAGCTAGCTGAGCCCGACGAACGGGCGGCGCTACTTTCGGCGGTCTACGTGGTCAGCTACCTTGCATTCAGCGTTCCAGCCGTCGTCGCCGGATTCGCGATCACGCACGTTGGACTCCGCGACACATCGTTCGGGTATGGCGGATTCGTCGCGCTGATAGCCGTCGCAACTTTGGTCACGGAACGTGTGCTGATCCATCGGCGGCGACCAAGTTCGCAGTGTCACGCTTAGAAGAGTGCGAGTGATAGACCGGGCCTCGTTTTGTCGAACTCGCCAAATCGCGAAGGCCAACTATCCGGTGAGTAATGTTTGCTCCGTTTTCCACAACGGAGATCATGCCGGCGTGTGGCACGCCATCAGCCTCCGTCTTTCCGAACTCTTATCAACTGATCTCAGCCCGTCTACAAGTAAATGTAAGTGGGGCAGCTGTCCCTCACATCGCGAAGTTAAGCCATATCTTGTTCGACGGCTTATATGATTGCGCACCAGGAACGTTCTCCGTCCCTTCGCAATACGGCTACAGAAGAGAGAGTCGTTTTGATTATGCCAGACCGGTTCATTCATCCGATTCGCGGCCGCGACGACGAGTTAGAGCGCCTCGACGAGGTACTCGACAAGTTGCTGTCCGGTGTTTCATCGGTCGTTCTTGTTGAGGGTGGCGCAGGGATGGGGAAATCTCGGCTGCTGGGAGAGGTCGTTGAGATTGCTCGAGGGCACTCGATTAAGGCCGGCGTGGGAGTCTCAGATCCGGATGACTCGATGGTGCAGATGGCGACGCTGATGCAGGGTCTGTTTCATGGTTCTTCTCCAATTCTTGAGCGCTTAGAACTTCGTGACGAGCACGCTTCTGTTGAGCAGCGTTACTGGCTGATCCAGGACCTGGAGGCAATGCTCGAAAAAGCATCGCTGGCGTCACCTCTTCTAATCTGTCTCGACGATCTTCAGTGGTCTGACGCGGGAACGATTGCTGCACTTCGGACGCTTCCGGGTCTCTTGTCAACTCTCCCGATCGTGTGGTTACTTGCCTATCGACCGGGACAGGACCGTCCGGAACTACATAGTGCTCTGCGAACCCTCGAGCTCGGAGGCGCTATCAAAATCGTGCTCGGTCCTCTCGAAGATCGAGCCGTCGCGCGCGTCGCCGCTGACATACTGCTATCGGAGCCCGGCTATGACCTGCTTCAGGTAGCGACCAGCGCGCGCGGAGCCCCGTATCTATTGGTGGAACTCCTGTCGGGACTGCGGGAAGAGGATTTGGTTCGCGTCGAATCGGGAGTCGCGCACCTTATTGAGGCCCGCTTACCGAAGCGCGTGACCGAAAACATGCGTTCTAGAACCAACCGTCTTTCGACGCTCGCCCGTCGAGCCGCTCAGGTCGCTGCGGTCATGGGAAAGAGATTTTCGGTCGATGACGTCGCTGCCGTGCTCGACGTGACGCCATCAGCTCTTCTCGAATCAATGGAAGAGCTCGTGGGCCATGATCTTCTCGTTGAACAGGGTGGGAATTACTCGTTCAGCCACGACATCGTTCTTGAAGCAGTTCGCGAAAGCATGTCGGCGTCAACGCGCAAGGCACTCGATCGACAGGCGGCGTCGGCGCTGCTGAACTCGGGAGCGCTGCCAATCGAAGTCGCTTCTCGACTTGCCGCGAGCGCCGAACGCGGTGACGGCGCGGCGATACGGATCCTCTACGCCGCAGCGCTGGCGATCGAAGCGACAGATCCGGGGACGGCCGCAGATCTTGGGAAACGGGCGCTCGATCTCACGCTGAGAAATGATGAACTTCGAGGCCCGCTGATTGCACACACGGCGGCGTGGCTCCACGCGTCTGGTCGCGTGCAAGAGGCCAGCGCTTTCGCGGACACTGCCCTTCGAGGCGCGCTTCCCGCGAACGAAGAAGCGGAGGTGTACATCAGGATTGCCGGGATGTTTGCAATTTCTCCCGATGTGCGAGCTGACGCCTGTAGACGCGGGCTCGCGCTCTCTGGCGTCTCAGAACAGACCCGATTGCTCCTGTCGGCACATCTGTTTCACAACCTCTCAACGGGAGGACGCCACGAGGACGCTCACGCGTTGCTTGCAGAACTCGAGACCGCGGTGCGGATGTCACTTGACATTCCCACAAAGTTCGTCGTTGAACTCGCGCGATCCGGAGTCGAGTACGTCGACGGCGATCTCGAGACCGCGCTTCAGTCTTCGGAGCAAGCGTTGCGAATCGGAGCTTCGACCAACGATGACGCTCGGATGTACCTCTCTGAGCAGTGGCGTTGCGATGTGCTGGCCTCGTTGGATCGAGCCGAAGAGTCGCTGGATCGATCGACCCACAACGTCATGGAAGCTGAGCGAAACCGACAGGGCTGGGCGCTGAAGACCTTCGAAATCGGCCGCGGGAGGCGCCTACTCCAACTTGGGCGACTTTCGGACGCGGCTACCGCGTTGGAAGGGCAGTTTCAGATTGAGAGTTCGGATCAAGTGGTCAGCATCTTTGATGCGTCCGGCGTGGTCGCCCTCGGGAGAGTCGCCATCCACATGGGAAATGAGGAGTTGGCGGCGAAGTCAGCCACGATTGCTGAGGCAATGTTTGAGCGAGGAGCGCCCAGCGTCCAAATTCATGGAGCATGGTTGTTGGCGCTCCTGGCCATGTCGAAAGGGGACGCGCCGCTCGCGCGGGAGACGCTTCGTGCACTCGAACGAACAGAGAAATCTCTCAGATTCGCGAGGTTTCCGATGGACGTCGCAGATGAAGTCTACGGCGTTCGCATCGGCCTGGCGGTTGGCGACCGAGAGTTCGCCGAGAAAGCAGCAGGTTCAGCCGAAGCGATGGCACGCCTCAACCCGAGTGTCCCCTCGATTCGCGCCACTGAACGTCACGCCCACGGTCTCTTGCATCGGGACATCGATGATCTCGTCGAGGCGTGTGAACTCTTTGAGACAGGACCATTCCGCCTCGCTTTCGCATCCGCCCTCGAGGATTTGGGCGCTATAGCTGTGGAGTTGGGAAAAGTCGATCAGGGTGTCGACGGTCTCGGACGAGCTCTCGAGGTGTACGCGGAAGCAGGAGCAAACTGGGACGCGCGACGAGTGCGTGGTCGATTGAGAGCGCTTGGCATTCGACGGCGGCTCTTGTCGAACAGGCGTCCTGACCGGGGCTGGGGTTCTTTGACGGAGTCGGAGGTCGCGGTTGCGAATTTGGTCGCACAAGGACTCAGCAATAAGGAAGTTGCGGAGCGGCTCTTCATATCCCACCACACGGTGGGTGGGCATCTCCGTCATGTCTTCGCGAAGCTTCACATCAACTCTCGAGTTGAACTGGCGCGCCTCGCAAGCGCTCACGAGATGAGACCGCGCGGAAACCCGTCAACCTGACGCTAGTTGGCTCGCGAGGAGGGGAGGTAGGGCGCGAGCTTCCGCGCTCCATGGGGCTGTGGTGTGGGACGAACGCCAGTTCGGGTGGATCCAGTTGTGACAACGAATGAATCTGAAAGCCCCTGACTTCGGCGTCGGAGTGCAGACCCCCTTAGAAGAGCCGCTTCGCTGCTTCATACATATGACGCGTTCGTGTGATGGCGCGAGGCCGCTACCGCGTGCAACCATCGCAGGTGTTACGGCCCGAGAGCAGCGGGACATCGAAAGGACAGCCATGGCGAGGTACGCGGAGCTTCCGAATCTGAAAATTATGGCGGCCAATGGCGTGGAGTACGCGTATAGGGAAACCGGCGAGGGATCGCTCCCGCTCGTGATGCTCATGCACTTCCGCGGGAACCTCGACAGTTGGGACCCGGCGCTCGTTGACGCACTCTCACAAACGCGGAAGGTCATAACCTTCGACAACATTGGCGTTGGCGGCACGTCGGGCCAACCGTCAAACTCGATGCGCAAGATGGCTCACGGCGCCCTCGCGTTCATCTCGGCCATGGGTTATGAAAAAGTGGATCTCTTAGGATTTTCGATCGGCAGTTTTGTGGCGCAGGAAATTTCGCTGATCAGGCCTGACTCGGTGCGAAAGGTTGTCCTGGCCTCTTCCGCACCTCAAGGGGCGCCAGGGATGCACGGCTGGGAGAAATGGGTCATGGACGCCGTAGGCAAGCCACAAACCAGCGCAGAGGAGTACGTGAGCGTGTTCTTCGCGAAGTCGGAGTCCAGCCACAAAGCGGGCATGCAGGCGCTCGGGCGTATGCACGCACGAACGGACGACCGTGACAAGGACGTCACTTGGGAAGCACGAATCCAACAATATGACGCAGTGTGCGAATGGGGAGTACCGAACCACGCGCTGCTTGAACGAGTTGCGGCGATTGAGGCCCCAGTGTTCATTGCCAACGGAGACAGCGACCCGATGATCACTCCGCAGTACTCTCACCTTCTCCGCGGTTTGATTCCTCAGTCAACGATCAAGATTTATGATGACTCTGCACACGGTTTCTTGTTTCAATACCATGACGAGTTTGCAGCTGACGTATCGAACTTCCTCGCCGAATAGCCAGGTCGTGTCTTGAGACCTTTTTGAGAATTGCCCGTGCTCAGAGAGCCACGTTCGTTAGTGGGTGATCCGCACAATGGCGGCCAGAGTGACCAGATGGAGAAACCAACTCGTGGGGAGGCGCCAATTTGGAATCATCGTTGACACCGACGGCTTATTACATGGCTCGTGGAAACGGACGTTACCTACCGACCAGCGCCACCGAGAGTCCATGGGATCGTACGGCGCAGCACGGTGGACCTCCCGCCGCTCTTCTCGCTCATGCAATCGACGAGACGGTGGAGGACACCATGAGAATCGGTCGCATAGCAGTTGACTTTTTCGGACCGATTCCGCTCAGCGAGGTCGCCATCGACGTCGTCTCGATTAGGCCGGGCCGGCGCGTTCGCCTCACGGAGGCGCGCATGAGTGTTGACGGGCGCGTCGCGGTCTCAGCGAGGACGTGGCACATCGCGACGGGCGATAGACCCCCTACGTCGGGGGAGCAGGAGACTGCTCCGCCACCCATACCGGCGCGCCCGGTGGCCCAACATTTCTATGCCGGCCTGGACGACGGGTGGGGCTATGGACGGTCGATCGAATGGCGCTTCACTCGCGGAAGTTTTGACAGTTTTGGTGCGGCGGATGTTTGGACTCGGGTGCGCCTGCCGTTGATCGAAGGCGTGCCGCTGACCGGTCAGGCTCGCCTTCAGATCACTGCGGATTCCGCGAACGGTCTGTCCATGTCGTTGCCGATGGAGCAGTGGTTCTCGATCCCTCCCGCCATGACTGCGACTCTGCTGCGACCGCCGGATGGCGAGTGGGTTCATCTGAAAAGCCGCACGTATTTGACAGAGGATGGCATAGGCCTCGCTCACGCTGCCCTGTATGACTCTCGCGGATTTGTCGGCGAAGTTGCCCAACCGTTGCTCGTTCAACGACGAGAGTCCGATCAAGAGTGACTATGGGCAAGCGACGAGCCATTGTTACTCACGGAGGCAGACTTAGTGTCAGCCCCTAGGATTGCCATTCTCGACGACTACCAAAACGTTGCCCTGAGTTTCGCTGATCGGAACTCTCTCCACCGACATCGAGGTGTTCACTGTCTAATGAGTGGAGGTACGGGGATTCGAACCCCGGACCCCTTGCATGCCATCGGCTCGAGACCA
>Ga0307373_10012121_pt1 | contig 12325 bp, 7 predicted proteins | sample OX2MG_FD_202534 | JGI IMG/M metagenome (GOLD analysis project Ga0307373, IMG submission 202534) | Soil microbial communities from Risofladan, Vaasa, Finland - OX-2 | ecosystem: Environmental > Terrestrial > Soil > Coastal area > Acid sulfate soil | place: Finland: Risofladan, Vaasa | collected...
CGTCAAAGGGCCAGAACGGCGCCGGTAACGACGGCTTCACCCGCTACAAGATGGCGAAAACGTACCTGAGCGTTGGCCGTTGGGCCCTTGCATCGGGCCGTTGCTATCGACATTATGATCGCCATTCATTCGGAGTGGGCAACGCGGCACACCGCGTAAGCCAAAGGCCATTCGGCTGGCCAAGCGAGGGGTTGAGCAGATCCGCGGCGCGGTCGATTGTGAACGTCGCAGGCGTCTCATTTCGGGATGCGCCAATTGGCGTATCTCGAAGCCCTTGTGCCGATGGCCCTTGCGCCGCTTTGTCCTGCGCTTTGGCAGAGCGAGCCGTTCCGTTCCCTCTTTATTTTTCGGGGGAACAGCACCAGCACCTGCCCCTTTCGCTGTCGTTTCGACATCGACTGCCATTATGGCATGATACTGCGAAGCGCATCAAGACCGAGCGCAATGATCGAAATCGAGCGCTTTTTTTTACGAATTATACCCTCCCATGGTTATACCTGACCTTGGCCCGAAAACGCCATTCGGGACGCGCACGACCGCCCCGGTGGGCCACGCTCAGGCGACCGCGAACATGGACTACTGCCAATTCGGCACCCAAGTTCCGAGAAGGTTTAGCGCTTTGGCGGGGGTATCAGGTTCAGAGGATAGCGCGGCGTGGAGTGCGTCGGCTCAGCGTTTTTCGGAGGCCGGCCAGGGAGGCGGAGCCGACCCGCTGCGCAGGTGCCCCGAACATGGAAGGCTGCTTCCTCGGGGGGTGGGTGTGGGTTTGCAGGAGGCGGATGGCGAATGGGTGCTGCGAAAAAACGCGGCGGATGCTATAATTCGGACTGCCCGCAGGGAAACGAGCTACCTTATGCCGCACCCGCTGCAACTTCAGATCGGCGCGGTTCGCCGTCGCGCGCGGAGGCTGGTTCTACTGCACGCACTGGGTTGCGTGGCCGGCGTCGTGCTGGCAGCCGCGATCGTGCTGGTTCTGGCCGACTACCTGATTCACTTTCAGGACCGCGGCGTTCGGATACTGACCCTGGCAGTCCTGGTCGGGCTGGGTGGATGGGCCGGCTACCGCTTCTTTTGGATGGCGCTTTGCGCCGGATACTCCGATGTTGCACTGGCTTTGAAGATCGAACGGCGGTTTCCCGAGCTCGCGGACCGCCTGGCCAGCACGGTCGAGTTTCTCGGCCAGCGCGAAGACGACCTGCAAGCCGGGTCGGCCGTGCTGCGGCGGGCGGTGATCGCCGAAACGTCCGCGGCCGTCGAGCGGCTCGATTTGTCGAAAGTGTTCGAGCCTCGCCCCGTCTACCGGGCGCTTTTCGTCTCAGGCGGCGTGTCCTTGCTCGCCTTGCTGCTGGTGGCGTGTGGTCCCCGCACGGCGATGATCGGAGTCTCTCGGCTCGTCAATCCGTTGGGCCATGCGACCTGGCCCAAATCGAACCATCTGGCCTTCAAGCACCCCGTCGAGCGCGTGGCCCTGGGCCAGCCCTTCGAGATTGAAGCGATCGACGCCGAGGGCGCGCCGCTACCCGACGAGGTGTTCCTGCACGTTCGGTACCAGGACGGCGGCGCGAAGAGTTCGGGACAGGTCGAACCGATGCGGTTTCTCGACGGCGCCATGACGTACCGCAAGGACTCCGTTGCGCGCCCCTTCGCCTATCGCGCCGTGGGAGGCGACGACGACTCGATGCCCTGGATCGATTTGGAGGTCGTCGAGCCCCCCTCCGTCGAGCAACTGACATTGTCGCTTCACTACCCCGAGTACACCGGCAGGTCCTCCGGCCGGAGCGATCCGCACATCCGGGCCTTGGTCGGAACGCGCGTCGAGTTGACGGCCGTCACCACCAAGCCGCTCGCGTCGGCGGTACTGCACGTCGAGAACGGAGCGACCATTCCGGCCCGGCTGGCGGATGACGGTTTCGGGTTTTCGCTGCCGGGTCCGCAAGGCGAGCCGTTCATCGTCGAGAAGTCAGGGGCCTACTGGTTCGAGTTGACCGACCGCGAAGGATTTGGCAGCGGCCAACACGTGCGCTACGAGATCCGCGCGGTGGACGACCTGCCGCCGAGCGTGGCCATCGAAGCGCCTCCGGCGAACGTTTACGTCACCGCCGACGCGGAAGTGCCGCTGCGGATCGCGGCCAAAGACGACCTGGCGATTCGCCGTGTGGCGGCGCATTACTCGCGAACCGACAAGTCGGACGAAGGAGAAACCGTCGTCGTGCTGTACGAGGGATCCGAGCTCGTCACGCGGCCCGAGGGGGCCGGTCCGGCGAGCGAAGCCGAGCTGGGTGAGTCGCGCACGATCGAATACCGCTGGGACCTGCGACCGTTGGGGCTCAAGCCCGGCACTCAAGTTACGCTTTTCGCCACCGCGGCCGACTACAAGCCGCAGCTCGGCCAGAGTCACCCGCGGCGGCTTTCGATCATCACCCCCGACGAACTGCAAGACCGATTGGCCGAGCGGCAGGACTTCATCCACGACGAATTACAACGCGTCCTGAAGCTCGAAGAGGAGGCCCGCGGCCAGGTTTCCGGGCTTGAAATCCAGGTTCGCGAGGTCGGCCACTTCGCCAAGCAGGACATCGATCATTTGCAAAGCGCCGAACTGACCCAGCGACAGGTCGAACGGGGCCTCACGGGCGAAACCGAGGGCGTCATCACACATATCCAGGGGCTTCTCGCGGATCTCGCCAATAACAAAGTCGACAGCCCCGAGATCGAGCGGCACATGCGCGCGCTGGTCGACGGGATCAACGCCTTGGGTGAAGGGCCGCTTCCGATCGTCGCGCGCGAGATGACCACGGCGCTTAAGGCCGGGCAGGAACAAGAGGCCGCGGCGCCAGCGGAAGGGCCATCGCCGCCGGAATCGTCATCGCCGCCTGATAAGCCATCGCCGGGGAAGTCGCTGGTGGCAGAGTCGCTGACTTTGGCCCGGACGGGACAGGACGAGGTGATCGAATCGCTGAAGACGATGCTTGGCGAGCTTTCGCAATGGGACAACTATCGCCGTTTCCACCGCGAAATCGGCCAGTTACGGCGCGAACAGGAAGGGCTGAACCACGAGACCGCCGACGTGGGACGGACAACGCTGACCAAGGACGTCAAGGAGCTTGATTCTCAGCAGCAGGCCGACCTCAAAAGGCTCGCTGGGCGGCAGTTCGACATCGCCCGCCACTTCGACGAGATCCAGCAACGCATGGAGCGGACGGCCGGCGAGCTCGACGCGGCTGATCCGCTGGCCGCCGGCGCGATTTCCGACGCCCTGCACCTCGCCCGGCAACAGGCCGTGGGAAGCAAGATGCGCGAAGGGGGGCGGCGTGTCGAAGAAAACCGCCTCGGTCAGGCCGCGGTTCGGCAAGGTCAGGTAGCCGACGATTTGCGCGAGATGCTCGATATCCTTGCCAACCGCCGGGAGCACGAGTTGGCTCGGTTGGTGAAGAAGCTCCGCGAGGCCGAGCAGAAGTTGGCCGGCCTGCGAGAGCGGCAGGAAGGCTTGCGTAAGAAGTGGGAAGAAGCGGAGGAAAAGCCCGCGGGGGCCGAGCGCCGTCGCGAGTTGGAGCGGCTGGCCCGCGAACAGCGTGAGCTTCAGGCCGAGGCCGAGCGCTTCGCCCGCGAGTTGGCGCGTTTGCAGGCCGAGGAAGCGGGCCGCGACGCCGCCCGCGGCGGCTCGAAAATGGGGCAGGCCGGCCAGAAAGGCGACCAGGGCGATGCGCGATCGGCCGCCGGCATGGCCGCCGAAGCGCAACGCGACCTGGAAGACGCCCAGCAGCAACTGGCTCGCGACCGCCGCCAGGCGGAGGCCGATCTGGCCCAAGAACAATTGGCCGGACTCGAGGACCATCTGAAGGGGATCGCCGACCAAGAGCGGCGGCTGATCGAGGAGACTCACCATTATCATGGACTCAGCGAGTCGCGCGGCGAACTGACCGCGGCCGAGGCGCGCACGGTGGGCGACCTGGCGCGGCAGCAGCAGTCGCTGGGCGACGAGACCACAAGCACGGCCGCGGAGTTCACGGCCGCCGTGTTCCAGTTGAACCTCAAGTTGGCCGCGCGAGAAATGGCCCACGCCGGCGATTTGCTCGCCCAACTCGATCTCGGTGGCGAAACGCAGCGGGCCGAAGAGCGTGCCTTGGCACGAATCGAGCAGTTGCTCGAAGCGCTCAAGCCCGACGCCGGCGATGATCAACCGCAACCTCCGCCCGACGAACAGCCCGGCGGTGCGGGCGACGGCGGCCCACAATCGCCCGGCGATGCGATCCGCGAGCTGGCCGAATTGAAGCTCTTGAAGCTGATGCAGAATGAGTTGAACCTGCGGACCGAAGCGATCGACGTGGCGACTCGCGGGATGAGGCCGCTTTCACCCGAGCAGCAGAAAGCGTACCTTGAATTGAGCGAAGAGCAGGGACAACTGGCCGACCTGTTGCTGGAGTTGAGCAAACCAGCCGCCGAGCAGAACGAGGATGATCCTGAAAAACTACCGGAATTGGAATTGGAACAGGGGTTGGAATTGGAGCAGGGGTTGGAATCGAAGGAGGAGCGGAAGTGAACGCCACGATGAGCGCGGAGCGCGGAACGCGGAGTGCGGAGCGACGCGAGAGCTCGCGGAGACACGGAAGCACGTTGACGCGGAGACACGGAGACGCGGAGACGCGGAGACGCGGTGAACGCCGCGTCGCTCACATGGCATTGCTCTTGGCCATGTTCTGTTTCTGTCCCGTCTTCGCCCAATCCGGCACGGACTCGGGCGACGACCCCACGCCCAAGTCGGCCGTTCGTACCAAGGAAGAGTCGCTTGATGACGAATTGCTCGAAGGACTCGCCGACGATACGGCCGAGGTCCTCGACGGTGCGAAGGACGACGCCAAACCGCCCGAACATCGGCCGTCGGGCAACGAGCTCGATGATGAACTGCTGCGTGGCCTGGGTGACGGCGAGGATATCAAGCTCGACGGCGGGGGGCAGGATCCACTTTCCGACCTCAGCGGCCGGATGCGCGAGGTCGAGCGATTGATTGCCGAGGCCGACGCGGGCGAAGGCACGCAAGGCAAGCAGCGCGAGATCGCCGAGGAGATGGAAAAGCTGATTCGCCAGCTTCAGAAACAGTGTCAGGCGTGCAAGCAGGGTTCGAGCAAGCGCCAGAAAACCGCCGGTCGAGGCAAGGTGGGCCAGCCAGACCAGCAAGACCGTGCCTCCGACCAACCGGCCCGCGATAGTTCGGACCGTTTGAACGACGAGAAAACCAAAAAGTCCGACGCTGTCGCGATGCGCGCGATGGTCAAGGCCGCCTGGGGGCACCTGCCTGAACACCTGCGTGAGCAAATGGCGCAGATGCCCACCCCTGAGTTCCTGCCGAAGTACCTGCTGTTGATCGAGGACTATTACAAGGCGTTGGCAAAACCATCGGAGAAGGACCGAAGGTGAGACCGGGAGACAGGGAGATGGAGAGACGCGGAGATGGGGAGACGCGGAGACACGGAGACACGGAGATGTCTCGGCGAGCGTTCCTCGCGCGGCAGTTCGTATTCGCCCCGGGCGCGTTCTGGCTTGGCGCGCGGAGTGTTTCCGCGGAGATGTCGGCGGATCCGGAACAAACCGCCATCGAGTTCATCAATTCTGCCGCACAGCGGGCAATCGACCGCGGCCTGGCGTTCCTTGCCGCTGCCCAGCACACCGACGGCGCCTTCGGCTCGGGGGGATACAGCCGCAATGTGGCCGTCTGCGGACTGGCCGGCATGGCCTTCATGGCCGGCGGAAGCACGCCGGGCCGCGGACCGTATGGCACTCAAGTCGGCCGCTGTGTCGATTTCATTCTCGAGAACGCCCAGGACGACGGTTTCATCCATGTGCCGGGCACCAGTAGTCACGGACCCATGTATGGCCACGGCTTTGCCACGTTGTTCCTGGCGGAAGCCTACGGGATGACGATGCGCGACGACGTCCGCGAGAAACTGGCGAAGGCGGTCGAGTTGATCGTCAACACTCAGAACGACGAAGGGGGCTGGCGCTACCAGCCCATGCGCCACGATGCCGACCTGTCGGTGACCGTGTGCCAGGTGATGGCCCTGCGGGCGGCGCGCAACGCCGGGCTGTTCGTGCCCCACGAGACGATCGACCGCTGCGTCGAATACGTCAAGCGGAGCCAGAACGCCGACGGCGGCTTCATGTACATGGTGCAAGGGGGCCAAAGCGCTTTCCCACGTTCCGCGGCTGGGATCGTGGCCCTCTACAGCGCCGGCATCTACGAGGGTCCCGAAATCGAAAAGGGGCTGGTTTACCTGATGGAGAGCCTTCCTCGCGGCGGTTTCAATCGCGAAAGCCATTATTTCTACGGCCACTACTACGCCGTCCAGGCGATGTGGCACACCGGCGGCGACCAATGGATCAAGTGGTACCCGGCGATCCGCGACGAGCTGCTGGCCCGGCAACGCGACGACGGCGCTTGGATGGACTCGATCTGCCAGGAGTACGGCACCGCGATGGCGGCAATCATCTTGCAGATGCCCAACAATTACCTGCCGATCTTCCAGAGGTGATGGCGGCGAGCAATGAATAGATTGAGAGAATCTCGACGATTCTTAAGGGGGGGATGGCTGCGAGCAACGAAAAAACCGAAGGAATATCGGCGTTTCTTAAAGGGGGATGTGGAGATACGGAGGGGATGTGGGGATGAACGATGAGGGTTACTGCATGCCGTCCAATTGACACTGTCTCGTTTCAATTTACTTCTTTGTCTGCCTTATCCCCACATCCCCTCCTCATCCCCCTATCCGCTTTTAGAAAACATCGGATACACGAGTGGATCTCAGCTCTCCATTAATGATCGGGCGCCGCGCGTTCCTGGCCGGTTCATTGGCGCTAGCGGCGCGAAGGGACCGCATCGCCGGTGCTTCGGATTTCGACCCCGAACAGTCGGCTGTCGACTTGATCACGCCCGACGCGCAACGGGCGATCGACCGGGGCCTGGCGTTTCTCGTTTCGCAACAACACGACGATGGTTCGTTCGGCTCGGGCGGGTACAGCCGCAACGTGGCGGTGTGCGGCCTGGCCGGCATGGCCTTGATGGCCGGCGGCAGTACGCCCGGCCGTGGGCCCTACGGACGAGAGGTCGAGCGGTGCGTCGGGTTCGTGCTTGAGAACGCCCAGGACGATGGTTTCATTAACGTGCCGCTTTCCAGCAGCTACGGCCCAATGTACGGCCACGGCTTCGCCACGCTGTTCCTGGCCGAGGCGTACGGCATGACGATGCGCGACGACGTGCGCGAGAAGCTCGCCAAGGCCGTCGAGTTGATCGTCAATACGCAAAACGACGACGGCGGCTGGCGCTACCAGCCCGTCCGCCGTGAAGCCGACCTCTCCGTGACGATCTGCCAGGTGATGGCGCTGAGGGCTGCCCGCAACGCCGGGTTGTACGTGCCCCACGAGACGATCGAGCGCTGCGTCGAGTACGTCAAGCGCAGCCAGAACCCCGACGGCGGCTTCATGTACATGGTGCAGGGCGGGCCCAGCGCCTTCGCGCGGTCGGCGGCCGGCGTGGTCGCGATTTACAGCGCCGGCATCTACGACGGACCCGAGCTCGAAGCCGGCCTGGCGTACCTGCGAACGAACCTCCCTCGCGGCGGCTTCAACCGCGACAACCATTACTTTTACGGACACTACTACGCCGTGCAGGCGATGTGGCACGCCGGAGGGGACGACTGGCGAAACTGGTACCAGGCCATCCGCGATGAGTTGCTCGCCCGGCAGCGCGACGACGGCGCTTGGATGGACTCGATTTGTCAGGAGTACGGCACGGCAATGGCGTCGATCATCTTGCAGATGCCCAACAACTATTTGCCGATTTTTCAACGTTAGTCATTTGTCATTGGTCAGTAGTCATTTGTTCTTCTGGGTTCAATCTGGTTCCCCGCTCCGCGGCCGGTGCCAACAACTAGGCTACCTTTGCTGTCCGCCAATGACCACTGACTACTGACTAATGACAATTGAATGACCATTGAATAGCGACCAATGACCAATGACATCCTGCATGACCGCCGCGTGTTCCTGGCCGGTTCGTTGGCGGCCGCTGCCGGCACCGCGTCGCGTCGGGCATTGGCCCAGGTTGCCGGCGTCGCGCCGGTCACGGTGGAAGTCATTCCCGTCGAGGGCGATCGGTTTCCGGCTGCGCTTGCTGCCGTTGGGGCGTCCGGTGAACTGCGGTTCCGAACCACCGCCGGCGACCGCCGCCTGGCCGCCGCCGATCTGGTCGCATGGGGATCGCCCACTGAGCCGGCCGCTGATCTTCAAGTCCATCTGACCGACGGAGGACTGTTGATCGCCGCTCAGTTGCTTGAAAGCGACCAGCGCACCTTGAAGTTCGACAGCGACGAGTTTGGCGAGGTCGCCGTACCCCTCGATCTCGTTTCAGGCATCCAGTTTCATCCGCCCGCCGACCACGACGGGCGCGACCACCTGGCGCTGCGCCTCTCGAAAAAGGGTACGGATTCGAATTCGGCCGGTCTGGATCGACGCGCACCAGGCGGCAAGAAAGGTTCACGGTTCCGTTTTACGGACCAACTGCTGTTGGTCAATGGCGACGAGTTGAAGGGCAAGCTGGTGCGACTGACTGCAACCACGGTCGAGTTCGAGACCGACGCGGGGCCGATCGCGCCCGAGTTCGACAAGGTCGCCGCCGTGGTGCTCGATCGTTCGCCACGAGCCGCTGCAAGCGGTGAAGGATTGCGCATTGTCACCGGATTTCGCGACGGCAGCTCATTGGTTGCCGAATCGCTCACGCTCGACGACCGCCAGGCACACGTCGAGTTGGCGGGCGCGTTGGAGCTGGCGGCGGAGGCGGATAAGATCGTGGCATTGCAATCTTTGGGCGGGCGCGCCGAGTACCTCTCCGACCTGCGGGCCGAGAGTTACCGTCACGTCCCCTTTTTGGACCTTGCCTGGCCGTACCGCGGCGATGCCTGCGTGGCGGGGTCGCGGCTCCGCGCCGGCGGCCGGCTGTACCTCAAGGGGATCGGAATGCACAGCGCTTCGCGGCTGACGTACCGCATTGACGGCAAGCCCTATGGCCGCTTCGCCGCCGAGTTAGCCGTGGACGACCGCACCGAGGGACGCGGCAGTGTCGTATATCGGGTCTTCGTCGACGACCGTGAGGCATACAAAAGCCCCGTCGTCCGCGGCCGGATGCCGCTGGTGCCGATCTCGGTCGATGTCACCGGAGGGAAGCGATTGAGTCTGGTCGTCGACTTCGCCGAAAGGGGCGACGAGCTCGACCACGCCGACTGGCTCGACGCGAGGTTGATGGACTGACGGCAGTCCGGAGGATTCCCGGCAGACGGGCCGTTGCTCGATCATCGCTCTCCTGTTTTCATGGCGTCAGCCAGTCATGTGTGGCCAACGTGCAAGAACGTGATAGAATATGCACCACCGCCAACTGGTTTCTCCGTTTCCTGATTTGCGCACCAAGCGGCATATTGAACTGAATGATGACCCAACGCCCGATAACCCAGACCTTAGGTTCGGCACGCCTGGGCCGCCGTGAATTGTTGCGCGTCGGCTTGGCCGGCATCGGCGGACTGACGATGCCGGGCTTGTTGCAACTGCGTGCCCGCGCTGCCGCTAATCAGCCGGGCGAACGGACGGCGGTGATCCTCGTCTGGCTGCCGGGCGGGGCGAGCCACTTGGAGACCTACGATCCTAAACCCAAGGCCACCAGCGAGTTCCGCGGGCCTTTCAGCCCGATTTCGTCCCGTGTGCCGGGGATCGACCTTTGCGAGCTCCTGCCCCGCCACGCCTCGGTGGCCGACAAGTTCACGATCTTGCGATCGATTGTCCACACGGGCTTCTGCCATCAGCAAGGCACCCAGCAATTGCTCACCGGTCATCCCGTGCGGGAGCTCAAGCAGAAGCCCGACGATCCCGATCTGTTCGCAATCACCAACTACTTGCGTAGTGATCCGACGCGAAAACTGCCGAACTACGTGGGGCTGCCGCCGGCCAACTACCTGGGAGCGGCCTATCTCGGTTCCTCGTACGAGCCATTCACGGTAACGGGCGACTTGAACGCTCCCGATTTCCATGTGCCTAACGTGGGAGTGGCCGACAGCCAAAAGGTGGCGCGGATGGGCGCGCGGGTTTCGCTGCGCAAAAGCTTCGACCGGCTGCGGCGCGATATCGACCGGCAAGGTGAAATGCGCGCCTTCGATGCTTTCGAGTCGCAGGCGTTCAACGTGTTGACCAGCGAGGAGACGCGGCGCGCGTTTGACCTCAACCTTGAGGACACGGAGGTGCGCGATCGCTACGGCCGCAATTCGTGGGGCCAGCAGTGCCTTCTGGCCCGGCGACTGGTCGAAGCGGGTGTCGACCTGATTACCACCCAGTTCGCAGGCCCGCTTTGCGGCCGCGTGGGCAACTGGGATGACCACGCCGTGAACCACAATGTATTCGACGGGATGAAGTACCGGGCACCCGCCTTCGACCAGGCGGTGGCGACGCTGATCGACGATATTCACCAACGCGGCCTCAACCGACGTGTGTTGGTGATCGTCAGCGGCGAGTTCGGACGCACGCCGCGGATTTCGTACGTGGCCAGCACGGGCGAGGGCCCCGCCAGCGCGCCGGCCGGAATCGTGCAGCCCGGCCGCGATCATTGGCCTAGCGCCACGTCGATCTTGTTCAGCGGCGGTGGCACCTCTGGGGGGCAGGTCGTCGGCGCGACCGATCTTCGCGGCGAACAGGTCGTCGAGCGGCGCATCGGTGTCGGCGATTTCCTGGCAACGGTCTATCGCCACCTGCGGGTCGACGTCGAGCGCGTGGCGATCAAGGACTTCGCCGGCCGTCCGATCGGGATTCTGCAGGAAGGCCGTCCGATCCCGGAGCTCGTCGCCAAGGCGTAGGGTGGGACAAGCTCGCCTGCGGCGAGCGCCGGCCCACCATTGGTCGGCGATGATGGGCCGTGCCCGCCGACCCGTTGCGCGGGTGCCCCGGGTCTTGTCCCACCTTACAGATTCACGACCACTAACCCAACTCACACAAGAGAACGACGAGCAATCGTCGCGACGATGACCGCTTCAGGCCTTACCATCGGCCAGTGTGCCAGTCTTGCCTGCCTGCTGGAGGCCACGGCCGGCAAGCCGGGCAATGTCCACCGTGGTGCCGACTTCGAGGACGTGACTTATCTCGATTTCGCGACCAGCGCTGTGGTCATCGCGCCCGCGTTCGAAGCCGCGGCGGCGGGGGCCCGGCTCGGCGAGACCGTGTTGGCCGCGGTCGCGGCAACCCGGGCGGCGGTGGGCACGAATACCAACCTGGGCACGATCCTTTTGCTCGCCCCCTTGGCGATGACGCCCGAAACGGCGCCGCTGGCCGAAGGCGTCGCTCGCGTCGTCGCCGGATTGAACGCCGATGACGCGAGGCTCGTTTATCGAGCCATTGGCCTGGCCGAGCCCGGCGGACTGGGGCAGGTCGATCAGGCCGACGTGCGCGGCAAACCGCCGGAGAACCTGTTGGCCGCCATGCGCCTGGCCGCCGAAAGGGACCTGGTGGCGAAACAATATGTCAATCAATTCGCGGAGGTCCTGGGCAAGGTCGTCCCTTGGCTTGACGACGGTCAACGACAAGGATGGCGGCTGTCCGACACGATCGTCGCCACGCACCTGCGGCTCATGAGCGAGTTCCCCGACAGCCTGATCCGCCGCAAGTGCGGCGATGAAACAGCCCAGCGAGCCGCCACCGGCGCCACCGTCGCTCTGGCCGCCGGCAAGCCCGGCGACGACGGCTACCACCGCGCGGTGGCCGACCTCGACTTCTGGCTTCGCGCCGACGGGCACCGCCGCAATCCGGGCACGTCGGCCGACCTGGTCGCCGCCGGTTTGTTCGCCGCGCTGCGAGATGGCATAATCAGGTTGCCCATACGGTTCTATTGACAAAGGAGGTATCCAGGAGACACGTGCCCGAATCCTACCACGTCCGCCTGACGAAAGACTATCTGGTATTCAGTGCCGCGCACTTCATCACATTCAACGGCAACGTCTGTGAACGCTTGCACGGGCACAATTACCGCGTCGCGGCGGAAGTCCATGGCCCGCTCGACAAAAACCACTACGTCGTCGATTTCATCGCCCTGCGCGATCGATTGCGCGAGATCGTCGCCGAGCTTGACCACCACATGCTCTTGCCGACGACGCACCCCACGATCAAGGTTGCGGCCGGCGAGCGCGAAGTGGAAGTCACGTTCGAGGACCGCCGTTGGGTGTTTCCCCGCTGTGATTGCATCCTATTGCCCGTGCCGAACACGACCACCGAGCTTTTGGCCCATTACATCGGACGTCGCCTGCTCGACGAG
>Ga0307373_10012124_pt1 | contig 12324 bp, 10 predicted proteins | sample OX2MG_FD_202534 | JGI IMG/M metagenome (GOLD analysis project Ga0307373, IMG submission 202534) | Soil microbial communities from Risofladan, Vaasa, Finland - OX-2 | ecosystem: Environmental > Terrestrial > Soil > Coastal area > Acid sulfate soil | place: Finland: Risofladan, Vaasa | collected...
CCCGCTGCTGCAGCCGCCGTTTGCGACGCAGCGTTTCTACCAGGCGCTGCCGGGCGGGCGCGCCTATATCCATCGGCTCGCGCGCCATTGCCGCAAGCTCGGCGTCGGCTTCCGGCTCGACACGCGCGTGCTGCGGCTGGTCGTGAGCGCAGGGCGCGTCGGCGGCGTCGAGGCCGAGCGCGACGGCCGGAGCGAGCGGATCGAGGCCGCGGCGGTGATCCTTGCGAGCGGCGATTTCAGCGCCGACCGCGCCATGCGCCGCGAATTGCTGGGACCGGGCGGCGACCGGCTCGATCCGATCAATCCGCTCGCGACCGGTGACGGGCAGCGCATGGCGGTGGCGGTGGGCGCCAAGCTCGCGCTGCGTCCCGATCTGTCGCCGGCGCGCCTCGCCCAGGCACGGTTCGCGCCGCCGCCGCGCCGCGGCCTGGTGGCATCGCTGCCGCCCTGGCGCGCGGTCACGCGCGGCATGAAGCTCGCCATGACCTATCTGCCGGCGGCGCTGCTGCGGCCGTTCGTGCTGGGTGCGGCGATGACCGCGCTGGCGCCGGAACGCGCGCTTTACGAAGAGGGCGCCATCCTCGTCAACCGCAACGGCGAGCGCTTCACCGACGAGCTCGACCTGCCGGCCCAGGAGATCGCCGCCCAGCCCGGCGGCACGGCGCTGCTGATCATGGATGCGCGCATCGCGCAGAAATTCGAGCGCTGGCCGCATTACGTCTCGACCGCGCCGGGCGTGGCCTTCGCCTATATCGACGACTACCGCAAGGTGCGCGCCGACATCTTTCACGAGGCGGCGACGCCGGCGGCGCTCGCTGCCGCCCTGGCGCTGCCGGCGGCGGCGCTCGAAGCGGCTATCGGCCAGAGCCGGCTCGGCGCCGGACCCTATGTCGCGCTCGGGCCGTTGACGGCGTGGCTGCTGCTCACCCATACCGGGCTTGCCGTGAACACCGAGCTTCAGGTGCTCGGCGGCGACGACCGGCCCATCCCCGGGCTTTACGCCGCCGGCGGCGCGGGCCAGGGCGGATTCTCGAGCCTCTATCACGGCCACAGCCTCGGCTGGGCGCTGACCTCGGGCCGGCTCGCCGGGCGCGCCGCCGCGTTCGCGACCTGAGCCGCGGCCGAGCGCGGCGCGCGCATCGCCGCTGCCGGCGCCGCGACGGGTCCGGTATTGTCCCGCCATGCAGTCCCACTCGCCGCTCGTCGCGACCGTGATCATCAGCCTCGTGCTCGCCTCGATCGGCGGGGTCGCGGCGCGACAGGTCAAGCTGCCGCCACTCTTCGGCTACGTGCTCGCGGGCATGGTGATCGGTCCGTTCACGCCCGGATTCATCGCCGACCAATCCATCATCGAGGATCTCGCCGAGATCGGCGTGGCGCTTCTGCTGTTCGGGGTGGGGCTGCATTTCTCGCTGCGCGATCTTGCCGCCGTGTGGCGCATCGCCGTTCCCGGCGCGCTCGTGCAGGTGGCCGCTTCGGCGTCGCTCGGCTTCGCCGCCGGCCGCTTCATCGGCTTTGCCCCGGGGGCGGCATTGGTCCTGGCCGGCTGCCTCGCGGTCGCGAGCACCGTGGTCGCGACCCGGGCGCTGGAGCAAAGGCAGAAACTGCCGACGCCGGCCGGGCGTTTCGCGCTCGGCTGGCTGGTGATGCAGGATCTCGTCGTGGTGGCGGTGCTGGTGCTGCTTCCCGGGCGCGCGGGCGTCACGCTCGCGGCCGCCGGCGCCGCGGCACGCGTCGGCGTGAAGCTGGTCGAGGTCATCGCGTTCGTCGGCGCGATGCTGATCGTCGGCCGGCGCGTGATTCCATGGGTCCTGGCGCGCACCGCGCGCGACGGATCGCACGAGCTGTTCCGCCTCGTCGTGATCGCCGTCGCCTTGGGGATCGCCTACCTCTCCTCGCAACTCATCGGCGTCTCCATGGCCTTGGGGGCATTCTTCGCCGGCGTGGTCATCGCCGACTCCGATGTGAGCCATCAGGCGGCGGGCGAGTCCGTCCCGGTCCAGCAGGTGTTCACGGTCCTGTTCTTCGTCTCGGTCGGGATGCTGCTCGACCCCGCCGTCGTGCTGCGGATGCCGCTTCAGGTCGCGGCCGTGGCGGCGACGATCCTGGTCGGCAATGTGCTGGTGACGCTGCTCGTCCTGCTCGGGCTGCGCGTGGCGCCGCGCGATGCCGCCGAGGTGGCGGCCACCTTGGCGCAGATCGGCGAGTTCTCGTTCATTCTCAGCGGCACGGCGGTGGCCAGCGGGCTTTTGCCCGCGGCGGGGCGGGATCTCGTGCTCACCGCGGCGCTCGTCTCCATTCTCATGCAGCCGCTGATGTTTCGCATCATGGCGCGGGTCGGGCGGGCGCTCGAGGGGCTGAAGTTCCTGCGGCGCTGGCATGCGGCGCGGGGCGAGCCGCGGCGCGAGGGCATCGATGCGCTCGCGGGGCATGCGATCCTGGTGGGCCACGGCCGCGTCGGCGTCGTCGTTGCCGCTGCCCTGCGCAGCAAGGCCATTCCCTATGTCGTGATCGAGCAGAACTGGCGCTTCGCGGAACTGCTGCGGCGCGACGGCATTCCGGTCGTCTATGGCGATGCCGCATGGTCCGAGGTGCTGGAAGCCGCGGGCATCGAGCGCGCGCGGCTGCTCGCCATCGCCATTCCCGACAAGCGCGCGACGCGGCGCATTCTCGCTCAGGCGCGCCACGCCAATCCCGGCATCGACATCGTCATTCGCACGCATGACGGCGACGAGGCCGCATGGCTTTCCGATCAGTCGGTCGGGCGCGTGGTGATGGGCGAACTGCACACCGCACGCGAGATGGCGGACTATGCCATCGAGCGATTTGGCCAGCATTGACGGCGATGCCGGAAGCGGGCTTCGTCGGTGTCGACGGCTGCCGCGCCGGCTGGATCGCGGTGACGATCGATGCGCGCGGCCGGCGCGAATTCGCGGTGCTGGCGCGGTTCCAGGCGATCGCTGCATTGAACGCGGTGCGGGCCATGATCGACATGCCGATTGGTTTGCCCGATACCGGCTATCGCGCATGCGACCGCGCGGCGCGGCTGCTTCTCGGTGCCGCGCGCTCGCGCGTGTTCCTGGGTGCAAGGCGGCCGCTGCTGGGTTATCGCCACGATTATCGCGCCGCCCATGCATGGGCCAAGGCGGACGGCAAGGGCCTGTCGCGCCAGTGCTTCAACATCCTGAACAAGATCGCCGAGGTCGATGCGCTGATGACGCCCGTCCGCCAGGCGGCGATCCGCGAGGCGCATCCCGAGCTGGTGTTTCAGCGCCTTTCCGGCGGCACGGCGCTGCCGCCGAAGAAATCGCCCGAGGGCCGGCGGCGGCGGCGCGACCTTGTCGCCGCGCACGGGTTCGACGCGATCGACCGCTGGCTCGCGGCGCTCGGCGGCAGCGGTGCCCGGCCGGACGATCTCCTCGATGCCTGTGCCCTCGCGCTCGCGGCCGCGGCCCCGCATGGCACCGTCCCGTGCCGCGCCGAGACCGACGCACGCGGTCTCAAGATGGAGATCTGGTACTGAGGCGGGCTCAGGCGAGCAGGCGGCCGAGGACGGCGTTGAGGCGCTGGCGGCCGGGCGCGGTCGCGCGCAGCCCCGCCTCGTCGCGCACCAGGAACCCGCCGGCCTCGAGATCGGCGAGCGCCGCCGGGTCGAGCGCGGCCTCGATCTCGTCCCCGGTCTCGCGGCGGAAATGTCCGCGCGCGATCCCTTCCACCAGCCGCAGCCCCATCATGACCAGCTCGTCGCGCCGATCGGCGCGGCCGAGCGCCGTGCGCTCCTCGGTGGCATGGCCCTCGGCCTCGACGGCGGCGAGCCACGATTCAGGCGTGCGGCGCTGGCGCAGGGCGATCTTGGCCCCGGCCTCGGTCAGGCGGCCATGGGCGCCCGGGCCAATGCCGGCATAATCGCCATAGCGCCAATAGACCAGATTGTGCCGGCACGCGCCGCCCGGGCGCGCATGGTTCGAGATCTCGTAGGCCGGGAGCCCCGCCGCCTCGAGCCGCGCTGCCGTCGCCTCGAACAGCGCCCCGGCCAGCTCGTCGTCGGGCAGGGCAAATTCGCCGCGCGCGTGGGCGCCGGCAAAGGCCGTGCCGGCCTCGATGGTGAGCTGATAGACCGAGAGGTGATCGCCGGCCATCGCGAGCGCCGCGTCCAGCTCGCGCTCCCAAGCCGCCACGCTCTGGCCCGGCCGGGCATAGATGAGGTCGAAGGAATAGCGCGGAAAGAGCCGCGCCGCGGTCGCCACCGCTTCCCGTGCCTCGGCCGCGTCATGGCCACGGCCAAGGAACTTGAGCGCGCGATCGTCGAGCGCCTGCACCCCGAGCGAAACGCGGTTGACGCCGGCGGCGCGGAATTCCGCGAGCCGGCCGGCCTCGACCGAGGTGGGATTGGCTTCGAGCGTGACCTCGAGATCGGCATCCGCGCGCCAATGAAAGTGCGCCCGCTCGAGCACGGCCGAAGCCGTGCCGGGCGCCATCAGCGACGGCGTCCCGCCGCCGAAGAACACCGACACGAGACGCCGCCCCGGCGTCACCGCGGCAAAGTGGTCGAGCTCGGCCAGAAGCGCGCGGCGCCAGCGCGCCTCGTCGATCGCGCCGCGGACATGGCTGTTGAAATCGCAATAAGGGCATTTCGACCGGCAGAACGGCCAGTGCACATAGAGCGCCAGCGCGTCCGCGTTCACGGCGCCGCTCCGGCGAGGCACGCGGCGGCGAATTTGGCGAAGGCGGCGGCGCGGTGGCTGATGGCGTGCTTCCGCTCGGGCGCCATCTCGCCGAAGGTCTCGGCGAGACTCTCGGGCACGAAGATCGGGTCGTAGCCGAAACCGCGCGTGCCGCGCGGCGGAAACACCAATCGACCCACCACCTCGCCGCGGAAGCATGCGACCTCGCCGTCGGGCCAGGCGAGCGCCAGCACGGCGACGAAGGAGGCGCCGCGATCGCCCGCGCCGAGCGTGGCCTCGACCCGTCGCATCGCTGTGGCGAAGTCCTTGCTGGGCCCGGCCCAGCGTGCCGAATAAATGCCCGGCGCCCCGCCGAGCGCCGGCACCACCAGCCCCGAATCATCGGCCAGGGCCGGGAGTCCGCTTCCCGCCGCCGCAGCGGACGCCTTGAGCGCCGCGTTCGCCTCGAAGGTCGCGCCGGTCTCCTCCGGCTCGGGCAGGCCCAAGGCGGCGGCGCCGACGGTGGCGACGTCGAACGGCGCCAGCAGCGCGGCGATTTCGTCGAGCTTGCCGGGGTTGTGCGTGGCGATCGCCAGGCGCGCGCCCGCGAGACGGCGCGCCACGGCTCAGTCGAGTCCCAGCGCGCGGCGCTGCAGCCGCAGCAGCGCCGCGATCCCGCCGCGCGCGAGCGCGAGCATGGCGGCGAACTGGTCCTCGCCGAAGACCGCAGACTCGGCCGTCGCCTGCACCTCGACCATGCCGCCGCGTCCGGTGAGGACGAAATTGGCGTCGGCTGCCGCGGTCGAATCCTCGGCATAGTCGAGATCGAGCACCGCCGCGCCGCTGCATACGCCGCAGGAAACCGCCGCCACCGCGTCATCGAGCGGCAGCCGGGCCAGCGTGCCTGCGGCGACCAGCTTTTGCAGCGCGACATGAAGGGCGACATAGCCCCCCGTCACCGCGGCGGTGCGGGTCCCGCCATCGGCCTGGAGCACGTCGCAATCGAGGCGGATCTGGCGCTCGCCCAGGGCGGCGAGATCGGTCACCGCGCGCAGCGAGCGGCCGATGAGGCGCTGAATCTCCTGGGTCCGTCCGGTCTGCCGGCCGCGCGCCGCCTCGCGATCGGTGCGGGTGTGGGTCGAGCGCGGCAGCATGCCGTATTCCGCGGTGATCCAGCCGCGTCCGGTATTGCGCAGGAAAGGCGGGACCTTGTCCTCGACCGTGGCGGCGCAAAGCACGTGGGTGTCGCCGAAGCGGACGAGGCACGAGCCTTCGGCATATTTGGCGAAGCCGGGCTCGAGCGCGATCGGGCGCATCTCGTCGGGGGCGCGGCCGGAGGGTCGCGGCATGGCATTTCCTCATGCGAGGTGGCGGGCGGGTGGCGGGCTGAAGCTAGTGTGCGTCGGCGCGTGCGTAAAGATGCGCAATGGGGCGGCCGGTTGACGCTCGAGGGGACCCTTCCTACATTCCGGCGCGCTATGAATGCGCCTGTGGCAAGACCGGTCATCACCGAACTCAACGAACGCAGCCGTGAAATTCTGCGGCTGGTGGTCGACGCGTTCGTCGAGACCGGCGAGCCGGTCGGCTCGCGCACGCTGTCGCGCCGCGGCACGCTCGATCTGTCGCCCGCCACCATTCGCAACGTCCTTGCCGATCTCGAGGAATCGGGGCTGCTGTTCGCACCGCACACCTCAGCCGGACGGCTGCCGACCGAGGCCGGGCTGCGGCTCTTCGTCAGCGGCATTCTCGAAGTCGGCGGCCTGACCGAGGACGAGCGGCGGACCATCGACGGACGCCTCGCCGCCACCGGCCAGAGCCTTGCCCAGGCGCTCGAGACGGCGACGGCGGCGCTGTCGGGGCTCGCGCGCTGTGCCGGCATGGTGGTCGCGCCCAAGATCGAGCGGCCCTTGAAGCATATCGAATTCGTGCCGTTCTCGCCGACGCGCGCGCTCGTCGTGATGGTCACCGAGGATGGGCTGGTCGAGAACCGGCTCATCGACGTGCCGGCCGGAACGCCGCCCTCGACGCTGATGGCGGCCAGCAATTATCTCAACGCGCGGCTCATCGGCCGCACCATCGACGAGGCCCGGCTCGTCGTGCTCGCCGACATCGACAGCCGGCGCGCGCAGCTCGACGTGTTGACGGCGCGGCTGGTGGAGGCCGGGCTCGCGTCATGGGCCGGCGGCACCGAGGGCACCGCGCTCATCGTCAAGGGCCAGGCGCAGCTTCTCAACGACGTGACGGCGCTCGCCGACCTCGAGCGGCTGCGCACGCTGTTCGACATGCTGGAGACCCGCGAGGCCATGGTGCGGCTCCTCGACGCGACGCGCGAGGGCGAAGGCGTGCAGATCTATATCGGTGCCGACAATCCGCTCTTCGGCATTGCCGGCTGCTCGATGATCGTCGCGCCCTACAGCAATTCGCGCGAGCAGGTGGTGGGGGCGATCGGCGTCATCGGCCCGACCCGGCTCAACTACGCCCGCATCATCCCGCTGGTCGACTATACGGCCAAGGTGATCGGCCGGCTGATCGGATAACGGGGACGGACCCTATGAACGAGGACAGGAACGGCGCCGACGACGCCGAAGCGAACCCGCCCGGCGCGGCGGAGACACCGGCCGCAGAGCGGCTAGGCGCGGTCGAGGCGGAACTCGCCGACACCAAGGACCGGCTGCTGCGGGCGCTGGCCGAGACCGAGAACGTGCGCCGCCGCGCCCAGCGCGAGCGCGACGACGCCCAGCGCTTTGCCGCGGCCAATTTTGCCAAGGACCTGCTGAACGTCGCCGACAATCTCCGCCGCGCGCTCGCGAGCATGGGCGACGCCGAGGCCGCCGACGAACGGACCCGCACGCTCCTCGCCGGCGTCGCCGCGACCGAACGCGAGCTCTTGAGCGCCTTCGAGCGCCACGGCATCAAGCGGCTCGAACCGCGGCCGGGCGACCGCTTCGACCACAATGTGCACGAAGCCATGTTCGAGGTCGAGAACACCGGCCAGCCCGCCGGCGCCGTCGTCCAGGTTCTGCAGCCGGGCTACCTGCTTCACGACCGCCTGCTGCGCCCGGCCATGGTCGGCGTCGCCAAGGCCGCCCCGGGCGCGGGCGAGCCCCGTCGCGTCGACGAGGTGGTCTAGGCGGCCGCCCATCTTGCTGCGGCCCGCGCCGGCTCCCCATATTGACAGACCGGATGGTGCGTCGCCCGGTGGCTGCCGCGACCCGTTGTAGCGTGGGGCGCGCGCCCATATATAAGCGAAGCACACTCCAGGGGTGCCTGCGGGAGACCAATCCTAGGGGGCGGTGGCAGTGCCTCGACGGGCTGCACGGCCCTGCTGCAACAAGAGGTGGACATGGCAAAGGTAATCGGGATCGATCTCGGGACGACCAATTCTTGCGTCGCCGTGATGGAGGGCAAGAGCGCCAAGGTGATCGAGAACAGCGAGGGCATGCGCACGACGCCCTCCCAGGTGGCGTTCACGGAGTCGGGCGAGCGGCTCGTCGGCCAGGCCGCCAAGCGCCAGGCCGTGACCAATCCCGAGAACACGTTCTATGGCATCAAGCGCCTGATCGGCCGGCGCTTCGCCGACCCCATGGTGAAGAAGGAGGCCGAGCTCGTCCCGTTCCGGATCCTGGGGGGCGACAACGGCGACGCCTGGGTCGAGAGCCGCGGCAAGAAATACGCGCCCTCGCAGATCAGCGCCTTCGTCCTGCAGAAGATGAAGGAGACCGCCGAGGCCTATCTCGGCGAGCCGGTGACCGAGGCCGTCATCACCGTCCCGGCCTATTTCAACGACAGCCAGCGCCAGGCGACCAAGGACGCCGGCAAGATCGCCGGGCTCGAGGTGCTGCGCATCATCAACGAGCCGACCGCGGCAGCGCTCGCCTATGGGCTGGAGCGCAAGAGCGCGGGCACGATCGCCGTCTATGACCTGGGCGGCGGCACCTTCGACATCTCGGTGCTCGAGATCGGCGACGGCGTGTTCGAGGTGAAATCCACCAACGGCGACACCTTCCTCGGCGGCGAGGATTTCGACAAGCGGGTGATCGACTATCTCGCCGACGAGTTCAAAAAGGAGCAAGGCATCGACCTGCGCAGCGACCGGCTCGCCCTGCAGCGCCTCAAGGAGGCGGCGGAGAAGGCCAAGATCGAGCTCAGCTCGTCGATGCAGACCGAGGTCAATCTTCCGTTCATCACCGCCGACCAGCACGGCCCCAAGCATCTCAATATCAAGCTGACGCGGGCGAAGCTCGAGGCGCTGGTCGACGATCTCATCCAGAAGACCATCGATCCGTGCCGCAATGCCATCAAGGATGCGGGCCTCAAGGCGTCGGAGATCAACGAGGTGATCCTCGTCGGCGGCATGACGCGCATGCCCAAGGTGATCGAGACGGTGAAGCAGTTCTTCGGCAAGGAGCCGAACCGCTCGGTCAACCCGGACGAGGTGGTGGCCGTGGGCGCCGCGATCCAGGCCGGCGTGCTGAAGGGCGAGGTGAAGGACGTCCTCCTGCTCGACGTGACGCCGCTCTCGCTCGGCATCGAGACCTTGGGCGGCGTGTTCACCCGCCTGATCGACCGCAACACCACGATCCCGACCAAGAAGAGCCAGATCTTCTCCACTGCCGAGGACAGCCAGACCGCGGTCACCATCCGCGTCTTCCAGGGCGAGCGCGAGATGGCCGCGGACAACAAGCTTCTGGGTCAGTTCGATCTCGTCGGCATCCCGTCGGCGCCGCGCGGCGTGCCGCAGGTCGAAGTCACCTTCGACATCGACGCCAACGGCATCGTCAGCGTCAGCGCCAAGGACAAGGCCACCGGCAAGGAGCAGCAGATCCGCATCCAGGCCTCGGGCGGCCTCAGCGACACCGACATCGACAAGATGGTCAAGGACGCCGAGGCGCACGCCGAGGACGACAAGAAGCGGCGCGAACTGGTCGAGGCGCGCAACCACGCCGAGGCGCTGGTGCACACCACCGAGCGGACGCTCCAGGAGAGCGGCGACAAGATTCCGGCCGCCGAGCGCGCGACCGTCGAAGCGGCCATCCGCGACCTCAAGGCCGTGACGGGCGGCGACGACGTCCAGCAGATCCAAGCCAAGACCGAGGCGCTCGGCCAGGTCTCGATGAAGCTCGGCGAGGCGATGTACAAGGCCCAGCAGGCCGGGCCTGCGGCCGACGGCGGTGCCCAGGCGGGACCGGCGGGCGGCGGCGCGGCCGGCGGCGGCGACAAGGTGGTCGACGCCGACTTCGAGGAGGTCGACGAGCGCAACAAGAAGCGGGGCGCCGGCTGAGCGTCGACGGCGGCAACGGCAAACCGCCCCGATCGTCGTTCCGGGGCGGTTTCCGTGTCGAGGGGCGAGATCGAGTGCAAGAGCAATAAACGATGGCGAAGCAGGATTTCTATGATCTCTTGGGGGTCGCGCGCGACGCCTCGCCCGACGACCTCAAGAAGGCCTATCGCAAGCTCGCGATGCAGCATCATCCCGACCGCAATCCCGACGACCGTACGGCCGAGCAGAAATTCAAGGCCATCAGCGAGGCCTATGACGTCCTGAAGGACGAGCAGAAGCGCGCCGCCTATGACCGCTTCGGCCATGCCGCCTTCGAGAACGGCGGCGGCCGGGCGGGCGGGGGCGATTTCGGCTTCGCCGCCGGCTTCGCCGACATCTTCGACGAGATGTTCGGCGACTTCATGGGCCAGCGCCGCAACGGCGCCGGCGGCACCAGCAACCGCGGCAACGACCTGCGCTACAATCTCGAGATCCCGCTCGAGGACGCGTTCAAGGGCAAGCAGACGACGATCCGCGTCACCACGCTGGCGGCGTGCGAGACCTGTAGCGGCAGCGGCGCGGCGCCGGGATCGCGTCCGACCGATTGCCCGACCTGCCGCGGCAGCGGCCGGGTCCGGGCGCAGCAGGGGTTCTTTACCGTCGAGCGCACCTGCCCCGCGTGCCACGGCGCCGGCCGCGTGATCGAGAATCCGTGCCGGAGCTGTGGCGGCCAGGGCCGCATGCGCAAGGAGAAGTCGCTCGCCGTGTCGATCCCGGCGGGCGTCGAGGACGGCACCCGCATCCGACTGGCCGGCGAGGGCGAGGCCGGCGTGCGCGGCGGCGCGGCGGGCGATCTCTATATTTTTCTCGCGGTGAAGCCGCACCGCATCTTCCAGCGCGACGGCGCCAACGTCCATTGCCGTGTGCCGATCTCGATGCCGACCGCGGCCTTGGGCGGCACCATCGAGGTGCCGGTGATCGACGGCGGTCGCGCCAAGCTCACCATCCCCACCGGCACCCAATCGGGCCATCAGTTCCGCCTGCGCGGCAAGGGCATGACGGTGCTGCGCTCGCCCTCGCGCGGCGACATGTATGTCGAGGTCGTGGTCGAGACGCCGGTCAACCTGTCGAAGCGCCAGCAGGAGCTGCTGCGCGAGTTCGAGAAGGCGGGCGAGCACGCGCGCACGCAGCCGGAAAGCGAAGGCTTCTTCGCCAAGGTGAAGGAGTTCTTCGAGGACCTGCGCGAATAGCCGGCGCCGCCGGCACGAGCTTGTATTCCACCGCTGCCTGAAGTACCCCTTCAGTGCGAAGGCGCCCGCGGCCCTCATGCGGACGCCGGCAAAGGGGGAGGCGCCTCATGGTCACGCGAATGATCGTGCAACGGGCATTGGCGGCGATCTTCCTGATCGTCGCGCTGCCGGCGGCCGCGCCGGCGAAGGACGATACCGTCAGCGTCGGGCTGGTCATCAGCCTGGCGCAGGCGCCCTATTACATTGCCGAGGCCAAAGGCTATTTCGCGGCCGAGCACATCGCCATCGATTCCGGCAATTTCAGCGGCGCGCAGGACGCGATCTCGGCGCTGGCGACCGGCCGGCTCGATGTCAGCCTCGGCGCGATCAGCGCCGGGTTCTTCAATGCCCAGGCGCGGGGGCTCGACCTGCGCGCGGTGGCAGCGCTCGGCATCCAGCCGTCGCCGGTGATCGCGACGCCGCCGGTCGTGCGCAAGGATCTCTGGGATTCGGGTGCCATCAAAAGCGGCGCCGATTTCAAGGGGCGCAAGATCGCCGTGAACGTGCCCGGCTCCATCCCCGAATATCTGCTCACGCTCATCCTCGCGAAATACCACATGACGCTCAAGGACGTGGACGAGACGACCCTGGGCTTTCCGCAGCAGGTGATCGCGTTCAAGAACAAGGGCATCGATGTCGGCTTCCTGCCCGAACCCTTCGCTGCTGTCGCGCTCAAGCAGGGCTCCGTCGCGATCATCAAGCCCGAGGCCGCGGTCGGCACCGGCGACCTCACCACGATGGTCTTCTTCAGCGGCCATTTCATGCGCGACCGTCCCGATGTCGCCGAGCGTTTCCTGCGCGCGGTGCTGCGCGGCGCGCGCGACGCCCAGGGCGCCTATCTCCAGAACCCGCAAATCGACGCCATGCTCGCCAAGGAAACCGGCCTCAAGGCCGACGCCATCGCGGCAAGCATCGCCTTCGACTTCGATCCCAACCTCGACATCGCGAAATTCGCCGACAGCCTGCGCCGGCAGGAGCACGTCCACATGATGAACGGCCGGCTCAACTACAAGACGCCGCTGCCGATGGACCGGCTGATCGATGCAAGCCTCGTCCACAAGGCGGCGGCGAGCCTGAAATAGTCGCGGCTTCACCCGCAAGCGCCTCTTGT
>Ga0307373_10012125_pt1 | contig 12324 bp, 11 predicted proteins | sample OX2MG_FD_202534 | JGI IMG/M metagenome (GOLD analysis project Ga0307373, IMG submission 202534) | Soil microbial communities from Risofladan, Vaasa, Finland - OX-2 | ecosystem: Environmental > Terrestrial > Soil > Coastal area > Acid sulfate soil | place: Finland: Risofladan, Vaasa | collected...
ATCTCGGCACCACGAAGACCTTCATTGAAGCCGAGGTGATCCGGGTGAGCTGCCCCGATCACGGCGTGGTGACCGAGCGGGTGCCCTGGGCGGCCCATGACTCGCGGTTCACCAAGGCCTTCGAGGAGCAGGTCGCCTGGCTGGCGGTGGAGTGCTCGAAGACCGCGGTTGCCCACCTGATGCGGGTCTCTTGGCGAACGGTGGGCCGCATCCTCGAACGTGTGGCGACCCGGCTGCAGCCGAAGGGGCGCCGTCGCTTGGCCGGCTTGCGCCGAATTGGCATCGACGAGATTTCGTTCCGCAAGGGTCATCGATACCTCACCGTCGTGGTCGACCACGTGAGCGGCCGGCTGCTCTGGGCGGCCGAAGGCCGCGACGAGGAGACGCTCCGACACTTCTTTGTCGAGCTCGGCCGATCTCGCTGTCGCGGCATTACCCACGTCAGCGCCGACGGCGCCTGGTGGATCACCCACGTGGTCCGCTTCTACTGCCCCAAGGCGGTCATCGGACTCGACCCCTTCCATGCCGTGGCCTGGGCGACCAAGGCTCTCGACGAGGTTCGCCGCGAGGTTTGGAACGACGCTCGCCGGAGCGGGGATCATGCCCATGCCCGACGACTGAAGCGCGCTCGCTACGCGCTCTGGAAGAACGCCGAGAACTTGACTGACAACCAGGTCGGCAAGCTGGCCTGGATCCAGCGCGTCAACCAGCCACTGTTCCGCGCCCACCTGCTCAAGGAGCACCTCCGACTCGTCTTTCAGCTGCCCTTCGACGACGCCGTCCTTCTCCTTGAAGAGTGGATGCAATGGGCATGGCGCTCCCGCATCGACGCCTTCGTCCGCCTCGGCGACACGATGGCCAACCACATCGACGCCATCCTCGTCACCCTCGAGCACCGGCTTTCCAACGCTCTCGTGGAGGCGGTCAACACCCGCATCCGACTGCTCACCCGCCGCGCCTTTGGCTTCCACTCCTCGAGGCCGCTTATCGCGCTCGCGATGCTCAGCTTCGGTGGCTTCCGACCAGCCCTACCGGGTCGCGCAGCGTGACCCACTCAAAGGTCACAAGAGCCCCATTTTCTCAGGCCGGGAGCCAGTTACCCACACAGACTCCTAGCTAGCCGCTTACCTTGGCTGAGTCGTCGCGCGCATACTACCCTGGGGGTCAGCCGAGGATTTGGTGAGGCCCACTTGCGCGGCCGGGGGGTGTTTTGCGTCCTGGTCCTGAACCGCTGCCCGCATGAGCGGGCTGGCGAAGATCAAAGTCCGCGATGAAATGCCTTGGACAACGGCCCCGCCATGCTTGCCAGATGACATGAGCATTCACGGACGGTGATCGTCGGAGGCAGCTACAAATCGAATTCAGCCCGAAAACGATTCGGGTCGGGGACGTCGGCCTAGAAATCCGCGGCGGTCAGAAGTCCCCTCTTGAGTGCCACCCGAACAGCCTGGCCACGGCTTCCGACGGACAACTTTCGGTATAGGTTCTCCAGGTGGGTTTCAACCGAACGGGGGCTAATTCGCAACCGTGATGCAATCTCTTTGGATGACGAGCCAATCGCCAACTGTTTGAGTACTACGATTTCCCGCGGCGTTAGGCTCACGGGATCGCGTGAGCCATCAGGTACGGGTAGCACCGCCCGAGCCAGTAGGTCTGGGATTAGGCGACGCGGAATTGGCGTGCCCCCGTCCGTTGCGGCCTTCACCGCACGGGACAATTCTTGCGGCCCCACGTCCTTCAATATGTACCCTGAGCAGCCTGCGCGCATCATGCGCAAGAGATCGTCGCCAGCGTCCGAAACCGTCCAGGCGATAACCATCGGCACCGGCGGGCCGAGATCGAAGATGGCCTTGGCTGTGTCGACTCCTGACATATTCGGCATCTCAACATCCAACAGAATGATGTCGGGATGCAGGCGCCTCGTCAGCTCAACTGCCTCCGCCCCGCTGGCTGCCTCGCCAACCTGACGCATGTTTGGCACGTCATCCAAGATCGCTCGCATCGCGATCCGAGGCAGGGCTCGGTCGTCAACCACGAGCACCGTCCGAACGGCCTCGGTATCGCGGGCAACAGCCACTCTGAACGGCGCCACGTCACCCGGAGCTCGCACGATGCCAGCGTACAGGTTTGGGGATGTGACTGACGTTCCCGTTTTTGGGCACCCGAACTGCCCTGTCCTCCGTAATCTTCCGGTCCTGAACTCCGGGTATTTGCCGATGGCCGTTTGCTTGGCGCCCCCACAAACTTAGGCCCAGCACCGAGATGGCTGCTCACGTGGCAGCAAGCATTGGGCACTTAAGGAGGATTGACAATGAGACTTTTGCGACGCTGGCTCCGTCTTACTGGTGAGGTTCAAGTATTTGGTGGCTGGGAGACCTAATCTGGCAACCTGCGATTTGCTGTGATCCAGGAGGGTACGGGAACAAGCGATAGGCGTATACGATAGGTTCCCGTACCTTAGACTTCACCGCCAGTGTCACCGTTCCGAGGATTTGGGTGGGCTGGGACCTGCTACGTAGCGGCGGTAATCGTTGGTGGGGTTGTCGCCGTCCCCATTGCTTGGCTGTTTAGCCCTCTGCCCGTACATGGCCTGGGATTAATCTTGTACCTAGGCCTATTCACGCAGGTAGCTGCGCTTTTGCCGATTAGTTGGCGCCGAGGCGCCCAGACTCTGGACACGATGCCTCTCGTAGCGTCGTCTCTTTTGCTGCCCGGGTTGGGCGTGGTGCTTGTGGCATGGTTGTTCAAATTCAGCCGCCGTGAATTCGGTCCCGATTTCCCACTTTGGCGGGCCCTATTTAATCGGGCAAAGGTGGCCCTGGAATTTGGGTTGCCCTCTTTGGTCATCGCCCATATTCACCTGGCTGGGGTTGTCGAAACCCCGGTTAAGAGTGTGCTACTGTCCCTTGCTAGTATTTGCATTGGATACCCTCTGGTAGCGCGATTTTTCGCGTATCTGGAGCGGGACACTTTTGTATCGGTCCTAGCTTCTAATGTAGGTGCGTTCACCCTCCAGTCAAACTTGGTGCTTGGACTTGGTGGCGGCGTGCTTGCGATGCTGTTGCAACTTCAGGCGGGTTATGTAATGGGTATCGGCCTGCTGGGCCTCTTGTGGACCGTACGCATGAACATGCGCGGCATTCAGCGTCAACAGGAACAACACGTGCAAACGCTTGAGGTTCTGGCTCAGGCACTGGACGCGCGGGACCCAATGACCGAGCGCCATTCGCAACGTGTTTCCGAACTTGCCGGTCGGCTCGGTATCACAATGCGGCTCCCCGGGGGCGAAGTTGATGCATTGCGGACGGCGGGATTACTGCACGACATTGGCAAGATCGGAGTCCGCGATTCAATTCTTAGCAAACGAGGTCCGTTGACCCCTGACGAGTGGGTCGCCATGAAACGCCATGCGGCGATAGGGGCAGAAATGGTTGGGGCCCACTCAGCCCTCGAGTCGATTGGACCGTGGGTCCGCTACCATCATGAACGCTGGGACGGCAGCGGTTATCCGGACGGACTTGTAGGCAACGACTGTCCTCTCGGCGCCCGCATCTTGGCGGTTGCCGATTCCTACGACACTATCACGGGACCTCGCGTGTACCGGACTGCATCCATGTCCGGGTCTGAAGCCGTGGATGAGATCAGTAGTTTGTCGGGATACCTCTACGATCCGGACGTAGTCGAGGCCCTGCGCCAGCTACACGGCTTGCCGAACAGGGCTGGCGCCGCATCATCCCCCGGGTCGAGTGCCCTTCGATTATTCGATGGCCTCAGGCTTGTGCGGACCGACAGGCGGTTTCGGGGCTTTACCTCTGGGATCGGAGTATCGAGCCTGGGAGATCCGCTGACCACAATGGCCGTCGTCCTGACGGTTTATGGTATCAGTCGCAGTCCATTAATGGTCGCGGGCACCTATGCACTGAAGGCACTGGCCACCGCCGTCGCGTCCAACCTCCTTGGCGGACTGTCGGACCGTCTAGATCGGCGGCGAGTAATAGTGACCACAGACCTGCTGCGGGCGGCGGTTCTGTTGTCCCTGCCTTTCGGTGTTCGAACTCAATTGTGGACAATTTTCCCGGCAGTCCTCATGTTGGCAGCAGCTCAGGCGATCGGACAATCGTCCCGGGAAGCAGCGTTACCTGACTTGGTCGCATCGTCTCGATTGGTCAGTGCCAATGCAGTAGTCGGCGCTACTAGTATGTTGGCTAACGCACTCGGCTTTCCGCTAGCCATTGCTTTGTATACTATGGGCCACGGATCCACGCTGCTGTTTGTGCTAGATTCAGTCACCTTTCTGATCGCGGCCCAGATTACAGCCCATCTGCGAGGAAATCTCGGAGGCGGTCAACGATCTAGCCGAGTTCGCGGGGATCTTTTGCATTCTTTCTCGCTCCCCCACCTCGGCGTGCCCCTAGCAGTCGCTTTTGGATCTGCGGCGTTCATCTCCATGGCACAACCGACCTTGGTGGTCCTAGCGTCGTCCTGGGGAGGGAGAAGCGGCCAAGCCTATGGTCTTCTCGAGACGGTAGTCACCGTCGGAATCATCGTCGGCAACGTCGTTTTGATATTCCTGGGAGCGACGGTTAACCGACGACTCGTCGTGGTAGGACTAATCGTGATGGGTGGTCTGAGCATCTGCGTCGCCTTAAGTCCCTCATTGCTGCTGTCCGCGGCACTACTGATGGGAGCCTCAGCGGGCAATGCGCTGTATACCATAGGCAACCGGAGCCTGCTTCAGAACCTAGCGCCACCAGCTAGCCGCAGTGCCGTGATGGCCACGCGGTTCACAACCGTGCAGGTCGCCTCGGTGATTGGATCTGCCGCAGGGGGGATCATTGCTATGCGGGTTGGAGCGTTCGCGGTTTTCCTTGTTTTGGGAATTGGCCTGCTTGGAATGTCAATATTCGCCTTGGCGACAGCAATGATCCAGATTGCCGCTACGAGCCGCGATGGCGTAAAAGTGATGCCAATTGTTCAAAGTCGACGGGCTTAAGTAAGAAATCGACCCGGCCTGTGGCTTGAGGTGCCGCGCGCGTGATGCCACGGCTGGAACCGCTGATTATGATCGGGTTTGTCATTAGGACTTCGATTTGTTGATCGGGCGGAAGAGATTGATACGAGCTCAAGTCGATCACGAGGCCCACGTCCGGTTCGATGCGGCGCGGCAGCACCGTTCGGGGAGCCGCCTGGATACCCAACTGTCGGAGTCGGCGAGCAGTCAGGTCAGCGAGAATTGGATCGTCGTCGACTATCCACACCATCGAGCAAGCTTGCCCTCCAGCTCGTCCAGCTCGCGCACGGCTTCAATCAGAGTCGATAGAAGTATTTCGTTGAACCCAGTTGATTCGCCGTCGCCCGCCAGCTCAGCCCCTAGGTACGCGCGAGCGATGAGCGACCGGAGTCGGTGAAGATGGTCGGCGATCACGCCTGCGTCACCCAGCATTTGGCGCTAATCTCCATCCACTTCCACGCACAGTGACGATTATCTTCGAGTCTGTGAGCTCACGACGAATGGAATAGATCGCCTGTTCAACTGCGTGGTCAAATCCTCGGTACTTGGTTCCCCAGACTCGCTCGAGGAGCGCCTCACGGCTGACCGTATGGCCATTTGCGACGACTAGCTCGTGGAGTACGCGCATGGGCAGCGGCTGCAAGTCCAACATCCGCGTGCCCTCCCAGGAGTCATGGTCCGGCATGTTCGTCCGGATGCGTCCCCAACAAGCGTCGGTTGCCGATGCCAATCGAGACTGACGCAGTGACGCCTCGATCCGACTCAGCAGCACTGTAGCTGACGTACCCTTACGAATGAAGTCGGCAGCACCCCGTTCCAGGGCGGTTACTTCGGTACGCTCGTCGACCCGGGCCCCAGTGAGGACCAGAACTGGAAAGGCGATCTTGCCCCCCACTTGCGGCATACCCCGTAACACATCGATCGCGGTTAACCCGCCAAGGTCGTAGTCCAACAGCACTAGATCCGGCGTCGAGGATTGGATGGCGGGCAGCGCCGTGAGCCCATCGGCCCCTGTGGCTTGGTGGCCAGCCCGGACCAGCAAACTGGTGAGGCCGGCTGCGTAAATGGCATCGTCCTCCACCACCAAAATAGCGGCCATGCCGCAGTAGATGTTAACCCGCTGCCGGGACAAGTATTCGATGCCCGAGCCGCAAATCTAGCGCTCCGGGCGGTCCTGAACAAACGCTGAGCTGGGAGCATGGAAATCGCCAACGAAACGTCTTCCTTGAAGTACCGCTGATGGACTGGTGATTGTCACTTGCTAAGCTCGATGGAATGACTTTGGGCCCACAGTTTGAACATCTTGCAGGTGACGCTCTATCGCGGGCGTTTGCGGCTGTCCGACCCTCCGGTTGGTCGGTTGGATACGTGCTTCGGCATCAGTTTTGTGTGCTGGCTGCTTCACCATGCCCCTCTTACACCCCGGTGTGGCTGCCCATTCCCAAGCTGGCCAATAAGTCCCTGGCGGACAACCGACCCATTCAGCTAATTTCGCCCCACCGATGGGCCGAAGTTAGACCGACGGCCGGCCGACCATCCTGCACCGTGACGCTATGTATTCCCTTCACGTTCTTGCATTCGCGCCAGCCCCGTCTTAGTGGTCTGCTCATCGCAACTTCGGACTCAGGACATTGGTTCTCGGAGTCCGATATTGACTATTTGGGTAGCCTCGCGGATGTGGTTGGTGATTTCCGAATGGAGGTACTCACCGCTGTCAGCGGTCAGCGAGATTTCCCTGTGGGCGGACAGGTAGCGTCCCGGTAGGCGGTCAGCAGAAGTCCAGGTGGGCGGGTAGCTGTCCTCCATACCGTTTGGCTCGGGCCCGCTGCTTCACCCCCTTTCCGGCTGTAGCTTCGGCGAGCCGTAGCGAGCTCCCGTCGGTGAGGACCATGTGGGCGTGGTGGAGGAAGCGGTTGACGGCGGCGATGGCCAGGCTCTTGGGCATGATGGTGTCGAAGCCGCCCGGGTGGAGGTTGCTGGTCAGGGCCACGCTGCGCTTCTCGTAGGCGGCGCCGATAACCCGCACACCACGTGCCGAGCCAGGCCTGTCGTTAGAGCCGGCGGCCACCGCGAAAATTAGTGCCGAATCCCATCGATGGCAGCAGGCCATAATTGCGATCAAGTCTTGACCGACCGCGAGCTAGTTGGAACTCGGCTGCGCCACCGTACAGTTGTTACTCGACTGCGGTCCCGTCCGGTCCAAACAAGAAAACGGTTGTCCCGCGACCTGGTGTACTTACAACCTCCAATCGTCCACCAATTCCGGCGGCCCGCTCGCGCATCCCAACAAGGCCGTAGCCATCCGTTCCGGAATGCTCAAAACCCTTACCTTCATCGGTGATTTCAATCAGGAATGGCCGCGCCGCGAATGCCAGCCGGACACGGCAAACAGTTGATCCCGAATGCCGCCGCACGTTGGCAAGCGATTCGCGGACAATATGGTAGATAACTTCGCGGCAGTTCCGATTCACCTCGTCCTCACGCCCACTCGTCCATAGCTCGACGCGGATACCATAAAGTCGTCCGAACTCTTCGGACATTGCCCTGAGCTCCACTACGAGTCCGTCGGCGCCCAAGCGGCGCGGGCGCATGTCCCGCAATGTATTGCGGGTGCTTTCGAGCAAGGTCTCAAGTATGGCGAAGATATTAGACAGTGCCTGGTCCGATTCCAGAGTTCCCCGCGATGATTCGAAGTAATACTTGAACAGCGCGACAGCTGTTGACAAATCGGATGCTATGCCGTCGTGTAGCTCGCGGGCGATACGACTCCGCTCGCGTGCGACCGCCTCGTCAACCGCGAAAAATGTAGCATCGGTAGCCGAACTCTGACGCCCTGGGTCGGCGTCGTACGGCGCAGGCGGTGGTCCCGCCTCATCAATAGCTTTTCTTGGGCGATGTACGCGCTCGCGCCGCTTCACGGCCCAGGCCGCCTTCTGTGATTAGTGACCAAGGCGCTCAAGATTGGGTGTGTTAGCCAACTACGTAATCGGTTCAATGGAATGACGGCTAGCAACAATTCGTCACTTTGGGCCCTCAGCGCGTTCACCTCAGTTACCAAAAGTGCTCGACTGCCTTCAAATCCGGATATCAATTGGTCGGCAGACGACCGAAGTGGCATCAGTCCTCGGATCAGTAACAGCAGCAATTCCGCAACCAGAATCGCCGCCGCCAAGCCGGCCAGCAGGAGTCCGGCGAATCCCAGGGTGCTCACTCAGTCATCGTCCATGGATAGCCCGACCGGCGCGACGCCGACGATCTGGTCCTCCCCGCTCACCCGCATCACGATCACGCCCTGTGTCTGGCGCCCGATCACGGAAATGGAGCCAACCACCGTCCTCAGCACCATGCCCGCGGTGGTGATGAGCAAGATCTCCTCCTCCGGATCGGTCACCACGCGCAGGGCGGCCAGCCGCCCAACTCGCTCGGTGACCCGAAGCGTGAAGATCCCTTGGCCGGCGCGATGATGGATCGGATATTCGCTGAGTGGGGTTCGCTTGCCATAGCCGCGCTCGGTGACCACCAGAAGTTCGCCCCCCGGCACCGCCACCGCCATCCCGCAGACCAAGTCCGTCTTGCCTAGGCGGATTCCGATCACGCCCTGGGTGTCACGACCCATCGGTCGCACTTCAGCTTCGCCGAAGCGAATCGCCTTGCCCAGTTGGGTGGCGATGATCACGTCATCGGCGCCAGAGGTCGGCGATACCCACAGAAGTTCGTCGTTGGCCTGCAGATTGATGGCGATGAGGCCGTTCCGTCGGACACTGGAGTATTCCTTCATCCGCGTCTTCTTGATGTAGCCGTCACGCGTCACCATCAGCATGTACTGAGCAGCCGGATCGTCGGATTCAGGACGCACAAATACAGCGGTGACTCTCTCGCCGCTGTCGATCTCGATCAAGTTGTTGATCGGTAGGCCCTTCGCGGTCCGGTCGCGCTCCGGCAATTCGTGCACCCGCAACTGGAAAACACGCCCACTCTGGGTAAAGAACAGGAGACTGGCGTGTGTGTGCGTCGCCACCATCTGCTCGGCATAGTCTTCTTCGCGGGTGCCACTGGGGGCGTCTGATCCAGCCGTGGGTCGGGCACCTCGCAGCCCTACCCCACCGCGATTCTGAGACCGGAAAGCGCGTGCCGGCTGGCGCTTGACGTAGCCTCTGTGTGTCAGCGTGACGACCACTTCCTCCTTGGGAATCAGGTCTTCCGCTGACAACTCGACGGCATCCTGATCGGTGATCTCGGTTCGACGCTCATCGCCGTACTTTTTGGCCAGTTCTTTCATCTCTTCGTCGATCAGGAGTCGAACCTTCTGATCCGACGCCAAGATCGACTCCAGATACGCGATCGTCTTGATCGTCTCCTCGTATTCCTCGTCTATCTTCCGGCGCTCCAGCTGAGTCAGCCGAGACAGCCGGAGATCCAGAATCGCTCGGGCCTGGCGCTCCGACAGGCCAAATCGCGATTGAAGTTGACCGCTGGCGGCCTCCGTATCGTTTGCGGCACGAATTGTGGCGATTACCTCGTCGAGATGGTCGAGGCAGATCTTCAGGCCTTCGAGAATGTGGGCTCGCTCCTGGGCTCGGTTCAGCTCAAAGCGGGTGCGCCGGACGATTACGTCGCGGCGGTGCTCGACGAAGTGCTGCAGGAGTTGCTTTAACCCCAGCACCTGGGGTCGGCCATCGACGATGGCGAGCATGATGACGCCGAAAGTCTGCTGCAGGGAGGTGTGCTTGTACAGGTTGTTGAGGACGGTGTAGGGCCGCGACTCCCGCTTGAGTTCGATCACTATCCGCATGCCGGTCCGGTCCGACTCGTCTCGAAGGTCGGCGATGCCTTCCAATTTGCGATCGGCCACCAGATCGGCGATCTTGGCAACCAAATTAGCCTTGTTGACGGCATAGGGGAGTTCGTCGATGATGATGCGCTCCCTACCGTTGGCGGCCTGTTCGAACGTGTGGCGGGCGCGGACAATGATTTTCCCGTGCCCGGTCGCGTAAGCCAGATTGATCCCCGAGCGACCCATGATGATGCCGCCGGTCGGAAAGTCAGGGCCCTTGATGTGACGGCCGAGGTCTTCACTGGTGGCGTCGGGATGCTCCAGCAGGTGGCTCACGGCGGCGGTGACCTCGCGGAGGTTGTGCGGCGGAATGTTGGTCGTCATACCCACCGCGATGCCGGTGGCCCCATTGACGAGCAGGTTGGGGATCCTCGCCGGCAACACGGTCGGCTCCTCCTCCTGGCCGTCGTAATTGGGAACCATGTCGACGGTCTGCTTCTCGATATCCGCCAGCAGTTCTGCGGCGATGGCAGCGAGCCTGGCCTCGGTGTACCTCATGGCGGCTGGCGGATCACCGTCAACGCTGCCGAAATTGCCCTGGCCGTCGATCATCGGGTATCGCAACGAGAAGGGCTGGGCCATCCGCACCAGAGCGTCGTAAATGGCGCTGTCGCCGTGGGGATGGAAGAGTTTCATGACGTCGCCCACGTAGGCGGCCGATTTCTTGTGGCGCGCCGCCGCCGTGCCGCCGGCGTTGTTCATCGCGTATAGGATCCGGCGCTGCACTGGCTTGAGGCCGTCTCTCACATCCGGCAGCGCCCGGCTGATGATGACGGACATCGCGTACTCCATGTAGGAGGTCTGCATCTCCTCCTGGAGACTCTTCAGGACTATGCGACCGATATTCTCCTGCGGTGGTTCTGGGGTCTGATCGTCGGCCACGCTTACTCCTCCAACCGCCGAAATACAACGGTGCAATTCTGCCCACCGAAACCAAATCCGTTGGAGATCGCGGTCCGCACCTCCAATTGGCGCGATACGTTGGGTATGTAGTCCAGATCACAGTCGGGATCCGCCGTGTGGTAGTTGATGGTGGGGTGCACGCGGCCACGGTTCATCATCAGCAGGGTCGCGACCGCCTCGACCGCCCCAGCCGCACCCAGCAGGTGGCCAATCATCGACTTGGTGCTGGAAATCGCCACCCGGTAAGCGTGCTCCTTGAGAGCGAGCTTGAGGGCTCGGGTCTCGGCTGCGTCATTGAGGCCGGTTGAGGTGCCGTGCGCGTTCACATAGTCGATTTCTTCAGCCACGATTCCGGCATCGGCGATGGCGTTAAGCATGCACCGTGCCGGCGCAGCTCCACTGGCGTCGGGAGCGACCGCGTGATGAGCATCGTTGGTGCTGGCGAAGCCCAGTACCTCGCCATAGATGCGCGCGCCCCGGGCCTGAGCATGGTCCAAGTCCTCAAGAATCAGCGTTGCCGCGCCCTCGCCGGCCACAAATCCATCGCGATCGCGGTCAAAGGGCCGACTGGCGGTGAGGGGATCGTCGTTGCGCGTGGAGAGGGCCTTGATCGAGTTGAAGGCGGCGATCCCCGTCTCACACAACGAGGCCTCCGATCCGGCCGCCAGCATCACGTCCGCGTCGCCCCGCTGGATGGTGCGGAGTGCGGCGCCGATGCTCTGTGTGGACGCGGCGCAGGCGGTGGCGGTCGTTCCGTTGGGACCATTCAAGTGGTAGGTCATCGCCACCTGGGCGGCGGCGATATTCGGTATCACCATCGTTGCGTAGAGGGGTGGTAGGCGCCCACCGTTCAGATACTGGGCCGCGTCCTCGGTCATGACCTCGAAGCCACCGATTCCCGTGCCCATCTCCACCCCGACGCGAAACGGGTCTTCCCGGGCGAGGTCCAGCCCCGAGTCGTCCAGCGCCAATCCGCTCGCCCCCACCGCCAGTTGACTGAAGCGCGCCGAGCGCTGTGCAAGTTTCCGGTCCATGTACTCGAGGGGATCAAAACTCGGGATCTGGCAGGCAAATTTGGTGGTCAGGCGGGCGGATTTGAAGCCATCGATGGGGCCTGCCGTGCTCCGGCCCTCCATCAGGCCCTGCCAATAGGTCTCTAGCGTGCACCCCAAAGGATTGATAGTCCCCATTCCGGTGACCACCACCCGCCGCTCATCGCGCGCTGTCATCTGCCCACCGCCTCCCGAATGTTATCCACCAGGTTCACCCCCACCGACTGCTTGGCCACCCGCACCGCATTCTTGATCGCCCGCCCATCTGAGCGCCCGTGGGCAACCACCGCAACCCCATCTATTCCGAGCAGCGGCGCACCACCAAACTCACGCCAATCCATGCCTGAGCGAATGGCGGCGACCGAGGGACGGATAAGCGCCCCTCCGATCTTCCCCCTCCAGGTCTTGGGAATCTCCTGCCTCATGGCCTGGAAGATAAATTCGGCGGTGGATTCCGCCATCTTGATGGCGATATTGCCCACGAATCCATCGCAGATTACAACGTCAGCCTTGCCCGCCAACAC
>Ga0307373_10012127_pt1 | contig 12324 bp, 6 predicted proteins | sample OX2MG_FD_202534 | JGI IMG/M metagenome (GOLD analysis project Ga0307373, IMG submission 202534) | Soil microbial communities from Risofladan, Vaasa, Finland - OX-2 | ecosystem: Environmental > Terrestrial > Soil > Coastal area > Acid sulfate soil | place: Finland: Risofladan, Vaasa | collected...
CCGGAGGGGGCCAAGCCCTACCAGCCCGTCAATATCGAAGACGAGATGCGCCGTTCGTATCTCGACTACGCCATGTCGGTCATCGTCGGCCGCGCCCTGCCCGACGTGCGCGACGGCCTCAAGCCGGTGCACCGCCGCATCCTCTACGCCATGCACAGCGAAGGGCTGCTGTCGAGCAAGAAGTACTCCAAGTGCGCCGGCGTGGTGGGCGAGGTGCTCAAAAAGTACCATCCCCACGGCGACGCCCCTGTCTACGACGCCCTGGTGCGGATGGCCCAGGACTTCAACCTGCGCTACCTGCTGGTGGATGGCCAGGGCAACTTCGGCTCAGTGGATGGTGATCCCCCCGCGGCCTACCGCTACACCGAAGCCCGCCTGACCAAGATCGCCGAGGAGATGCTGCGCGACATTGACAAGGACACCGTGGACATGGTGCCCAACTTCGATGAAGCCACCACCGAGCCCGTGGTGCTGCCCACGCGCATCCCCAACCTGCTGATCAACGGCTCCGACGGCATCGCCGTCGGCATGGCCACCAAGATTCCGCCGCACAACCTGACCGAAATCATCGGCGCGGCGCTGGAGCTGCTGCAGAACCCCAAGGCCACGCTGGCCGACTTGATGAAGCACGTGCCCGGCCCGGATTTTCCCACCGGTGGCATCCTCTACGGCAAGTCGGGCATTGCCCAGGCCTACACCTCCGGCCGCGGCGCCTTCGTGCTGCGCGCCCGCGCCGGCACCGAGCCCATCGGCAAAGACCGCAAGGCCATCGTGGTCACCGAGATCCCCTACCAGGTGAACAAGGCGCGGCTGATCGAGCGCATCGCCGAGCTGGTGCAAGAGAAGCGCATCGAGGGCATCAGCGATATCCGCGACGAGAGCGACCGCGACGGCATGCGCATCGTGCTCGAGCTCAAGCGCGGCGAGCAGCCCGACCTTATCCTCAACCAGCTCTACAAGCACACCAATCTGCAGACCAGCTTCGGCATGATCCTGCTGGCGGTGGTCAACAACCAGCCGCGCGAGCTGGGCTTGGCGCAGGCCATCCAGCTCTTCCTCGACCACCGCGTGGACGTGGTGCGCCGCCGCACCGCCTACGAGCTGCGCAAGGCGCGCGAGCGCGAGCACGTGTTGGAAGGCTACAAGATCGCCCTCGACCACCTCGACGAGGTGATCCGGCTCATCCGCGCCGCCGCCAGCCCGCGCGACGCCCGCGAAGGCCTGGTCAAGACATTCGCCCTCAGCGACAAACAGGCGCAAGCCATCCTCGACCTGCAGCTCCACCGCCTCACCAGCATGGAGCGGCAGAAGATTCTGGACGAGCTGGCCGAGATCCAGCTGCGCATCGCCGAGCTGGAGTCCATCCTGGCCAGCGACAAGAAGCTGCGCGGCGTCATCGCCGACGAGCTCAAGGACATCCGCAAGGACTTCGGCGGCGACAAGGACCCGCGCCGCACCGAGATCCAGGCCGAAGTGGCCGAGATCTTGCTCGAGGACCTGATCAAGGAAGAGACGGTGGCGATCACCGTCACCCACTCCGGCTACCTGAAGCGCACGCCGATCTCCACCTACCGGCTGCAGCGCCGGGGCGGAGGCGGGCGGCGCGGCGCCGGCACGCGCGAGGAGGACTTCGTCGAGCACCTCTTCGTCTCCTCCACCCACAGCTACATCCTGGTGTTCACCAACACCGGCCGCCTCTACTGGCTCAAGGTCTACGAGATCCCCGACGCCGCCGCCAGCGCCAAGGGCAAAGCGGTGCAGAGCCTGGTGGCGCTGCAGCAGGGCGAAGAAGTCCGCGCCATGCTGCCCATCAAAGACCTGGAGAGCGAAACCGAGTTCGTGGTGATGATCACCCGCAACGGCACCATTAAGAAGACCCCGGTCAAGGACTTCTCCAACCCCATGGCGCGCGGCATCATCGCCATGGGCGTGGAGGGGGGCGACGAGCTGGTCAAAGCCAAGCTCAGCGACGGCAAGAGCGAGATCTTCCTCGCCACCCACGAAGGCCAGGGCATCCGCTTCCTCGAGTCCGACGTCCGCCCCATGGGCCGCACCGCCTTCGGGGTGCGCGGCATGAAGCTCGACAAGGGCGACTTTATCGTGGGCATGGAGGTGTCCGGCGACCCCAGCCAGCTCATCCTCAGCGTCACCGAGGCCGGCTACGGCAAGCGCACCGCGCTCGAGGAGTACCGCCTGCAGTCGCGCGCCGGCTCGGGCGTGATCAACGTCAAGACCACCGCCCGCAACGGCAAGGTGGTGGCGGTGATGGCGGTGTCGGAGGCGCCGGAGGTGATGATCATCTCCCAGCAGGGCAAGATCATCCGCTGCGGCAGCAGCTCCATCCGCGAGGTCGGCCGCGCCAGCCAGGGCGTGCGCATCCTCCGCCTGGAAGAGGGCGACCAGGTCGCCGCCGCCAGCGTCCTCCCGCCGGAAGAGGCCGAGGGCAACGGCGAGGCTGCGCTGCCGCTGCAATAATGCGGCGGGTGTAGACTGGCCCCATGGTGCAGTATTTGTACAACTCCAGCGGGGAGTGGATCGCCTTTCGCGATGGCCCTTTCGTCTTCGACACCAAAGGCGAGTTCCTGGGATACATGGCCGAAGGCGGGGTTGACGTGGCGGACATCGAGAACCGTTACTTTGCCAGCATCTACTATGACGACCGCCTCTACCGGAAGCTCTTCGCGCCGCAGATGGATGCGCGCTACCCCGGGTACCCGGGGCCGCATCCGCCGCCGGACTTCCCCGGCTTCGCCGAGGGTGCTCCTATCCCCATTGAGGCGGATGACATCCCGGAGCTGACGGCAGCGTGAGCGCGTTTCAAAACTGCCCTGCAGGCGCAGCCCCGAGCGCGACCACCAAGACTGCCCGAACCATGCTGCAGAAGGCCCACGCAGCAGCTTCGAGCTTTCTGAAAATATACGACGCCCAGCGGCAGGGAAAGGGGAAAGGCCGCCCTGCCGACGCGGAGCAAGACCTGCTGCGCGCTATGGTCGTCTTTGCGACCGCTGGCCTCGACGCCATGTTTAAAGAACTGGTTCGCGAGGCGTTGCCGGTGTTGCTGAAGCGGGAGATTGGAATCAAGGCTTTCGAGAGCTTCATCGCTCGCCAGAGCGAAGGAGTAGGCCCCGTGGACCACAAGTTCTTGGCGGTAATCCTAGCGAGCCAGAGCCCACGCGAATCGTTGGTGAAGGCCTGGATTGCAGACTTGACCAGCGGCAGCCTCCAGTCCGTGGCTGCCGTCATGAAGACCGCCAGCGCTCTCGATATTTCCTTCAGCGAACTCATCGAAAGCGCGGTCGAGCGAGACGCCCTGAAGGGGGTCTTCGATGCCCGCAACCAAATTGTTCATGAAATGGACCTTGAGTTCTCCAAGACAAGCGCCCGCCGATTCCGAAAGGAAGACGAAATGAAGGGCTTTGCCGAGACGGCTTTCCTGACGGCGGCCGGATTCTGGCGGCGGTGGAGCAGCGGCTCGCTCCGCCGGCTTGACTTTTTTCTCAGTGCCCTTGTCGGCGCTCCTCCGCCATCGCGCAGCCCTCGCAGACGGTGTGCTCAAACTGCAGGGTGGCGTGGCGGATCTGGTAGCGCTCGGCGAGCAGGGCGCACAGCGCCTTGCGGATCTCCTCGCTGGCGGAGGGGGGGATGTCTTCGATCTGGACGTGGGCGCTGAGGGCGTGCGCCTGCGAGCCCAGGCTCCAGATGTGCAGGTCGTGCACGGCGCGCACCCCCGCCACCTCGGCCAAATCGGCGGCCACCTGCTGCGCGCTCACCCCCACCGGCGTGCCCTCTAACAGGATGTTGAGGGTCTCGCGGAAGATGCCCCAGCCCGAGGTCAGGATCAGGCCGGCGATCACCAGCGAGAGCAGCGGGTCCACCACCACCAGCCCGGTGCGGGCGATCACCAGCGCGGCAAAGATCACCAGCGCCGTGGCCAGCGCGTCGCCCAGCATGTGCACGAACGCCGCCCGGATGTTGACGTCGCCGCGGCCGCCCTCCAGCAGCAGCGCAATGGCGCTGTTCATCAGTAACCCCACCACGCCCACCCACAGCATGGGTGTGGTGGCCACCGGGCCGGGGGCGCGCAGGCGGTGGATGGCCTCGGCCACGATCAGCGCGGTGATCACAAACAGGCTGAGCACGTTGGCCAGCGCCGCCAGCACCCCGGCGCGGTGGTAGCCAAAGGTCTTGCGCGCCGTGGGCGGCTTGTTTTGCAGGTAGACGCCCAGCCAGGTCAGCCCCAGCGCCAGGAAGTCGGTGAGGTTGTGCCCCGCCTCCGACATCAACGCCAGCGAGTGCGCCCGCATCCCCATTACAAAGGCCAGCGCCACATACGCGAGCGTGGCCAGCGCGCTCAGCGTCAGCACGGTCTGGGCGCGGTGGGAGTGGGCGTGGCCCTCGCCGTGGGAGTGGGTATGCATGGCTGCTTTCCCCTAGTCTAGACTGGTCTGATAAAATTAGATTCTTCCCGGCAAGATGACGCTTCCTTTCGTGCGCGAGTTCTTTCTGGCGCTAGCGCGCCAAAGCCCGCTGGCGCGCGCCGCCCAAACTTGGAACCAGGGCGAGGCGGTGGCGCTGAGCGGCCTCACCCCCTCGGCCCAGCTCCTCGCCGCCGCCCAACTGCAGCGCCTCACCCGCCGCCCGCTGCTGCTGCTGGTGCCGGACAACCGCACCGCCGAGGAGTGGCGCGACACCCTCGCCACCTTCGCCGACCTCACCGCCAGCCCTTCCGCCGTGGGCGAGGCCGAGCAGCCGCTGGTGCTGCCCGGCTTCGAGATGGATCCCTACGAAGGGCTCTCGCCCCATGCCGCCATTCTGGAACAGCGCGCCCTGGCGCTGTGGCGCGCCAGCGAAGGCGCCAATTTCCTGATCGTCCCGGTGGTCGCCGCCGCCACCCGGCTGGCGCCGCCGCAGCACTATCGCCGTCTGGTGCGCCGCCTCCGCCGCGGCGACCTGCTTGATCTCGAAGGCCTGGCCGAACACTTGGCCTTGATGGGCTACCAGCGCCAAGAGCCGGTCGAGGGGCCCGGCCAGTTCTCCATCCGCGGGGGATTGCTGGACGTCTTCAGCCCCGAGGCCGCCCGCCCGGTGCGCCTGGAGCTGTTCGGCGACGAGATCGAGTCGCTGCGCGAGTTCGATCCCGCCACCCAGCGCTCGGTTCCCAACGCCGTCACCGAGACGGTGCTGCTGCCGCTCACCTCCACCCCCTTGGTGCCGGAGCTGCGCCAGCGCTTGGGCGACCCGCTGCCCGCGGGCTGGGAATTCCGCGTTCCTGGCCTGGAAGGTTTTCAGCACTCCCTCTTCGACCTGGCCGAAAAGCCGTTGGTGGTGGTCTCCGAGCCCGACGCCGTGCGCGCCGAGCTCGAGCGCTGGTGGCTGCACCTCAACCAGCGCTACGCCGAGGTCGAGCGCCAGGGCCCGGCGCCGGAGTCCATCTTTTTCACCCCCGCCGAATTCGCCGCGCTGCTGCAGCGCCAGCTCCCGATCGAGCTGCGCGAGCTCGCCATCGAGCACGTGGACCTCACCGCCGAAGCCCTGGAGTTGCAGGCGGCGGCGCCGGCTCTGCCCGCCGCTCCCGCCCCGACGCCTTGGGTGTTCCGCTCCCGCCCGGCGCCCCGCTACCAGGGCGCGGTCGCCCGCATGATGGAGGAGGTTCGCCTGCAGCTTGCCCAAGGCCAGCGCCTGCTCTTTCTCGGCGCCAACGTGGGCGAGGTGGAGCGGCTGGGCGATCTGTTCACCGAGTACAATTTGCCATTTCAATTCGGCGCGCGTGCCCAGCGCTCCGGCGCCGACTACCTCTCCGAAAAAGCCTACTTCAGTACCACGGCGGCGGCGGCGGTGGTGGCGCAGGGGGCGCTGCTGCGCGGCTTCACCCTGCCCGAGGAACGGGTCACCATCTTCGGCTCCAACGACCTGTTTCAAGAGGATGGTGGCCGCATCTACGGCGCCCCGCAGCGCCGCGCCAATGTCTCCAGCTTCCTCAGCGACTTCCGCGACCTCGCTCCGGGAGACTTCGTCGTCCACGTCGAACACGGCATCGGCCGCTACGTCGGCCTGACCACCTTCGATGACGCCGCCGCGGCGACCCGTTCGGGCGAGTTCATGATCCTCGAGTACGCCGAAGGCGCCAAGCTCTACGTGCCCCTCACCCGCATGGATCTGGTGCAGAAGTACCGCTCCGCCGAGGGTGCGCCGCCGACGCTCGACCGCCTCGGCGGGGCGCAATGGGCGCAGCGCAAGAGCCGGGTCAAAAAGGCCATGAAGGATATGGCCGACGAGCTGCTCAAGCTCTACGCCGCCCGCCAGGCGGTCCATATCCCGGCCTGCGCCCCCGACGGCAATTTCCAGCGCGAGTTCGAGGACGCCTTCCCCTACACCGAGACCGAAGACCAGGAGAAGGCCATTCGCGACGTGCGCCAGGATCTGGAGAACAACCGCCCCATGGACCGGCTGGTGGTCGGCGACGTCGGCTATGGCAAGACCGAGGTGGCCATGCGCGCCGCCTTCAAGGTGGTCAGCGAGGGCCGGCAAGTGGCGGTGCTGGCGCCCACCACGGTGCTCGCCTTTCAGCACGAGCAGACCTTCCGCCAGCGCTTTCGCGCCTTTCCCGTCTCCATCGCGCTGCTCAGCCGCTTTCGCAGCCGCGCCCAGCAGAAGGAGACGCTCGAGCTGCTCGCCCAGGGCAAGGTGGACATCGTCATCGGCACCCACCGCCTGCTCTCCCGCGACGTCCACTTCCAAAACCTGGGTCTGCTGGTGGTGGACGAGGAGCAGCGCTTCGGCGTCCGCCACAAAGAGCGCATGAAGCAGCTCAAGAAGGAAGTGCACGTCCTCGCCATGTCGGCCACGCCCATCCCGCGAACGCTCAACATGTCGCTCGCCGGGCTGCGCGACATGTCGGTGATCGAGACCCCGCCGCGCGATCGGCTGGCCATCCAGACCGTGGTGGCGGCGTGGAACGAGTCGCTGATCGCGGTGGCCATCCAGCAGGAGCTCGCCCGCGGCGGCCAGGTCTACTTTGTCCACAATCGCGTGGACACGATTTGGGATATCGCCGCTCTGATCCAGCGGCTGGTGCCGGAGGCACGCATCGCCGTCGGCCACGGCCAAATGGATGAGGAGGAGCTGGAAAACGTTATGCTGCGCTTCGTGCGGCATGAGGCCGACATTCTGCTCTCTACCACCATCATTGAGAACGGCCTGGATATCCCGCTGGCCAACACCATGATCATCAACCGCGCCGACCGCTTTGGCCTGAGCGAGCTCTACCAGCTCCGCGGCCGCGTCGGCCGCTCCAACCGCCGCGCCTATGCCTACCTCTTGGTGCCGGCCGAGATCGAGCTGCCACCGCTGGCGCGCAAGCGCCTGGCCGCCATGCGCGAGTTCAGCGACCTGGGCGCCGGCTTCAAGATCGCCGCCCTCGATCTGGAGTTGCGCGGCGCCGGCAACATGCTGGGCGGCGAACAGAGCGGCAACCTCGACGCCGTCGGCTTCGACCTCTATGTGCAGATGCTGGAGCAGACGGTGCGCGAGCTCAAGGGCGAGGCGGCCGAGCCTACCACTGAGGTGCAGTTGCACCTGGGGCTCGACATCCGCATTCCCGCCGAGTACGTGCCGGAGGAGAACCAGCGCCTGCGCATGTACAAGCGGCTGGCCGAGGCCTCCAGCGACAGCGCCCGCGCCGACGTGATGCGCGAGCTGCGCGACCGCTATGGCCCGCCGCCGGCGCCGGTGCAGAACCTGCTGGCCTACGCCGCCCTTAAGCCGCGCTGCCGCCAGCTCGGCCTGCTCGCCCTGGAGCGCCGCCGCGACCAGCTCTGGCTGCGCTTCGCGCCCCAGGCGCAGGTGGATCCGCAGCGCATCGCCCAACTCATCGAGCGCACCCCCGGCGCCCAGTTCAGCCCCGACGGCACGCTCAAGCTCCCCTTCGCCATCACCGGCGCCGCCGCCGTGCTCGCCGACACCGAGCGCCTGCTCGCCGCCGTCGCCAGCGAGTCCACCCCCGCCAGCCCGGTGCAGTAAAGCAGTTTCACGATTGTCGCAGCCGGTGCGCTATTCCTCCGGCGGGGTGGTGAGGACGGCGGCGGCCTCGAGGCCGCGGGTGAGCTCGGGCAGGATGCCAAGCTCCTGGTAGACCGGCCGGATGGCCGCGCGCACCGAGGGCAGGCGGGTCATGAACCAGGCCGCGCCCAGCAGGCAGCAGGTGCCGTTGAGCAACAGCGTGTGGGGCGCGCCGATGCGGCTGGCGAGCGTGCCCGCCAGAAGGCTGCCCCAGGGCGCCATCCCCACGAACGCCATGGTGTAGTAGCTCATCACCCGTCCGCGCATCTGCTCGCCCGCCACCGTCTGCAGAATGGTGTTGGTCGAGGCCATCTGCTGGATCATGCCCATGCCCGCCAAGAAGATCAGCGGCAGCGAGAGCCAGAGCCAGCGCGAGAGGCCAAAGCCCACCAGCCCGGCGCCAAACATTGCCGCCGAGATCGGCACCAGCCGGGTCAGCCCGCGCACCGACTTGCGCGCCGCCAGCCGGATGGCCGCGACCAGCGCCCCGCACCCCGCCGCCCCCATGAGAAAGCCGAAAGTGTGCGGCCCGCCGTGCAGCACCGTGCCGGCGAAGATCGGCATCAGCACCGAGTACGGCATGCCCACCAAACTCACCAGCGCCAGCAGCAGCAGCAGCGCGCGCGCCGGGGCGAAGCCGGAGACGTAGTTCCAGCCCTCGCGCAGCGCGGTCAGCATCCCGGCCCGCGCCGGCCGCGCCCGCCGCGGCAGCCGCCGCATCGCCAGCAGCGAGACGATCACCGCCAGATAGCTGAAGCCGTCCATCAAAAAGCAGTAGCCCTCGCCCCAGAGCGCAATGATCACCCCGGCGATGGCCGGGCCCAGCAGCCGCGCCACGTTCACCAGGGAGGAGTTGAGCGCGATGGCGTTGCCCAAGTCCTCGCGCTGCTCCACCAGATCCACCAGAAAGGTCTGCCGGGCAGGCATGTCGAAGGCGTTGATCAGTCCCTGGAACACGCTCAAGCCGATGATCTCGGGGATGGTGATGTGGGTGAGCGCCAGCACCGCCAGCCCAAACGACTGCAGCATGGCCAGCGTCTGCGTGGCCACCAGCACGCGGTGGCGGTTCCAGCGGTCCACCCATACCCCGGCAAAGGGCGCCGCCAGAAAGGTGGGCACCTGGCCGGCAAAGCCCACCACCCCGAGCAGGATGGCGGAGCCGGTGAGGCGGTAGACCAGCCACCCGGTGGCGATGCGCGTCATCCAGGTGCCGATCAGCGAGATGCCCTGGCCGCCGAAGAACAGCCGATAGTTGCGGTGGCGCAGCGCGCGCAGGGCGAAGCGCCAGCCGGTGGGGCCGACCGGACCGGAGGGAGTTGCAGCCGCCATCTTTCCTATGATGGCAGACCGCGCCGACTTACTTGGGCAGCGCCGGGCCGTGCGGGCCGGGCGTGGTGATCTTGATCTCGAGTTCGGTCGCGGCGGGGAAGACCACCTGCGGGCCGCGGCCCAACCAGCGCCGGTAGATGGTGCGCCCGGCGCCGACAAAGCCCATGCCCAGCATCACCGGCGCCACTGGCCGAACGCGGGTCAACAGCACCGCCATCGCCGTGCCCCAAATGCGCAGATGGGTGCCCGAGCCGGCGTTCAGGCTCCAGGCGTTGTCGGCATCCCCGTGCACGGCGCTGGTGAGAAACAGGCCCAGCGCGATCGCGGGGGTGGCGCCGCCGGGCGGGGAGGCCTTGGCCTCGCCCTCGCCGTCAAGCTGCACCGGGCCGCTGGTGGCGGCGGCGGTCAACTTGGTCGTCACCCCCTGCTGCGCTCCGGTCGGCAATTCGAGGCGCGAGAACACAAAGCGCAGCTTGCCGCCGCGGCCAAAGCGGCGCGCCGGCTGCACCGCGACCACCTGCCCCACGAGTTTGGTGCCTTGTGGGATGAGCAGGAGTCCGTCGGGCGCCAGCGCAGGCTGCTCGACCGTGGCCTCGACCGGCGCCCCCCAGCGCGTGGTGGCGGAACTCAGACCTTGGTCCAGGCGGGCATGCAGCACCAAGCCGGGCGGCAGCGTGGGCGGCAGATTCTCTTGCAGCGGCGGCGCCGGCGCCGTGCTCGGCACCTCGAGCGCGGAGGTAAGCTGCGCCCCATAATGGGTGCCGGCGGCGAGCACCGCCGGGCGGTAGGGCAAGCTGTCCACCGCCTCCGTCTTCAGCGTCGCCCAGTGGGTTTGCTGCTGCAGCAGCGCCTCGGCGGCGTCCTCCTGCTGGTGATACATCATGCTGATGCGCCGCCCCAAAGCCGCCGTCTTGCCGCCGCGCGGCGTCGAGGTCACCAGATGCAGCGCCGGTCCCTCCGGCGCCAGCGCGGCCTGCAGCGGCAGCCAGGTGCCATCCGTCAGCTTCACCGTTTGAAAGCGCACCGTCACCTGCGGCAGCGGGCTGAAATCGCCGCCCATGGCCGCCTCCACCCGCGGCAAGAACGACGGCCCGCGGATCGCCGCCACTGTGCCCCCCACCGCCGTGCCCGCTGGCAACACCAGCCGGTTGTCGGCGTACACCGGCGCGGTCAGGTACGCGGTGATGGGCTGACCCACGCGATGCAGCGGCGTGCGCTGGGTCAGTTCCAACTCCAGGCGCGTGCCCTTGGGAATTTGTAGGGATGAAACCGGTGTCTGTGCGGCGGCTGCCGCCACGCCCGCCAGAACCAGGACGGCCAATTTATGCAATGGCAACCTCTACTGCTCTTGCCCCTAGTGTACTCGACCCCGCGCCCCGCCGCCGGTGGACCGATCCGGCCCGTCCGGCAAGGGGAGCTTCAATCGAAAAACCGCACCGCCGGTGCCTCTTCGCCGCCGCCGCCCAGGGCCAGTTTGGGGGCGGGCTCTTCTTCCGCCTCGCCCTCGCCCGGCGCCAGGAAGCGGTTGCCCTCCAGCCCTTGCTGCTTGGTATAGAGCTCAAAGTAGCGCTCGCCCCGCGCCAATAGTTCGTTGTGGGTGCCCCGCTCGACGATGCGGCCGTCTTCGACCACCAGGATCTGGTCCGCCGCCCGGATGGTCGAGAGCCGATGGGCGATCACAAACGTGGTGCGCCCGTGCAGCAAATACTGCAGTCCCTCTTGGATCAAAGCCTCCGACTCCGAGTCCAGGCTGCTGGTGGCCTCGTCCAGAATCAGGATCATGGGCTCGGCTAGGATGGCGCGGGCGATCGAGAGCCGCTGGCGCTGCCCGCCCGACAGCTTCACCCCGCGCTCGCCCACCACGGTGTCATAGCCCTTGGGAAAGCGCGGGGCGAACTCGTCCACGCGGGCGATGGCGCAGGCGCGCTCGAACTCCGCCGCGCTCGCCCCCGGCCGCGAAAACATGACGTTCTCACGAATGGTCCCGTCGAACAGGAACGACTCTTGCAAGACCACCCCCAGCCGGCGGCGGTAGTCCTCGAGGCGCAGCGTGGCCAGATCCACGCCGTCCACCTGCACCGTGCCCGATGTCGGGGTGTAGAAGGCCGCCAGCAGCCCGATGATGGTGGACTTGCCCGAGCCCGACGGCCCCACCAGCGCCGTCATCGTCCCCGGGGCGGCGGCGAAGTCGACGTCGTGCAGCACCTCGGGCCCATCGGCGTAGGCGAAGCTGACGTGGTCGAACTCGACCTCGCCCCGCAGGGTCGCGAGTGCGGCTTGGCGCTTGGGGTCTTCGTCTTCGGGGCGCAGCCCCAGCAACTCGTGGGTGCGCTCCAGCCCGGCCATGGCTTCGGAGAGCTGCGTGCCGATGCCCACGATCTGCATCATGGGCGCCACCAGCATGCCCAGGTAGAGGTTGAACACCACCAGGTCGCCGATGGTGATGCTGTGCTGCAGCACCCGGTGCACGCCCATATACCAGACCATCACCCCGACCACGCCCACCAACACCTTCGACGACAGGTCCATCACTGCGGTCGCCTGCAGCGTCTGGAAGACGTTGCGCAGCAGCTTCTCCAGCCCGGCGCTGAACACCTGCGCCTCGCGCGCCTCGGCGTGGTAGCCCTTCACCACCCGCACTCCGGCGATGGACTCGGTCAGCCGCCCGGTGACCTGGGCGTTGAGCTTGCGCCGCTCGCGGAAAATCGGCCGAATTGCCGCGAAGGAGCGGCGGATGCTGTAGCTGAAAACGATGATGAAGCCGCCCGCCACCACGGTCATGGCCACGCTGATCCGGAGCAGCAGCCCCAGCGCGATGGCGGAGGTGATGATGCTGCCGACGAACTGCACCAGCCCGGTGCCGAGCAGGTTGCGCACCCCCTCGACGTCGCTCATCACCCGCGACACCAGCGCCCCGGTGTTGTTCTCGTCGTAGAA
>Ga0307373_10012130_pt1 | contig 12322 bp, 12 predicted proteins | sample OX2MG_FD_202534 | JGI IMG/M metagenome (GOLD analysis project Ga0307373, IMG submission 202534) | Soil microbial communities from Risofladan, Vaasa, Finland - OX-2 | ecosystem: Environmental > Terrestrial > Soil > Coastal area > Acid sulfate soil | place: Finland: Risofladan, Vaasa | collected...
CGCGGCGACACCGTCGAAGGGCGACTTCGACGCTTCCCGTCGGTAGAACGACTCGAGCCAAGATCGGTCGGGGACTTCACTCAACATCAACCGCAGATGCAGCGTGCCATCGCAAAGCGTGCCCTGCCGCTCGCTGCTGATGAGGATCGGTCGGGACCTCGCCGGAACCGACGTAGCTGGGACGGGCCCCATGAGGACCCCCGATCTCCTCCGCAACACGCGGAGGTCTGCTCGTTCTCGAGGTGAGACGCTCCGCGCACCTTAGCCTCGATCCACCGACCGACCTCGTCGAGGAAGTCGTAGCGGTCGAGCTCGCCGTTTTTCTCGCGGGTTCACCGGTCACTGACGGCCACGGTTGCACGCGAGGGAGCGATCGTTCCGCTTGTCGCTGGAGAGCCTCGTGGTGGAGATCGCCGGTCGCGCCGCCAGGGATCTCGGTGACTGCCGGCTCATGTACACGCTCACAAACGGTCTTCGTCCGGGGCCTCTGCTGCCCGAACACCTTGCTCAGACAGCGCGGCGAGGACCGAGCCGAAGCCGAAGGACTCGTCATCGAGGTGGGCACAGACCGCCAGCACCTCCTTGGCCTCCGGCAGGACATTGCCGGGATCATGCGTGGTGGAGGTCTTCACAGGATCCGGGCGTGCCAACGAGACGTCTCCCGTGCGGGCTGTCCGGGGCGCGCGTTCGGGCACCGGATCACCACCCGAATGCGGTCGGCATCCGTCGCCCGTGGCGCGCGTGCCACAGGTAGGTCCGCTCGAAGGCCCGCTTCACGAGCAACCAGCGGTGCCCGTCGGAGACGGTCGGGATCTCGTCGCGCGGCGGGCGGACCGGGTCGACGGCCAGGTAGACGCCCCGGTCGCCCATGTCGAGCACACAGCGGGCCGAGAGCTCGGCGGTCGGCCCCTCCCTTCCCTCGATCCTCGCGGCGAGGTCGGCGGCGACGATCTTCGCCATCTGCTCGGTCATGTGACCGGTCTTCGGGAAGTTGACCGGCACCGGGGTCTCTCCAACCGGAGGGAGGGCGACTGCCACCCCGACCGCGTAGACACCGTCAGCGGCCTGGTGGCGGTAGTGGCCCTCGACGGGGACGAAGCCCTTCGGGTTCGAGAGCCCGGGGCTACCCGCCACGGCGCCGACCCCGGCGAGCGGTGGGATGACGATCGAGAGCACCGAGGAGATCAGTGCTCTCCCCTCGACCTCCACGGCGTCGTTGGTGATCCTCGTCACCGCCGCGGAGGTGTGATAGCCGATGTCGCGCTCTTCGAGCTCGCCCTCGAGGAGCTGGCGGATCTTCCCCGCGCCGCCCATGCCCATGTGCCCGAGGAAGGGCTCGGGGGTGACGAAGGTCATCGGCACGAGGTGACGCAGCTTGTGCCGGCGGAGCAGGTGGTCGAGCTCGAAGGCGAGCTCGTAGGCGGGCCCGATGCAGCTCGCGCCGGGCGCGGCCCCGACGACGACCGGACCCGGGTCCGCCAGAAGCGCGCGCACCGCGACGGCGAGCTCTTCGGCCTCGGGGGGAGACATCGGCGAGTGGCCCGGCCCCTCGAAGGGGCCGAGGCCTTCCACGGCTTCGTTCGCACTGCGGTGCCCGGTCGCGACGACGAGGAAGTCGTAGGGATGCTCGCCCTGCGTCGTCGTGACGAGCTTGCCCTCGGTGTCGATGCCGGTCACGGTCTCGTGCGCGAAGGTCACCTGCTTTCGGGCAAGGGGCGGGGCGAGGTCGAAGGAGATCTGGGGGAGGGTGCGGCTACCCATCGCCACCCACGTGAGCGAGGGGATGAAGGTGAAGCGCTCGCTTTTCGAGACGAGGGTGATCTCGGCGCGATCGGCGCCGAGGCGGCGGCGCAGCTCGTAGGCGGTAGTGAGACCGCCGAAGGAACCACCCATGATCACGATCCGCACGCGGCTGCTCATCGCTTGATCTCCTCTCCTGGCCGCCTGCCGGGTGAGATGCCGGCGGCCCGTGCCGTCGCGCCGTGCCTCCGTTGGGGGCGACGTGGCTGCCTCGTGCTCAGAAGCTCACGACCTTGTCGGCCCAGATCGTCCACTCGGTCACCTCCTCGAGGGTCGAGCGCCGGGCGCCGGAGACGAGGGCCTCGTCGGCGAAGGCCCGCGCGTCCATGCACGTGCCGCAGCAACCAACCTCGCCGCCGTGGCGGATCACGGAGGTCACCATCCGGTCGAGGTGGTAGTAGCCGTCGGGAACCTTCTGGTTGGCGAGCGCGCAACCGACCGCGTCGCCGAAGAGGAAGACGCGGACCTCGACGCCCTCGCGCTTGGCGAGCGAGCCGGCGAGGCGGAATCCGTTGTATGAGCGCTCGGTGCCGTAGGGGGGGTCGTTCAGCAGGACGAGAACCTTCATCGGGGACTCCCTTTCTTCTTCTGGGATATCGGGCTCGGCTGACCGGCACGACACAGCGGAGCCGACCGCCCTCGCTGTTCCTCGCCGGCGCCCGACGCTGGTGGACCGACGGCGACGGGCAGCCCGGCCTGGCGCCATTCGGGCATGCCATCCTCGAGGCAGTGCGCCCGTCGTCCCCGTTCTCGGAGGGTGGCGACCGCCTGGGGGGCGAGCAGGCAGAGCGGGCCCCGGCAGTAAGCGACGACCTCGACGGCGGGATCGAGCTCGTCGAGGCGTGCCTCGAGATGCTCCAGGGGGAGGGAGATCGCGCCGGGGATGTGACCGGCGTCGAACTCCTCTGGGGGTCGCACGTCGAGCACCACCACGTCGCCCGCGCGGACCCGGGCGAGCAGCTCGGTGCGGCTCACCCGCTCGGTGCCGTGCGCATCGGTGCCGATCTCTCGGAAGATCTGCTCCACCTCGGCCAGGCGGGCCCGTGCGAGATCGCCGAGCGAGCCGACGAACCGGCAGACCTCCTCGCCGGCAGCCCGGTAGTAGACGCGGGTCGCTTCCCTGCGGGTCTCGACGAGTCGCGCCTGGCGCATCACCTGCAGGTGGGCCGAGGCCGTCGTGAGTTTGAGGCCGGTGGCGGCAGCCAGCGCCTCGACGCTGCGCTCGCCTTGGCAGAGCAGCTCGAGCAGCTCGATGCGCTTGGGGTGCACGACGACCTTGCCGATCCGTGCCAGCTGCTCGTACAGACTGGCCCGACCTGCATCCGGGAATCGTTGTTCCATAGATCTATGGATAACAGATATGCTCGTCGAAGGCAAGCTGGGAAGGGCCCCGTTCGATGCCTTGCTGGAGTCGTCCAGGGTGGGCGGGACGGTGGCATCGGCGCGCTGGTGTGGCGTTGCGAAGCAGCGCCGGAGGAAGGTCACGAAGGAGGCGGACGCTGACGAGGATCCTCGAACGAGACGACCTCGGGCGCGGCCCGCGGGCTCGGTGCCGGGGTTGCTCGGTCAGGCGGCCGCGGTGGGGCCCACGGGCGACATGGACGGGACTGGCCGGGAGACGGGCGCTCCTCGAGCGACGGCCCGACGTCGACCTCCGGCTGGCCGCTGCCACGGGGCAGCTCCGGGCCTCGTGACCGCGCAGCTCTGATCGGCGCTATCCCTGTGGGACCGGTCGTCGAGGAGCCCGCCGGACGCTACGGCGCCTGGTACGAAACGCCCGAGGGCCGTCTGCTCTTCGGTCTCGAGCTCGCCTGCATCGCTCCCCTCCTCGCCGAGACGACCAGCCCCCGTCTCGAGGTCGGCGTCGGCTCGGGGCGTTTTGCTGAGGCGCTGGAGCTCGCCGTCGGACTCGACCCGCTGCGGCGCGGCTGCGCCTCGCATCCGGCCGGGGCGTGCGCGCCGTGCGCGGCACGGCCGAGCGGCTGCCCTTCGCCGCCGGCGCGTTCGGGGCAGTGCTCGTTGTCGCGACGATCTGCTTCGCCGACGATTCGGCGATGCTTCTTCGAGAGGTCCGGCGAGTGCTCCGGCCCGGTGGCAAGCTCGTCCTCGGGGTCGTTCCTCTGGACAGTGCCTGGGGTCGCTCGTACGACGACAAGCGACGTTCCGGTCACTACTTCTACCGCGTCGTCCGCCTCCTCACCCTTGCTTTGCATCGGCGACTACTCGAACGAACCGGCTTCAAGCTCACCGACGTTCGCTCCACGCTCCTTCAGGCCCCGGGCGAAGCGCTCGTCGACGAGCCCGTTCGCGAGGGATTCGTGCCGGGCGCGGGGTTCGTCGCCCTCGAGGCGAGGGCACCGTAGCCAACTGTCGCCGTGAGCGTGGACTCCGGTCGTGCTCGTCGCGGTAGCGGTGAGGACGTCCGTGCCGGAGAGGACACATACGTGCCCGCCATCTGAACCGCGCGCTTCTCGAGCACGGATGCTTTGGACCACCTCGGTCTCGGGTTGTTGCGGGCCGCAGAGCTGAGTGATGTGCGTCGGGGCTGCGCTGGGAGACAGCAGGCCGGTTGATGATCGAACACCGCGCTGCACGTGATAGCTGTACGGGACTGGACTCCGCACTCGGTGGCAGTTGGGCGCAACGACCGACGCATCGCCTCGACTTAACTGGCCACGGTCGCTGGCCGGACCCGAGCGCTCCGCGCCTCCGCGCTGCCGGCGAGGGCGTTGCTCATAACAGGTCACGCGTGCCGTTGCGCCGACACCAACAATCGGACATCGGGCTGAGCAATACGCTCGGTGCGCTGTTCAACGCAGCCGATCACATCGGGCGCTCGTTGGACCGCGACGTCATGCACGCGCTGCCAACGCACCTGGACGGTTCAGTTCGCCCAGATCGACCCGCCCAGGAAACGAGCCTCGTCATTCGGCCGAATCGCGACCGTTGTCAGAGCGTCGTGCGCGAGAGGCCGTGCATGCCCCCGCTGCCATGGTCCGGCATGGTGGAACCCGGGCACGACACGCCAGTCCCCGGACCCCATGGTCCGGAACCGGAGCTGTGGTAGCCGCTGCACCAGGCGATCGAATGGCCGCCGGCGTAGTGGAAGCTCTGCACGACCGCGCCGGAGGCAGAGCGGAGCGTGACGGTGTCGCCATGGTCGTCCCAGACGTCGTGCTTCATGCCCCAGTAGAGGTCGTGCACCCCACTGTGCCCGGGACCCGTGTGAATGCGCACGAGCCCGTCGTGGGTGAACCTGTAATTGGCGAAGTGGTAGACGTTGCCGTGGTGCGCGTCGGTGAGCGTCCACCCCGCCATCTTGGCCGCGCCACCCGTATTCGCGAGCTCGACCCATTCGCCATCGAGCTCGGCCGTGCCGCCGTCGCTGCACGTAGCGTGGTCAGCACCGCCGTGGGCGTCGCAGACCGGATGGTACTGCACCGCGACGATGCGCACACCAAGCGACGTGGCCCGCTGCGCTGTCCCTGACGCGCCCAGCTGCGGTGTCGTGGCCAAGGCACCGAGGGGAGCAACGACGAGTGCCGCAAGAGCACCTAGCCCTGTGATTCTCGCCATAGGGCACCTCGATTGTTCGATTCCCAATGGCACACGCTAACGAGGTCGACTCTCCTCGCCTAGGGCCGTACGTCCAGAGTTTGACTCCGGCGGCGCGCTCGAAAGCGGCACTTCGGCTGTCTCTCGTGGGCCGGGGCGCCTTTAGGGGCGAGCGCACCGGTCCCACCTCGATCCTATTCGGGGCCGCCTGCGCAGTCGTTCCAACGTCGCTACATCGCTCCGTAGTCCTGGACGACGCCGGCAACGATCAGCAGGTGCGTCTCTGCTGCGGGCCCGGTTTCGGCCAACTCCCAGCTGGAGCCCAGGAGCAGCGAGGATTCTTTGGCCAGCAGCTTGCGGCTCTAGTCTGCGCCGATGAGCCCGACTGACTCGTCTCGGCGGCCCTTGGTGATCCACATCCCGCCCGTGCCGAGGGAGAAGTACTCCGGCTCGGTGCACCTACCATCCGCGGCCAACTTGGCCCAGTACTCGTTGACGTCAGCGGCGTACGGGCCGGTTTGCGTCAGCTGAGACCGCCCTGGTCGGCGATGGCGGTGGCAGCTCGGACGACCAGTTAAGCGATGGCGATCCCGGCGCCGGGTCTGATGACCCATCATCACACGATGGCGGTGAGAACGCGGCGCTTGGCTGAGTCACGGCCGCGCCGGCACCGGCCATCGCCCCGACGAGCGCCTGGTTCATCGAGGTGAGCAAGCCGCAGCTGACGGCGGTTCACCCTGACGCGCAGGGCCGGTCGCCCCTTTCCCTCGCAAGCCGGTGTGATCACGAGGCATCGGCCGGATGTTCGAACGCCACCGAGCGGCACGGGCCAAGCCTGTGGAAGCCGTCAACGGCCCGGCAGACCGTGTCGAGCGAGATGCTGACAGCCGCGGCGGATCGGCCCGGGAGCCCGCTGGGCTCCTGGGGGTCGGCTCCGTGCGCTCGCTGTCTCCGGCCGCGGCGCGCAAGCGCGGGACGGTGGAACTCTTTTCGGACATTTCTGGTGCTTGGGGCGAGCGCGTTCGGGATGGCGGCCATGCAGTCGCTCCGTTCGACCCCGGTGCAACGCGGCTGGCTGTCGCAGGAGGAGGTCGACGAGGGATTCGGGGTCGTCCAGCTCTACCCGGGGGCGATCATGATGGACCTCGCGGCCTTCATCGGCTACCGGCTCCGCCGGATCCGGGGGGCGATGGCCAAGATCGGCAGCGTCGCCTTCGGCAACGGCACGGTGATCCTGCTCGTTTTCCAGCAGGATGCGGTCGCTCATCATTGGTTGACGGTGAGCCAGTTCAGCGTCGGCGTCGCGTTCGGTCAGGTCACCCTCGGGCCGATCCTCACTACCGCCGCGTTCGTCGGGTTCGCGGCGGCCGGTTGGTGAGGTGGCCTTGCCGCTGGGCTCGCCATCTTCGCGCCGAGCGTGGCGTTGACGATGATCGTCGGGGAGGTCTATCCCTTCCTGCGACGCCTCGGCTGGGTGCGCGGCGCCATCGCCGGGATCATGGCCGGCTTCACTGGTCTCTTGGCCAGCATCGTCCTGACCCTCGGACGCCCGATCGTCGCAGTGCATGCCGCCGTCGCGTTGGCGGCCGCTGCCTTCGTGGCCGTGCGGGTGCTCCGGTGGAACACGCTGGCCGCACGGTGCCTGTCGCCGGTCTCGTGGCCTGGAGCCCGCCGGTTCGGCCGCTCATCGCGGACAACGTTCGGCCCCGGGACCCCTGGCGCCGCCGGACGCGCGCCGTCGTCGGCGACGTCGGGTGCCTCGGGTGCCTCGGGTGCCTCGGGTGCGGAAGATCACGGCTCGGGGTCTTGGCTCCCGGTCCGTGCCGACAACGAGGTCGGCGGGCTCGTCTCGGTCGGCAGCTCGAACCCGACGACCGCGCCGCCCTCGGGATGGTTGTCGGCGAATACGTGGCCGCCGTGGGATTCGGCGACGTGGCGGACGATGGCCAGGCCCAGCCCGGAGCCGGGCTGGCTGCGGGCCGCCGCGGAGCGGTAGAAGCGGTCGAAGACGCGGGTGACGTCGGCGGCAGCGATGCCCGCTCCGTGGTCTCGCACCTCGATCCGCGCCCCCTTCACGGCGAGGTGAACCGGTGTCGAGGGCGGGCTGAACTTGACGGCGTTGTCCACCAGGTTGGCGACGGCCCGCTCGATGGCCTGTTCCTGGCCGAGCACGACCGATGGCCCCTCGGCGACGGTGAGGGTGATCTCCCGCCCGGTGCGAGAGCGGGCCCGTTCGGCAACCCGCGCCGCGAGGCGCTCGAGTGCGATCGACCGCATGGGCTCCTCGGCGCGGCGGTCGGCGGCGAGCTCGACGAGCTCGTCGACCAGGCCGGTGAGGCCGCGCAGCTCGCCATCGAGGTCGGCGAGGACTCGTTCGCGGGTCGGGTCGGGCAGGTCGCGGTGGCGGCGGAGCAGGTCGATGTTGGCCCGCAGGCTGGTGAGCGGGGTGCGCAGCTCGTGGGCCGCGTCCTCGGCCAGCTGCTGCTGCTGGTCGCGCGAGCGCGACAGCGCAGAGAGCATGGTGGCGAACGCGCCGGCCAGCCGGCCGGTCTCGTCGCGGGCCTGGGCGTCGACAGCGACGTCGAGCCGGCCCGTGGCGGCCACCTCGCCGGCGGCGGCGGCCAGGCGCCGAAGCGGGCGGGTCAGCCGCCTGGCGAAGATCCATCCGGCCGCCGCGGCCATCGCCACCACGGCCGCGTCGAGCAGCCCGAAGCGCCAGCGCAGGGACCCGAGCACCGCCTGGTTCTCGCTCTCGTCGCGGGCCAGCTGCACGGCGCCTCCCCCCGCGAGGGGCTGGGTGAGGATCCGGTAGGTCAGCGCGCCGACGGTGGCGGTGTGCAGCCAGGGGCTGCCGCCGGAGCGGGCTAGGGCCCGGTCATGGGCCTCGACCGGAAGTGACGCTTGGCCCTGGGTGGCGACCACGTGCCCCGCCGCGTCGAGGTATTGGACGACGACCAGACCGAAGATCCCCAGCGGGCCGTGGCCGGCCATCATCGGCGGGGTGGAACCCGAGCCGGCGAGGGGGCCCATCGCGCCCGGCCCGCCAGAGGCGAGCCGGGCGGCGCCCTGCTCCAGGGATTGGTCGACCTCGGCGGCGAGGCGTCCGGCCGTGGCCGCGTAGGCGAAGGCCGCCGCGGTGGTGACCGCCGCGGCTGCGAGCACCGCCAACCCGATGGCCAGGCGCGCCCGCAGGTTCATGGCGCCCGCAGCGTGTAGCCCACGCCCCGTACGGTGTGGATGAGACGGGGCTCACCGTCCTGCTCGAGCTTGTGGCGGAGGTAGCCGATGTAGACGGCCAGGTTCTTCGAGTCCGGACCGAAGTCGTAGTTCCAGATGTGGTCGTAGATCGTGGTGTGCTCCAGCACCACCCCGGCGTTGCGCGCCAGCAACTCCAGCAGGTCGAATTCGGTCTTGGTGAGCTCCAGCTCCCGGCCCGCCCGCCAGGCCCTTCGGGCCGCCTCGTCCACCCGAAGGTCGTCCACCACCATGGTGGTGTCGGCCTCCCCGTAGGTGGAGCGGCGCATGAGCGCCCGCACCCGCGCCAGCAGCTCGTCGAGGGCGAAGGGCTTGGCCAGGTAGTCGTCGGCCCCCGCGTCCAGTCCCGACACCCGGTCAGAGACCTCGCTTCGGGCGGTGAGGATCAGCACCGGGGTGTGGTCCTGGCGCGCCCGGAGCCGCCGGCACACGCTCAGCCCGTCGACCTCGGGCATCCCCACGTCGAGCACGACCGCGTCCGGGCGCTGCGACGCGATCACGTCCAGGGCCCGTGCCCCGTCGGCCAGGCCCGCCACCCGGTAGCCCTCGAGCTCGAGCGCGGTCACGAGCGAGTCGCGGGTGGCGCGATCGTCCTCTGCCACGACCACCAGCGGGGCGTCGCCGCTCGTCATCTCCCCAGTGGTAGCAGACCGCCGAGGTGTCTCTCACCCCGGGCCGGGATTCTCACCCCGCTCTTACCCCCCTCCGCCAGCCTTCTTACCCGCCAGCCCTACCGTGATAAGCGGAAAGAGAAAGACCGAAGAGAAGAAGGGAAGTGACATCATGCGCACGAAGTTGGTAGCAGCTCTCGCGGCCGGCGCCATCCTGGCCGGCGGAGGCACCGCGGCCGCCTTGGCCGCAGGGACGGCTCAAGCCGCCCCGTCGGCAACGACCGTCGCGGCCAGCGCGACCACGGCCCCGTTCGTCTGCGCCCCGCTCACCTCGCTGGTCGACAGCGGCACGATCACCGAGGCCCAGGCCACGGCCGTACAGAACGCGCTGTTCCAGTACATGAGCGCTCACCGGCCGGCCTTCGGGTCCGGTGACACGGCCCCTGCCCTCCAGCCCAACGGGCCGGTGACGACGGTGCTCGCGCAGCTCGTGAAGGACGGCACGATCACCCAGGCCCAGGCCACCGCGATCACGAACGTGGTCCAGCAGCAGGCAAGGGCCCACTGGGGTAACGGGCCCGGTGCTAGCGGCAACTACGGTCCCGGTATGCGGGGCGGGCCGATGTGGTCGAGCTAATCCTCCGCGTGACGACCGGCACATCCCGATAGGGCCCGCCCCTGAGGGTGGGCCCTATCGGCATTTCTGCGCTGCTCGATCAGAACGAAGCAAGCGTTCTGCGGCGCAACCGGGGGCCTTCGAATCCTGCGGCGCAACCGCCCCTCGCCTGTCGCCGGGATTCTCACCCGGCTCTTATCCGTCTCACTGCCCAGTCCGAGGATGTGAGCGCCGTTGGGTTACTGCACCTGTTGCTGATCGTCTGGAAGGGGAGGAAACGCCGGCTTGCTGTCGAGGAGGGTGTTCTTCATCTCCTCGTATTCCTCCTTGGTGAGCTCGCCTCGCGCGAACCTCCTCTGCAGCAGCTCGAGGGGAGTCTCTGGGGCGCTACCAAACATGAGGTGGTGCATCGTTCCCCTTCGCCCGAAGAGCAGAACGAGGACGATCACGAGCATCGGGAGAAGGACGAGCGGCATCCAACTAGCGGCCTGTCCCGAGCCGCCCCAGCTCATCACTCCGACGGCTGCCAACGCGAGCACCACCATGCGGGCGCCCATCACCGCCACCATCAGCCCGATGACGGTTCGACGGGTGCGCGGTCCCCGCCTGCGAAGCGAGTTGATGATCATCATGGGGCCTCCCCCAGCCTTGGCTCCTCCGGCCGGCCGCCGGCGCGCCCGGACCGGGGCTGTCGCCCACGCGCCCTGCGAACACGCCGAATGTCATCGCCTGACCTCGACAGGCGCCCTCGACCGCGACACCGAGGCGCTCGCGAGCGCGGCAGCGCGATCCTTCGGGGTCAGCGGCTGGCTCCTTGGCGGCATCCCGTCGCCGGACAGATCGACGTTCCTGGAGGAGCGCATCCCGTGACACGCCTTCGGCGAGGACGAAGTCCGCATTCTCCTGCCGTGGTAGCGGCTCGCAGTCGTTCCCCGGCGCGCGTAGAGCCGCGTCGTCCAGGACGGGCGGTCGAGGACGGGCGGAGGCCCGCCGCCCGAAGGCGGCGCCCTGATGGCGCCGGTCGTTCAGTCGTTGCCGGCCACGGATTAGGCGGAATGGCGCCAGCCGGTCCTGCCCCTGCGTCATCGGCCGGCCCCCTTGGTCGGCTGGTCGCCGATGGTCGATGATGGAGTGCGGACGGCGGGTGGCTCGGGCCATCGCAACCGCGTCCGGAGCCAGAGCATGAGCCGACTGAGGCCGAGCAAGGCAGGAAGCTCGACGACCGGGCCGACGAGGATGGCCACCAGCACGAGGGGGTGCCCCGCGAAGGCAACGGCGGCCACGCCGATCACGGACTCGGAGTTGCGGGCGGTGGTGGTGAACACGAGGGTGGCGGTGTCGACATAGCCAAGGTGGAAGCGCCGTCCGACCGAGAGGCTCAGCACGAACAGTCCGACGAGGAACAGCGAGATCACCCCGATGATGAGGCCGATATCGGCCAGCGCCAAGGCGCCGAAGCTGGCCTGAAAGGCGAAGATCGTGATGACGAGTCCAGCCAGCGCCCACACCTTCATCTCGCCGATGGCCGACTTGTAGGTGCCGTACGTCCACTCCCGGCCCTTCAGGTGCTCGAGGAGCAGCCGGACCCCGTAGGCGAGCGCGAACGGCCCGACGAGGTACAGCCCGACACTTTCGAACAGGGTCGCCGCCGAGGTGGGGACGGCCTTGCCGACGAGCACCCACAGGTAGAAGGGCAACAGGACGATCTGGAGCACCAGGTTCCACGGCAGAAGCGACACCCCCCAGGCGACGTCCCCCTGGGCAAGATCGGTGAAGATGAGGTACCAGCCGATGCACGGGGTGAGCGTGTAGAGGATGACTCCGGCCCACAGGCTCGGGTAGTGGCGCAGGATCAGCCATCCGAGCACCCAGGCGAACACCGGGGTGAACACGAAGTTTGTGACGAGCGCCAACGCCGTCGGCTTCACCTTTCGGAACGCCACGGCGACGTCTTTCACCTCGACGAAGGCCATCACCGTGAACATCACGGCGAACACAGTGAGGTCGGCAAGCCACGACAGGTGGGTCAGGCGGCCGTTCACGAGGCGGTTGGCAACGATCCCGGCCACGACGGCGGCGATCAGCACGAACGGCTTGACCTCGTCGCGCACCGAGAGCCGCCTGCCGGCCATCACGACACCCTCGTCCGTCTACGTCCGGCCCGACTGCGGCTACTGCGGAGGACGCGGCTACCTCGAGGTCACGGTGTCCGCGACGATCCGCCCCGTCGGAGAGCAGCAGGCGCTCAACCTGGTGGCGTGAGAGCACCCTCGATCTCGTCTTCAGCACACGGCCGGCACAGCTCTTCCCCCATGTGTGTACTCTATGCGCATGGCACGGCTGAACGTCTACGTCCCCGACGAGCTCGCCGAGGAGGCGCGGCGCGCCGGCCTGAACGTGTCCTCGCTGTCCCAGGAGGCGATCCGCTCGGCACTCGCCGCCCGCTCGACCGACGACTGGCTCGCGACCTTGCGACCAGCACCAC
>Ga0307373_10012134_pt1 | contig 12319 bp, 14 predicted proteins | sample OX2MG_FD_202534 | JGI IMG/M metagenome (GOLD analysis project Ga0307373, IMG submission 202534) | Soil microbial communities from Risofladan, Vaasa, Finland - OX-2 | ecosystem: Environmental > Terrestrial > Soil > Coastal area > Acid sulfate soil | place: Finland: Risofladan, Vaasa | collected...
GATCTTGCGCGGCGGGAACCACAGGTCGCACTGCGCAGCGTCACCCGGCTCCCAGCTCAAGCGATCGGCCGGATCGATCTTGCGGTGCTCGGGCCGCAGTCGCTTGACGTTCTGTCGGAACCAGGTGATCGACCCGGTCCATCCGACGCGCTCGGCGATCACGACCGCCGGCAGCTCCGGGTCGTCCTCGAGCAGCGCCCGCACCCGCGCCTCGAAGGGCGTGAACGAGGTCGAGGTCGCTTGTCGTTCATAGCTCGGCGGCGACTCGGACTGCACCGCCTTGATGACGGTCGTCCGGGAGATCCCCAACCGCTCAGCGATACGCGCCTTCGGCACACCCTCCGCCGCAAGCCGCCTGATCAGCGCCCAGTCCTCCAAAGTGATCACTCTCCAATCGTTGAGTGTTCACTTTTCGAGCGTCGCTACTGTCCAGTTTTCAAGCGTCGTCGACAAGGGGAGTCAACGGCGATTCCCCGTCCGCGCTTCTCCAGCCCTACAGCGCATCGCTCCGAGACGGACCAGCCGCGTTGTCAACCGTAAATCGGTGGTGCCCCAGATCGCCGTACCTGATCTCCCGTAGTAGTCAGCGGATGCCGGTATCACAGGAGATGTCCACTCTTCGTGTTTCTCCGGGGCCAACCGCGACCTTGACCCGTGGGCACCTCGGCAAGAACGATCCGGTCTGAACCGTGAGCACATAGAGGCCCGTTGGCAAGATCATCTTGAACTCGCCGGCTGTGTTGAGCGCGACGGTTCGTCTGCTTCCAAATCGGCGAGCGGAGACCAGTCCATGAACGGGTCGAGGCGGGCAGGGATTGCTGATCCGTTCGACCGGACATGTCGGTCCTGCAGTGACGAGACCCCCCACGATTCCCGTGGCGAGACGTTCGTGAGTCCGAAACGTCGGTGCTGGTCCGAATGCTGGGGCCGAGGAACCGGCACCCTCGATCCAGACTCCAATTCCAACCGCGGCAAGGCTCGCGGCCGCAACGAGCAAGAAGGCGCGCACTGCGAGAGTCTTCCGCAACCAGAACTGTCTGGTGCCCCCAATCGCCGGCTACGTAGCGGACTTATCGAGGCGGAAGGGCGTACACGTGCTCTTCTAAGGTAAGGCCATCCCGCACATGAACCTTCACAGTGCCGAGGCGCAACCAGCCGCGCCCCTCATACAACGCGATCGCACCGAGGAAATGCATCACAACGTCGAGCACCGGCTGGCGGCCGCGCTCGATTGAAGCTTCCGTGGCCTTGCGGAGTAGAGCGTCACCGATTCCCACTCGACGGTGTGCGGGCGAAACGAAAAGGCGAGCGACAACACCCAGCCGCTCGGCAGGGATGCCCAGGGTCTCCGAGGCGATCTTGAGAACCTCGTCGGAAGCTCTCGACGTAAGCGCGACGTGCCCGACGATGTCGGGCCCCTTCACCGCAACCCAGGCTCCGAGAGCGTCCGATGTGTCGAGGAAGGCTTCGAGACCGCCACCGAGAAACGGTGGGTACCCGCCATGCTCGTAGACCAACCGAGCGAGATCGGCACAATCCGCGTCGTCGGAGCTCACCTTCGACCGGATCTCCACGCCGGCCATGAATCCAAGATGGCACAACCGCTGGACGGTGCTGGTGCAGCGTGGTCGCGACAGCCGGGCTGGTGTCCCACAACGCTTAATACACGTGTGATCCATCGTGCATCCCACTGCATCTCGCGCAGAGCTGGAAGCGTGACCGGATGACCACCTTCCCGACCCTCGTCCGCGCCACGTCGCCCTCTGGTGAGCAGCGCTTCGCGCTCGGCCATCCGCTCGTCGACCTCTACTTGGAGTTCGTCGCGGGGCGGGTGCGGCCCAACATTTTGCGAGCGGTTGCCTTTGATCTGAAGGCCTTCTTCTCTGTCGTGGAGAGGGATCCCGTCGAGGTCGTGGCCGCGGACGTCTTCGAGTTCCTCGCCGACCAACGGGGTGACCGCAGCGTGATCCGCCTGAGCGACGGCGAGTCGGGGCTCGCCGCCCGCACGATCGCCCGCCGGCTGTCGTCGGTCTCGGGCTTCTACTCCTACCTGGTCGCCCGAGGAGACACCGCGGTGCGGACGAACCCGGTGCCGCACGGCCTCGCCACCCGTCGACAAGGCGGCAGAACCAGGGTCGTGCCGCTCGTGCGCGTCCCCCGGACGCTGCCGAAGATCCTCTCGCCGGCCGAGGTCGACGCCCTGCTCGGCGCGATGCGGACCCACCGTGACCGGGCGATGGTCTTCGCGATGGTGCTCGGCGGGCTGCGCCGCTGCGAGGTCCTCGGGCTACGCCTGCGCGACGTGCAGGTCGCCGAGCGACAGCTCTTCATCGCCGAGGGAAAGGGCGGCCGTGAGCGGATCACGCCGATCTCGAACCTCTTCTTCTCCGCGGTGGGCGACTACCTGAACGAGGAACGCCCAGCCAATGCCCCGACCGACCGCCTCTTCGTCGCCCTGAAGGGCCCGAGCCGTGGACAGGGCCTCTCCGCCGAGGGCGTCGACGTGATCATGCGCGGCGCCCGGACACGGGCGGGACTTGAGCGCGCGACCTGTCACCAGCTCCGTCACACCTGCCTGACGCGCCTTCGCGAAGCGGGCATGGCCCTCGAGGCGGTGCAGGCCCAGGCCGGGCACGTCTCGATCGAGTCGACCCGGATCTACCTGCACCTCACCAACGACTGGTTGGCCGGCGAGTACCGCCGGGCCTCCGAACGCATCGATGCCGGTGCAGCCGCCGAGCTGCTCGCCCTCGACGCGATCAACGCGTGAGCGTCGCCCTCGCTTTTGACGAAGCGCTTCCGCCCTCGGCCTCCGAGCGCGAGTGGGGAGTGCTCGCGCCTCGGGCCCCGCAGCTTGTGGCGACGATGAACCGCTACCTCACCCAGCTCGGGACGCTCCTCGCTCCCCGGAGTGTCGAGATGGCCGACCAGACGCTCCGCCAGTTCGCCCGCTGGCTCACCTCAGCCACCGATGTCACCTTGGTCGCCGGCATCACCCGGACCCACATCGAGGACTACAAGGTCTGGCTCGCCGCCCAGCCCGGCGCCGAGGGCACGATGGCGAAGAACGCCCAACGGCACCGCCTGCGGATGATCCGGATCTTCTTCGAGCGGATCATCGAGTGGGACTGGCCCGACGCCCCGCGGCGGAACCCGATCTTCGGTGGCGACATCCCGCCGCGGACCGACCCGCTTCCGAAGTTCTTGGACGACCAGGCCGCCGCAAAGCTGATGGCTGCGGCCCGTGCCCACCGGATCCCGCGCTACCGGCTCGTCATCGAGATGCTGGCGCGCACGGGACTGCGCGCAGGTGAGCTCTGCGAGCTCGACGCCGACGCGGTCACCTTGATCGGTTCCGCCTACTGGCTGCGGGTCCCGGTCGGAAAGCTCCGCAACGACCGCTTCATCCCGCTGCACGCCGACCTCGTGGTGCTCCTCGCGAAGTGGACCGCCGACAACACCGAGCACATCCGCGCTCAGCACCATCTCCTCGCCGACGAGCACGCCCCGATCAGCCGTCGCACCGTCTACCGGATCGTCGCCACCACCGCGAAGCGGACAGGGCTCGGAAAGGTCCACCCGCACCAGCTGCGGCACACCCTCGCCACCCAGGCGATCAACCGGGGCATGCGCCTCGAGGCGATCGCCGCGCTCCTCGGGCACCGGTCGATGGAGATGACCCTCACCTACGCACGCATCGCCGACCGGGTCGTCGCCGACGAGTACGCCGCGGTCAGCGCGCAGGTCCACGCGCTCTACAACGCGGGAGGGACCCCCGGGGCGTTGCCGACAGAGACCGAGACCGCGGCGATGACCCGCCTGCGCAAGGAGTCCCACGCCCGGATGCTCGGCAACGGGCTCTGCACCCGACCCGTCGAGCTCGAGTGCCGGATGGAGTCAGCCTGCGAGACCTGCGCCTATTTCAAGACCGGACCCGAGTTCGTGCCCGTCCTTCTTCGCCAGCGCGACCACGCCCGCGAGCAAGGTCAGACCGACCGGGCCTCACTGTTCGAGGACCTCGTCACCCGGGCCACAGGGACCGGCACTTGACACGGATTACACGTATAACGCCGGTCAGGTGTCCCCACCTGCACTACCGACCCACAGCAGCTCCACGCGGCCACTGTCGTGTTCGTGTTCGTGGTCGTAGATCACCGATACCTCCGTGTTCGGGATCACGACGATTCGGGTCTCGTGTGGCTCACCTTCACGGGGGAGCATCGGCACCGATGGCGCAGCCCAACCCCGACCTCCAAGCTCACTGGCGAGCCACGACGTGACGAAGATCACGAGCCGATACCCAGGGTCGTCTCTCTCGGCCCACTCGTAGAGGGCCTCGAGATTGCCGATCGGCAAGGTCAGGCTGAGCGGGGACGGGCAGCCGCTTCGGCGAGGGCTTTCCGCCGGCTGTCGAGCATCCGAACGAATGACTCGTCATCGAGAGCGCGCGCGGCTGCTTGCTCGCTTCGGTCGAACCAGGACACAACGAGTGCTTCGACCGTTTCGTGGTCACCAGCCAACCACGCCTGCGTCGGGGTGCGTCCGCCCAGCTCGGGGTAGCTGGTCAGGTTCCACCAGTCATTGGTGCTTGCCGTTGTCGACAGGCCGATCCTGCCCAGAACCTCGTTGAGCGCAGCCGCGCGTCGGTTCAGCTCCACAGCGTTGGATCCGCTTTCGGGCACGGCTGCACACTAGCGATGGGGTGCATCAGCAAGGTGCCCCAGATCGCCGGCTACCGGCGTTGCATCCGCTCCGGCCTGTACGTGGAGAGCCGTTTGCGTGACCCAGGCGCGGAGCAACAGCTTCCGGCTGCGGTGACCTTTGCTCCGGCGCGAGCCACTGAGGAGGCTCAGTCAATCGAAGGTGTCGCCGCCCATCCGATTGACTGCTGCTCCTCGCCGCCAAAGATCGACCCGCAGTTACATCGGGATCCAGCCCGGCCTTCGCCGTGTCAACAATGATCGGACGATGGCGTCTGTTCCGGTCGTCCTGGTGCTCCTCGTATTCATTGCAGCATCTGCGGCAACTTGGGCAGCCGGTGTCGAACTCTCGAAGTCGACTGACGAACTCGACCGACGCCTGAGACTCGGAGACGCGATCGGTGGGATGGTCCTGCTGGCCATCGCGGGCAGCCTGCCGGAATTGGCGATCACGGTCTCAGCGGCGGAGTCCGGCCACCTCGGCCTCGCCGCCGGGAACCTGATCGGCGGCGTTGCCACTGCAACGATGGTGCTCGTCGTCTGCGATCTCTGTGCCCCGAAACCCCTGACATTCCTCGCCGGATCCCTCGTGCCCGTGCTTGAGGGCCTGCTCGTTGTGGCCACGGTGTCAGTGGTGCTCATGGGCGCATTACTGCCGAAGTCGGTTGTGATCGCAGGACGGGTGAGCCCGGCATCGCTCGCGATCGTGGTGGTCTGGGTCGGCGGAGTCTGGGTGCTCAATCGGACACGGGCGCATCCGAAGTGGGAAGTGACGATGGTGGAGAGCGAGCCCGGGCGACCTCACCGCCGCATTCGTCATCCGCTCGCGGACGCAGCCCGCGCGGGCCACTCGACGGCGCGCGTCGTGACGCTCTTCGGCGCCTCGGCAGTGGTGACGCTTGTCGCGGGGGTCTTGCTCGAAATCAGCGGAAATGAGCTGGCAAACCGAGCCGGTATCAACGGTGTGGTCTTCGGTGCGACGGTGCTGGCGATCGCAACCGCGCTTCCAGAGGTCAGCTCGGGAATCGAAGCGGTACGCCTCGGCGATCACCAACTCGCGATCGGTGACGTCTTCGGCGGCAATGCGTTTCAGCTGTGCTTGTTCGTGGTGGCGGACCTCGTCGCGGCAAGGCCCGTGCTTCCAACGACGGGCGCCGCGAACGCCTGGCTCGCTTCGCTCAGCCTGCTATTGACGGTCGTGTACATCGGCGGTGTGATCGTTCGTCCGTCGCGACCCAACCGCCTGGGAGTCGACTCGATGCTGGCACTCTTGATCTTTGGCGTCGGAGTAGTTGGCTTGCTTCGAATAGCCGGTTGAACACGGGTTGGCTTACTGGTCATGGCAGCGCGCCGGACTGCGCCCCTTACCGCCGGGTCAGCCACCTTCACTCGGGCGCCGTCGAGATCTGGGTATGAGGCCGTCATGACCACTCATGAGGCACAGCCCGACAAGACCGACGAGGAGCTCGACGAGGAAGCAAAATCGCGATTTGCCGACGAGAGTCCTGCTCCTGCCCCGAACCCGGAACTGATCCCTGACGCCGAGGAAGACCGGTAGCGCCGCTTGCGAGGAGCCGTGCGACGCCGGCTGGGGCACGAAGCGCCCTCATCCGGTTCGATAACTGCCCGAGCCGAGTTCCCGTGTCTGACTAACTGCCTCTATCTATCCCCGAACAGTGACAATCACGAGCGACATCCACCGCTCGATCACTGAGCCTCAATAGCTTCAGGAACTGCTGGCGAACGACGCCAGAAACGGGCACGTCCCGTTCCGAAGAAGGGGTGAGTGGCCCGGCTTGTTAGCGCAAGCCGGAACCGCCCTCGCTCCGAAGCCGGGACGGCCGTGCCACCCCTACCGCTTAAGGAAGAGGGATGACATGACCATCGTAGAAGCGACGCGCCAGGTCACCGGTGGTGTCGATACGCACCTCGAAGTCCACGTCGCCGCGGTGCTCGACGACGTCGGAAGGCTGTTGGGCACGGCATCGTTCCCGGTGAGCTCCAGCGGTTGCGAGTACCTCTTCAACTGGCTCGAGGGCTTCGGCGAGATCGACCGCGTCGGCATGGAAGGCACCGGCTCCTATGGAACCGGTCTCGCTCGCTACCTGCAGAGCCGAGGCGTCGCGGTGATCGAGGTCGACCGGCCGAACCGCGCCGAGCGCCGGCGCTCAGGCAAGTCCGACACCATCGATGCGATCGAGGCCGCACGAGCGGCACTCGGCGGTCGCGCGAAGAGCCTCGCCAAGACCAAAGTCGGCAGGGTTGAGGCGATCCGGGGTCCTTCTGGTCGCCAAACGCTCGGCGCGTCGAGCCCGCACGCAAGCGATCATCCAGCTGCGCAACCTCGTCGTCACCGCTCCCGACGAGCTCCGTCAACGACTGGCCGGTCTCACCATCTATCGCCTGGTCAAGGAGTGTTCGCGGCTGCGGCCTGACCGCTCTGTCGACCAGCTCCTCGCCACGACGAAGACAGCGCTCGCCTCGCTGGCCCACCGGGTCCAGGGACTCGATCGCGAACTCGAGCACCTCGAGCAGCTGATCGCGGCGCTCGCCAAAGAGGTCGCTCCCGAGCTGCTCGAGCGCTTCGGCGTCGGGCCCGACACCGCGGCAGCGCTGCTCGTCAGCGCTGCCGGCGACAACCCGGAACGCCTCCACTCTGAGGCTGCCTTTGCCCACCTCTGCGGCGTCTCGCCGATCGCGGCCTCCTCGGGCAAGACGGCCGGGCGTGTCCGCCTCGATCAAGGTGGCGATCGTCAGGCCAACGGCGCACTCTGGCGGATCGTCATGGTCCGCATCGCGCACGATCCCCGAACCACCGCCTATTTCGAACGTCGCGTCGCGGAGGGCTGCTCGAAGCGCGACGTCATCCGCATCCTGAAGCGCTACGTCGCCCGCGAGGTCTATCGCTACCTACCTCGCGGCTGAAGACCGCGACCGCGGGTCTGGCTCATCCCCTAACTGTCGCCCCCGTTGAGGGCTGACTTTCCGGCGACTCGCCGACCCGCGGTCCGGACCAAATCCGTGGAGAGCGTGGCTTCATAAAGAGCGTGCCCTCGAACGAGTGGCTCATCACTGTTCTGTCCGCAGACCCACGATCTCGGCCCTTGACAACTGATAGGAGCGTCGCCGGGAAGCGGATCGAGCGGCAATTTCGGATGAGCCGTCGCAGCGTTCGTGCCCCTCTCGTCCGTCGATTGGGCGTTCCCCGAGTGGGAGGATGTTGCGACGGTCGCCAAGAGGCGGTAAGGGTCCGAGACCGGATTGATTGCACTGTGCCGACACTGTGACCGGCGCGAATGCCCGGGCGATCGCTCAATCCAACACGGCGCGGACCCTAAGCGGCGCTACCGCGACCGCGTCACTACCGGAGGATTGAAGAACAGCCATGACGAGCATCTTCTTTGTCTCTGTGAACCAGTCTTTCAAGTCCAATGAATCCCTGTTCGTGCTGGAGCCCTTTGTTGAGCGCGCTTGGCCAATCTCCCTCGAGAAGGCGGCAGCGTGTGACCGTGTAGTGGCTCTCTATAAGACCCAGCCCGTTGCAGCGTGGCGAATCCGAGGCGCATTCGAGAGTCCATGGACCTATGGCGTCGGAAAGGCAACGCGGCCGAGAGTGGCCCTCAGTCTCGGGGACCCATTGCCGGTCATCGAGGCGTACCGCACGGGCGCACCTAAAGAGGTTTTGGTAATACCCTGACATTCGTGGTAGCCATGGGAAACTGTCCCTATGACGCCTTCCTCTCGCTCCACGGTTGAAACGGCGGTCACACCGAGGCGCGTCGCACCGCGCCGGGACTTCGCGGCGCTCGAGCAGCGACGGATGCGGGCCGGCGCGATGTTCGAGCGTGGAGTCAGTCAGGCCGATGTCGCCCGTGAGCTCGGAGTGTCGCGTGAGACCGCGTCGCAGTGGGCGGCGGCGTTCCGCAATGGTGGCCTTGACGCCCTCGCCGGAGCGGGCCGTGCCGGTCGGCTCCCGAGGCTCTCCGCCCAACAGCTCGGAGCCGTCGAGCACGCCCTCTCGAACGGTCCCCGAGCCAACGGGTTCCCGACCGAACTGTGGACGCTCGCTCGCGTCGCCGTTGTGATCGAGGCGGTGAGCGGCGTCAGCTACTCGACGACCCAGACGTGGTGGATCCTCCGCGAACGGCTCGGCTGGTCCCGCCAGCGACCGGCAAAGAAGGCCCTCGAAGGTGACGACGAGGCAATCGCGGCATGGGCGGCGGACCGTTGGCCCGTTGTAAAAAAAACGCCCGACGCAGGGGTGCATGGATCGTCTTCGAAGACGAGTCGGGGTTCAGCCTCCTCCCCTCGGTGAGGGCGACCTGGGCGCCGCGAGGCAAGACTCCCGTCCTCGCCCACCACTTCAACTGGAAGCGCCTGTCGATGGCGGGAGCGCTCGCCTACGCGTCCGACGGCACCGATGCGAAGCTGATCTTCTCGATGCAAGCGGGCTCGTTCAACGACGAGTCGCTCATCGTCTTCCTCACCGAGCTTCACGATCACCTCGGCGGAGGGAAGGCCACGGTGATCTGGGACGGGCTCCCCTCGCACCGCAGCCGCAAGATGACCGAGTTCGTGAAGAGCCAGCGCCGCTGGCTCGTCATAGAGCGACTGCCGCCCTATGGCCACGAGCTCAACCCGGTCGAGCAGGTGTGGGGCAACGTGAAAGGTAGGGAGCTCGCGAACCTCTGTCCAGAGTCGATCGGCGAGGCGGCACTGACCGCCGATGCCGGGCTCTCGCGTATCGGCGGCGACGCCCAGCTGTGCTTCGCCTTCCTCCGGCACTGCGGTCTTCCTTTATGACCAGAGTGTCAGGATATTACCGAAAGCTCTTTAGGTTTGCTGGCGGCTCGGCCGCGGCAGTGGAGCTTCGTATCGCGCCATTGGACAAGGAGCGCACAGGCTTGCTGGTCAACGAGGCATCGTCGAAACACAAAGCCCCTCGGAGCGGAAGCCATAACTGAACTCGATGTGTCCCACATCGCCGGTTAGCCAGCGTTTCAGATGCAGCCTCCGTCCCTCGCTTCGCGGCAGGTAGGTGGCATGCTGACGACGTGTCGACGCCCTCCCCCCAGCGCACGTGAACCTCGTCGCGGGGTTAGAGGTGCCGAATTCGGTCGGCATCGTTGCGATGTGCATCGCGGTTGTCTTGCCGTACTTCAATCTCCGGCGAGTGTGGCGCAGGCGTAGTGCCGCGTATGACCGGCCGTCACCTGCTGGCCAGATCTCATTGCGGGTGCGGCAGGGCAGCATCAGGAGCTTCGCCATCACTCTCTGGTTTCTGCCCATCTCAGGGCTTGCACTCCTACTCGGAGCATCGAGCTCAAGAACCGTCACCGTGCGGCAGCGCTCGCGCTACTGGCAGTGAACATCGTGGTATCAGGTGCCTTCCTGCTGTCGATAATGCTGTACAACTCTCCGAAGAAGCTTGTTCCACCGAGCTATCGGAATGAGCCTGGGCTGCTTGCAGCACCTAAATTAGGAACGAGCGAGTTGAACGTTCGTAACCTGCCACACGCCGGCTGGGCCATGCACCTTCGGAGCCCAGGGGCGTTCGTCGAGTCGGGCCAGCCCGACGTCAGGGACACATCTGGTCATGGAAGCGGTGGCGGCGAGGATCCAAAACCTCGAGGATCCGCTGTGCGGCTGTCAGGGCAGCCGCTGTGTACGGCACTTCGTCAGCTCGTCCTGACGTCTTCCCATGGGGCGACTTCCGTATTGCAGACCGGACAGTTGCCCTGCTTGTCCGGCTGCGCGTGCCATTGCATGATGCAGGCGTCGTGGAAGGTGTGCCAGTCACTTCCGTAGGGGTGGCCCTTTTGCGTCCCTGCTCCCAGCGGTTGCTGGCAAATGGCGCACTCGTCACTTCCGTCAAGTCCGGTAGCCATCGGTCGAACCCCTCCTGTCAGCCGTACGCGGTATGTCGCTCGAAAGCGTAGGCCGGTGGAATCGGCGCCCGTCCCATACCGCCGTACCTGAAGGAGCTTTGTGAGGCAAGAGCCTCCGGCGAAGCCGGCGTCCTCTCTGCCTGCACCTTCGCGAGACGCTGACTTGAGGAAGGGCGCGACGAAGTAGCCGTCCGTGCTGGAACGGCGGTCGGAGTCGATCAGTTGCCGGCGTCCCTCAGCGCTTTCGCTTCGAGAAGTCGGGCACAGCGGACCTCACCCTCGCTCAGAACTGAGCCCGGCATGCCGTTCGGATGCTCGGCCATTCCTTCGTCCTTCGTCGAGTGCATGGTGTGTTTCGGCCACAGCCAGGCGGGACCATTCAGCTGCAACGGCCTCGCCCGAGAAGGGGGGCACACGGCGTTAGCCGGTCTCGCGCCCTGGCTGTGTCCGAACCCCTCAACCCGCCTTGGCGAGGCAACGGATCTCTCCGTCTCTCAGGCCGTAGTAGACGAGGCCGAGAAGCTTTCGCGCCGCGGCGACGCGGGCGATCTTGTTGCCGCGGCGCTCGGCGATGCGGTGATAGGCGGGGGCGATCGGTGCTCCGCCGTGGTAGCGGGCGACCGCTTCGACGGCGGCCCAGCGGATCAGCCCGTTGCCCTGGCGGCTGATGTGGCCGCGCGTCGTTTTGTCGTCCGAGGAGTGGACGGTCGGCGTGAGCCCGGCCCAGGAGCAGAGGTGGCGCGCCGAGGAGAAGCGGGTGACGTCGCCGATCTCGGCGACGAAGATCGCCGCCATGATCGGGCCGACGCCTTTGATCGCCTGGATCGCCTGGTAGCCCTCGTGGTGACGAAGACGCCTCGAGAGCGCCTGCTCGACCATCTGAAGCTCGGTGGCGTAGAGCTCGAGGAGATCTCTAAGGACGTGCACCCTGATGGCGTACCCGCCTTCGAAGGCCATCTTGTCGAGGAGCTTCTGGCCTCCGGGGCCGAACATGTCGTCAAGGGTCGGCAAGATCCCGTGCTTGGCCATCACGGCGTGGATCTGCGCCTTGGCCGAGGTGCGGACAGCTGTGAGCTTTGCTCTGAAGCGGACAAGCTCCCGGAGCTCTCGGACCTCGGGCGGAGCGATCCAGGCCTCGGGGAGATCGCCTCGGCGCAGGCGGTTGGCGAGCTCGGTGGCGTCGCGCTCGTCGTTTTTCACCCGCCTCGAGTCCCAGTGCAGCCCGAGCGGGTGGACGAGATGCACTTTTGCTCCGTTGGCCTCTAAGAGATCGGCCGCCCAGTACCAGCCATAGGTGCTCTCGAGGGCCACCTCGGGACCCGGGCCCGCCTTTGCGACTGCGAGCGCGAGCTCGAGCGGGTCGTTCTCGACCCTCACGGTCCCGAGAACGCTTCCGTCCTCGGCCACTCTCACGATCACCGACCGGCGCCGGTGCAGGTCGATTCCCACATATTGTCGTTGCTGTTCCACCGGAGTCTCCTTTCGTCGTTTCCGGGTTGATATAGAGACCCCGAGTGTGCCTTGCACGCTCGGTTCCCGGCGACGGGAGGGGCTTCGGCGGTTCGCCGGAGTCTTTGCGGGCCTTGTGGCCACGGCATCCTCGCTTCGGTCGGCGGCCATGCCCGCACCACGGGGCCTGGTCACGCGGAAGCGGCGTTGCGCTCCTTCATGACATCAGTCCCCAATGGCCTGAACGCGCTTTCCAAAACAGAAGGTATCCGGGGTCGTACT
>Ga0307373_10012136_pt1 | contig 12318 bp, 10 predicted proteins | sample OX2MG_FD_202534 | JGI IMG/M metagenome (GOLD analysis project Ga0307373, IMG submission 202534) | Soil microbial communities from Risofladan, Vaasa, Finland - OX-2 | ecosystem: Environmental > Terrestrial > Soil > Coastal area > Acid sulfate soil | place: Finland: Risofladan, Vaasa | collected...
GAGCCGGTCGATGGAGGCGGGAATGTACGCATTGCCCCTCCGGTACAAAACGGTGATCGATGTATCCCTGTGCGTCTCGAAAAGCCGCAGCTCGTAGGTCGAACCCGTGTGGACCGCTGGATTTCGCCCGGTGGCCGCGTTCGCGCCGGGCAGCGGCAGATAGAAAACCGACACTGCGACAAGCAAAGCGCACTGTCCCGGAAATGCGAATTTCCTGCGTTTCATCGTCTCCCGTCCGGCCAGGAAATTTTTGTTTTTGTGGCGATCGTTGCGAAACTGTTTGAGGTCCGGTGTAGCCACCGGCCAAACCTGTGCCTATTGTACCGAAACTCGCCGGTACGCGCTTCCCGTTTCGTCCTGATCCGGCAATGCGCGCCCAGTTTGCGGCTCCATCCGGCCAGGGCCGTCTATACGTTTATCGGTCCGGTGCCGGGTTGTTCCCGTTCGAGAGGAAGCGAGGCAGATCGGTCTTTTGAATTTCCTGCCAAAGCGCCATTCTTCGGTTGAGTTCTCTTTCCAGTTTGTTCCAGGTCTGCTGCGCGGTAATGGTCGGCGAGACATCGGCGCTTTCCACCGCATCGAGCAAACTGGCCAGTTCCGAATGGATATCTCCCAGGCCGGTCCCGCCTTCCGCCAAGCCGGCTAGCCGGGCGGACAACGTATCGATTGCGTGTGTTACGCCGCCTCGGCTGCCGCGGGGACCAGCAGCCGCCAGCCGCTTTTGCAGCGCCTTCACACCGGCGAGTCCGTCGTAGCTGCGGTCCATCGCCCCGGCGATCTTGAGCGCCAAAGCCAACTGGGCTTCGAGGCCCTGCGCTGTCGTCTTGACCCTCGGATCCATCCGCAGATCGAACGTCTGCGTGTCGGTCACTTCGCCCGCGCTCAGCCGCACCCGGTAGCGTCCCGGCGCGGCCAGCGGTCCCTGGGGACCGAGCGGCGTCTGGTGAGGAATGGCGCTGATCGGGAAGTCGCGATTCAGCGCGCGAGGGGCCGCGTAGCGAAGATTCCAAACGAAGCGGTGCATCCCCGGTTGCGCGGAAAGCACTTGAGGGGGTTTCATCCAGTAGGGCGCCACGGCATAGTGACTCGGGTCGGGACGCCGGGGCGTTTCTGCGCTCGAATACCGCCGAACCAGCTTGCCGCTCGGGTCCAGTATTTCCAGCGTCACCGGCTGCGAGGGCGCCAGTCCCAGCCAGTAGTACAGAATCTCTCCCGAGGGGGGATTCTGTCCCTGCGGGACTTCGGGCGGCAACGGCGTATCCGTATTCGTGCTGCGGCGAAAACGATAGGCAGTCCGCGGCCGAAAGAGGAACAATCGCGAAGACTCCACTTTCGCGTTCAGTTGCCGCAACAACGAAATATCGTCGAGAATCCAGAGGCCGCGCCCGTGTGTCGCCGCGACCAGGTCGCCCTGTTCGATCGCCAGGTCGCGCACGGACGAGGTCGGCAGGTTGAGCTGGATCGACTGCCAGAGCTTTCCGCCGTTGAAAGAGACGTAGACGCCCGTCTCCGTTCCCGCGAAAAGCAGGCCGCGCCGCACAGAGTCCTCCCGCACCACATGCACATAGGCCGGCGCCGGGATTCCGCCGGCGGCCTGCGTCCAGTGCTTGCCGTAGTCATGCGTGATGTAGATGTACGGCTTGTCGTCCCCCAAACGATGCCGGTCGATGGCGGCGTACGCCGTCGCCGGGTCGAAATGCGAGGCCTCGATCATGCTGATCTTGCTCCAAGGCGTCAGCGCCGGCGGGGTCACGTTTTTCCAGCTCTTTCCCCCGTCGAGAGTGAACCAAATCAATCCGTCGTCCGTCCCGATCCAGATCTCGCCGGCACGGATGGCGGAGGGAGCAATGGTATAAATCACGCCGCGCTGGGGCTTTCCGGCGGAGCCTGGCCACACGGTCAGATCGGGGCTGGCCTTGCGCCAGCTCGATCCGCCGTCGGTGGTTTCCAGCAGATACTGCGATCCGTAATACAACAGGCGCGGATTCTGCGGCGAAAAGGCGATCGGGGACGTCCATGTAAACCGGTACTTGAGTTGAGCGGGGCTTGCGCCGAAGGTCGCCACCGGATCCGGCGAAATCGTCTCGGACTGCGCCGTCACCGCGTTCCATTTGTGCAGCGCGCCATAGACATCCCCGCCATAAACGATATTCGGGTCGGCCGGATCGGGCACGATATAGCCGCTCTCCCCGCCGCCGACCGGATGCCAGTCGCGGAAGGTCAGCGACCCGTAATAGCTCCGGTTGGGCATGCCCACGCTGCCGCTATCCTGCTGCGATCCATACACCCAGTAAGGAATCCGGTGGTCGGTCGCCACGTGATAGAACTGCCCGGTCGGCTGGTTGTACCACGAGCTCCAAGTCCGGCCGCCATCCACGCTGACTACCGTCCCTTGATCGCTCCCGACGATCATCCTCTGCCTATCGGCAGGATCGATCCAAAGAATGTGATAGTCGTCGCCGCCGGGGGCCCCCTTGACCACGGAAAAGCGGCGACCGCCGTCACTCGAGCGATAAAGCGCCACGTTCGGCACCCAGACAACGTTTGGATTTTGGGGGTCCACCGTAACGCGGCCGAAATACCACCCGCGCGACCAGATGCGGGGATCGCCGCTGACCTGCTCCCAGTTCGCGCCGCCGTCGTCCGAGCGGTAGAGTCCGCCTTGCCGGCAGTCGATCACGGCGTAGATGCGGTTCCCGGTCGCCGCCGCGAGGCCAATCCGCCCTAATTCACCCGCAGGCAGTCCGTGCCCGCTGAGCTGGCGCCAGGTCTTGCCTTCGTCCGTCGATTTGTAGATCCCGCTACCGGGTCCGCCGGTCGGCGGATACTGGCTCCACGGCGGCCGTCGCGCCTGCCACAGGGCCGCGTACACAACCTGGGGATTGTCGGGAGAAAAAGCCAGGTCGATGGCGCCGGTGTTTCCGTTCTTATATAGAACCTTCCGCCATGTCCGGCCGCCGTCGGTCGAGCGGAAGACGCCGCGCTGCGGGTTCGCGTCGTAGGCGTGCCCGAGCGCCGCAACCAGCACGATGTCCGGATTTCGCGGATCGACCAGGATTCTGCCGATTTGCGTCGTCTGCGAGAGCCCGACGGGCCGCCAGGTCTTCCCTCCATCGGTCGATTTATACATTCCGTCGCCGATTGAAATATCCGACCGCATATCGGCCTCGCCCGTGCCGGCGTAAATCACTTCGGGATCGGAAGGCGCAATGGCGATCGCTCCAATCGACGCCACCGGCTCGTGCTGGAATAAGGGCTCCCAGGTAAGCCCCGCGTTCGTTGTTTTCCACACACCCCCGTCCACGCTTCCGAAATAAAAGACCGTCGGCTCGCTGGGGATTCCGGCTACGGCCAACGCCCGGCCTCCGCGGAACGGTCCGATCGAGCGCCAGCGCATCGGCGCATAGAATCTTGGGGGGAACGATTGGGCTCTCACGCGGCCGCTGGGACTCAGAAACAAGAAGACGCCCAGCAGCACAAGGCGCGATCGAAAGGATGGCATCGGACTTCCTCCAGGCAGCGCGCCCACCATAGTCCACTCGCCCGTTCAAGCGCAACCGGCCGGGCATTGTGTCTGTGCGGGGGCCCTGCGCGCGAGCCCGAAACAGCAGGCTACGCGCCGGTGGAACAGATTGAGAACGGTCTGATACGCCAAGGAAAATTCAGAGAGGAAACCAAGCCAGGAGGAAACGCCCGAGAGAGAACGCCCGTAAGGCAATGGATGAGGTTGTGGCTCTTGGCGGCCACAGCCGCAGAACCCGGCAGACACCCCGCCTCACAGGCAGCCGGGCCGAGCGGTTGCTACAAATCCAAATCTTTAGTGCACAGGGGCGATTTCGAGAGTGTCGCCGATTTCCGTCTCGGATCGGTGAATCGTGTGAACGGGGAATTCCAGAACGCTGTTCGCCTTCAGACAGACCCGTGAAATCCGGAACGGGCGGACGAACTCCTGCACGCCCACGACTCGGCCGTCCTTGTCGACAAAAACCAAGTCGATGGGAAACAGCATGCCGATCGTGTGAACGCCGCAGGAAGGAGTGATCCACAAACCCCTCCCCGGACGAGCCCAACGCCGGGTCTTACCCAGCAGACCGATCAGCCGCCGCAGATACGTGTTGGCCACCACAACTTCCGTGGCCACGAACGTCTGCCGCGTCTTGTTGTACACATACACCCCGTCACGCTCACGCACGACTTTTGCGCCCTCTCCGCAATCCCCCTGGAGCCGGTCCCGCCGGCTTCCAGACTCGAAATCGCCTACTGGGAGGCCTTGCTCCGACGCCGTCGAATAATGATGTACAGAACGACCACGAAAAGGATCGCTGCAACTATCTGGATCGGACTCATCGTTCGCTCCTTCGCTTATCAGTTGGCCTTGCCTATTTGGGCTTGCTTTCCCAGTGGTCTAGAAAAAGGACGGCGACATCTCGCGCGCGATCGCTTCCGGCGAGAAGGCCGCCGGAGTTCAACTATCCGCCGCCGGTGAGAGCGGGCATCAGCTGGTGCATGATCGCGATGATGCCGGGTCCCAAAATTACCACCATCAAAGCCGGAAAGATGAAAAACACCAGAGGCGGCACCATTTTGACCGTCGTTTTCGCCGCCTGCTCTTCGGCCCGCTGCCGCCGCTTCAACCGGAGATCGTCCGAAAAAACGCGCAACGATTGCGCCAAGCTGGTTCCAAACCGGTCGGTCTGAATCAACATCCCCACCAAGCCCTTGATGTCCTCGACCCCGGTACGGTTCGACAGCTCCCGAAGCGCGTCCAGGCGGTTCTTGCCCAATTGCGTTTCCATATTGACCATCTGGAGTTCTTCGCTCAATTCGGGATGCGCATACCGCAATTCATGCGAAACCCGCAAAATCGCCTGGTCCAGGCCGAGCCCGGCCTCCATGCTGATGACCAGCAGATCCAGGGCGTCGGGCAAGGAGAGCTGCAAGCGGTGCTGCCGCTTGCGCACCACCTGGGTCACGTAGAACTCCGGGGCCATGTAGCCGATAATCCCCGTGAGGGCCAGGATCACCACCGGGTTCTGCTGGTAGAATCCCGTGAAATACACCACAGCCAAAAGCAAAATCGGCAGCAGCAGCCGGACCCCCCGCAGCACCATAACCGACTGGGGATTGCGGTAGCCCGCCCGGATCAGCAGCCGCTGGGTTCGCGAAACCGATTGAGCAGAGGGCGGCATCAACTGGCCGACTTTGGCCAGCGCCTTTCCCGCTTTCATCCTTTGCTTTTCGGGGAACGAGGGCTCAGCGGTCTTTGGCCCGAAATGCCATATGTTCGCCAGGCGTTCGGCAATCCCCATGCTGCCACCCTGCACAACGGCGTACACCACCGCCCCACAAACCCCCAGGGTTGCCAGAAATGTGAACACCACGATCCAAGGCATCTTGCCCTCCGCGCCTCACACCTCGATATGGACGATCTTCCACAGAATGATCGAACCGACCAACTGCAGAACTCCTGCGATCAGCAGCATCCAGTGCCCCAGAGGCTCGGTGAACAGCGGCTTCATATATTCTGGGTTCAATGTGTTCAGCATAAACATCATGATCGGCGGCAACGCAATCAGGATGCCCGCCGTCATCCGGCCCTGGGCCGTGCGGATTCGCACTTCGCCGCGAATCCGGAACCGCTCGCGAATCACCCGCGAAAGATTATCCAGAATCTCCGCCAGGTTGCCTCCGGTCTCCTTCTGGATCAGCATCGCCGTGACGAAAAAGCGGACGTCCAGAAGCGGAATCCGTTCGGTCATGTTCAGCAACGCGTCCCGCAGCGGAAGCCCGAAGTTTTGCTCCTCGAACGTCGTCCGGAATTCCCCGGCCACGGGTTCCCCCATTTCCTTGCCCACCATCTCCAATCCGGTCGTTATCGCGTGCCCGGCGCGCACCGCGCGGGCGAGCAGATCGAGCGCTTCCGGAAAATGCTTCTCGAATTCCCGGAACCGGTGCTTCCGCTTGAAGGAGACCAGGGACATGGGAATCGACGCGGCGATCAGCCCGGCAGCCAAAGCGATCAGAATGTAAGGAGAAACGGCCGCAACGATCAGGTAGACGCCGACGGCCGCGACGAAGCTGACCAGGAGAATCTTTCCCGGCTTGCTTTTCACCCCGGCCTGCTCGATGTAATCGCGCAGCCGGTTGGCCCAGTTCCAGCGAACCAGCAACTTATTCAGCGCCGGCACATCGCTCAGCAGCTCGTCACGGACCAGCTGCAAGCCCAGCGTCAGGTCGCCCCGGCGCTCGGCGCGCTGCACGGCTTCGAAGCGCTTCCGAACGATCTGTTCACGGGGCGTGCCGCTGCCCATCGTGAAAAACAACAGGATGATGGCCAGTACGGCCAGAAACGTGAAGAATGCGACCAGTAAAGCCATCGTCGTTCCTTAGGCCGTCTCCGCGTGTTGCCGCTCGAACATATCGATCGGTAGCCGGAACCCGGCCACCATCAGGCGCTCGGCAAACTTCGGTCGAACACCGGTCGGCGTAAACTCTCCGAGCACTTGGCCGTTCGGCCCGATGCCCTTTTTCTGGAAAAGGAAAATGTCCTGCATGGTAATGATCTCGCCTTCCATGCCGGTGATTTCAGAAATATTGGTCACCTTGCGCGTTCCGTCGCTCTGCCGGCTGACCTGGATGACCACGTCAACGGCCGCCGCGATCTGCCGTCGAATCGCCGATTCCGGCAGATTCAGATTGGCCATGGCCACCATCGTCTCCAAACGGCTCAAGGCGTCGCGGGGCGTGTTCGCGTGAACGGTCGTGAGGGAACCATCGTGGCCCGTGTTCATCGCCTGAAGCATGTCGAGCGCTTCCTCGCCGCGCACCTCGCCGACCAGGATTCGGTCCGGGCGCATACGCAAGGCGTTGATCACCAGTTGCCGCTGGCGGATGGCGCCCTGGCCCTCGATATTGGGCGGTCGCGTCTCCAGGCGGACGACGTGGCGTTGGTGAAGCTGCAATTCCGCCGCATCTTCGATCGTAATGACCCGCTCGCGGTCGGAAATGAACTGGGAAAGCATGTTCAGCAGCGTCGTTTTGCCGGCGCCCGTGCCGCCGGAAATCAGCATGTTCAGCCGGGCCTGAACGCATCCCTTGAGCAGATCGAGCATCTGGGAGGTCAGCGTGCTATTGCGTACCAGACCATCCGCCTTAAGCCGCTCGCGGCCGAACCGCCGGATGGAAAGCGCGGGGCCATCGATCGACAGGGGAGGAATGATGGCATTCACGCGCGAGCCGTCCGGCAGCCGCGCGTCCACCATGGGCGAGGATTCGTCGACGCGCCGCCCCACCGCCGATACGATTCGATCGATCACCGTCATCAGGTGCTGGTCGTCCCGAAACTGGATGGGCGTCGGCTCGAGAATACCGTTCCGCTCGATGTAGACCTGCTTATGCGTGTTGACCAGGATATCGGAAATGGAGGGGTCGCTGAGAAGGGGCTCGAGCGGACCGAGTCCGAAGACCTCGTTCAGCACCTCCTGCGAGAGCCGCTCCCGCTCCTGCAGCGTCATGGGAGTCGATTCGCCCATGACCAGGCTCTCCAAAATCTGCGAAACCTCGCGCCGCACCTGCTCGCGGTCCGACTCGGTCAGGCGCTCGAGATCGAGCTTTTGAATCAGCTTCCGGTGGATGGCCGCCTTGACGGCGGAAAAATCCATGCGTGCGCTCGGCATGGTTAGCTACCTTTCTTCGACGGAAACAGAAACAGGTTGAATCCGCCTGGTTTGGTCGCCTTTTGAGCCGTCTCCATCCCGGTCAGTTGGGCCGCCAGTTGGGAAAATTTCGAAACGAGAGGGTTGTTGTGATTCCCCATGAGCGGCGTGCCCATGTTGATGGCGTCGCTCACCTGCTTGTAGTCGTTGGGGATCACCGAAGTGATGGGATGCTTGATATTCTTTTCCACGGTTTTCAGGGCTTCCTGGTCGGCTCGCCGCCACCGGTTGATCAGGATTTGCAGCCGTTTCGATTCCACGCCCATCCCGAGCAGGGCCAGCAAGTGCCTCTCGAGCGCCCAGAGCGCCGGCACGTTCGTCTCGGCCACCAGCACGACCGCCCTCGCCGACCGCAATACCGGCACCCATTCGGTCGAGAACTGCGTCCCGTAGTCCACCACCACCACGTCAAAACTGCTCTGCGCGACGTTGATCACGCGCCCGGTCGCGCCGAGCGGGATCCGTTCCCACTCCTCGGGCTGCGTTACCCCTCCCAGCAATTTCAGTCCGCTGCGATGGTCGGTGAGCAAACCGCCGAAAAAGTGACCGTCGAGGCGGTTCATGTTCTCGACAGCATCGCGGATGTTGAACCGCGGGGTAAGGTTGAGCATCAAGTGGGTTTGTCCCAGCGGGCGCCCAAAGTCGATCAGTACGGTACTTTTCTTCAGAGTGTGGGCGAGCTGCACGGCCAGGTTCACGGCAATCGTCGTTGTCCCGACCCCGCCTTTCGCTCCCATGACGACGATCAGCCGCTCGGTCCCCTGCTTCTCGGGGCTGCTAGTTTCCGCTGCGAAGCGCTGGAGAGTCTGGCGAAGCACGTCGGTCGAAACAGGCTTGGACAGAAACTCCTGCACACCGCTGCGCATAGCGTCCAAGAGAAGTTGAGGATCGGGTTCGGGGTGCGTCGAGTACGCAATGATGCGCACTGCCGGTTGCACCCCGCGAATGTGCTTGGCCAGGGCAAAGTACGGATCCGGGTCGTGGGCGAGGTCGAGCAGGACCACGTCCACGTTGCAATCCCCCGCGTCGGGCAAATCTTCTCCCGACACCCTCCACTCATGAACCTCCCCGACCAATCCGGTCTGCTCGAGCGAGGCCCTCAATTGCTGACTGCTGCCGACGTCAGCGCTGGCTATAAAACCTCTCAACATGGATTCTTCTGTCTCTCCGTCTCATCGTGCCGTCAGCCCTTCTCCGCCCTCACTTCTTGTCGGACTGACTGTATTTGCCGAGCGGAGGAACCGTGGACGACCCGGACAAGAACGGCACCGTAAATGTCGGTCCTTTCGGTGCCTGGCCGGGTCCGTATGGAGTCACTATATGCGGAGTCACCAGCACCAGCAACTCGGAATGCGTTTTGGAGATCGACCAGCTGCGGAACAGCTTACCAAGGACCGGAACGTCCCCCAGCCACGGCAGTTTGTCCATGACCTTCTGCACCTGGTTGTTGATCAGGCCGGCGATGGCGAACGTCTGGCCGTCCTTCAGCAGCATTTCGGTCGATACGCGCCGGGTCGAAATCGCCGGGATCAAGAAGCCCTGCAACTGCAAGGCATTGGAAAAGTCCAGCGAGCTGACCTCGGGGGCGACTTTGAGGTCGATTTTACCATCAGCGGTGAGCGTCGGCGTGAAATTCAGACGCACGCCGAACTCCTTGAATTCAATCGAAACCGTCGGAACCGATCCGGCTGAACCGCCCTGAACCACGGGGAATGGGAACTCGCCGCCGGCAAGGAAACTGGCCTCTTTTCCCGTCTCGGTCAGCAGGTTCGGCTCGGCCAGGATTTGCAGCAGGTTCCTGCTTTGCAGCGCCTGCATCGTGATCCCCATATTGATGTCAGGCCGGAAAAGGTAAAGATTCAGAATGCTGCTGGTCGTCAGGCTGGCTGTGGAACCTCCGGCCTGTGCGGCCGCTATCGCGCCAAATTGCTGCGTCTGAACAACGCCTAGCGTGCGGGTCGTCGAACCGGGCAGGCTGAAGAAATTGAATCCCCACGACCGGGCGGCCGTCAGATCCACTTCGGCGATTTTCACCTGAAGCAGGATCTCCCCTTCGGCCGGGGCCGTTGGGACCTGAATCAGGCTGATGACCTTGGGCACTTCCGCCGAAACCAACTGGTAGATGCGGTCGGCGACCGCGGCCGAGGAAGCCTGCCCGGTCAGCATGACGATGTTCTTGGACGCCTCGATCTGCACGTGCTCGGAGGGAAACACGTCGTGGATCTTCTGGCTGAGCGCGAGCACGTCGACATCGACGTAGAGGTCGAACGTCTCGGTCTCGCCGTTCGATCCCCACAAGATCATCGTCACCGCCCCCGGCGTCTTGCCATTGACCAACACCTGATAGGGACTAATGACAATCGCCTCGGCGATGTCCGGATTGGCGACCGAAATCCGGGTGATTCGCACCGGGGAGGTGATCACCAGGGATCGGTTGACGAGCAGGTGCAGCGTCTGCGGCAGCGACGAACTGGCCGCCGGCTGCTGCGCCGCGCCTAGACCCATTGAAAAAAACAGCACACATATCAACCCCAACCATGTATTCCGCTTTGCGTTCGTCATATCCCTCACCGGCCTTAGTGACTTGGGAACGTCTTCGTTTGCCGCTGGCTTCCGTTGATCACTTCCACCACGTACGGCGGCGGCGCTTGCGGCACGGCGCGCGGACGCACGAATCGCCGCCTCGGCGAAGCTGGCGCCACTGCCCCGGTCGGACTGAGCAATTCCGCCTGGAGCACGGCTGGCGGATGCACGATCTTGGTATCGATGGTGTTGCGCAGGGCCAGCTGAATCCGGGCCTGCGTTGCCGCCAGCGTCAGTGTGTCGGCATCCTCGGGCGAAACCAGCAGCGTGACGACAGGCACCGTATGGGGCTTGCCTTGCGCGTCTTGCTGGACCTGCTCGCCCGCCGCCAGCACCTTCACATCCTCAAGAACCGTCTTGGCAAGCTGCGTTCCGGAATTGCCCGGGGTCCCCACGGCGATTACATCCACCATCGTGCCCGGCTGGACGAACCCGGCGACCCCGATGACCTGGTTTACCGCCACCGAAACCGCCCGCATGCCTTCCGGTATCGTCGCTGGCAGCCCGGCACCGGCTTCGCGCGGGGCCAGTTTCGCTGACAGGATCGGCTCGTTCTGCACAACGTTTGTGATCAACGCCCGTCCAATCACATCCTGCGTCCGCGTGAACATTCCCGGCACCGGCTCGCTGCCCGGCCAGGGAACCAACTTCACGTCGTGCGCGTCGAGCGGCGTGCCGAGCGCGAGCGGCATGGCTGCCACGACAATCTGCGTCGCCGGCACCTGTTGCTTCTGCACCACGGGCGCCTGACGAATCTGCCGATACACAAAGGTGCTTGCCAGCACCGCCAATATCACCGCCGCCGTCAAACCGATCAGTAACCGCCTTCGGTTCATTTCCCCGTTCTCCCTTCCCTTACCGCTACCACCCGAGCCAAGCCGCCGAAAGCGCCACAGCCGTGGCCACGGCCGCCACTGCCCCGAAGGGCAGCTTGATCAGTGGAGGAGCATCGATCGAAATGTTGGGATTGGGCTGCACGCCAAACACGACGAAGCCATGCACCAATTCCCACAAGTTCCATAATGTTGATTTCACCCGGTGCTGGCGCACCATTTCCACCACTCCCCACCCCGCCGCCATGAAAACCGTGATCAGCAAAATCTCGATGGTTTCGTTCGGCCCCACCATCGCTCCCAGAGCGCCCATCAGTTTCCAATCGCCCGCGCCCAGACCGCGCAGCAGCACCAGCGGCAGCAATATCGCCAGCCCGACCCCGGCCCCTTCCACGCTCAGCAGGAATCCTTTCCAGCCGCCCAGCAGGCTGTTCAGCAGGATTCCCAGCAAGAGCGCCGGCACGGTGAGCCGGTTCGGAATTTTGCGATCGTGCAAATCGCCCAGTCCGGCGACAAGCGCCAGAATCACCGCAAAAATCCACGGCAGATGCAATCTCGAAAGTTCGGTGGTCATCATCAGTTATCGTTGTTCCCGCAGCCAGGCAGTCATGTTACCAGGAGTTTGCTTCGGAAGTATTGATTCTTGAATACAGGGGTTACATTCTGACCACTGCGAGGGATTCCGCCTCTTCTGCCGCATCAAAACGGGGCCAAGCAAACAAACATGGCTTCTCCCGTATCGGGTGTTGCGCCTCCGGACGGAACATGAAACCTGGCGCCGGCGCCACAAAGCCAGCCACCAACGAGTACGCTGAAGGGGTGTTCGCCCCTCCAGCGACCCGCGTGAAAATCCGGGGCACCCGATTAGGTGGCAGACGTAAGGTTCTGCGTTGCGTTGTTGAAGGCGTCGCTGATCGCGCTGGCCAGACCCTTCATCGCTGCAACTGCGCCCAACGCGATGAGGACCACCAACAGAGCGTACTCGACCAAGTCCTGGCCTTCTTCTTCCTGCCACAAACGACGGAGCATGTTCTTCATTGACTTCCCTCCATAAGGGGTAATATCCGGCCTGGTTGCACTGCTTATCGTTCCGATTCGTACACTGGAGGGGTATTCCCCCCCCCAGTGATCCGAGCGCAAATCCGCGTTGCCCGATGACTAGGTGGCGGCAGACGTAATGTTCTGCG
>Ga0307373_10012137_pt1 | contig 12318 bp, 11 predicted proteins | sample OX2MG_FD_202534 | JGI IMG/M metagenome (GOLD analysis project Ga0307373, IMG submission 202534) | Soil microbial communities from Risofladan, Vaasa, Finland - OX-2 | ecosystem: Environmental > Terrestrial > Soil > Coastal area > Acid sulfate soil | place: Finland: Risofladan, Vaasa | collected...
CCTCCTCGGGACCGCCGATCGCGATGCTGACGGTCGCGACCGGCCTGCTCACCGGCGGCTACACCCTGGCCCGGGTGGCGCTGGACGCCGCCCCCCGGGGGGCCGACCACCTCGCCACCCCCCTGCTGGGCCTGGCCGTGCTCACCATGCTCTGGGGCGCCTTCGGCGCCTACGCCGTCCAGGAGCTGCGCCGGCTGATCGGCTACGTGGTGGTGTGCGTGGGCGGCCTGGTGGTCCTCGGCATGGTGGGCTCCTCCGAGACCTCGATCGCCGGCGCCCTCTACCTGCTCCTCGCGGCCAGCCTCGCCCTCCCGCTCCTGCTGCTGGTCGCGGGCGCGCTCACCGAGCGCCTCCGGGCCCGCCGGCTCAGCGACCTGGGCGGCTGCGGCCAGCCGGCGCCCCGGCTCAGCCTGCTGTGGGTGGTGGGGGCCGGGGGGGTGGTGGGGATCCCGCTGCTGGCGGGCTTCCCGGCCCTCCTCCAGGTCTTCGTGGGCACCTTCCCGGCCCATCGCTACGGGGTGGCCGCGGGCTGCCTGGCGATCCTGGTCCTGGGGGCGGCCCTGTGGCGGGCCGGGAGCCGGGTGTTCCTGGGGCCGCCGGGGGAGAACGTGCCCCGGCTGCGCGACGCCGAGGGCTCGGAGCTCTACGCGGGGGCGGTCCTCACCGCCTTCCTGCTCCTGTTCGGGCTCGGGTCGGGCCGCTTCCTGCCCTACATGGTCAACGGCACCGACCTGGTCTCCGGGCGTCTCGCCGCCGAGGCGCCCGCTGCGATCGTGCCGGCGGTGCCGGCGCTGCCGGTGGTGGGCGCGGCGCTGGTCCTGGCGGCGGGCGGGGGCCCTCGGTGACCCTGGGCTTCCTCGCCGACCTCGGCCCCGAGGGGGTGATCCTGCTGGGCGCGGCGGCGGCCCTCGCCGCCGGGCGTCGGCGCGGGGAGCACCCCGCCTCCGTGGTGACCGCGATCGGGATCGCCGCCTGCCTTTTCGCCTTCGCCGACAGCGTCCTGCTCTGGCACCCCTCGCTGGGCCCGGCGGTGCCCGACATCGAGCACGGCAGCTTCCTCGTCGACCGCTACGCGCTCTTCCTCCACGCCGTCCTGCTGGCGGGGACGGTGGCGGTGCTCTGCTGCACCGCCGCGGCCGCCCGCGACCTCTGGCCGCTGCAGGGGGAGTTCACCGCGCTGGTCCTCCTCCTCACCCTCGGCGGCATGGTCACCGCCGCCAGCCAGGATCTGGTCACGATCGCGGTCGGCCTGACGGTGGCGGCGGTGGCGGCGAGCCTTCTGGTCGGGCTGCGCAAGCTGGACGGGGCCGCGGCGGCCGCCGCACTCCAGACCTTCTGCCTGCTGGCCGCCGGTGTGGCCTGCCTCCTCCTGGGGGTGGTCGTCACCTACGGGTTGACCGGCTCCACCCGGTTGGCGGTGGTCGCCCGCGCCCTCGCCCATCCCCACCCGGCCCAGGTGCTGGCGGCGACCGCGCTGGTGATGGGGGGCGGCGCGCTGCTGGGGCTGGGGCCGTTCCTGGGCTGGCGCGCCAGCGGCGCCGGGCGGGCGCCGCTGGCCGCGGTGCTGGCGGTGTGCGTCGTGGGGGGGACCGCCGACCTCGCCGCCCTGGTGCGCGTCCTCGAGGCCGGCTTCCCCCACGTCCCGGCCGCCTGGACGGTGCTGGTGGCGGTGCTGGGGAGCGGCACCGCCCTGGTCGCGGCGGCCCTGGCGCTCCGCGCCGGCACCCTGCGCCAGCTGGTCCTGCTCCTGCTCGCGGGGGACGGGGCGCTGGTGCTCACCGCCCTGCCGGCGCAGAGCCGCCACGGCGCGGCGGCGGCCCTCTTCGCCACCCTGCTGCTGGCCCCCCTCGCCGCCGGCAGCCTCGGGGTGGTGCTCTGGGTGGGCGAGGAGCGGAGCGGACGGGAGCGGCTGCGCGGGCTCTGGGGACGCTCGCCGGGGCCGTGCGCGGCGCTGGTGCTGGTCCTCGTCGCCCTCGTCGGGCTGCCGCCGCTGGCCGGCTTCCTCAGCTGGTTCAGCGTCCTGGGCGCGGCGGTCGCGGCCGGCTACGGGTGGGTCGCCTGGGTGGCGGCGCTGGCGCTGGTGCTGGCCGGGGCGGCGGGGCTGCGCTGGGCCGCGGTGCTGCTGGACCCGGACGCCGAGGGCGACGAGGTCTCCTGGCCGGAGCCGCTGGTGGCGTGCGGGCTGGGGCTGTGCGGGCTCGCCCTCGTCCTCGGCGGCCCGGTCGCGGGCCCCCTGATCGGGCTGGCCCAGCGGGCGGCGCGGCCGCTCTTCCTCGGCTTCTGACCGGCCCCTGGCGGCCGGCTCAGCCGCCGGAGGCGGCCAGCAGCTCGCGTACCTGCGCCGTCATCGCCAGCGCCTCGTCGATCGGCCGCTGCCACATGTTGCGGCCGAAGATGAAGCCGGTCGCCCCGGCCGCCATCGCGTCGTGGATGCGCCCCAGCAGGGCCTCGTCGGCCAGCTTGCTGCCGCCGGCGAAGATCACCAGGCTCCGACCGGCCGAGCGGATCACCCGGGCCAGCATGCTGCGGCGGTCCTCGGCGAGGGTGTCGTACGGCGCCGGGGACGCCCCGTCCGCGGCACCGTGCTCCTGCGGGACGTTGAGCTTGATCACGTCGGCGCCCATCTCGGCCGCCACCCGGGCGGCGTAGTCGATGGCGTAGAGGCTGTTCTGGCCGCCCCGGCGCTCGATCGCCGCGCCCCTCGGGTACGCCCAGCAGATCAGCGGCATCCCGGTGCGGTCGCAGGCCTGGCGAACCTCGTTCATCTGGCGGAGGTCGCGGTCCTGGGCCGGGGACCCGACGTAGAGGGTGTAGCCGACCGCCGAGGCGCCCAGGCGGACGGCGTCCTCGACCGACGCCGTCAGCGGCGAGATGGGGTCGTCCCCGGACGGGACGTTGGTCTTGCCGTTGACCTTCAGCACCAGCGGCACCCGGCCCGCGTACGGGCGCAGGTAGCGGGTGGCGAGCCCCACCTGGAGGGCGATCCCCGAGTAGCCGCCGCGGAGCGCCAGCTGGCACTGGAAGTCGGGATCGAGCGCGGGCGGGTTGACGAAGAAGTCGACCGGGCCGTGCTCCAGCCCCTGGTCGATGGGCAGGAGCAGGAGGGTGCCGTTGCCGGGGCCGTGGTCGTGGAGGAGGGTGTGGAGGCGGGCCCGCTTGCCGGTGGGGAGGTCGAGGTCGTCGAGCCGCACACGGGGGCGGGAGGGGGCGCTGGCGGCGGCCTGGGGGAGGGCGGTGGTCGTCATGGTCCGAGCGTACACCGAGGACGCCGCCGTGTCGCGCCGGCCCCCCCCCGGGCGGCCGCGGCGACGGCCCCACCCGGCCGGGGCAAGCTGTCAGACTCGATCCCACCATGCGTGGGGGCACGATCGCGGCGGCGACGCTGGGGTACCTGGTCGGGTCCATCCCGACCGGGGTCGCGGTCGGGCGCCTGCTCGCCGGCGTCGACGTCCGTCGCTACGGCAGCCACAGCAGCGGCGCCACCAACGTGCTCCGGACCGCCGGGACGGGGGCCGGCGTCGCCACCCTCTGCCTGGACGCGGCGAAGGGGTACGTGGCACCGGCGGTGGTCCGCCAGCTGGGCGGGGGCGCCCTGGCGCAGGCCGCGGCCGCCGCCGGCGCCGGCGTCGGCCACAGCTGGCCGTGCCTGGCCGGGTTCCGGGGCGGCCGCAGCGTCATGGTCACGATCGGCTCGCTGCTGGCCCTGGAGCCGGGCACGGCGGGGCTGGCCCTGATCGGCGGCCTCCCGGTCATCGCCGCCACCCGCTACGTCTCGCTGGGGTCCTTGGCGGGGGCGGGGACCGCGGCCGCGGCGTCCTTCCGCTCCCCCCGGATCGCGGGGGCGGTGCGCGCCTACACCTGCTTCGCGGCGGGGCTGCTGGTGCTGCGCCACCGCGGCAACATCGCCCGCCTGCTGGGCGGCGCCGAGCACCGGCTCGGCGACCCCGCCCCGCCGCCCGGGGTCACCGGGGCGGTCCCGTCCGGGACCGCCCCACCGCCGCCCTCCGGCGCCGATACAATGGGCGCGGTCGCGCTAGACGGGGAGGTAGCGGTGCCCTGTACCCGCAAACCGCTATAGCGGGGTCGAACTCCCCCCCGAGGGGAGGCGTCGTCGGGCAGCCCCGATGGTTCGAGCGTTGACGGCCGGATCCGACGCAACCCGGTCCCGCCAATCCCGTCAGGTCCGGAAGGAAGCAGCGGTCCGCGGGGCGCCGGGGGTGCCGTCGGGCACCCCGACCCGAGCCCGTCCACCGGACCCGCGCCGGGGGCGTCTTCACGACGGGGGGTGCGCGACTGTCCCTGGTGGGGGGGCGGCTCGACCCTGGCGCCCCAGGGGGACGACGGCCGGCGAGGAGCGATGAGCGAGACCCTCTACCGCAAGTACCGATCGCGCACCTTCGCCGAGCTGGTCGGCCAGGGAGCGATCGCCCGCACCCTGCGGGCCGCGGTGCGCGACGGCCGGGTCAGCCACGCCTACCTCTTCACCGGCATCCGCGGCACCGGCAAGACCTCGGCGGCGCGGATCCTGGCCCGCGCCGTCAACTGCCTGGAGCCGGACACGGGCGAGCCCTGCAACCGCTGCGAGGCCTGCCAGGAGTGCCTGGACGGCAGCTCCCTCGACGTGATCGAGATCGACGCCGCCACCAACCGCGGCATCGACGAGATCCGGGACCTGCGCGAGCGGGTGCGCTTCCTGCCCGCCCACCTCCGCCGCAAGGTCTACATCGTCGACGAGGCCCACATGCTCACCGACGCCGCCGCCAACGCCTTCCTCAAGACCCTGGAGGAGCCGCCCCCGCACGTCTGCTTCATCCTCGCCACTACCGAGCCGCACAAGCTGGTGGAGACGGTGCTCTCGCGCTGCCAGCGGTACGACTTCCTGCGCATCGACCAGGCCGCGATCGCGGCCTGGCTGGCCGTCCTCTGCGAGCGGGAGGGGGTGACGGGGGAGGCCGACGGGCTGGCCCTGATCGCCGACGCCGCCCAGGGCTCGATGCGCGACGCCATCTCCCTGCTCGACCGGGTCATCGGCCTCGGCGAGCCGGCGGTCACCGGCGCCCAGGTGAGCGAGGCGCTCGGGCTGGTGGACCCGGGCGCGGTCGGCCGGCTGGCACTGGTGCTCGCCGGCGGTGACCCCGGCCGGGTCCTGCGCGAGCTGGAGGGGCTGCACGCCCGCGGGGCGGACCCCCGCCAGCTCCTGCGGGCGCTGGCCGAGGTCGCTCGCTCGACCCTCGCCGGGGACCCGGCCAGCGGGCTGGCGCCGGTCGCGTCGCCAAAGGCCGACACCGGGGGCCGGCCGCCCGCGGGGTTCTGGGCCCAGATGCTGGCGGCGTGCGCCGAGGGGATGGTGCTGGTGCGCCGGGCCGACGACCCCCGGCTGGCCCTGGAGGTGGTCCTGCTCCGCCTCGCCCTGGGCGATTCCGGCGGCGAGGGCGCGGCGGCGCCTCCCCCACCGGTGCGACGGGCGCGGGGAGGGGGAGCCGCGGCGACGCCCCCGAGCGCGGCCCCGGTCCCGCTCGCCGCCGCACCCCCTTTCCCGAGCCGCCCCCCGATCCCCGCGGCGGCGGCGGCCCCCGCCGCCGAGGAGGCGCCCCCAGGGTTGCCGGTGCCCATCTCCGCGGCCGACCCCGCCCCGGGACTCGGCGCCGTCCCCGGACCGGACGCCGCGCCCGCGCCCGCCCCGGCTTCGCCCGACGACCCGCCCGCGGTGCCGCCGGTCGCTGGCTGGGAGGTGCGCTGGGTCGACGTCCTGGAGCAGGTGCGGCGTCGCCATGTCCCCACCCAGGCCCTGCTCAAGGCGGCGGTGCCGGTGGCGTATGAGGAGGGCCGGCTGACCATCGCGGTCGCCCACGCCTTCCACCTCCAGCAGATCGGCGAGCCGGGGACCCGCCGGCTCCTGGAGGACGCCTGCGCCGAGGTGGTGGGACGGCCGGTGACGGTGGACCTGGTCCGGTCCGAGCCGGCGGCCCCTCCGCTGCCGGCCGCGGCCTCGGGTGCCTCCCTCCGGACCGCGCTCGACGTCTTCCCCGGCAGCCGGGTCGCCCGGTCGCAGTTCCGTGACCGCTGAGCGGGCCGCCCCGGCTCATGCTCCGCGGACGAGGCTGACGCTGGCGGGAGGGGTGAGGATGCGTGCGGCGCCGACGGTCCAGCTGCGTTCTCGTCGTGACCCGAGCTCGTTCTCCCTGCAGCGGCCAACGGTGCTCGGAGCCCTGCGCTCGCTGCCGGCCCTCCTGGCGCTGGCCACGAGCCGGGACTTCCCTTTCCCCGCCGTGGCCTGACACCCCTGTCGCACCGGCGCCGCGATCGGTCGCAGGGGGGTGCCCACGCCGCAAGGCGGGCCTGCCCTCCAGCCGCGCCGGGTCGAAGCCGGGGGCCAGCGTCCGAGACGGGGTGGGCCCGCCCGCGGCCGAGCGCCCGGCGGAGGCCTGACCATGGCCGCCACGCGCCGCCCCCACCGGCTCTGTCCCCCCGCCGCGGTCATGGCGCTCGCCATGGTCGGGGGAACGGTCGCGGGCCACGGCCAGGGCGTCATGGGTGCGGCGGTCCAGGCCGCCCCGGCGGCCCTCGTCGTGTCGGTGGGCTACGCGGACACCCTGCGGGCCAGCCCGCTCTTCCCCAACCCGTGGGACGGGGCGCCGAACATGACCGTCGTGGGCCCGGGACCGACCTACGACAGCGGGGCGATCGAGCCGAGCGACACCACCCGCTCGCCGATCGCGGTGACCGACGTGTCGGTGCAGATCGGGACGGCCACCTTCGACCTCTGGGGCACGGCCGTGACGGTGCCGGCCAACGGGAACCGCATCCTGGCGCAGACGGACGGGGAGAACTTCGACAGCTCCGACGTCGGCGTCCCGGGCTGCACGCCGGACGGGCTCATCCCCACCGTGACCAGCACGACCGGCGGCACGGCGTATCCGCACACCGACCGCACTCAGATCCTCGACACCGGCGGGATCGACCTCGGCGGAACCGGGTGTCCGCCCCGGAACGAGTCCCATCCGTGGACGCTGATCGGCAACCCGCTGGCGCCGTCCACCCAGGACGGCACCGTCACCCCTGCGGCGAAGGAGCTCCGCTCCTGCACCCACGGACGCTGCGCGGTGAACGGCGCGACCGACTCGGCCGCGGTGGTCGGAGACGGCTGGAGCGAGCCGTACGGGATGACGGTGACCGTCGACCCCTCGGCCGGGACGGCGACGGTCACCCAGGCCGGCGGGGCCACGGTCCCCTTCGCCCAGAGCGGCTCGACCGTCACGCCGCCGGCCCGGGCCCAGGCGACCCGCACGGCCAACCAGGATGGCACCGACCCCTTCGCCGAGCTGAACGACCAGTGGAGCTACGACCTCAGCGCGTCGGGGCAGCTCCTGTCGGAGACCGACGCCAACGGCTACCCGACGACCTGCACCTACACCGGTCGCCAGCTGACGCAGGTGACGGACTCGGCCGGGCGGGCGCTCACCTTCGCCTACGGGGGGAGGCAGCTGACCGCCGCGACCGACCCGCTCGGGCGCTCGGTCCACCGGGCGTACGACGGGAGCGGGAACCTCACCAGCCTGACCGACGCGGCCGGCGGGGTCACCACCTTCGCCGACGACAGCGCCCAGTATCGCGTTCGGCGGCCTCGGCGACCCCGCTGTTCAGATCGCGGCCATGATCTGCCACCCCCGGGCGAACAGATTCGCTGGAGGGCGTTGGGCGACGTTCCGTGTGGAGGTCGTCGGTGGCGGCCTTGAAACCTAAAGGCGTCAACTGTCTCCGCCGACTCTCGCGGCTGCCGTGCTCCCGACCGGAGCGGACGCGTCATCCTTGCTGGCCCACGATGCGTCCCTGGGCGGGCTGGGCGCGCAGGGTCGATATGCACATCGAGGGGCGCCATGCGTGAGATGGCCAACGGCATCCGAGAGCAGCTCGAACGTGAGCGAGCGGAGCTGGAGACCGATCTGAGATGAGCTGAGACCACTCAAGCCCTCAAGAGTTGGGGCTTCGTCGTCGAAGACGTCGTCATCGTGGTCAATGGACCTGAGGTCGGACTCGGAGTGCGGTACCGGCCGCGCACCCGCAAACGGGCGCCCCTGGCGTGGTTCTTGCGTGCAGGTCCGACAGGAAGCGTTGTGGAGGAGCCGGGCATGGAGGAGGTGGGTATCTTGATGGCATATGACCCGCTTCCGTCGGAGGCCCAACTCACGGACGCCAGTGTCTTCACGGATCCGATCTCTGGCCAACAGGGGATGAGATGGCGGAGTCCGATCGCGTAGTCCGGCCAGCCCCGTGCGAGCGCCCGGCCGCGGACTTCTGTCGAACGCCGCTGGAAAGGTAGCGCAGCCCTGCCGCGGTGGTCCTGTCACGAGATCGTGCGGGCGTGGCTGGCGAAGCACCCCCGCTTGCATCTCCACGTCGAGCCGCCGAGCCGTCGTCGTTGAACGTGGTCGAGCGCTGGTTCTGCGAACTCACCCGGACGCGCGTTGGGCGTGGAGCTCGAGCGCCTCCCGGAAGTTGGCGAATGCCTCGTCCACGGTGCGTCCCAGGCTCGCGCCTCGAGGCAGCGGGCATCATGCCGGGAGCCCTCGCGGGTGACGGCCCCCGTGGCGTATTCAATCGCTGCGCAGCGTGGCCGCGACGTCCACGGCCCAGGCGTATACTGCGCCCGCGGCTGCTGGAGGAACCGGTCGCCATCCGTCGACTGGGCCACCCGAGACATCGTCCGCCACCTGGCGGAGCCGGTGCTGGCGCCCTGCTCGCCGCCTGCACCTCCTTCCCTTCGGGCGACGCCGGCCCCGTCGCCTCGGGGATCGCCGGCAGCGAGTCTCTCAGCATCCCCCGAGTTGGCAAGGTGCCAGCGCAACAGCCCTGCCGGTCGGCAGACGTTTGCGGATGCCGTCGACATGGTCTGCATCCACCACCCCCTTGCCCACACCTGGGCGCTCTGGCGGGCCGCTGGCGTCGACGCGGCGCTCGACCCCGACGGGATGCTCTGCTCCCGTGCGGTCGTCAGCAGGGGGGAGCGCGGATGCGCTGCATCGTGCGCGAGCGCCGTCCATGCGGCCCGACGGCGGAGGTCCCGGACGATGCCGACGGTCAGCACCGCCTCCGCGCCAGTGTGGGCCGCCATCCTCGAGGCTCACCCGTCGGCTTCCGGGCTCGATGGCAACGCGAACGCAGGTCCGGCGCCGCCGCACGGTGTCGAGGTGATCGGAGGGGCCCGGCCCGGGCAGGTCGGCGGCCGGGGTGCCGGCCGGGGCGGTGCGTCCCGCCCACCTACAATGGCACCGGCCGGGTCGGGGAGGGAAGTCGCTCGTGATGGGTCGCAGTCCGAAGCAGCTTCGCCAGCTCCAGCAGGCGATGCTGAAGCAGGTGGAGGCTGCCCAGGCCGACCTCGCCGCCCAGGAGGTCACCGGAACCGCCGGCGGTGGCGCGGTCACCGTCCGCTGCAACGGACAGCAGGAGCTGGTCGCGGTCGAGCTCGACCCCCAGGTCCTGACCGAGGGCGCCGAGCTGGTCGCGGACCTCGTGCTGGCCGCCGCCAACGACGCCCTCACCCACTCCCGCGCGCTCGCCGCCCGCTCGATGTCCCAGCTCCTGCCGCCGGGCCTGGGCGGACTCGGCGGCGCCGGCGGGCTCGGCGGGCGCTGAACCGGCGCGGCGCGGCCCGGCACCATGCCCCTGCTCCCGGACGGGCTGGAGCGCCTCACCCAGGAGCTGGGGCGGTTGCCCGGCGTCGGTCCCAAGACGGCCCAGCGGCTCGCGCTCCACGTCGTCGGCTGGGCCCCGGAGCAGAGCCGGCGGCTGGAGCAGGCGCTGGCGGAGGTCCGCGACGGGGTGGGCCGGTGCGCCGCCTGCGGCTTCATCGCCGAGTCCGGGCATCGGTGCGCGATCTGCCGGGCGGCCGGGCGGGACGCCGGTCTGGTCTGCGTCGTGGCCGGCGCCACCGACGTCCTCGCGATCGAGCGGTCGGGCGGATACCGCGGCCTGTACCACGTGCTCGGGGGCACCCTGTCGCCGATCGACGGGGTCGGGCCGGATTCGCTCCGCGTCGACGGCCTGATCACCAGGGTCCGGGAGGGCGGGGTCCGCGAGGTCATCGTCGCGACCGACGCCGACGTCGAGGGGGAGGCGACCGCCTCCTACCTGGCGTCGGTCCTCGGCCCGCTGGGCGTCATCCTCACCCGGCCGGCCCACGGGCTGCCGGTGGGGGGCGAGCTCGCCTACGCCGACGAGCGGACGGTCGCCCAGGCCCTGAGCGGGCGACGGCCGGTCTGAGGCCCGGATCCGTCGCGTCGACTCCATCCGGCGGGTGGGTCGCGGTCGTCTCCCTCCCTCCCGACGGTGGGGCCGCCCGCGGGCCCCAGCCAGCCTCGCGGTCGCGCCCCACGCCCGCGCCACCTGCTGGCATCGCGTCAAGGCTCGTCCAGCGCTCCGCTCACGGGTGCGGGCACTCCCTGCGGCCTCGCACTCACAAGCGTTCGCCTGCGTCTGGCAAGCCTGGACCACCCTCCGGGCGGCCCGCGCGCCGGGTCCGCGCAGCGGGGCCAGCCGGAGGCGCTCCCAGACCCGGGCGCACGCACCGACCAGGCGGGCGCGACGGGGCGCGCACGGAATCACGCTCAGCGAGGACGGCCTGCGCGAACACCGCCTCCGCCCCGGCCGTCGTGCCTGCCGGCGGCCGACGACATCGGGGCTGGCTCACGGTCTGAGGCACCCAGGGCCGTGGGGTGGCTCCGTGATGAGCACGCGCCGGGGGCCGATTTCGATCGGCAGGCGGGGATGGCGGCGGCGCCATCCCCGATGGTCGACGTCGAGGAACAGGGCTGGATCGCCGCCTCACGGCTGCCCGCTCCGCCGCGGTCACCCCGTGCGCCCCCTCGTGCCCCCCCGACTCGATGCCGGCCGAAGGCACACGTCTTTGGCAACGGGGCTCGGGGCCGGCCCGGCGCGCCGTCCGGCGGGGCTCGGGGCCCGCGCGTCTGCCGTCAGCGCTCAGGAGCAGCGCCGGCAAGGCGCGGGGCTGCGGCCCGGCGAGCGGGGCTCAGCCGGGCGGGCTGGACAGGACTCCGGCGCGACCCGCGCTGTCACCGGTCGCCGGCTCCCGATCGGCCCCGGTCGGGAGGTTCGGCGCGGCTGCCCTGATGCGCCCCCCGGTCGTCGGGATGAGCGCCACGGTGACGAGCAGGACCATGGGCGCGGTGCTGAGATCGGTGCTGAGGCCGGTGAGGGCTCCCCCCATCGCCTGGCCGACCACCCAGAACAAGAGCGTCGCGACCGATCCCGCCGCCAGCGCTGTCGGGCGCAGGCGGGGCGACCAGACCGCGGCCGCGATCGCCAGTTCACAGAGCCCCAGGCCGAGGGCGACGGCGACGCCGTGGGCGTCGCCGAGCTGGGCCAGACGGTAGTCCAGGCCGGCGAGCGGGCCTTGCTGGTCCTGGGCCGCCGTCTGGAGGTTGTACGCGAGCACGGCGCCGACGGGAAAGCGCGGCTGCAGGTGCAGCAGCGCCCCCAGGGCCCAGTACCCGCTCCACAGCCAGCGCGCCCCCCGGTCGCCGAGCCGGCCGGCCGCCGCCGCTGAGCCGGGACCCGGCCGGCGACCCGGCCAGACCAGGAGCGCCACGACGACGTACCCGAGTGCGGCGCCGGGGGCGCCGGCCTCCAAGAGGGCGGTCCCGGTCGCCATCCCGCCGAGGCCCTCGCCCACCACCCAGACAACCAGCGCCCAGGCGATCGAGATCGTGAGCGCGAGCCGGCGGGTGCGCCGGAGCAGGATCCCCGCCGCGATGGCGATCTCCAGGCCGGCAGTCCCCGCGTCGAGGGCGGTGAGGTGGGGAGCCACCAGGTCCACCGCCCGGGTGAGCCCAGCGGCCAACCACCCGGGCTGGTACATGATCGCGTTGGCGTAGAGGACGGTGCCGGGGAAGGCGCGGGTGAACATCGCGGGCTGGATCTGGAGGCCGGCGTCCACCCCCCACATCGCGGCCAGCCCGACCCGCAGGACGGTGGTCGTCGGCAGCGCCCGTCGGAGCAGCCGCGCGGCCCGCCGGCGGAGACCGTCCCCCGTGGTCCGGCGCCTGTCCCTCCCCACCGTTCAGGCCGCGGCCTCGCTGACGGCGCCGTCGTCGCCGGCCGCCAGCAGGCGCCAGAAGTAGACAGCGGCGATGCCGACCATGAGGCAGTTGTCGAAGCCGAACATGAGGAGCCCACCGAGGAGCTGATCGGCGAGCGGGGAGACGCCCAGGCGGGGGGAGCGCTGCACGTAGTAGGCGTAGACGGGGTGGCGGAGCAGGGCCAGGGAGAGACCCACCACCACCGCCGGCAGCGCGCCCGCCG
>Ga0307373_10012139_pt1 | contig 12317 bp, 11 predicted proteins | sample OX2MG_FD_202534 | JGI IMG/M metagenome (GOLD analysis project Ga0307373, IMG submission 202534) | Soil microbial communities from Risofladan, Vaasa, Finland - OX-2 | ecosystem: Environmental > Terrestrial > Soil > Coastal area > Acid sulfate soil | place: Finland: Risofladan, Vaasa | collected...
GGTCCACGCAGGCGCTCGAAATAGTTCTGGGCGCCGTTGAGATGTGTTTTGTAGGTGTATGCGTACCAGCCTGTGCCGGTATAACTTGGCACCTTGATTTGTTCGAGCGATTTTTCGGCCGCCTCGAACACTTCCTCCTTGTCGTATGGATCGAGCAGCAGATCAAAATACGGCGGCATGTGCTGGCCCTTCTGAGTCAGCACGTTGAAGACGTGCGGATACATCCGGTAATCCGGGTTCTGCATGGCTTCGCGCCAAAGCGTTTCGCGCTCGTTCGGCAATTCACCCGGCTTGCCCTTGTTCTGATGCAAAGCCGCGAAGTGCATGATCAGGTAGCGGAAGAAATGGAGCACGCCGCCAGGATATTCCTCGCGGAAGCTGCCCAGCGTGCCGAGGGCGCCGCGCGGATCGAAGGGGAAAATCGCCTTCAGATGCGGCGGGTTTTGCTTCGCGGCGTGGAATTGCTCAGCGCCGAAGCCGGAAATACCAACCATGCCGACATTGCCGTCACACCACGGCTGCACCGCAATCCATTCGATCAGGTCGTAGCTGTCCCATTGACGGTTTCCGCCGCCGTCGGATTTAAAAATTCCGCGCGGCGACCCGATCACATGGACGTAGCCGCGCGAAACGAAGAACTTGGTATCGCCCGCCTCCAAAAGTCCGGCCCAAAGCGAGGACCAAGCGGGCTGCGGGGGCAACGAGGCGGCGACCTCTGGCCCCTGCAGATCCTTGTTGTAGATCGAGAACGCCAATAACGCGGGAAACTTCTCGGTTGAGTCTGGACGATAGATATCGACCATAAGGTTGACGCCGTCGCGCATCCGCACGGCGACGTCCTTCTGTGTAATCATTCGCTCATAAGTAGGCGCACGATCATAGCCTACGGGAATGAGGTCACCCGCAGCAGGCAGCTTCACCTGTATCTCGTCGGACATGACTAGATCGCCTTCTCGAATCCGAATGTTACGGCAGCACGATCTTTTTCGGATCGAGCTGAGTGCGGTACAGCTTCAATTCCTTCCCGACATTCAGAAAGAAAGTGAGGTCTTCCGGCCGCGCTTTGTTGTTGAAAGTCGGAAAGTTCGGGGAATTGTAACCAATATAGTTTTTCTCGATGACTTTGGCTTCTTCCGGGTTCTTCCGGATGAACTCCAAACCCTCGTCGATCGATATGCGGAAGCCGTTCACCGCCTCGGGATTCTTCTTCGCCCAATCACCACTCGCCAGCCAGCCGCTGACCAGCACATCGGGGTTGACCTCGGCGAAATACTCGGCCGCGATATATCCGATCTTGGTCGCGACGATGCGTGTGCGCAGCGGATCGACGATGGCGACGTATTCGACGCTTCCGCTCTTCAGCATGTCGGGCAGTTGTGGCAGAGGGCCCTCGACTACCTTCACCTTTTCAAGCGGCACGTGATTGTTGAGCAGCCATTTGCGGAACATCACGTCGATAACGCTGTTGATGCCGGGCACGCCCACGGTCTTGCCGATCAGATCGTCGGGCTTGGTATATTTGACGTCGCTGCGAGCCAGCAGACTGATGAACGGATGCTTCTTCGTATGCCGGGCGGCACCTGCGACCAGCACGAGATCGAGGCCGCCATCGTCCGCCTGTAGCAGGGTCGGAATTGTGGTCATGCCGATCTGAATGCTGCCTGAGACGACTGCCGATGGAATATTGGAGACGACAGGAATCTTCACCAGAGTTGCGTCGATATTGTGCTTGGCGAAGATGCCTTGATCCTTCGCGACGTAAGCAGCGAGAAAGTCGGTTGCCGGCGGATAGCCGATGGAGACTTTGGTCGGCTCCGCGACGGCCGCGGCCGGCAGACCGAGGATCAGCAAGGATGCGAACGTCAAAACAGTTCGAAGCGCCCTCATTTGGCCTCCCATTTTTATGTAAGCAGATTGCGCCAGCGCAGCACGCGCCATTCCAAGAGCATAATCAGATGATTGGCGAGAAAACCAAGCAAGGCGAGCATGATCAGACCGGCATAAAGATCGGCGCTTCGATAAGTGCGCTGCGCGGAGAAAATCTCCCAGCCGAGGCCTGGCAGCGACGACTGCATCTCCGTCACCACGGCAAGAATGAGCGCCACCGCGAGGCTTACGCGCAGGCCAGCGACGATGTCGGGCAGTGCGGAGGGAAACGCGATCTTGCGTAGGAAGTCGCGGCGGCCGAAGCCGAGCGCCTGCGACACGTTGGTCAACTCTGATGGGACCGTGGCGAAACCGTGCACGCTGGCGAGTAGGACAGGCCAGATCGCCCCAAAGGCGATGACGGTAACCGACATCGCGTTGGATAGCCCAAGAAATAGAATGGCGACCGGGATGACTGCGGACGCGGGCAGCGGACGAATGAATTCGAGCGTCGGATCGAGGAGGTCGCGTGCAAACCGTGACGAGCCGATGGCAGCGCCGAGCACGATGCCGACTACCGAGGCAAGCAGCCATCCAACGACCATGCGCAGACTGGTCGCCGCGAGCGGCAACCAGAGCGAGCCGTCAGCGAGGCGCCGCTGCAGTACAACCAGAGCGCGGAGTGGCGACGGGAAGAAGATGGGGGAGATCAGATGCGCGTCAGCCAGCAGTTGCCATATGACGAGCAGTGACAGCGCGGAGCCGAGTGCCGCGAGGTTGATGGGATCGAAGAGCCGCCTCATACCGGCTTCCAGACTGCCGCCGGGCCGCGACCGAGGTGACTCAGCACCAAGTTCAACACGTAACCCAAGAGACAGAGCCAGACGATCTGCGCCCACATCAAACCGATCTGCAGTGACTGTTCGGCCAGGATAAGATGGTAGCCGAGGCCGCGCGGGTTGAGCACGATTTCGACGGTGACCGCAACCACCAGCGAGATGGCGGCGGCAATGCGCAGCCCGACATTGATACGCGCGAATGCCGCAGGCAGCAGAATCTTTGTCATTCGCTTCCAGAGCGGTAGTTCCAGCATGGCTGCAACTTCAAACAGCCGCGTCTCGACCGCACGGACCGCTGCGATGGTGACAATGAGGATCGGCCAGACGCAGGCGTAAGCGACGATGCTCGCTTCCAGTCCGACGCCGAATCCGAACATCATCAGTGCGAGCGGCATGAAGGCGATGGCAGGGATCGGCCGCAGAGCCTCAACTGTCGGTCCGGCGACGCGCTCTGCTGTCGGCAGGAGGCCGAGGATGGTGCCGGCTGTAATCCCGATAACGGCGGCAATAGCAAGCCCAAGCAGCGCCGTCTCGCAAGTTTGCAAAGTAGCGAGCAGCAGGGAGCCGTCGCGCAGGGCGCCGTACCCGGCCACAACAAAATCCGAGGGCCGCGACAGCGATTCGAGCGTCAACAGCCCGGTCCGGCTTGAGGCTTCCCAGATGATGAGAAAAGAAGCCGGAATGATCGCTCCGAGCAAAAGGCGACGCATCAGCCCTGGCCTTTACGCTGAGGAGCTTGCGGAGGACGTTCATGCGCCAGCATTTCGAACAGTCGACGCCGGTAAGCGAGAAAGCGGCCGTCCTCTCGTGTCGTGAGCTGATTGCGCGGTCGCGGGAGATCGATTTCCAAGCTCTCTATGACGCCAGCCGGTGAACCACCGAGCACGACGACGCGGTCGCCGAGATAAATCGCTTCTTCGAGGTCATGTGTGATAAACACAGTTGCGACATGCTTGTCGGCCACTAACTGCAGGATCTCGTTCTGCAAAGTTTGCCGAGTCATCGCGTCGAGCGCGCCGAAAGGCTCGTCCATCAGCAGCAGCTTCGGGTCTTGCGCCAGGCAGCGTGCGATCTGCACGCGCTGTTGCATGCCGCCGGAGAGCTGGCCCGGAAACTGTTCTTTTGCCCTGCTCAAGCCCATTCTGCCGAGTAGTTCGTCGATAATGGCGTCCTGCTCGGAGGCAGGGACATTCCGCGCTTCCAGGCTAAGCGCCACGTTGCCGCGCACTGTGCGCCAGGGCAGCAGCGCTTTCGAATAATCCTGAAAGATGAAGGCGCGATCGCGGGACGGTCCGGAAATCTCGGCGCCTGAAAATAGAACTTTGCCCGCGGCGGGATCCGCGAGCCCAGCAAGAACACGCAGCAGCGTTGTTTTGCCAGACCCCGAGGAGCCTACGATGCAGAGAAACTCCTCTTCGCGTACATCGAGGTTGATTGCGTCCAGAATCGTTCGCGCGCCAAAACGCACCATGAGATTAGAAATGGACAATGCCGGCACCTCGGCCCCAACCGGCCGCGCAGCGACAACGTCTTTGCGCAATGCCTGCAACTTGGCCTCCCGGCAGTTCGGCTTCTCAGGGTAAAACTGAGAGCTTTCTTTTTTGTCAGACTACGTTCATAATTGAACAAGTTCATTATTCTGTCAAGCTGTCGGCCAGTAAAAGCTGCCTCAGTGGATTGGAGAAAGACCAAATGGCCGACGCGACGCTCACTCCCACCGACGGCCTGCGCGCGCGCAACAAGCTGGACAAGCTGCGACGCATCAAAGAGGTCGCCCAAAGTCTGTTCGTCGCCAAAGGTTTCGATGACACAACGATGCGCGAGATTGCCGTGCGCGCAGGCGTCGGCCTCGGCACTATTTTCCTCTACGCGAAGGACAAGCGTGATCTACTATTCCTTACCATCAACGAGCCGCTGGACCATATTACCGAGCAAGCTGAGAATTTGGTCGATCCGAAAGCGCCGCTGATCGAAAACCTGCTCGCGGTCGCGAAATTGCATTATCACTTTTTCGGGCAGCAGCCTGCTCTGGCCCGGTTGGCCCTGCGTGAAATGATTTTTTACGACTCCGGCGAGCAAGCCGCCTCGTTTCAGAAGATACGCGAGCGGCTGATCCGGCTATTCGGCCGTGCCATCGAACTCGCGATCACCAATGCGGAGATCGCGCCACGCGAACCATCGCTGTTCGCGGGATGGACATTGTTTTGCATCTTTCAGGTTGAGTTGCGTCGCTGGCTCGCGAGCGATGTTACGCATCTCCGCGCCGGCTTGCGCGAACTTGAGCGCGCCTTCCGATTGCTGATTGTCGGTTTCGGGATCCCCCTGGACAGCCCGTGTAAACGCCCACTAACGGTCGGCAACAGCGCGAGAAAGTCACCCGGTCGAAGATGACTGGAGCCCGAGGACCGAGTTAAGGTCGGTGTGGTTTAGCGGCGCAAGCCGGAGCACTCCTTCGCGGATTTAAGGTGGTGAAGGAGCTTGATCGCCTCAAGGCTGATGGATTTGCGGCTATCACCGCGCTCATTGCTCGGCAGGATACTCCCACGAACGACGAGCGCGCTGCGGGCCTAGTGCGGGGATTTGAATTTGCCGCCCGGCTTGCGGATACACTTCACGACGAATTGCTGGATACGGACGGTCAAACCAAGGTTTGGCATCTTATGGATGCAATCATCAAACGCCTGGATGACCTCGGATCCGGCCGCGTCGCGCTGGCCGTCCTTTTCAAGCATCCAAACGCCGGCGTACGTGCATCGGCAGGAGCCTACCTGATAGATTTGATGCCCGAACAAGTCATCGACATGCTTGTTGCGATTGAAAAGAGTGAGCACGCAAATTGTGCGCATTTCAAAGCACATTGGACACTTCTCGCCTGGGAACGGGAGCGCAAGTCGAGATTCAATTCGTTGAACTGAGGCGCTGTCGCAGCACCTGCATATTGAAATGGCCGGGAGTTTCGGCGGGTCTTAATGATTTTGATGAGCCGCCGCGTAGCCGAGCGAAATCCTGCGGGGGAATGTTAGTTTCCAGTTACTCTCCCTCCGCCAGCGCTCAGACTGCCCAGCCCGGAGACATGGGTAACGGAACGTACCTAAGACTCGGGGGACAACCTCCGGCCGAGTTCGTAGAACGTGCAGTAAATGGATTGCCGTGCCGATGACAAAGAGTGAGCGAGCGACGTTCATCGAGAGACACGGCCTTTGGAGCGAAGAGCAGAGGCGGCTGGCCGCCGATGTCATGCGCCGGGTCGAAGTAGAGAAACTGCGCTTTGTCCGGTTGGCCTGGGGCGACACCCACGGCTATTCGCGAGCAAAAACGCTGACCATTCCGGCTTTCGTTTCGGCGCTGACCAACGGCTACAATATCGGCGTCGCCACCACGACGCTCGATTCCGCCGGCGCCCGCGTCTTCGCCTCGTTCACGCGCGGCGGCGGCATGGGCCTGGCCGAAATGACCGGCTCGCCCAATTTGACCATCGTTGCCGACCCGGCGACCTTCCGCGTTCTGCCGTGGGCCGACGGCGTTGGCTGGATCCTCGCCGACGAATATTTCGATGACGGGCGTCCGTTCCATTTCTCGCCGCGCCAGCTCCTGCGCAAGACGGCGCAGCGGCTTGCCGAGCGCGGCTACAACAGCGTCATTGGCCCGGAGATCGAATGGTATCTGCTGCGCGTCGTCGATGCGCAGCTGAGCGAGGACGATGTCGGCGCGCCCGGGGTTCGCGGTCGCCCGATCAAGACCGCGCCGGTTGAGCCTGGCTATCACTACCATTCCGAATCGAACATGGATTTGATGCACGAGGTCTTCGACGCTCTCGGTCACGCCTTCGAGACGTTGGGCCTGGGCCTGCGCTCGATCGAAAACGAATGGGGTCCGGGACAGGTCGAGTGCACGTTCGTGCCGCGCGCCGCGCTCGAAGCCGCCGACAATGTGCTGCTGTTTCGCACGGCGACACGGCAAATCTGCCGGCGGCTCGGCTATTTCGCTACCTTCATGTGCCGGCCGGCGCTGAAGGGCTTTTATTCCAGCGGTTGGCATCTGCACCAATCGCTGACCGACGCAGCGACCGGCGACAATTTGTTCGTGCCGCGCGAGACCGGCGACGTTCTTTCGCCGCTCGGCCAGTCGTATCTGGCTGGCCTGTTGCAATACGCGGTGCCGGCCACCGTGTTCGCCACACCGACGGTCAACGGCTATCGCCGTCTCCGCCCGAATTCGCTCGCACCCGATCGCGCGACCTGGGCGCACGATCATCGCGGCGCCATGATCCGGGTGCTCGGCGGCGTTGACGATCCGGCGACGCGGCTGGAGAATCGCGTCGGCGAGCCCGCAGCCAATCCCTATCTTTATATTATGTCGCAGATTGCGACCGGACTTGCCGGCATCGAGACCAACGCGGTGTTGCCGCCGCCGAGCGACGAGCCTTACGCAGCCGAACGTCCGCTGTTGCCAAAGAGCCTGCCTGAGGCGCTCGATGCGCTCGATTCCGAGCCGTTGTTCCGCCGCCTGCTCGGCGATACCTTTATTGACTATTTCGTGAAGCTAAAGCGAACCGAGGCGGGACGGTATCAGAATTCCCTGCAGGGAACGCCGCCGGGCGACGAAGCGAGTGAGTGGGAACAGAATGAGTATTTCGATTTCTTCTGAGCGCGCTGTCGCAGCAGCGCCGCAGACTGCAAAACCGCGGAGTAACGCATGACCGCGCTAGAGAAAATCGGCGCGCCGCCGACCCGTCTCGGCGGCACGGCGCTCTATGACTGGGATCATCTCGTCCAGGAGGATCGCACGCATCGTTTAGTCTATACCGATCCGGCAATTTTCGAAGCGGAGATGACCCAGGTTTTCGGCGGGACGTGGACCTATCTCGCCCACGAAAGCGAAATCCCGAACGCGAATGATTTTATCACCAGACGTTTGGGACTTCGTCCGCTCATCATCGTGCGGGACGCCGAAGGACAAATCCGGGCGCTCTACAACCGCTGCACCCATCGCGGCACCACGCTTTGCCGTTTTGACAAGGGCAACAGCAAGTCGTTCCAGTGCCCCTATCACGGCTGGAACTTCCTCAATACCGGCCGGTTGCGCGGCGTCCCCTGGCCGGAAGGCTATGCGGTTGACCTGCGCGATCCGAAATACAATCTGGCCCAGGTTGCGCGCGTCGAATCTTATCGGGGCTTCATCTTCGGCACGCTCAATCTCGACTCGCTGCCGCTCACCGAGCATCTCGGGCCGATCGCAACCGTCATCGACGAATGGCTCGACCGCAATCCCGGCGGCAAGGTCGTGGTGTGCGAGGCGAACCGGTTCCGTTTCAAGGCCAACTGGAAGCTCGCCTACGACAATTCCTGCGACGGCTACCACGTCGCCTATTCGCATCGCTCGCTGCTGGAGACCGAGAACCGCTTCGCCGGCGAGAACGCCAAGGGCATGGCCTATTATCGCAACTCGCCGGACACTCAGGCGATGTATATGCGCTATACCGGCCACGGCAATCACTACAAGGACAAGCGGCCGAACCTCGAAAAACGGCCCGGCGAGTTGTGGGCGCTGGAAAGCGCGCACCCCGGCATGGAGCATTACGAAGCCGAGTTTATCAAACGCTACGGCGAGCGCGCCTTTTCGCTCCTCGACCTCGCCGGTTCGGAGCCGGTGAACATCAACGTCTTTCCCAACCTCTCGCTCCTTGGCAATCACATCCAGGTCTTCGAGCCTGTCAGCGTGGATGAGACCAATGCGGTCTGGTATGGCACCATGATCGTTGACGATGGCAGCATTGGCGCGGACGGCGTTCGCGATATCAACGCGCTGCGCATGCGCACCCAGGAAGGCTTCCCCAATTTCGGCGAAGTCGACGACATCGCCAACTTCGAGCAGATCCAGCGCGGTCTGATGGCCGTCGAGGACGAATGGGTCTACATGAACCGTGGCCTCGGCATCCCCGATCGGGTCAAGACCAACGCCGATGGCACCATCACTGCGCCGGCAACCGACGAAGCCTTCATGCGCGAGCATTTCAAGGAATGGAAACGGCTGATGCAGGCGCGCGCCAACCTCGCTATCCGACGGGAGCCGTAAGGTGAACGCGCCCAAGCCGCCGCAGCCGCCCGATCCGTCGCGTAGCTCGTACTACATCAGCGACGCGCTGTACGGCGAACTGATCGCCGACTTCACCGATTGGCAGGACGACACGCGGGCGGTCACCGACGCCGCCGCTCGTGACGAATTTCGCCGCCTTGTCGAGCGCGAGGCGCGGCTCCTCGACCAGCTCCGCTACGACGATTGGCTGGCCATGTACGCGCCGGAGTGCGTTTATTGGGCGCCATCGACGCCGAATGCCGGCGATCCGCGGCGCGAGATCGCGGTGATGTTCGACGATCGTCGCCGTCTGGAAGACCGCATCTATCGGATCCGCACCGGCTTCGCTTGGTCGCAGGCGCCGCAGTCGCGGACCGTGCGGCTTGTCACCAATGTCGAGGTGTTTGCCACGGCGAGCGACGATGCGCGCATGCTGCGGTCGAATTTTCTCATCAGCGAATTCTGGGACAAGGAAACACGGATGTTGACCGGCTGGGCCGGCCATCGCGTCGTGCGCGGCGGCGGCGGTTGGAAGATCGCCGCCAAGCAGGTCAATCTGCTCGAGTGCGATCAGCCTATCCGCAACCTGAGCATCATCCTGTAACTAAACTACGCAGCGCCGGTTTGCCAATCCTACAGGTTTTGCGTTTGCGTCTTCCTACTTCGCGGCAACGTGAACACGTTGAAACGCCCGGATCATTTCCTTATTGAACGCCGGCAGGTCGTCTGGTTTGCGCACTGCATCGGATGCAGTTCGCCATCGGCGGTAAGGCCTTCCCCGCGGCGTCGCCGGTCGGCCTAACCGCGAGTCAAAAAATCGCTGAAAGTCAGCGCGAACATGATGACGATCCAGAAAAGCCCGGCGGCGGCGGCGATGCGCACAAGCGCAACGGAGTTCCGCAAATCCATCAGAAAGGTTGCAAGCACCGCCAGCATGATCGCGGCAATGGCGAGATTAATCGCCACGTTGCCGGTGCCGAGCGGCAGATAGGCGGAACCGAGACTCACTGCAAACAAAACCAGCAACGCGAGCCAGGCTACGCCGGGGCCTTGCCAGAGATATCGCCGATCCTGCTGCCGCCCGTTGGTCATGAGCGGCCCGCGAGATAGAGCAGGGGATAGAGCACGATCCACACCGAATCGACGAAATGCCAGTAGATCGCCGCACCCTCCATGGTCGAGCCCTGGACCGGGATGACGCGCCGCTTGAACAGGGTCCAGACGACCAAGACGACGGCGATCCCGGCGGTCAGATGCACGGCATGAATTCCGGTCATGATCCAATAAAAACCCCAGAACATTGCGGTCGCCGGCGGCGACAACGGGAATTGCGGGCTCGGGAACAAATGTTCTTTGAGATCCTCGCGATATTCGAGGCCCTTGCAGACGAGAAATGCAACGCCGAGCGCGGCAGTGATCCCGAGGAAGATCAACGTGACTCGCCTCACATTCGCGGTCGCGGCGCGCAACGCCACCGTCATCGTGAAGCTGGAGGTGAGCAGGATGACCGTATTGATCGAGCCATAGACGATTTGCGCGTGCGCGCCAGCGATGCGGAAGGCTTCCTCGTTGAAACTGCGGTAGACCGCATAGCTGACGAGAAGGCCGCCAAAAAACAGAACTTCGCTCGCCAGAAACATCCACATGCCGAGGCTGACGCCCGCGCGCTGCATGCGAAGGTCAGGCCACGGGTGCTGCAATGCGCCTGCGGTGTCGCTCATTACGCTTCACCTTGCGGACGGGCGCGCGCTTCGCCGCCGGTTTCCTCGGTGCGGCCGAAATCGTGATAATCGTAAGGATCGGCGTCGACACGCGGCGGCCGCAGGAAATTTGTCTTCGGCGGCGGCGAAGGCGTCTGCCATTCAAGCCCGGTACTGCGCCACGGATTGTTGCCGGCGTCCTGCCCGCAGAACAGCGACCAGGTCAGATAGACCAGTGGCATCAGATAGGCAGCCGCCAGAATGACGGCGCCGCCGCTCGAAAGGACGTGCCAGATTTGAAAGACATCGGGATAGTAGTGATATCGCCGCGGCATGCCGAGCCAGCCCATGATGAACTGCGGCAGGAAGGTGAGGTTGAAGCCGAGAAACATGGTGATGGCGGCGAGCTGCGCCCAGAACTCGTTGTACAGTTTGCCGGTGACCTTCGGCCACCAATAATGAATGCCGGCCATGAACGCGGAAACCGTCCCCCCCACCATGATGGTGTGGAAGTGCGCGACGACGAAGTAGGTGTCCGTCGTGGCAATATCGATCGGGACCGAGGCCAGAAACAGCCCGGTCAGTCCGCCGATGGTAAACAATCCAAGGAAGCCGAGCGCATAGATCATCGGTGCTTCGAAGCCGATGTGACCGCGGTAGAGCGTAGCGGTCCAGTTGAACACTTTAATCGCCGACGGCACCGCCACGATGAATGACAAAAACGAGAAAATCAGATTGGCGAGCGGCGACTGTCCGGCAACGAACATGTGATGGCCCCAGACCATGAAGCCGACCACGGCAATCATCAACATCGCGAACACCATAAAGCCATAACCGAACACGCGGCGGCGCGCGAAGCAGGCGAATACTTCGGATACGACGCCCATCGCCGGCAAAATCATGATGTAGACGGCCGGATGGCTGTAGAACCAGAACAGATGCTGGAACAGCACGGGATCGCCGCCGGCGGATGGATCGAAAATCGGCAAACCGAAAAGTCGTTCCGCCACAATCAGCAGCAGCGACATGGCGAGCACCGGCGTCGCCAGGACCATCACAACGCTGACGGTGTACATCGACCAGACAAACAGCGGCAGGCGAAACCACGTCATGCCCGGCGCACGCAGCATATGGATGGTGGCGAGGAAATTGACGCCGGTCGCAATCGAGGAAAAGCCTACGATAAAAACGCCGATGGCCGCCGGAATCACATTGGAATGGGAATATTCCGACGAGAACGGCGGATAGAAGGTCCAGCCGGTGTCGACGCCGCCTGACAGCAAGACATAGACGGTGAACACCGCTCCGCCGACATAGAGATACCACGACAGCAGGTTCAGCCGCGGAAATGCCACGTCCGGCGCCCCGATCATCATCGGCACCAGGAAATTTCCCATGGTCGCGGGAATCGACGGCACCAGAAAGAACCAAACCATGATGATGCCGTGGATCGTGAACAGACGATTGTATTCGTCGGATGTCAGGAACAGTCCGGTCGGGCTAATCAGTTCCAGCCGCACCAAACCGATCGCCACGCCGCCGATGAGGAAGAACACAGTAATCGACAGCGCGTACAAGATCGCAATACGCTTGTGATCGGTCGTCGTCAGCCACGACAAGATGGTGTGGCCTTCGTCGAGGTAGCTTCCTCGCCGAACGTCGAGCGGCGGCACGAATGGCAACGCAGCGTCGGTCATGGCGGCGATCCACCGCGTTGTCCCGGCGATGCGTTCGGCGTGCGTGCTGCCCGATTTGTTGTCAGCGATTTGACGTAAGCGATCAGCGCGTTCGCCTGACCCTCGCTGATTGAGCCGGAAAAATTCGGCATCAGCGGCGG
>Ga0307373_10012140_pt1 | contig 12315 bp, 10 predicted proteins | sample OX2MG_FD_202534 | JGI IMG/M metagenome (GOLD analysis project Ga0307373, IMG submission 202534) | Soil microbial communities from Risofladan, Vaasa, Finland - OX-2 | ecosystem: Environmental > Terrestrial > Soil > Coastal area > Acid sulfate soil | place: Finland: Risofladan, Vaasa | collected...
TGTCAGGATCCGCCCGCCAGGAAAAACTGTGCTGTACCAGCGCATCCTCGCGGCGCACCTGATCCGCACGCACATAAATCAACGCACCACCCCGATACACCAGCACCGGATGTTTCACCGAGGTTTTTAGGGACACGCCGTTGGTGACGATCTCGATATTGTCCGAACGCGGTACCTGCACCGTCAGATGCTTGAGGATCGGCCGCATTTCGAAACAGTTGTTGTCCCGGTCATAGCTCAGGATTTCCCGATGACTTTCAGTCACCGCCTGCTCGACTTTGACCAGTCCATGCTCGGTGCGTACCCAGGTGCCGGGTGCCACGCACCCCGCCTTTAGCGTCAACCCCGCCTCATGGACTTTGTTGAGAATGTCGTCCATGGAGTCGCGGATAGTGCCGGAGACGGTGCAGTTGATGGTGGAGGTGGCGGGCTTGTGTTCCAGGGCGCCGGCATTGGAGGTGATGCGGCCGGCGGGGATCGCGCCGTGGCGCAGCGCCCATAGGAATTTCTCGTACCAGGGCTCGCGCTGCTCGGGGGGTTCCACGTCCGCCAGGGCCCGGGCCACGCGTTTCCAGGTGTCGTCCACCGTCGCGTCCAGAATGGTGCCGTCCTTGGCTTTGAGGCGGTATTTCTTGTCCCAAATGTCGGCCGAGGCTTCCTGTACAGGGATCTCGGTGACGGCATTGGCGGCGGTCTTGAGCACAGTATTCATAGTTCAGTCCATATCTTGCGTATTTCTAATGATTTTTATCGGAAAGCTATCCGGACCCGCTGGGTCCCGATCCCCGGCCGGCGTAAATCCTCTGGATAACTTGTGGGAAAGCTGGGGACGACGTACCACAACATCTTGTGCAGCGGGTCCCCGGCAACACCCGCTTAAAGACTAGACCCTGATCCCGGATTTGTCAAATATCTTTAATGTTATAAATCAAGAAGTTATATGACAAAACTAAACCGTGTTCGAACTGGATTCCAGGTCGAACATCCACGACGAGTCAACACAATATCTAGGGAGGCGCGAGTAAATCACAAATATTTGGACATGGGAAGCGACAGCGTTTTTGTGCGTGGAATTCAACAACCGCGGCGCGCACCCACTTGAGAACTGCGCAAGCGGCCTTACCTCATTAACACTGAAATACATTCCGACTCTGGAGGACCACACATGAACATGATCCGTTATCAACCCTGGGGCTTGGCGAGCCAGCTCCACAATGAAATCAACCGGCTCTTCGATCGCAACTTGGCTGCACCGGATACCGAATCCGGCCTCACCGCCAGCGACTGGGTGCCGGCCGTGGATATCAAGGAGGAAGCCAACCGCTTCGTAATCCACGCGGATGTCCCGGGCGTGGACCCCAAGGACATCGAAATCACCATGGAGGGCGGCATCCTGACCCTCAAGGGCGAACGCCAGAGCGAAGCCCGCGAGGAGCACGACGGCTATCGCCGGGTGGAGCGTGTCAGCGGCCAGTTTTTCCGCCGCTTCACGCTGCCGGATACCGCCGATGCCGAAGGCGTCAGCGCCCGCGGCAACCACGGGGTGCTGGAAATCAGCATTCCCAAGCATGCGAAAGCCCAGCCGCGCCGCATCACGGTGAAGGCCTCCTGAACCATCCGCCCGGACTTCCCGCTGCGCGTCTGGCGCACGGGAAGTTCCGGCCCGGAGTTCAGTCCGCAGCTTCGCGCCTGTGCCGCCGCCGACGGCGGGAACTTCGTTTATAGTTTCAGGTCTGTAACTAGGCCGCGTGTTCGCCCGCATTTCGTCCGGTTGCCGCCATCAGGGTGCAGGCGACGGCGCCTCGCGTGAGTATGCTCATACCCGCTGCTGAATAAACCTCACCCGGGGTTTGCGCATTGCAGAAATTTTAGAAACAGGCAAGGCCGTGACAGCGACCGGCTCAGCATCCGTCAACTCTAGAGGGATCATCATGAAACGTCCGACGATTTTCACCGGCGCCGTGTGTGCCGCGTTGCTGCTTATCAGCCCGTGGGTGGCTTCCGCCCACATGCCGCCGCCGTTTGTCCAAGGCCAACCGGTGCCGACCCTGGCGCCGATCATCAAACGGGTGTCGCCGGCGGTGGTCAACATTTCCACCAGCGGTCACGTGACCATGCAGCAGAGCCCGTTTTTCAACGATCCGTTTTTCCAGCAGTTTTTCGGCATGCCCAACCAGCCGATCGAGCGTAATTTTCAGGCGCTGGGCTCGGGCGTGATCGTGGATGCCGCCAAGGGCTACATCCTCACCAACAATCACGTCATCGAAAACGCTGACAAGATCACCGTGACGCTGTACGACAACCGCAGCTTCAAAGCCAAGGTCATCGGCCGGGATCCGGACACCGATATCGCGGTGCTGCAGATCAATGCCAAGGGCCTCACCCAGATTCCGCTGGGCAATTCCGACAGCTTGCAGGTAGGCGATTTCGTGATCGCCATCGGCAACCCCTTCGGCCTGAACCACACGGTTACCGCCGGCATCGTCAGCGCCAAGGGCCGCACCCAGGTGCAGGACGGCAAGTATTCGGATTTCATCCAGACGGACGCCGCCATCAATCCGGGCAATTCCGGCGGCGCGCTGGTGAATCTGGAAGGCCAGCTGGTGGGCATCAACACCATGATCGTCACCAGCGGCGGCGGCGGCGGCAACATCGGCATCGGTTTCGCCGTCCCCATCAACATGGCCAAGGATGTGATGGATCAGCTCATCAAATACGGCAAGGTGGAGCGCGGCATACTGGGTGTGCAAGTTCAGTCCCTGACGCCGGAACTGGCCCAGGCTCTCAAACTCCCTCAACAGCAGGGTGCTGTCGTCAACCAAGTGGTGCCCGGTTCCGCGGCCCAAAAAGCCGGTATCAAAGCCAATGATGTCATCGTGAGCATCAACGGCAGTCCGGTGACCAGTGCCGCCGACCTCCGCAACACCATCGGTGCCATGCGCGTGGGCACAAAACTGACTCTAGGCGTGGTCCGCAATGGCCGCACCATCACCATCAACGCCTACATAGGCAAGCTGGAATCCCAGCAGGTGGCGTCCTCCGCACATCCGCAGTTGCGCGGCATCACCGTCAGCAATCTCAACGAGAGCTCGCCGCTCTACGGCCAGGTGAAAGGCGTGCTGGTGACCGGGGTGGATCCCAACAGCGAAGCCTACATGGCCGGCCTGCGTCAGGACGACGTCATCACCGCCGTGAACCGTGCAGTGGTGGCGAACGTAGCGGAATTCCGCAAAGCCCTGAGTCATATCAACGGTCCGGTGGCGCTGCGGGTGCGCCGCAATGACCAGATTTTCTATCTGGTGCTGGGCGATTGACCCGCGCGTCTGCGCATAAACCCGAAGGGCTCCGTCAGGAGCCCTTCTTTTGTGCGCCCAGCATGGGCGCGATCTTGGAGGTGCAAGTCCTCCCGTGAGCTGGCCACAGCGAGCGAAGCGAAGCGCAACTGTGTGAGGGTGACCGAACGTGGGAAGGAAGCGTGGAGCGTAAACCGTGGGCCGATGGACAAGAACCGGATACAAGGCGCTGCCGACCAGGGCGAGCGGGCAGAGAACCGCGAAGCTGTTGTGGTCAAGGGTCAGGCGGCGTAAATCCGGCGGTCGTGCGGGGAAGGATTGCGTTCTTACCTGGGGAGAGCTCGCCTTGTGCCTGAAAGGGTGACGGGGATGAACCGGAGCGAGCAGTCAGCCGAGGCCGTAGTAGTCGACGACGACGAAGGGCTGAACGAGAAGGAGAGCGAAACGCGCAGGTCTCTCGAAGGTACAGGGCATCAGAAGCCTGCGCTAGCAGGGCCAACACCGTGGAGTCTGAGTGAAGCTCGGGCGGTACGGTGCGGTGATGAAGTGCCGACGGCGGGACAGGCAGACGAACGCTCAGGAGATGACGACCTGATGGAACAGGTCGTGGCCCGCGACAACATGCGGGCGGCATTACGGCGCGTCAAGCGCAACCAAGGAAGTCCCGGTGCAGACGGGATGAGCGTAGAGACACTGACCGAACACCTCAAAGCCCACTGGGTGGCCATCCGCGAGCAACTGCTGGCGGGTAGCTATCTCCCAGAGCCTGTCCGTCGGTGTGATATTCCGAAGGCGGGCGGCGGGGTACGGACCTTGGGGATTCCGACGGTGCTGGACCGACTCATCCAGCAGGCTATCCTGCAAGTGCTGCAACCCCGATTCGACCCCACTTTCTCGGAGCACAGTTACGGCTTCCGGCCCGGACGGAGTGCGCACGACGCGGTGCGTCAAGCGCGCGCCTATATCCAGGCGGGACGTTGTATCGTGGTGGATGTGGACTTGGAGAAGTTCTTCGACCGCGTCAATCACGATGTGCTCATGGGGAAAGTGGCGAAGCGGATAGAGGACCGGCGACTGCTCAAGCTCATTCGTTGCTACCTGGAAGCGGGTGTACTCGCGGACGGGGTGGTCAGCGTGCAGCAGGAAGGCACACCGCAAGGTGGGCCGCTATCGCCGCTGCTGGCGAATGTGCTATTGGATGACGTGGACAAGGCGTTGGAGCGACGCGGCCACGCGTTTGTTCGCTATGCCGACGACTGCAACGTGTACGTGCGCAGTCAACGAGCAGGTGAACGAGTACTGGCTGGGTTGCGAGGTCTATACGCCGAGCTACGCCTGCGTATCAACGAGGCTAAGAGCGCGGTGGCTGCGGCTATCGGTCGGCCCTTCTTGGGATATGCCTTCTGGACCCGGAAGGGCGAAGTGCGCTATGCGGTGGCCTATAAAACGCTCGATGCTTTGAAGACACGCCGGCGTCGTACCACGGCACGTAACGGGGGTCGAAGCCTACCCCACGTGGCGGAAGAACTGCGCGGCTATCTACCGGGCTGGAAGGTGTATTTCCGCTTGGCAGAGACGCCGGGAGTGTTCCGTAGCCTGGACCAGTGGCTGCGCCACCGTCTGCGTGCGTTGCAACTCAAGCAGTGGAGACGAGGTCGGAGGATCTACCGCGAGCTGCGCGCTCGGGGTGTGTCGCATGACCTGGCTGCGCAAGCAGCCGCTGGTGGACGCCGCTGGTATCGTCATAGCATGCGCCTGATTAATCGCGTGCTACCCACCGCAGAGCTCATCGCGCTCGGTGTGCCACTAATGTCTCATTAACCTCAACTTCTCGAACCGCCGGATGCGGACCCGCCTGTCCGGTGGTGTGGGAGGGGTGGAGCCGCAAGGCTCCCCTCTATCCCGATTTGGGAGTCTTCCAGAATTATCGTGGCCAAGCGTGTTGCAGCCTGCCGGCGGAAATGCCACCCACCAGTGTCGCATTATGTAGGATGCTGGATGTAGGTGCTGGGCGATAAATGCGTCTGGCCGCGGCGTGCGGCGCGCGCGGGAGGCGATATACTCGATGCCCTGAGCACCGCCAACTCTGCGGCGTTTGCAAGGAGATGCTCACATGCGCGCGATCCATAAAACCTGCCTCATAACCTTCGGCGCCCTGCTGCTGTTGGCAAGCGGCGCCACCCAGGCCCAAACTTCCCCGGCGGCCGCCACCGCCATGCCGGCCAGCCCCGCGGTCAGCGCCTCCACGGCAGCCGCCCCGGCGCCCGCCGCCACCGCCAAGGTGGGACAGGCCCAGTTCACCACCACCGTCAGCGAGCGTAAACCGGCGAATGACATCCGCACCCTCAACAACCGCCACGATAAAGTGTTCTTTTTCAGCGTGCTGAAGGATGCCGCCGGCCAGACCATCACCCATCGCTGGGAGTTCAAGGGCAAGACCGTGGCGGAAGTGAAGTTCGAACCCAAGGCTAACCACTGGCGCGTATGGTCCAGCAAGACCTTGATGCCGGATCAGACCGGTACCTGGACAGTGGAGGTGCTGGACGCCAGCGGCAACGTGCTGATCTCCAAGTCCTTCGACTACACCCAGGCGAAAACGGCTCATAGCCAAGCCACCCACAAGCCCATAGCCAGGCACAAGGTGCAACCGCAAGCCAGCCATAAGGCTCCGGCGACCGCGGCCAGCACCGCAGCCACTCCGCCGTTAAACTAGAGGCGATAGCAAAATCCCCTCTCCCTCATGGGAGAGGGTGCCGCAGGGCGGGTGAGGGTACGGATTCGATGCGGGGCGAGGGGAATAAAGCCATCCTAAAATATGGATATATTTTTAAGATCACGTTTAGTAATCGCAGAAATAACCAGGGAGAACCATGTCATGTATAAAATCAGCAAAATTGTCCCACCGCTTTGCGCCGCCTTGCTGCTGAGCATAACCGGCGTGCAAGCGCAGAACGCGCCCGCGCCCACCACCGCTGCGCCCACAACAACAGCGGCGCCCGCGCCCAATGCCACCCACAAGGTACCGGCGGCCATCTCACCCGATGCCACCCACAAGGTGCCCGCCACCCAGACCAGCCCGACGCCGGCACCCTCTGCCACCACCAATAGTGACAGCGGCGGATAAGCAGTGCGCTGCCTGCCTACTTGATTAACAGGGCCGGTGTACCGGCCCTGTTGTTATCCGATCCACACGCTCTTCACATTGGTGAATTCCTGCAGGCCATGGCGCGCCAGCTCGCGGCCGTAGCCGGAATTCTTGATGCCGCCGAAGGGCAGATGCGGATCGCTTTTCACCAGCCCGTTCACAAAGGCGCTGCCCGACTGCAGGCGCCGCGCAAATTTTTCGCCGCGGCTTGTATCCCGCGTCCAGACGCTGGCGCCGAGACCGTAGGCGCTGCCGTTCGCGACTTTCAGCGCCTGTGCCTCATCGCGAACACGGATGATGCTGGCCACCGGTCCGAATAACTCCTCCTCCCAGGCGCGCATGCCGGGCGCAACACCATCGAGTATCGAGGCTGGGTAAAACGCGCCCTTGCCGGGCAGCGGTTGGCAGCCCAGCAACGCCTTGGCGCCCTTGGCCAGCGCATCCTGTACCTGCCGGTGCAAGGCGTCGCGCAGATCGAAGCGTGCCAGCGGCGCGAGCGTGGTCTTGGCAGCCAGCGGATCGCCGCATTCCAGGGCCGCGGCGCGTGTCCGGAATTCCTGCAGGAACGCCTCGGCGATCTTGTCCACCAGGATAAAGCGCTTGGCGGCGATGCAGCTCTGGCCGGTGTTCTGGTAACGGGATTTCGCGCCAACTTCGGCCGCGAGTTTCACATCGGCATCCTCCAGCACTACGAAGGCGTCGGAACCGCCGAGTTCCAACACGCATTTTTTCAGGGCTTCGCCGGCTTGCCGGCCCACGGCGCGGCCGGCGCGCTCGCTGCCGGTGAGCGTGAGCGCGTGCACGCGCGGGTCTTTGATCACGCCCTCGACCTGCGGGATGCCGATCATGAGGGTTTGGAATACGCCCTGCGGATAACCGGCCTCCTGGAAAATCTCCGCCAGCGCCAGGGCGCAGCCCGGTACGTTGTCGGCATGCTTCAGCAACAGACTGTTACCGGCGGTGAGCGCTGGTACCGCCGCCCGGATCACCTGCCAGAAGGGGAAATTCCACGGCATGATGGCCAGCACGCAGCCGAGGGGCTGGTAGACAACATAACTTTTTGCGGCATCGGTCTTGGCCGGCTCTTCCGCCAGCAACGCCGCGGCCTGTTCCGCATAGTAGTCGCAGCAGCGCGCGCATTTCTCGATTTCAGCGCGCGCTTCGCCGATCAATTTGCCCATTTCCCGGCTCATGAGCGCGGCACACGGGTCGCGGCGCTGGCGCAAGCTCTCAGCGACACGCCGCAGCAAAGCGGTCCGTTCAGCCAGTGAACCCGTGTTCCACGCCGGCGTCACCGCGGCGCTGAGCGCCAGCGCTTGTTCGAGACGCGCGCCATCCCACCCGGGATAGTCGTGCAGTTTTTCACCGTTGACGGGATTGATGCTGGTGAAAGCCATGCGGTCCTCTGGTCACGGCGTGGTTATTCGGCGGGCGTGAAAAAGATTACGCCGTTCCCGGGCCTGAGGGTAGTAATGAAATTCCGCTTCGCGATAATCTACACAAATGTCCTGGATGTCCCGACTGCTGGTTATCGCGCTCTGCGGCTGCGTCATCCCATCCGCACTCGCCGCGGACTTGGCAGTGGAACGCGCCGAGTTCAAGCAAGCGTGGTCGGCGGCGCACAAAGGCGACCTCACGGCGCTCACGCCCTACCTCAACGAGCTCGCGGATTATCCGCTCTATCCCTATCTGCGTTACGCCTATCTCCGTGCCACGCTCGCGCAGCAGCCGGCCGGCGCGCTGCAATCTTTTCTTAAGGAACAAGCGTCTCTGCCGGTCGCCGAGGCGCTGCGCCAGGAGTGGTTGTTGGAGCTTGCCAATAACGGCGACTGGCAGACCTTTCTGGCCCAGTATCAGAACGAAACCACGGCGCCGCTGCGCTGTGCGGCGGTGAGCGCGCATCTCGCCGGCGGCGACCGGCAGGACCGCGATGCCTGGGTGGTGGCGGCGCAGCATTTATGGCTGGCGCCGGATTCGCAGCCGCCTACCTGCAAACCGGCGTTCCGGTATCTGCAGGCCCACCACCGCATCACCAACGACATGCTGGTGCAACGCGTGCAACGGGCGCTGCAGGCACGCGACTATGCACTCGCGCGTCAACTGCTGCCGCAACTCAACGCCGCGGACCGTCCCTGGGCGCGTATCTGGCTGGACGTGGCGGCGGATCCCGCCGGAGTACTCACCACCATCCAGGTGCCGGACGATCCCAAATACCAGCCGCTGCTACTCAACGGTGTACAACTGGTGGCCCGCACGGATCCGGCACGCGCACGCCATCTGTGGACGGAGCTCTCGCGCCGTTATCATTTCGCCCCCGACGATGTTCAGGACATGCAGGTACGACTGGCGCTGGAATCCGCCTGGAACCTGCTGCCGGATGCCGCGCACTTGCTGGCACGCTTGCGGCGCGTCAACGATCCGCGGGTGACCGAATGGCGCATACGGACCGCGATGCGCACTGGCCATTGGCAGGTGGTATTGGCGCTGATGCCGGCCCTCGGTCCGCTGGCCGCCAAGCCCGAATGGCGTTATTGGAAAGCGCGCGCCCTGGCGGCCACCGGTGAGACGGACTCGGCCGCTGCTATTTATCAAACCCTCGCCGACGGCATGGATTATTACGGTTTCCTGGCGGCCGACCGTCTGCATCTGAGCTATGCCATCACCCAGGAACCGAGCCGGCCGGCGCCCGAGGTACTCGCGCAATTGCAGCAGCGTCCGGGCCTGGTGCGCGCACGCGAGTTGTTCTATGCGGGCTTGTACGATGATGCCAACGCCGAATGGCAGGCAGCCACGGCCTCGCTGTCAAAGCCGGCGCACTGCCAGGCGGCACTGCTGGCGCAGAAGTGGGGCTGGTATGGACGCGCCATCCGCAGCTTCGCCAACGCCGGCTGCTGGCAGGACCTGACGGTCAATTATCCGCTGGCGTACGACGACACGCTCGCGCCGCGTGTACGGGCGCTGGATCTGAATTTGCCGTGGGTGTACGGAGTGATCCGGGCGGAAAGCGTGTTTCGCCCCGATGCCGTATCGCCGGCCGGAGCCATCGGCCTCATGCAGCTGATGCCCGCCACCGGCCGCCGGGTGGCGGAGAACCTCGGGCTGGTGCTCGACAGCCGCGAGGCGCTGCGGGATCCGCATATCAACCTGACCCTCGGCAGCGCTTATCTGAGCCGCATGTTGAAGCGCTTCAACGGCAGCGAACCGTTGGCGACCGCCGCTTACAATGCCGGCGTCAAAATGGTGGATTCATGGCTGCCCCAGAGCGGTAGTCTGCCGGCGGACGTCTGGGTCGATACCATTCCATACTGGGAAACCCGTAGCTATGTGCGCCGCGTCATGAGCGAAGCGGTGATTTTCGACTGGCGTTTGCACAATACCACGGAGCGTTTGAGCGCGCGCCTTGGCAGCGTCACTGCCGCACCCGCTGCAGTCAGCGCGGCAGTCGCACAGGCGCCCGTTAGCACAGCGGCGACGGCCGCGCCGACACCGCCATGAAAACGCCCAACGCCCAAATGTTCGTTAACGCGCCTCTTTTGGCATCGGCCTGCCTGATCTTTGATCCTTGGCATGCGGCAAGCGCGTAGGTGAGTGCTTGACCGGCGGGTGGTGCTCGCCGGAGTATGCACAATCGCGTGTGCTTTTCAAAAGGTTCGTCCTCATGCCCAGATCCACGGTTTGTATAGTGGGCGGAACGGGTTTCGTCGGCCGGCATCTGGCGGCGCGCCTCGTGGAAAACGACTTTAACGTGAAAATTCTGACGCGCTCACGGGCGCGGCATCGGGAGCTGCTGGTATTGCCCACGCTCTCGCTGGTGGAGGCCAACGTCCACGATCTGGAGACCCTCAAGCGCGAATTCAGCGGCTGCCATGCGCTGGTGAATCTGGTGGGTATCCTCAATGAACGCGGCCACCGCGGCCAGGGTTTTGCCCAGGTCCATGTGGAACTCACCGGGAAAATACTGGCGGCTTGCGCAAGCGCCGGTGTGGCGCGTCTGCTGCACATGAGCGCCCTCAACGCCGGTGAAAATGCACCCAGTCATTACCTGCGCAGCAAGGGCGAAGCCGCGGCGCTGGTGCTCAAGGCGCAAGGCCTGCTGCAGGTCAGCGTGTTCGAGCCCAGCGTAATCTTCGGGCCGGGCGACAGCTTCTTCAATTTATTCGCAGCACTGCTAAGAATGGCGCCGGGCATTTTTCCGCTGGCCTGTCCGCGGGCGAAATTTGCTCCGGTCTATGTCGGCGATGTGGCGGACGCATTTGTCCGGAGCCTGGATGAGCACGCCAGTTTTGGCCGGCGTTTCAGCCTGTGCGGCCCGAAGATTTATACGCTGCGGGAACTCGTGTGTTACACGGCCAAGGTCATGGAGTTGCAGCGCGCGATCATCGGACTGCCGCGTCCCCTGTCATGGCTGCAGGCGGCGATCATGGAATGGCTGCCGGGCAAACCCTTCTCACTGGACAATTATCGTTCGCTGAAGATTGACAGTGTCTGCAGCCGGAATGATTTCGGAAGCTTCGCTATCGCGCCCCTGGCCCTGGAAGCGGTGGTGCCCGCGTATCTCGGTAAGTTGACCCCGCAGGCGGAGCTCCAGCGGTTGCGGCGCATGCATGGCCTGAATTTATAGATATCATTGCTTCCACGCTCTTGGGCATGAGTTTTTCCAGAGCCGTGTGACGTTGCTGTGACGGCAGTTTTACCAATTGCTTCACCGACCGGTAGAACGCCGGTAAATCACCGTGGTTTTGCGCCAGCAAAACGCGAAACGCCGGCACCCAGCGTGTATAGATACTGACTGTCAGCAGGCTGGCGTTGTTGAGTGTCCCGCTGAAAAAACCGTCGTAGCCGGTATCTCCATCCAGTTGCGGCCGCAGCGCCGTATAATTTTGGCGCAGATTGTTGAAAATCTCTAGTTTGCGTTGCCGCATGATCTCCTTGGACGCACCCGAGGCATACAGTTGTTCCAACCGTGTGCGCGTCGCGTCCACCAGTCGTACGATCATCCGCCAGTGCTGCTGCCTGGCTTCATAGCCTCCCAATTCCGTGCCGCGCCTAGTCGCCTGTAGCCAGCGGCGCACGCCCACGTCCGCCACCAGTACGGCGTAGGATTCGTTGAAATCCGCATCGCCCTCCACATACAGCTCCTGATGAGCCAATTCGTGAAAGATGAAGTTGGCAAGGGTAGTGTCATCCCAGCCGAGCATGCTGGAGAGCAACGGATCGTTGAACCAGCCCAGGGTCGAGAACACGGGCACCCCGGAGACATGGACATCGTCACCTTTTTTGCGTAGAGACGCGGCGAATTCAAACGCGGCCTGTTTGCTGAAATAGCCGCGATAGGGTACGCAGCCCGCAAACAAAAAACACCAAGTGACAGGCTTCAGGGAAAACCGCGGCGTTGCAAACACGTTCCAGTTCACATAGGGTCGATGCAGTGCAACGTAGGTGGTGTAACTGTGGTTATCCGGCAAACCGAGCGTTCCGCTTGCGAAACTGCGGATCTGCTGCGCCAGCACCAGTTTTTTCCTGAGCGGCGGCGATGTATGAGGGTCGGCGATAAGCGACTTGATGGGTTGACGGTCGGCCAGCAGATCCAGTTCACCGTGGATCGCCTGACCGTAATAGCCCATCGTTGCGCAGGCTGATAGGGACAACAGACTGGCGACGACGCTGCAGGCGGCAAGCAGCCGGCGGAATCTGTTTACGTTCCGCCTGAGCATTGTGTACTGGGGTGCGCCCTGAAGCCGCATTACCAGCCGATGCTGCGGCCGCCGTCCACCGCGATAATCTGTCCGGTCACATACTCCGCGTCGCGCACCAAATACACGATGGCGCCGGCGATGTCGTCCGGCGAGCCGGCACGCCTGAGGGCGGTATTGTCGA
>Ga0307373_10012141_pt1 | contig 12315 bp, 10 predicted proteins | sample OX2MG_FD_202534 | JGI IMG/M metagenome (GOLD analysis project Ga0307373, IMG submission 202534) | Soil microbial communities from Risofladan, Vaasa, Finland - OX-2 | ecosystem: Environmental > Terrestrial > Soil > Coastal area > Acid sulfate soil | place: Finland: Risofladan, Vaasa | collected...
GCTATCTCCAAATTACCCCGGTGATCCTGCACTCGCCGGAGTGAAGTGTATCACGACGACGCTGACAGTGGGTCGAGGATGGGCACGGAGGGGCGGCGGCGTCCGGACGGTGGAAGCCGGCCGGCATTCTCTACTGTGGCCGGGTAGCTCGTCGTCACTCGGTCAGGCTGAACGCGCCCCACACCCGTGGCGGTCTTGCCCTCATCGCCCTGGCCGCGCGACACGATCAGCGTCAGGTTGGCGAGAGCCGCCGGATCCTGACGCGTCGCGGCGGCGTATTGAGACTGAAGGGCCCCTCGCTACCGCCCGCCCTATCCTGGCGGTCGATAGTCCGGGCGCAGCGTCTTTGCCTTCGCCAGGATCCTCACGAGGTCGTCGGCCGCGATCAGCTCGTGAGTCTCGAAGTGCTTGAAGGCGCCGCTGCTGGCGGCCGTCAGGGCTACCGCCGCGGCGGCTGCAGAGTCAGGAAGCTCGACAATCGAGAGGCCGTCGTATTCGCCGAACATCCAGTAGTACGATTCGAGCTTCCCACCGGCAGCTTCGGCGAGACGTTGCACCGGGGCGCGGCGATCCTCTGGCTTCTCGATGAAGCGGGCCAGGGCATCACTCGTCACCGAAAAGAAGACCACGAACTTCGCCATGATTGAAAACCTCCTTCGCTAGCGCTGAGTCAACCGTTCTCTCTGGCCAGCGGCATGACTGTAGCACCGACCGAGCGACCCGACATCTGTCGAAGTCCAGCAGCATTCAGGCGGTGCCCGCGGTCAGTTGGCTAACGACGAGTATAGGGCATGGGATTGGGTTGTCAATATGGTGTACTATCGGGGGTGTCTAGCCTGGATTCCGCTGGTCACGGGGCGACCGTCACGTCGCGCAGATCCCTCCGAGGAAGGTGGAACACTGGCCGGGCGGATTTGGGCGGGATAGGGCAACTGATTCTTGTTAGGCAACCTGCCTGATCTCGTTCTGGGGCAGCGGCGCATAAGACTTCTGGACGACCTCCTCGAACCGCGACAGCCGTAGCGGGAAGAGCTTCAGCGTCTCGGTGGGATCGAAGGCGAGATTCGCGGTATCGAGATACACGCCGTGCTCCATGCGGCGCCCCAGCGAACGATTGAAGAGGCGCACCAGCGTCGACAGCGCTTACTTCTTCCTCGCGTCGCGACCCCATGCCTGCTCGACCATGCCGATCACCTGCTGCAACGTCAGGTTCTCCGGGCCGCCGACGTCGAGGATCTTGCCACGCGCCTCGGGTCGTTCCAGCGCAATGACCGCGAAGCGCGCCGCGTCCTCGACCGACACGAAGTTGATTGGATTCTCCCCACGTCCGACAATCGTTAGCTCGCTCTTCCGGGCGATCTGCTCGCCGATCGACGCCGCCCAGGATTCCATGAAGGCGGCCGGACGGAGAATCGTGTAGCTGAGCACGTTGTGGCGCACGTACTGCTCGACGCCGTATTTGATCCGGAGCAGGTCGACGGTGTGGTCCGGTCGCGCGCCGAGCGCCGAGACGAAGACGAAGTGCGTCACGCCGGTCACCCGGGCGAGATCGACCAGATAGCGATTTCCCACGTCGTCGACCAGGTGCGGATTGTTGCTGCCCTGCCCGGGATAGGCGTGCGCAGCGGCCAATACCTGGTCGACCCCGAGAAACGCTTGCCGCAACGAACCCGGCTGGCGCAGGTCGCCCACAACCACGTGGGCGCCGAGTCTGGCCAGGTCGTCGAGCTTCGCCGGATTCCGCGTCATCAGACGGACGGCTTTGCCAGCGGCCAGGAGCTGCTGCGCGACCGCACCGCCGAGCCAGCCGCTCGCGCCAACGATCAGGATCATCGTCGACCTCCCGCCGAAGAGTGCCGGAGTCAGGAGCCGAGACAAATGGGATAGAAGATAACGTGTATTGTCGAGCGTGTCTGCCTGACACCAGGTCTCCTAGAGTATATCCCCCCCGATGGGACCGTTACATAGTACCTTTTGGCCAAACTTTACAGCCGTGGACGGACGGGACTATGATCATGGCGTCAGTCACGATACAAGGTGTCGCTTGGACCTAGCCGGGCCGTTTCAGGTCTTCATCCTCTGGGCACACGCGATGGCCGCCGTTGCCTGGGTCGGGGGGAGTCTTTTTTACGTCGTCGCGCTGAACCCGGCGCTGGACGAAGTCGGCCGAACCCCGGAGCGGCTGTCACTCCTGGGAGCGGTCGGCAACGAGTTCCGCGACGTCGTTCGCCTTTGCATTCTCGTCTTCGTCGTCACCGGGGTGATCCTCGCCGTGACTCGCTTGAGCCAGCCGCGGATCTCTGCGAGCTACGTCGGGGTGTTGGCCGTGAAGGTAGTGTTGTCGCTCTGGATGTTCTGGCTCGCCGGCCGGATCGGCAAGCGGCCGGCCCGGTCCGGGGCGGGACCGGTCGGGAAGCTGCACACGATCTGGTGGCTGCGTCCGGAGTACTTGATTCTCTGGCTCGGCACGATCGTCTATCTGCTCTCAGTCGTGCTGCGCGTCCTCTTCGAGCAGACGCTCAGCTTGGTACCGTGATCCAGGAGCACGCTCATGAACGTCGGAACGTCCCTCATCGCCACGGTCGTCAGCCTGGCGTTCGCGCTGGTCGTGTACCGGCAGTACGTCAGCCGCCTCCGACCTTATCAGCTCGTCTGGAGCATGGCCCTGCTCATCTTCGCGTTAGGCACCTTTTGCCAGTTCGTTGCCGAGCAGCACGGCTGGAGTGAGTCGATCTACCGCGTCTGGTACTACACCGGCGCGATGCTCGCCGCCGCGTATTTCGGCCAGGGCACCGTCTACCTGATCGCGCCGCGGCCGCTGGCGCACGGCTCGATGGCGGTCCTGGTCGCGCTCTCCCTGGAAGGCCTGGGTCTCGCCATGACCGTGCCGGTCAGCATGACCAGCGCGCTGGACCACGGCGCGATCACCGGCAACGGGTTTCCGCTCTTCATGCTTTTTTTCCTGATTCCGCTGAACACCTATGGGACCGTCGCGCTCGTCGGCGGAGCGCTCTGGAGCGTCGTCAAGCTCTGGCCAAAGCCCCCGCTGCGCCGCCGTGCCGTCGGTACACTGCTGATCGCTGTCGGCGGCATCGTCGTCGCGCTGGGTGGCACCGCGGACCGCCTGGGAGTTCCGGGCCTGCTCTACCTGACCGAGCTCCTCGGCGTCGTGATTATCTTCGTGGGCTATCTGCAGACTGTCGTGCAAAGCCACGCCGCGCCGGCGAGCGTTCCGACGACGCAAATCGGTGGCGAGCCAGCGCAGTCCACGTCGGTGCGCCCGTGACCCGCGCTCCGGTCGCCTTCTGCCCAACCTGTGGACACGTCGTCGGCCCGGAGGACCGATTCTGTCCAAGCTGCGGCGCGGCGCAGGCGGTCACCTGCCCGACCTGCGGTGCCGTCGCCGTGGGGACGCCGCGGTCGTGTCGGGAGTGTGGCGGGCCGTTGCCACTGCCGCGGCCGGTGCTCGACGCGCGGGAGCGGCCGGCAAGCCGAGAGCTCTGGCAGCGACGGGGCTTCCGCCTCCTGATCGGCGCTGCTGCCTGCTTGCTGATCGTGTTCGCGGCCGTAGCCTGGATCTACTTCACGTCGCCGGACCGGCAGCAAGACCAGCCAGTGGCGCGGATTTCGGCACAACCCCCGCTCACTCTCGCCGTTCGCCCCGCGGCGACACCGCTCGCGTTGATCGCGACGCCCAGCGGGCTACTGGTGAGCGACGACCTCGGCAGCTCGTGGCAGCGACTTTTGATTCAGGGCGGGGTGAAGGCCATCGGCGTCGGCCAGACCGACCAGTCGCCAATTTACCTCGCCGGTACCCACCTCTGGCGTGGGGATCTGAGCGGTTTCCAGGAGATCGCGACGGACCTTCCCGTTCAGGCGGTCCAGGCCATGGCAGTCGATCCGGCCGATCCGAATCGCGTCTACGCGGTCGTCTCCGGGCGCGGGTTCTTCCGCAGCGATGACGCCGGCCAGCAGTGGGTCGCGCTGGGACCGGACGTGCCCACGGACGTCACGGCGCTGGCGGTGATGGGCGGCGCGCAGCCGCTGTTCTTCGTCGCGACCAGCCAGCACGGCGTCTTCGGGAGTGCCGACGGGCGTTCCTGGAGTAACGCCAACGGCTTCGTCAACGGCGCGCTTCCAACGCAGGCGATCGTGGCGTTGGTGTACGATCCGCACAGCGGCGATCGCTACGAGCCGCCATCGGGCGGAACGCTGTCCGGCGCGCTGTACGCTGGCACCGACCTCGGCCTGTTCAAGAGCATCGACGCCGGCCAGAGCTGGAGCCCGCTGCCCTTCAAGTACCCCGTCGCCGCGCTCGGCCTGACCACCAGCGGCGAGCGGACGATGCTGGCGGTGGACTTGAACGGCAACGTCTACCGCAGCCAGGATGGCGGGGTGAGCTGGCGATGACCGGTGGCGCTGATCGGCCGGCTATTGACAGGTAGAACTGGGCGAAGAGCAGTCGGAACATCCGCTCGGGGTGCTCGCCGAGACGACCGATCTCGTCGTGGTAGCGTTCGGCGACGAGAGGAAGGATGAATGAGAAGTCGAGGCATTCGTCGAATTGCCGCAACGGATGATCGGCCGGGACGAAGCGGTCATAGGGAGAACGGCTGGGCTGATCGAGGGCAAGCGGTTCGAGACGGGGCATGGTTTAGAAATTATCTCAAAACAGGTGTTTGAGCGCCCTGCGGGCGCTCAAACACCTGTTTTGAGATAATTTCTAAATCCTTCGCGGGAGGAGAACAGGGACGCCTGCCATAAGGCGAGCTAGCCGCCGGAGCGCGGCCGCTGGCACACGAGTTTACCACCAATCGTTTCGACCGGCACATCGCTCATCCGGGTGATCCGCACCTTCAGCGCGACATCCCGTGGAACGGGCGCGTAGCTATCCTGTCCGTACGGCCCGCAATAGATAGTCCGCCCGCTCCCGTCTTCCGCGCGATAAGTCGGCGCCTCGCCGAAGATCCACGTTACCTGCTTGGTGTCGGCTGGCCCGAGATCCGCAACTTTGATATTGAACGAATAGCGTGGGTCGGTGTCGACGAGATTCTGCCACACGCCGACGCGTGTACCGGTCTCGTTGTCCAAAACGACGGTCAATGGGGCCGGGTCGCCAAGGTGGAGCGGATTGGCGTCCATGATGATGGCGACGGCGGCTACCCCAGCCAGTACCAGCCCGACGGCGCATCCTAGAACGTCGGTCAAGTAGTCACAACATATCATGTACCTATGGTGTTTCTGACGAATTTGGCGGGCAAATCACCCAATCGGGCCACTTGATTCGCTTCGGCCGAGGCCGAATTTCGGCGATTTTGGAATACTTGACCGATGTTCTAGGCGACGCGCAGTTTGACGAAGTATCACAGCGAGAACTCCCACGGCGCGGCCAGTCCCGGATCAAAACTGTAGATCGCTTGGACGGCGTAAGCCGGGGCCTCGAGCGGATTGGCGGCGTTGCCGAAGCTCCGCGCGTTGCCACTCGTCACGACGTTGTCGGCTCCGGAAATGATATAATCAGGGAGGAAACCGGCTTTGAGGCGGCGGAATTGCAAAACATTCACGTATTCGTGGATGATCAGCGCCCGGTAATCACCAAGGGAGAGGCGGCCGGCGTTGAGCCGAGCGATGGTGTCCTTGCCAATGATGATGTTATTGCCGAAGGTCCAGGCCGCAGCACTGTGCGGAACCTCGCCCCCGAGGTAGATCCGGGTTCCATCCGGCCCGTCGACCCACGGTACACCCTTGGCGAAAGCCCCCGCGGTTGTATCAGCGATGCTTCCGCCTACTTCACCGACATCTTGCCGCCGGCCGATTTCGCGTAACAGGCCAGGGCCCAGGTCACTGCGGACTTGAGAATACGCCCGCCAGTCCTGATCGGTCCAAGTTCCGTTCGGTCCGCTCCCTGGGTGGCTCAGCGAGAACTGAAAATCCTGCCAATCACGATCTGTCGGCGAATAGCCGTGCTGAGCGATGAAGTTGGCCCGCCACTGCGGATCCGACGGCTCGTGTCCGCTCGGATCCACCAGCTTCAACGGATTGTTCAGCGCGTACGCGTACCGGTTCAACGCCTGCGGGTTCGTGGCGCCCGGCACCACCGAATCAGGCACGTGAAACTTCCCAATCGTCGCGTCGTAGTACCGCCTCCTGAAGAAGGAGAAGCGATCATCGCCCAGATCCCGAATCTGGCCTGTAAACAAGCGGTCCGTCGGAATGCTTCCGGTGCTTGTTCGGAGGCCGCCGAACCACGCCGCTGAAAAAGCCTTGCCTGTGCCCCTGTTTAGAATCGCACTCCTTCGCTCGCTTGCTTGGTTAATAACCATCCAATCCTGCTCACGTCAGCCTGTCCTCCTGCGTATCACCTGCGAAATGAACAGCCCTTCCCAGTCATTTTGCTCGTTTCCAACTCCGTTTGCTCCTCCCTCGTCTGCTTAGATGAGATGGCTCCGCCTGCGCGGTCGGGGTGGATGAACTCTTTGGTGGAGCAGTCGCGTCAGCCGCTTCCCGTTGACCACCACCACCGTGATCAGTAATTGAACCTGGCTTCGCTCGTCACCCCGATAGCGACACCGTCTCTGCCCGTGATAGGTCAGCTCCCAGATCTTCGGCTCGATCCTGCCGCGCCGCCGATACGCCTCCTTGAAGTGCTCAGTGCGAACGTGTTTCTTCGCCGCCTGGGCCGTCGTCCAGTGGGCGCTGATCGTCACCGCCCGTCCCTCATGGCGCTTCGTCGTCGCGCTTTCGGGAGGCTGACAGCGTGAGTTCAGGGGACATTCCCGACAGGTCTTGAGCGGGAACTTGAAGCAGTAGCCGTCGCGGGACTGGACCTTGTCCCGCTTGGGGTTGCGCGCGATCTGGCTGGCGGGACAGGTCAGGGTCTGTTCCTCGGGATTGTAGACGAAGTCGTCGGCGCGGAAGAGGTCGATGCCTTTGCCGTTGGGAGCAGGAGCGACCGGGATGTGGGCGAGGATGCCGCGTTGAGCAATCTGCTCGCGTAAATGATCCAGGTCGGCAGCCTTGTCGGCGGTGAGTTCGGGCGGGACGAGATCGAAGTGTTTCTGTTGTTGATCGAGCAGCGGAAGCAACAGTTCGCAATCGTTGTCGTTGCCCGGGGCGCAGGACGCGGCGGTTATGAAGTAACTTTCATCGGTGAGGTTCACGGCGAGCTTCCGCCCGTCCCAGGTCACCGTGGTTTTCTTGCCTTTCCTTGCTTCGGCGTCATGCAAGCTCACGATTCGCTCGGCGGCGCCTTTCTCTCGATCGGCGATCACCTTCGCCAGAATCTCCAAAGCCACGTTGAGCCGTTCGGTGGCCACCAACTGCTTCGTCGCGATGCGCTCGCGCACGTTATTGAGCGTCTTGGTAACCCGACCAATCGCCGCCTGAATCTTCTCGTCTTTGGTGAGTTTCGGTTTCCCTTCGACCTTCCGCCTTTCGCGCTCTTCTCGGTATGCCAGTCGATCCTCCGCCATCTTCGCTTCGAGGGTGGCCCCGTATTCGGCATCGATCTTCTTCACTTCCCGTACGACGTTACCGCGGGCTTCCAGGAGCAAGCGCGCGGGGGAGACGATGCGCGTGTTCGAACGCACATGGCTGGTGTCGAAGATCTGGCGTTCCTGGCGGGACAGAAGGCCGTGGGCTTCGGCCTGGCGCAAGAGTTCAAAGTGAATCGTGAGGTAGACGTCGGCGTCGAGGCGATGGGCCCGAAACTTCTGGAGGGTCGTCGGGTGAGGAGGGGTCTCGTCGGCGCCGAGATGGGGAAAGAGGCGCGGAGCGAGGCTCTCGTGGGCGGCGAGGCAGATCTTCTCGTCGGAGAGGTTGAGGTAGAACTGGGCGAAGAGGAGGCAGAACATCTGCTCGGGATGTTCCGCGGGGCGGCCGATCTCGTCGTGATAGCGCTCGGCAACGAGGGGGAGGATAAACGAGAAATCGAGGCACGCGTCGAATTGGCGCAACGGGTGATCCACCGGGACAAACCGATCGTAGAGGGCACGGCTTTGAAGGTCGAGAGTGAGCGGTTCGATGCGCAGCATGGGAGTTCCTCGGGGGTGAAGGCGATTGCCCAAATTATAACAGCCGATCCTTGCAAAATCGCTCTGCCCCCGTGTCGTCCCCCGTGGGAGCAGCATCCGGGGCTCGCGGGTATGCGAGCGGGCGCGAGCACTGGGCGTCGAGTAGGCTGGCCCCGCTAAGCCGTAGAGGGGGAATGCGAGATAGGCGTTGCCGTCCAGCCGCGCTACAAAACCTTTCGCTCATCGCTATCTCTCGTCTATGAGTGACTAGCTCGATCCTCATTGCCCGTTCATTCTCGCTAGTAGCTAACAGCGAGCGTGGCGTAGACAACCGCAAAGAGAATCAGGAAGACAGCTCCGTTAGCGAGCAGTGCGAGAGTCGCAGCTCGCCTGTGCCCTGGGTTGAGAGCAAGCCCAACGACGCCGCAGACAATTCCGACGGCGCTCGCCGGCGGGGCGACGAAGATTACGAGAAGTATGTCCACCTCGGTAACCCCTTCGAGAGCGCGGGGCGTGCCAGCGGATCCCGGCGCGATGACGGTAAGCCCATATACGACCAGCAACATGGCGGCGAATGCTGCGACAACAGCCGAAGCCCGGACAGGGATAGACGACCACTTCCTATCAGCGCGAGATGCGGCAGTCATCGTCTTGCCAACCTCACGGCCATGGCGATTCATTCCAGGAGGGTGTTGTGACCGCGCCGTCAACGATATCCGCCGCGAACGGATCGGCGAGGGTGGCGAGGTGATCGGAGTTCGCGGCGGGGAACCACCAGTTGTTCCAGAACGAGTTCGTGCCCGATGCCCGTACAAGGGTCGTTATTCCCTGCACGTCAAGCGCGGTGTTGACGCGATCGTACGGGTTGTAGATGTCATAGATTGTCGCGTTTACGCCCTGTTTCGCCAGGCGCGTTTGCAGATTTGCAAGCGACGAGGTCGTCACGGTGGATGCCCGAGCGGCCGACGCGAAGAGGTTGCCTACTGGTGCGTTGAGGACAACCGCCCCGTGAACCTGGGAGTTTGCCTGGAGGGTGCCGTCCGCGACCGCGGCAAGGTACGCCAGCACAACGTCGCCGCCTTTGCTGTGGCCCACCAGTGTGATGCCCGCCTTGCCAGCGATTTGCCCGGCAAGGCTTGCCGCCGCACTGTCCACCGGTCGGACCATCGAACTGGCGGACTGGCCGAGGGAGACCGGACCGATTTGGGTCGTGCCCCAGTCGAAGAAGCTGTAGTCTCGTCCCTCCCTCATTCCCTGCTTCTGTAGCTGGGTGATAATGTTCGCGAAGGCGGACCGGTCCCAGCTCTGATCCGTACCAAAGCCGCCAACAAACTCGACGTAGTGCCCGCGCGGATCCGCGAACTTCAGTGGATTATTTAACCCGTACGCGTAGCGATTCAGCGCCTGCGGATTCTTAGGATCGGGCACGATGGTATCGGGCGTGTGGAACTTCCCAATCGTTGCATCATAGTAGCGTGCCTTGAAGAAGGAGAAGCGATCGTCCCCCAGATCCCGAATCTGGCCCGTAAACAAGCGATCAGTCGGGAGCGCCCCCGTACTCAGTCTTTGGCCCCCGAAGGGCCAATAGCGCGCCGAGCCAACCTCCGCCCCCGAGGCGTTGGTCACCGAAACCAAGCTGCCCAGGTGGTCGCGGTGAAGATAGAACAAGCCGGAGCCCTGCTTCAGCGCGATGGGCTGGCCGGTGAACGGGTAGTAAGCGCTGGCCACACCGTTGGTCACCTCGTACCAGTCGCCGACGTACACCGTCGTCGTGCCGTTGGCCGTACGAATAAGGCGGACCCCGTCCCCATCGAAGGTGTTCTGGAGGCTGACCTGACCCGCGAGGCCGGTGAGGCGGTTCTCGGCATCGTAGCTGTAGGTGTTGGCCCCGTCGCCCTGGCGATTACCGTTGGCGTCATACGAGTAGCCGACCGAGCCTGCCGAGGAGGGCGTGTGCGGCTGGGACGCGCCGTAGGAAAGGGTGGTCGCACCCTTCGCCAGCAAGTTGCCGATGTCGTCGGCGCCACCTTGGATGTAGCTCCCGTAGCCCTCGTTCACGCTGCCACTCATACCCAGCAACTGATCGCGTTCATTATACGCGAAGCTCAACGACTCGCTCGTGTGGTCGGCATAGCTGAGGCCGGTCGGGTTGCCCCCCGCGTCATAGCTGGTGAAACTCTGGTTCTGGAGGCTGCCCGTCTGGACCTGGTCCGGAAAGCCATACCAGGTGTTGGCGGGTCGGCCGCCGGCCTGCACGTCCAGGCCGTAGTACTGCCAGGTCGTCTGTAGCCCGTTGCCCAGGGAGAGCGTTGCGAGCTTTTTGAGGGCGTTGTAGGTGGCATTGGTCACGAGCGGCGCGTTGTTCAGCGATGCGCTCACCGGCAACCCATGGTCACCGTAGACGTAGGCGAGCACGTCGCCATTGGGGTAGGTCCGGCTGAGCACCCGGTCCTGGGCGTCGTAGGTTGTCGCAAGCGGGTAGCTGTCCCCGTTGATCGTCCGGGTGAGGTTGACCAGCCGACCTCGACGGTCGTAGGCATAGCTCGCCGTCCCCGCGCCGTCGCTCAGACTCGTGCGCCGCCCGATCCCATTCGTCCCGCTGTCGTAGCCGTAGCCGACCGCGAGGCCCGGTCCGGTCTTGCTGGTCAGCCGGTCCAGCACGTCGTACTGAACGCTGATTGCCTGTCCTTTCGCATCCGTCTGGGTCTGGACCAGCCAGAGGGGGTTGCTCGTGGTCGGCGTCGCGGGATAGGAGTAGGTCCAGGTCCCCAGATCGGGGTCGGTCACGCTCGTCTTGCGCCCCAGGCTGTCGTAGACGATGCTCCAGGAGTTCCCGGCCTGGTCCCGGACCGCGGTGAGCGCGTCGGTGACGTCATAGCTGTACGTCGTCGTGTTGAGCACGGTGGCCGACGGATAGCTCCCGGTGTACTCCTGGACCGTCGTGGACCGCCCCAGGGCATCGGTCGTCGCCACCGTCTGGTGGTTGTTCTCGTCAATGGTGGTCGTGGCGAAACCGCTGTACAACCACCGGTACGTGCTCGTCCCGTCGGGCTGGACCCGCGTCAGCGGCCGCTGCAGCGCATCGTAGGTGTAGCTCGTCTGGGGGTTCGTGCTCGGGTTCCAATCCCCGCTGTTGAACTGGCCGGGCACGTTCAGCGCCATCAGGTGGGGGACCGACTGGCTCGCCAGCAGGCCCCGCCCATCGTAGAACTGGTTGACCACGCGGACCGTGCCCGCGGAATTGGACCAGCCGTGGAAGGTGGCTGGTTGGAGCAGCTCGTAGAGGTTGAGCCACTGGCGCAGGTCCACCAGGTCGCTGCCGTAGATCGGCGTCTGCGTCGTGCTCAGGCTCGGTCCGCCCGGGGTCACCCCGCTGCTCCAGCCGGGGAGCGTCCCCAGCCCGGCCGCGGTCCAGCGACCCTGGATGCTCGCCTGGAGCTGGGTGAAGTGCTGCGCCTGGATCGTCGTGGCCCCCGCGCTGACCGGGGCAAAGGGGGCGCTGCCGCCATCCGCGCTGAGCGCGCTGAGCAGGTCGTTGACGTCCTGCGCCCGGATCGGGGTGTGCGAGCGATCGACGTCGGTCTGGGTCTGCACCAGCTGGCCCAGCCCGTTGTAGAAGCGCCACTCGTAAGAGCGACGCGGGAACAAGCCGCCCCCGGCGTCCTTGCGCCGGGCGATCTGGACGCGAAAGAGCGCGACCGGGTTGGGCCGGTCGGCCTGGTAGGAGACCAGCACCGTCGCCGTGGCGAGCTGGCTCTGATCTTCGGTCGACGCCCAGACCGCGACGATCCGCCCGAAGCCGTCGTACTGGTACTTGGTCACCGCCTGGTTCGGGTCGGTGAGGGTCAGCTTCCGGCCCAGACCCGGATCGTAGGTGGAGCTCGTGGACTGGCCCTTCGCGTTGGTGACCGTCGTCGGGAAGGTGTGGTAGGTCGGGTCGTAGGTCGTCGTCGTCGGCCGCCCGTCCCCACTGGCCAGGGCCGACGACGACCCCCAGCTGTTCCAGCGCGTCTCGCTCGTCCGATTCCCGTAGGAATCGTAGCCGTACGTCGTATCCAGGTACTGGCTATTGGTGGGGACGTTGGCGCTTCGGCGGAGGGCGGTGAGGCGACCGCGGTAGGAGCCATCGCTCCCCGCTCCCCCGATCGGCGTGCGGAAGTCTATCGCGCTGTCGTAGCAGGAGTGTGTTTGACAACCCGGTGTGGGCTCTCACTCACTTTCGGTGCAGCAATCTGGCAGAATGTATTACAGCCGTGCGGTGATTCGACCCGCGGTTGACTCGTTTCGTTTTGGAGCCATTCCC
>Ga0307373_10012143_pt1 | contig 12313 bp, 11 predicted proteins | sample OX2MG_FD_202534 | JGI IMG/M metagenome (GOLD analysis project Ga0307373, IMG submission 202534) | Soil microbial communities from Risofladan, Vaasa, Finland - OX-2 | ecosystem: Environmental > Terrestrial > Soil > Coastal area > Acid sulfate soil | place: Finland: Risofladan, Vaasa | collected...
GCAGCACCCGCGCGTTCCACACCCCGGCGCGCAGCCGCTCTTCCAAATACGGCTTAAACGCGTCGAGCTTGCGCGGCGGCACGGGGCGTGGGCCATACTCCGGCGCTACCCCTGCCGCCTGCACATATTTCCGAATCGTCTTGCGATCCCAGCCGGTCAGCTCGCTGATCGCCTGGATGCTCATTCCTTGCCGCTGCAGTTCTTTGAGTTCTTGCACGTCTCTCCCCCTTAACAAGTTTCGGAACCTCCTCCGTTTGGAGTGGGCTCCGGTTTACCACGTCAAAGGGTGGGGAAAATTCAAACGGCACTACGGGGATTTTTGCACCGGCGCTGACAAAACGAGGCGCGAGCGAGAACGCGGCTGGCTGCGCGGGCCGATCCGGTCGCGATCGGTGAAGGTGACGCTCGAAGGGAGGAAGAGGAAGATTGTGGCGGCGACGCAAGCGGAGATGAAGCGAAGAGAGGCCCTTCGACAGGCTCAGGGTCAACCCTTCGGGTTGAGCGACGGGCAAGCGCGGCTTCGCCAAGGCTACGGCGCGTCAAGCGCGCAAGCGGGTGCGGCGCCGGTGCGATATGAGGAGTTGCCGACGTGGGCGAGAGGTCTGCTGCTGCCGGGCGATCCGGGGACGGCGACCCTTCCTTCGTCAGGGCGAGCGGGCAGGCCGCGTGCAGTGCCGTTCGCGTTTCGCCGCCGGCGATGATGGGTTGTTAGTGCAGGTCGGAACGGCAAATCGAAAACCGTTTCGGAATGGAACGGCGGAGAACAGTTCCGAAGTGAAACGTTTGGCGTGAGCACGTTGAGCGAGTGAATTTTCCCACCGAACTAAAACCATAAGAAAAAAATACTTGCAGTGGGATCGCGGACGCAGCCGCTGCGGTTCGTAAATTGCATTGAGTGTGACAGGCCGCTTACAGCGCGGCCCGCTCGCGGCCTTCCCTTTCCACGCTGAGGACCCTCGAAAAACTGCCGGGGTGCGACGATGAAGGGAATGATGTGTCTGGCTGCGTTGTCGCTGCTGTGCATGAACGCGCATGCGGCGCCGCTGCGCTTCGCGCGCAGATGATTTCCGCTGCGCGTGTTGCATCTGCGGGATAAACGTTTCTGGATTATGGCTGCGGTGCAGACGGCGGCGATGGTCGCGGATGTGGAAACAACGGAAGCGGGTCTCCATCAGGGCCAATTCGCCGAGGGGAATCCGCTTTTCAGTGGCGAAAGACCCGGGCGCGCGAAACTGTATTCGATTCTCGGAGGCGCCGAGGTGGCCGAACTGTGGAGCGAGCACTACTTGAAAAAAGCGTCGGACGCGGATCCGCGCGAAGGGCGGTGGAAATGGTGGACGATCGCGGCCATCCACACGGGATTCCACGCGACGGCGGCGATTCATAACGCGGTGCTGCTGTCGAATCGCTGAAAATGAATGTCGCACTTAGGCCGCGCAAGACGCGCGTGCCGCCGCGCGTAATTTCGTGCTTGCTAATCGAGGCGGAACCGGCGCAGATTAGGATGTTCCCTCTCGAGGCAAACAGTGGCTTCGGAAAAGTCACCCGCCGACGCGGCATCCGGCCCCGAACACCGGCGCAGCAGCCGATTCCCCGTTGTTGTCCCTCTCGAGGTCAATTGGCGCGAGGCGAATGGCGCGCAATTCAAAGAGCAGGCGCACGCCACGGAAGTGAATGCGCACGGCGCGCTGCTGCAAATGAGGAATTATCCGACGATGGGCGTCGAAGCGGAATTGACAAACCTGCTGACGGCGCAAAATGTGCGGGCGCGCATGGCCGCCGTGCGGCGCTCGCGCAGCGGCGCGGTGCAAGGGATTGCGATCGAGTTGCTGACGCCGAACGAATCCTTCTGGGGCTTGAACTTCGAGCTGCGCAAGGCCAGCGCGGAGCTTTTGCGTCTGGAACAAGGCATCAAGTCCGGGGAAATCGATCCGCTGATTTTGCGCGAATTCCGCGACGCGGTGGACTACGTGAGAAAAACGGCGTGGGCCGTTCAAGAATGGCGCGAGCGCCAAATGCAGCACCGCGATCCATCGACCGTGCTTTCGCTGCTCACGCTCGAACGCATCCGGCGCGCGACGACGCTGACGCACGATCTGCTGGGCGACTTGAGCGCGCAAGACGTGAGCCGGCGCACCGAAGGCATCGCGGAACTTCATGACGCGGTTTCAGTGCTGCACAAACGGCTCACGCAATATTTCGAGGGCGGCGGCACATCATAACGTCACGGCTTACGCTTTCTTGATCAAGCGAATCAGCCAGAGCAAAATAACCGCGCCGATGATGGCGACGACGAGGCGGCCGATCAGGCCGTAGGCTCCCAGTCCAAGCAAACCAAAAATAAAACTCCCGAGCAGCGAGCCAATCACGCCGACGATCAGGTCGCCCAGCAAGCCGAAGCCGCTTCCGCGCATGATTTTGCCCGCAATCCAGCCCGCAAGAATTCCGATTACAATCACCCAGACCAGGTAAATCATCGAAAGTCTCCTTCCGCGCGAATGCTACTCGATTGCGCCGGGCCTACAAATCCGGGAATCTTTCGGAGAGCCCTATTCGTGGAAAGTGTACACCCGCCTTGTGAGAATTCCAGTGCAATCGAGGAATCGGCGGGAGTGCCCGTATATGCGCTTCGTGAGGTTTTCGGCGGGGCCGATGTAGAACCGTCCAGTGGCCGTGCTTCGAAGCACATAGCTGTGATATGGCATTGGAAAGATGGTGGGCCTGGACTGACTTGAACAGTCGACCTCGCCCTTATCAGGGGCGCGCTCTAGCCACCTGAGCTACAGGCCCATTTCGTTAAGGCGACAATTTTAGCATGACCCGATGAGACCTGCACAACGATGAGGTGGCCGCGAAAAGAGGTCACGTCGCGCGGGCCGCACGATGCGGCGCGGACCATTCCTCGCAGTGATCGAGCGAAGCAGCGATGCGGTCGTGGACGTAGTGCAACTCATCCGCGGTGACAACGTACGGCGGCAGCACGTAAATAACATTGCCAAGCGGGCGCAGCAGAATGCCCGCATTGAGGAAAAATTCGTAGAGCTTCGGGCGAAGCCGCGACAAATAGCCGGAATCGTCCGCGCGCAGCTCGATGGCGGCGACGGTGCCGATCGAGCGCACGTCGCCGACGGCGGGATGACTGGCGATTGCGGCGAGGCGCTGCTCGTGGATTTTCGCGATGGCATCGATGCGGTCAAAGACCGGCTCGCATTCGAAAATCCGCAGGCTCGCGAGCGCTGCCGCGGCGGCGAAAGGATTCCCCGTGTACGAGTGCCCGTGATAAAAAGCGCGGCTGCGATCGTCGCTGACGAACGCGCGATGGATCGCGCCGGTGCAAACCGTGGCGCCCATGGGAAGAACTCCGCCGGTGATCCCTTTCGAGAGGCACATCATATCCGGAACGACGCCCGCAAGCTCGCACGCGAACATTTTGCCGCAGCGGCCAAAGCCGGTGAGAACCTCATCCGCGATCAAAAGCACATTGTGCCGCGTGCACAGGCCACGGACGCGCTGAAGAAATTCCCGCGGATGAACGATCATGCCGCCAGCGCCTTGCAGAAGCGGCTCGACAATGACTGCGGCGATTTCGCCATGCTTTTCCTCGAGCAGGCGCGCGAGCTGCTCCATGCAATCGATATCGCACGTCGCGCGCGTCTTTCCCACGGGGCAGCGGTAACAATACGCGGAATGGACGCGATGCACTGGGAAACGAAAACGCCGGAATGGATCGTTGAACAGGGAATCGTCGCTTACGGACATCGCGCCAGCCGTGTCGCCGTGATAAGCATGCTCGAGCGCGATGATGGATTGTTTTTCGGGGAAGCCTGAATTCTGCCAATACTGAATGGCGAGTTTCAAAGCGACTTCGACGGCGGTCGAGCCGTCGTCGGAAAAGAAAATATGCTCGAGCTCACGCGGCAGAATGGTGCGCAGGCTCCGCGAAAGCTCCTCGACGCCATGGTGCGTGAAGCCGGCGAGCAAGACGTGATCGATCTTCGCCGTCTGCTCGGCGATCGCGGACATGATCGCCGGATGGCAATGTCCGTGAAGATTGACCCACCAGGAGGAGATGGCGTCGATGAAGCGGCGGCCGTCCGCGGTGTAAATATAAACGCCTTGCGCTTTGGTGATGCGAAGCGGCGCGGGGTCGAGCGCTTCCTGCGTGAAAGGATGCCAGACGCGCAAGCTGGAGTTCATGCGAGGAAAGCCCCCGGACTAAACTTCGCGCGAAAGACGCGGATGAGCGCGGCACGATTTATTTTGGCAAGCATCGGGATCGTGCCGACAACTTCGATTTCACCATAGTGCTCAATGGCCGCGCGATTCTCTTTATTGGGTTTGCCAACCATGATGACGCCGCGAAGGTCGAGCCGCGCGGCGCGAAGCGCGGCGACGGAAAGCAACGTGTGATTGATCGTACCCAGAGAAGTGCGCGCGACGAGAAGAATCGGAAGACCGAGATGCGCCATGAGATCAGTCATGAACTGACTGCCGTTGATCGGAACAAGCGCGCCACCTGCGCCTTCCACAATTATATTTTCCGGCCTCGCGATTTGAGGCAATTTAATTTTCCGCAGGTCGATGCGGACTCCCGCAAGCCGCGCCGCCAGATGCGGCGAAACTGGCGGCGCAAAGCGATACGCTTCCGGTAAGAGTCGGTTTTTCGGCAATTGCGCGAGTCGAATCACAGTGGCGCGATCGGTGCCTTCGCGCGTCCCCGTCTGAATCGGCTTCCAGTACATTGCGTCGAGCGCTGCGCAGAGCATCGCGGAGGCTACTGTTTTGCCGACGCCCGTGTCCGTTCCGGTGACAAAAAAACGATTAGGCATGCGCGAGCGTGGCCGCCGCGGGCACTTGACCCGATGAATGAGACGATGAAGGCAATGAACGAACTGCGGCGTTCATAATGGCCACGACGCGGTGAACGTGTTCGCGCGTGATGCGGCTGGTCAGAGACACGCGAATGCGCGCCGTACTGGCAGGAACGGTAGGCGGACGAATGGCTCTGGCGATAAAGCCGGCAGCTTGCAATTGCGATGCGACGTGCAGGGCGACTACATTGGTGCCGAAAATCACAGGCCCGATGTGCGTTGAACTCGATCCGAAATTGAGGCCTGCGCTGGCGAGGGCTTGGCGCAACGCAGCGGAAAGTTCCCGAAGATACGTGCGCCGCGAATCTTCGGCGCGGGCAATCGCGAGCGCCGCGCGAATCTGGCCCGCGATGTAGGGAGGCATCGCGGTGCTGAAAAGGAACGTTCTGGCGCGATTCACGAGAAACTCCTTCAGCGCGGCATGGCAGCAGACGAACGCGCCGGCGCTGGCGAGGGCCTTGCCGCAAGGATAAACAACAGCAAATATTTCGCGCTCGCATTTCATTTCGGCGGCGATGCCGCGGCCCTGCGGACCCCAAACGCCCAGCGCATGCGCTTCGTCGATCACTAATTCCGCGCCGTACTTTTTCGCGAGGCGGACAAGCTCGTTGACAGGCGCGACATCACCTTCCATGCTGAAAATACTTTCCGTGACGATCAGTTTGGCGTACGGCGCGGAGGAATGTTCGCGAAGCGATTTTTCGAGGAATTCCACATCGCGATGCGGATAAATAATTTTCCGCGCTCCGGAGAGGCGAATGCCGTCGATCAAGCTGGCGTGGTTCAGCGCGTCGGAAAACACGATATCGCCGGACTGCAAAACGGAGCTGAGCAGGCCGAGGTTTGCCGCGTATCCCGAGCCGAAGTACAGCGCGGCATCAGTTCCCGCAAAATCCGCAAACTCGGACTCCAATTCCTGCCACTCGCGCGAATTTCCGGAAAGCAAGCGCGAGCCAGTTGCGCCGACTTGTGTTGCGGACGCGACGGCTTCGACGACGGCTTGCTTCAGGCGCGGGTCGGCGGCCAGTCCGAGATAATCGTTTGAGCAGAGATTGATGCCGCTCGAGAGTTCGAGCGAGCGAAGCTGCGATTGATCGCGAAGATTCTCTAGCTGCGCGGCGATGCGCGCGCGGAGAAGATTGTCGTTCACGTCAGGCACGCTGCATCGCCTTCATGCCAAGATCCTCGAGCAACTCCAAATCCTGATCGACGGAGGGATTCGGCGTGGTGAGAAGTTTTTCGCCCGTAAAGATGGAATTCGCGCCCGCGAGGAAACACAGCGCCACGGCTTCGCGGGAAAGTTTGTGACGGCCGCCGGAGAGGCGGACGCGCGAAGCGGGCATCAAAATCCGCGCGGTGGCAATGGCGCGAACCATGATCATCGGGTCAAGCTCCGAAGCATTCGCGAGCGGCGTTCCCTCGACGCGCGCCAGCACGTTGATCGGCACGCTTTCCGGATGCGGATCGAGATTCGAAAGCTGATGCAGCAAGCCGATGCGATCCTCGTCCGATTCGCCGATGCCAAGAATGCCGCCGCAGCAAACCGTGATTCCCGCTTTGCGAACGCGCGCAATCGTTTGCAGGCGATCCTCGTAAACGCGCGTGGTGATGATGCTGCCGTAAAATTCCGGCGACGTGTCGAGATTATGATTGTACGCGGTCAGACCGGCCTGCTTGAGCGCGCTGGCTTGCGTTTCGGTGAGCATTCCCAGCGTGCAGCAGACTTCCAGATCGAGCGCTGCGACTCCGCGGACCATTTCGAGAACGTTGTCGAATTCTTTTCCCTCGGGGACGTCCCGCCACGCCGCGCCCATGCAAAACCGAGTCGCGCCATCGGCTTTCGCGCGTCTCGCCGATTCAAGAACTTCGGGAGGATCCATCAGCTTCTGCCGCGGCACGCCCGTTTTGTAGTGCGCGCTCTGCGAGCAGTACGCGCAGTCCTCCGGACACGCGCCCGTCTTGATCGACAGCAAGCGGCAGAGCTGCACTTCCTCGGGTTTGTGAAATTCGCGATGCACCGTTTGCGCCTGAAACATTAATTCCGGGAGCGGAAGCGCGAAAATCCGGCGAATTTCTTCGCGCGTCCAATCGTGGCAAATCTGCATCGGCAAATACCTCTCTCGAATTTTTATCGCCGCCAAATCGATCGCGTGATTACGCGAGCGCGATGAGCTCGATTTCCACGCGCACGTCGCGCGGCAGACGCGCAACCTCGACCGTGGCGCGCGCCGGCGGATTCGCCGGAAAATACCGGGCGTAGACTTCGTTCATTTTTGCGAACTCGCCCATGTCTTTCAGAAACACCGTGGTCTTCACGGTTTTGTCGAGCTTCGAGCCGGCGGCTTCCACGATGCCCTTCAAATTTTCCATGACGCGCTCGGTTTGCTTCGTGATGTCGCCTTCGACGATTTGGCTCGTCGCGGGATCGAACGCCACTTGGCCGGAAATGAAAATGAAGCCGTTGGCGCGGACGGCTTGCGAATACGGCCCGATGGCTTTAGGGCCGCGCTCGGTTGAGATGACTTCCTTCACGTTTCCTCCTGCAAATCAGCGTGCGTGCTTGATTTCGTCTTTATTTCCGTAGCGCGCGCGAAAAGCCGCCGGAATTCCCTTTTGGTCGAGCCATTCATTGAAAAATCCCGCCAAATGCTGATGGTATTCCTGCTCGAGAGCCGCGCGAAAATCCGAATAGCCGTATTCCTGTCCACGCAAAGCATAGACCATGTGCGCGATGGCGTGCTCGACATTTTCGCGCCCGCATTTATCTTCGAGGGCGAACAGAAACAGTTTAGCCTGGTCGAGAGCCATTGCTTGCTGGGTCTGGCTGTCATCTCTAGAAGTATGCAAAGGCGGTTTCGCGACCGCGAGCGAATGTTGCCTGTCATAATCGCGGAGTAATTGAGAAATTGTAGCACTGCGTGATAATCCGACTCCCTGATTTTCGTCCACTAACTGCCCCACGTAAACCAAAAGTGCCCCGTTCAACAACCATGCATTCTGGCGAACAACAATTGTTTTATCGACCAGACGGTATGTGAGGATTCCGGCGATTGTCTGCAAGACGGCGGAGGGTTCAGTTACGTTCTGCAGTTGACGCATGTAAAGGTCATTGACCAGTAGTCCTGCGGGGAAGTCTCCAAAATCGGGTCCCATGAGCCCAGCCAGGTTTGGGAAAACGGCAATCCTAAACGATTTCCTGCTGGAACCAGCACCAAAGGTTTCATGGAGAAACTTCCTAGCGCGGGCAATTGACTTCGCTGCTGCCTGCAATTGATTCGCGGGCAAGCTACCGAACCCCCAGAAAATTACGGTACCGTCTGGAGTCAATATCTTTTGTTCTCTATACAAACCGGCAAGAACGAAGGGACCCGCATCATTTTTCCCAAGCATAAAGCGATGTTCCACGCCGCCCGCAACCTTGTGCGTACCATGTTCGGTCCCGCTGGAGATAGCAAGAAAATCCGAAGGAACGATTATCTCGACCTCCAGTGTATTCGGTCTCTTGAGCGCAGGCGCGAGGAATGCCCGCGGAGACTGAGGATTGGGGAACCATCCAGATTCGGGCAGGAAGAGGCCCTGCTGGGAGAGGATCCCGGAGATTTGATTCATCCTTCCTAGGTCATATTGAATCGATATCCGTTTCTTCTGTCTCTGTGCCCACTCTGGACTAAATGCAATTTTTAGAGTGTGCAGTTCGCCTCCCGAAGGTGTGCTCGATATGAGCTTAGGCTGAGGAGAAAGATTGCGACCGTTTACCGAGACGTCGAGATTTTGAATGCTAGCCGCGAGCAAGTCAGCAAATCTAAAGTCGATTGCGCGCAGCGGTGAATTGCCGCTGTTCGCAAGACGATATTCCGCGCGGATGGCAAGATGCGGCGGATTGCCGGGAACAAAACGCACGGTGAGAGCTTGTTTTTGAATTTGGTAGCCGGGAGCCAGAGGCACGGCGCAACTCGAAAGGCATACGAGCGCAGCAACAACGAGCGCGCTGCTGCCAAAGCGATGGAGGGAAGAGAAAGTCAAGGCAGGAAGATTCTACCGCGAATAAAACGAACCGCTAGTGACAAGTGATGAGCCGCGACCGCGAAGGGAGATTATTGGCCGCCAGGGTAGAGGCGAAGAATTCGGGCGTCGGACCATCCGCGGCGCCGGAGGGCGATGATTCTGGAGGCCTGATCATCCGGGACGCCGCGGCGAACGAGCTGCAGCAACGTCTCCTCGCTCATGCCCGCGTTTTTGAAATTCGCCAGGGAAGCACCGGAAAGAACCGGCTGGCCGGCGGCGCGCCGGCGCGCTACCTCCGAAATAATCTCATCGGACAGGCCTGCAAGGCGCATGGCCACAGCTTCGCCGCTCCACAGGCCGATCTGGTTGAGCCGCGCGAGTTCGAGAACCGTGGATTCAGAAACGCCCGCTTGCAGCAATTCAGCGACGTCAGCGCCGGTATGAAACTGTTCCTTGCGGCTGCGGGCCAGGCGCACGAGCGCGACACAGCCATCGTCCGAAAGTCCACCCTGCTTGGCCTTTACGATCTCGGCGACTTCGGCGTTGGTGATGCCGACAGACTTCAGGGTTTGGATGGCCGAGTAACTCATGCCCGAGTTGTCGAGCGGGACCGTGTTGGTTGGCACTACGTGATGGCAGCCGCCGAAGAGCAGGAGTGCGGCGGCGAGAAGAGGCATGAGCAAAATCCGCGGCCGCGCGGAGCGACAATTCAGGCGTCGCGAAAGGGACGGGCGAGTCATCTCAAGTGCGATTGTAGGCACAGAAGCGGCTGCGTGGCGAAGGGAATGTCGGAAGTGATAACGCGCCGCGAGCATTACCGGCCGTCCCATTTCCGGCGCTAGACGTTGTAGACGCGCTCGATATCGAAGATGCCGGGAATTTTTTTTATTTGGAGGAGGATCTTTTCGAGTTGCTTGCGGTCGCGAACGTCGAGGGCGATTTCGATCTTGGCATGCAACTGCTCGCCCACGCTTTCGAGGTTGCGGATGTTGGCGTCCACGGAACTGATGGCGGCGGTGATTTCGGCCAGCATGCCGGGACGATCTTCGGTGAGAATACGCAGACGAACCGGAAAATTCGCGGGCTCCGCGGCGCCGGCCCATTCGGCGGCGATGCGGCGCTCGGTTTCGTAGAGAAGATTCTGGACGTTGGGGCAGGAAGTGGAATGCACCGCGACGCCACGGCCGCGCGTCACGTAGCCGACAATATCGTCGCCGGGAATCGGATTGCAGCACTTCGCGCGATACACCATCAAATCGTCGTGCCCGCGCACCTGGATTGGGGCGTTCTGCATCCCCAACATGCGCTTGACCGTGGAAACGAGCTTGGGCGATTTCTCCTCGGTGGATTCGGCAAGCGGCTGGCCGGATGCTTTCGCCAGCACTTGGCGTGCGGACCATTTGCCGTAGCCCAAGTCGGCGTGCAGATCCTCGATGCGCCCGCAGCCGTATTCGGAAGCGACGCGCTGCCAGTCCTCATCCGAAATTTTCTTCAGGCTTACGCCGGAGTTGCGCGCTTCGCGCTCCAGAAGGCGACGGCCGACGGAAGTAGCTTCCTCGCGCTCATGGAGATTGATCCAGTGGCGGATCTTGCTGCGTCCGCGCGAAGTTTGCACGAATTTCAGCCAGTCGCGGCTGGGACCGTGATTTTTCTGCGTGGCGATTTCCACCACGTCGCCATTGGCCAGCACGTGGCGAAGCGGCACCATCTGGCCATTTACTTTTGCGCCCACGCACTGATGGCCCACTTCGGTGTGAATTAAATAGGCAAAATCGACGGGCGTCGCTCCGCGAGGCAGCACGACCACGCGGCCCTTGGGCGAAAAAGTGTAAACCTCCTCGGGGTAAAGATCGACCTTGAGGGTCGAGAGGAATTCGCTCGGCTCCTCCATCTCCTGCACCCACTCGATCAGCTGGCGCATCCAGGCGATGCGATGGTCGTCGGCATCGGAGGCGGCGCGCCCGTCTTTGTACTTCCAGTGCGCGGCGACACCCTGTTCCGCGAGGCGGTGCATTTCCTGAGTGCGAATCTGAATTTCGAAGGGCTGGCCGGAATGAATGACGGTCGTGTGCAGCGACTGATAGAGGTTTGGCCGCGGCATGGCGATGTAATCCTTGAAGCGGCCCGGGACCGGGCGCCAAATCTGATGCACCACGCCGAGGGCGGCGTAGCAGTTCTTGACCGTGTCAGTGATCACGCGCACGGCCATCAGGTCGTAAACCTGATCGAAGGAACGCTGCTGCCGCTGCATTTTCTGATGCAGCGAGAAAAGGCCTTTGGTGCGTCCCTCGACTTCGGCGGGCAACCCATTCTCGACCATTTTTTTGCGAATGGCATCCTGCACTTCGTGCAGGAATTTTTCCTGAACTTTGGTTCTGGCGGCCACTTTCTTTTGCAATTCGAGAAAGGCGGCGGGCTCGAGATAGCGAAAGGCGAGGTTTTCCAGCTCGCCACGCATCAGGCCCATGCCGAGGCGGTTGGCGACCGGCGCGTAAATGTCGAGCGTTTCGCGGGCGATGCGCTCCTGGCGATCCGCGGCCAGATATTCGAGGGTGCGCATGTTGTGGAGGCGGTCGGCGAGCTTCACCAGGATCACGCGAACGTCGTTGACCATCGCGAGCAGCATCTTGCGAACGTTTTCCGCCTGCCGGGCTTCGGGAGCCAGCAGGTCGATGCGGCTGATCTTCGTGGCGCCCTCCACCACCCGCGCTACGTCCGCATCGAACATCTCCGTAATTTGCTCAATGGGAATCTTGGTGTCTTCGACGACGTCATGAAGCAGCGCGGCGCACAGCGTCGTCACATCAAGCTTCATATCCGCCAGGATGTTGGCCACGGCCAGCGGATGCGACAGATAGGGTTCGCCGGATTCGCGGAGCTGCAAGCGGTGCTGCTCGGAAGCGAAATCGTAAGCGCGGCGCAGCAGATCGAGGTCGTCGCCGGGGCGGTTGCGGCGTACTTTGTCCACAAGCTCGACGAAACGCAGGTCGAGGACGCGCTGCGCGGAAGCGTTCGCTGACGATTTGTTTTCCGGTATCACGGTCAGCACATTGTACGCCGCAAAAGCACCGTTTTGACAGCGTCGCGAGCGTCACATGGAAAATCTAGGTAACCTGCGGACGGGGCTTCGTGTCCCGATTCCCACATTCCCATCATGCTACGTCCGGCAATCTGTGCGGCTAGAAGTCATCTCATAAATACCGAGAGTCGATCAGACTGCTGTACTTCAGGGGCTAAGGCCCTTGTTGTTCAGGGCTTTCTTGTCGGAGCTAAAGCTCCGACCCCCTGAAAGGCATTTATGAGACAGCTCCTAGAGCGCAAAGAAAAAACCGGCTGGGCCACATGGGGACCAGCCGGCTGGAGTTCATCAAACGAAGGCAGCGCCTACTGCGACTGTCCCGATGAGCTGGGCGGAGCCGTCATCTGCTTCTGGTTGA
>Ga0307373_10012145_pt1 | contig 12313 bp, 7 predicted proteins | sample OX2MG_FD_202534 | JGI IMG/M metagenome (GOLD analysis project Ga0307373, IMG submission 202534) | Soil microbial communities from Risofladan, Vaasa, Finland - OX-2 | ecosystem: Environmental > Terrestrial > Soil > Coastal area > Acid sulfate soil | place: Finland: Risofladan, Vaasa | collected...
CTGCGCGGTCTCGGCGAAGCGCTGAACGGCCAGCGCAGCGACGTAAAATTGCTCGAGATCGACGGTCATACCGATGCGGTCGGCACGTTCGATTACAACGAGCAGCTCTCGCAAATGCGGGGCGAGGCGGCCAAAGATTTTCTGGTTCATGACATGGGCGTGTCGCCCGACCGCCTGAAGGTCGTCGGGCGGTCGTACTGCGATCCGATCGATCCGAACCGCCCGGACGCCGCCGCCAACCGCCGCGTCGTCGTGGTCAACCAGTCGGGTTGATTGCCGTCGAGTTGACGGCCAACCGGCTCGCGACATACCCCCCGGTTGGTGCGGAAGCAGCGCTCCCGTTTTATCCGCCCGAACAGCCGCCGGAGGGGCGCGCCGCCGCGCTCGCGGGTCCAAGATCGTAGAATAGGACAGCAGCGCTCTGATCGCCGGAGGCGCCGCGCTTGAGCGCATTTTTCAACCGGGGCAGATAATCCTTTGCATTGTCCTGCGCCGGCAATGCCGCCGTGAATAGCGGATGACGCGAGGCCGTCAGGGTGATCATCTGTTTGCCGGGCTTGCCGGCGAAGGTCCAGCAATCCTTCATCGGCGGCCGGCCGAGCGCGAAGCGGTTGCGTGCCGGCCGCAGGTTGAACCAATCTTTGGCGTTGGGGAACAGGTGGACGATCGCGCCGTCCGCCCGAAAATAATCGACATAGACATAGGAATCGAAACCCGGGGCCCGCAGATCGAGCATCAGCGGGCTCCCCGCGTCCGCACGACCGCCGGCCGCCGCCAGGCGGATCGTCGCCGCCGCGCTGCCGTGGCCGATCAGCGGCTGCAGCAACGCCGCCGCCTCGCAATAAGGCCAGACCCGCCGGCGAACGGCAAAATCGAGGCTCGACACACCCGTCACCGCAGCAAGCTGCTGGCGCAGACCGACGAGATCATCATCGCTCTTGACGTATCCCGACACACTCGCGGTCCGGTCCGGTCCGACCGTATAGGACAGGTCGGCGCAGCTATAACGACTAACGATACCGGCAAATTGGCTGCGCACTTCGTTGACCGGCGGCTCCATCACCTGGCGGCCGATCAGCACCCCCACCACCGCCGCCGCGCCGGCCGCGAGCGCCGCCCCGCCGAGCCAAATCGGCAGGCGCCGCCGCAACAACCTTAGCCGCGGCCGCGGCGCTCCGGCGGCCACCTCATCGAGAATTGCGCGCATCGAGGCCGGCCGATCCTGCGGGCGCGGTTGCAGCATGTGGGCGATCAGCGGCTGCAGCGAGACCGGGAGCGCACCGAGCTCGGGTACGCTTTGCCTTGCCCGGACGATGTTGGCAAGTGACCCGCCCATATCGAGTTTCTTGCCGAACCCCAGGGCGGCCGCGGCGAGCACGAGGCCAAGGCTGTAAATATCCGAACGGCGATCGACGACCCGATCAAAGCGATCGGGATCGGCCTGTTCCGGCGAGGCGAATGACAGTTTTCCGGCGAAATCGCTGCCGATCAGCGTCAATGCGCTCGGATCGGCGGATTTGGCGATGCCGAAATCGATCAATTTCGCGCGCGCGATGTCACCGCCGGGAAGGATGACGTTTTCCGGCGAGATATCGCGATGCACGATGCCGAGTTCATGCACCGCCGCAAGCCCCTGTCCGAGGCGCCTGAGCAGCGTCAGCACTTCCTGTGGTTCGAAGCGGCGATCCCGCAGCACCTTCACCAGCGGTTCGCCGTCGACAAATTCCATGATCAGGCAGTACGCACCGTTCTCGCCGATCAAGAAATCGCGATAGCGAACGATCGCGTCGTCATTGACCCGCTTCAGCGCGTGCGCCTCTCGGCGGAACAACTGGATGACCGTCTCGTCTTTGGCAATTTCCGGCCGGATGACCTTGATCGCGTATGCATCCCCCTCGTGCACGTGGCGCGCCCGGTAGACCTCGCCCATGCCGCCGCCCGCCAGAAAGGCTTCAATGATATAGTTGCCGTTGATCAACGTCGACCCGGGCGCGAGAGTAGACGATGCTGCCGGACGCCTGAAAACGGTCGGGTCGGCAGGGTTTTCTGGCCAGGGCGAGGGCATCGCGGCTCGCCGGCCTCAACAGCTCGCGCGGCTGGTGGCGACCGTGGCGACCGTGGCGACCGAAACATTGTCAGGGGCACCGCGCTCCAGCGTCATGCCAATCAGCCGGTCGGCGGCGGCGGCCGGCGTGCATTCTTCCAGCACCAGCGCGATCTCGGCGTCGTCAACGACCTTTGTCAGCCCGTCACTGCACAACAGGAAATGATCGCCTGGTTCGACGTCACCCATGATGCAGTCGAGCGCCAACTCCTGTTGCGCACCGATCGCGCGGGTGATCGCGTTGGCCCTGGGATGACGTCGGGCCTCGTCCGCAGTGATGAGACCGTAATCGAGCAGGGATTGTACCTCGCTATGATCGCGGCTGATCTGTTCGAAGCGTCGATCGCGCAGCCGATACAGCCGACTGTCGCCGGCCCAAAGACAGAAAAACCGATCGCCCTGGATCAGCAGGCACACCACGGTGCTGGCGATTGGGCGTTCGCTGCCGGCCGCCAGCGCCTCGCCGTAAAGCCGGCCATTCACCTGTTCCAGGGTCCGTTGCAATTGTTGCAGCATTTCCGGGCCGCTGGCGGCGGCGGGCAGCTCCGCCAGCGAATCGACGATCGCCTGGCTCGCGCGGTCGCCGGCATGCGCGCCGCCAACACCATCGGCAACCGCCCACAGCCCGATCTCGCGACGGTCGAGGACCGCGTCCTCGTTGATTGCCCGGACGAAGCCGGGGTGCGTCGAGGCGGCGGACTCGAGCGCCATCAACCGGATCACCCGGCGCCGCCTGATCGTCGTCTCGACCTCCGGCTCTGCCGCCGTCTGGTCATGGTCGCAGACCAAGCCTGCTGACACGTTGCTTACTCCCACAGGAGTGCCCTCACGCTGCGGTTGCCGATAATAACCCGTGGGCGGTAATCGAATTCGACCCACACCGACACCTCAAAAGCGGCGCGGACAATGAAATCTAGTGAGATCGCGGGCGGCCAACGGGTTCATGACGCTCCCGGTGTCGATCTCATAGACAACGACATGCGACCCGATCGAAAATGTCGCGCGCCAGCGGTCAGGCGTGGCCAGGCTCTGGAGCCGGCCAGCATCGAGCAAGCGGAACCACGACCAGGCGCCGGAGCGCTCGAGCGTTTCCTTCTGGCCATCCGTCCCCTCAACCGTGATCACCGATTGCCGGACGCCCCCGGGTCCCGGCCATTGTACAACGATTGGCTGCGCCGCGCCCCCCTGATAAGAAACCTGCTGGCCATCGACCGTCAGCACCACGCGCTTGACATCCGGATCGATCGATAACGGGGTTATCTCGAACCGCACCGACGGGGTCGTGCCGGCTCCGAAAAAGCTGTCGCGGATCTTCGCGGCGAGCTGAAACTGTTGCAGCGCCTCCGCCGCTATCGGCACCCCGCCGGTGTACGCGGCCTGCGCCCGCCAAGGCGTATGGCTCATATCGACGAACGGCCGCAGTTCGGTGTTGAAGAAACTGTCGATCAACCCGTTCGGTGCGAACAGGCGGGCGAAGTCGTCGGGCGTCACATCGGCCGCGGCGTGCCGTTGCAGCGGATAGCGGCCCTCGAGCGCGGCCACACACAACGGCAGCACTCTGGTTTGCCAATCGGCGGTGATCTGCTCGATCGTGCCGCCCACTTCAATACGCGCGACACCGCCGGCCAGCCCGCGCGCGATCGTGGCGACGGCAGGCGGCATGGCGGCAGCGCTTTCCTGGATCCTGCGGGCCACCGCCGTCAGCTGCGAGGCACCGGCGAGAGTGCCGTTGGGTCCGGCCGGGGTACTGTTTAGCTGCTGATAAAGATCGCCGATGTCCTTGAACAGCTGGTCCATCGGCGGCGGCCCACCGCCACCGTCGACAAATTCCCGGAAATCGCGGAAGCGCTCCTCGACCGGCTTCCCGTAGATCGGCTGGGAAGCGTTGACGGAGGGCGCCAGAACCGCGCGGATCTGGCCGTTCCCCGTCGGCGCGGGCTGCGGCGCGGCGGGCTGCGGCGTGGCGGCTGCGGCCGGCGTTTGTGCCCCGGCCGGTGGCGATCGGCTCAGCCGCGTCTCGTCGGCAATGGCTCGCCACAGCAGTCGCAGCGCAGAATTGGGCCCGGACAACAGGTTCAACGTCTCGGCCGCCTGGGCATCGCTATGGAACGGCTTCAGCACGACGTCGCCAATCAGCTGATCCCAGTTGCGCGCGTAATCGTCGTAGTAGAGCCGCAATACATCGGGCTCGAGCAGCTCCGGAGTCGCGAAATTCACCCGCTTGGTCGCGTCGCCCAGCACCCAGCTGTCGTCCTCAATGACGCGCACCGCGTCGGCTATACTGGGCAGCAGGAATGTGTAGAACCCTTCGCGGGTATATAGCCCGGGGATCCCGTCCGACAGCAGCCTGCCCGACTGCCGCATCAGCACCCGATCGGCTGCCGGCCCGGCATGGTCGCTGATGCGCCACACGGGCAGCTTGGCCGCTGCGGCGCGCTCCTTCAACAGCGCATAGGCGCGCCCGGCGAGCGAGACCTGTTGCAAGGCGCGCCGGGAATCGTCGATCAGCTTGCCATCGAGCGGATAGGGCGTCATCGCGGTGCGCAACAGCCCGTCCAAATGGCCGAGCAGCGCAACGCGCGTCGCCGCCTGGGCGGGTCCGGGATAGGCGATCTCCCAATCCAGGCTCATCCATTGCTTGATCGCCGACCGGTCAAGCATGTGCTGACCTCCCAGCATCAAATAGATCTTGAGCGCCTGGTATACGAAATCCGGCTGCGCCGCCCGCGCCCGCAATTGATCCTGCAGGCGTGCCAGCAATCTGGGCAGCAGGAGCAAATTGAGGCCGCGCTGATAGGCAGCGATTTCCTCCGAACCGAGCTTGTCGCCTTGATAAAGCCCGAAGCGCATCGCGACCGGTACGGGCTTGCCGGCGGCGCCATAGCCGGCCGGCAGGTCGCGCAGCGCCGCCAGCGCCGGAAGCGTAACCGCCGGATCCGCGTCAGGCAGCACCGCCTGGTCGAGCCGCGCGGTGTCGCTGCGGACCAGCGCCATCCCGGCGCGGATGCGCTGCTCCAGGTCCCGATTTTCGACGTAGCTGACGGTCCATGCGGTGACCGCCACGACGAGGATCAGCGCACAGGCAATCAACGCTGCCCAGCGTACGGCGATCGCCCGACGTTCGGCCTGCGGATTGGCGCTGACGAGGCTCGCCTCGGCAAAAATCACCTCGCGCAGGAGCCTGAGCAAAAAATAGCTGCGCGCCCCGCCGCTATGCGGCGACAGCCGGCTCTGCTGCAGTCCGAAGCGCTGGATGAGGGCAGCCATCAGCCGGTCGGTCGGCGTGCCCTCCTGGGTTGCGCTGGTGAAATAGACGCCGCGCAGCAGCGGCCGGCTCTCGTACCGGTTCGCCCGAAACACCTCGTCGAGCAGGTCGCGCACGGCATCGGCCAGCGAGGCGAACTGACCCGGAAAGCCAAATACCAAGCCACGGCGGCGAAGGTCGGCTTCTTGCTGAACGCGTTCGATCATCCGCTCATCGAGGCGCCCGCGCAGACCGCTCAACTCGGCGTCGAACTGAGCGACCGCGGGCGCAGCATCCTCGCCCGCCTCGAGCGGAAAGGTCATGCCCCAAACTTGGTCCCGCTCGTCGCGCGTCAGGGATTCGAAGGTTTCGACGAACCCTGCGATCAGGTCGGCTTTGGTGAACAGGACGTACACCGGAAAGCGCACGCCAAACCGTCCCTGGAGCTCGGCCAGCCGAGCCCGGATCGCCCGGGCATGCGCTTGCCGTTCGGCTTCCGCCGCCACGGCTAGCTCGCTCAGGCTCATCACGACGAACGCGCCATTGATCGGTTGGCGCGGCCGATATTGCGTTAACAGGTCAAGAAAGCTGAGCCAGGCCGCCTGGTCGGCGCGCTCGTCGCTGTCTTGCGTCGTATACCGCCCAGCGGTGTCGAGGAGCACCGCCTCGTCGGTCAGGAACCAATCGCAGTTGCGCGTCCCCGCGGCGCCGCGCAACGGCCCGCGCCCGACGCGCTCGGCGAGCGGGAAGGTCAACCCCGACTGGGTCAGCGCCGTTGTTTTCCCGCTGCCCGGCGGCCCGATCAGGATGTACCAGGGCAGTTCGTAAAGGTACCCCCGGCCGCGGCGGTCGACGCCGCGCAGCCGCCGCAAATCGCGCAAGGCCTCTTCGAGCCGCTGGCGCAATTGATCGCTCTCGCCACTACCGGCGGCGCCTTGCCCAGTCGATGCGCTGCCGATCGCCTCGATCATCCGCTCGTTGCGAGCGGCGGCGCGGGCGTGGCCGAGAATGTTTATCAGGCCCCATGCGACCAGGATGGCGGTGACGATGCCAGCGCGCACCAGATCGCTCTCGAACGGCCGATAGCCGGCAACCGCGATCAGCGGGCCGAGAAACCACACCAACAAGGCAAGTGCCAGCGCCCCGACCAGCGTGACCAGCCAGCGCGCAGTAAGGACCTCCCAAAGCGCTTTCATTGCGGCGGCCTGCCCCGCAACACGATGATGTCGATGCGCCGGTTCATCTCGCGCCCTTCGGGCGTCGCGTTGTCACCGATCGGTTCGGCGTCGCCTCGCCCCGCGATCGAGATGTCGTCCGGTGCACCGAGCGTCTGTGCCAGGCGGGTGCGGACTGCTTGGGCGCGTGCCAGCGACAGCTCGTAATTCGACGGGAAGCGAAGCGTATGGATCGGCTGGTTGTCGGTATGGCCAACCACTAACACCCTTCCGTGGTCGTCCTTGACGGCAGTCGCGATGCGGTCGATGACCGGGAGGAAACGTGGTTGGAGATCGGCGCTCCCGGCGGCGAACAGCCCTGTACCGGTTAGCCGGACGACGACATTTTGCGGCGTCTCGTTGACCGTAACGAGGCCTTCACGGATCTCGGGCTCGAGAAATCCGGCGACGCTCTGCCGAGCGGGGGGCGGTGCGGGTGGTGGCGGGGGCGGCGGCGGCGCCGCTTCGAGCATCGGCTGACGCAGCTGCGGCAGCGTGCCGAGATCGGCGAACAGCGCGTCCGACCCGGTCACCAGGGCCAGGCGGAACCCGATGAACAGGAACAGCAGCAACACCGCCGTGCACGACGCGACGATCCACAGCGGGGTGCGCGAGGCGAGCGGACGGTGCGGCGCGGCGACGCCGCGCCAGTGCGGTGACAGTTCGGCCGCAACCTCGCCGCGGCGACGCCGGATCAGGCGATGCAGCCGGCCGCGGATCTCGGCGAGCTGCGCCGCCCCATTCGGCAGCACGCCGAGCCGCCCCTGGAAGCCGAGCGACAGGCAAAGATAGAACAGCTCGAGCACGTCGCCGTAGGTTTCCGGGTCGCGCTCGAAATGTCCGAGCAGATTGTAAAACGTGTCGCCGCCCGACGCGTCGTTGTGGAAGCGGCGCGCCATATGGCCGGCCCAGACATTGTTGCCGCCCCACGGCGTGCTCGCGGCGACATCGTCGACGGTCGCGCACAGGGCATAATGCGAGGCGCGGCGGATTTCGGGTTTCACGCCGGCCGCTTCGGAGCGTTTATCGAAGGCGGCGTACTCGCCGTAGAGATGCCGCTGCAACCCCTCGACATCGTTGTGCGCGATCATCGTCGACAGCCGCGACACTAGTGCCAGGATCGGCGCCGCGGCGGTGACCAGCGAGTTGAGACCGACCGTCGCGTCGAGAACCATCGGGGAAACGGGGTGGCCGCGCGCCGGGGGCTCCGGCGGCACGGCGCCGGGCAGCGGCGGGCGCCGGCGCTCGGCCAGCCGCCCACCCGGGTTGGGGATGATCTGGGTCTTTTCGTCGAATGGCCCGGCGTCACTCATCCGGTCAGCTGCTCTTGATGGCCCAAAGCTCGAGATCGAGTTCGGGAAAATCGGCGTGCGGAACGTAAATCGCCAAGCCGCCGCTCCCGCCCGGCCGCTGCATCTGGTTGAAGAACGGGCCGGCGCGATCGAGCGCGAAATAGAATGTGCCGGCGGCAAACGGCAGCTGGTGCGGCGCCGCGGCAAGGCCACGCACCTCGATGCCACGCAGCGCCCGGTTCACCAGATCCGCAATAGTCTCGACCGGCCCGATCGTGACCTGCCGCGCAAACGTCGCCTGCAGCCGGTCGGCCGGCATCTGGGCGCGCACGGCGAGAACGAATTCGGCAAAAGCCAGCAGGTTGCGATCGTTGATCAGCGCCACGCGGACGCCGAACGGCCGCTGCTGCAACGGTATGCGGACTGCTGTCGCCTCGAGGATCGCGCTCAACAGCTGGCGCAACTCGGCGATGACCGGTGCGAAGGTGGCCTGCAACGCATCATGCCGATAGGGGGGAAACTGCGCGGCGCGTCGGGTGCGCGGATTGGCGAAGGTCGCCAGTTCGCCGGCCAATTCGACGGCCCGCGCGAAAAAGCCTTCGGGATGCAGCTGGCGGGAATCGCCGGCGAGATGGGCAAATAGCGGCTCGTAACGATTGACCGCCTGCAACAACAGCCAGTCGGCGAATTCGGCGACGCCGCCGCCGCGGCTGGCGCCTGCCTGGGTCACCCGCCCCGCCAGGGCCTCGCCGCGCGTGTGCAGCAGCCCGACCAGCTCCTCGGCGAAGCTCGCGAGGGGCCGCTGGCAGCCGCAGTTCAGGCAGGGCGCAATGTATTCGTCGTCGATGACGACGGTCTTGTCGGCGCGCACCTCGACGACGCGGACAACACCGAGCGAGAGATAGCCGGACCGGTCGTCGCTCTCCACGGCAAAGCGCAAGCGCAGCTTGCCGACCCGCAGCGCAGCACGACTTTCCGCCCCGGCGACGGCGTCGCGCGCTTCGAAATCGGCGCCCTCATAGCGGGTGATCGCGGCGGTCCGCTCGCCGTCGTCGAACTCGCGCCCGCCCGGCTGGCGGGCCGGCAGCGTCAAATAGATAATCGCGTCGCGCGTATCGGGAGGCAGCTCCAATGCCAGCGGATGGTCGGCCTGCTCCGGAATCGCAAACGGCGTCCCGTCCGGGAAGACACCGGCGGCCTGCACCAGTGCAAAGCGGCCGGTTCTCAGCAGCCCGAGGTCCAGCGTCAGCGATGCAAAGCCCCACGGGTGTGGGCGCTGGTTCTCCGTCCGGCTGCGCACGAGCCATTCGACATACCGGTCCTGCTGCTGAAAGTGCTGGGTCCGCAAGAACATGCCCTCGGACCACACGACCTTGTTGTCCCAGGACATCAGCGCCTCACCGCGAGCGCTCGCCTGCGCCCTTGATACCCGCCCGGGCCGGCTATTCCTGCCTCGCGCTCAATCGACAATCGCGCTCCTCTGTCCGCCGACTTGCCGCGCCACGATCCGGCGCAACCGCAGGTTCCCTGTGCAACTGTCGCGGAGCCGTGCCGTGGTGTCAACCGCGCAACATCATGGAAACGCTTCGAGGATTCAGGTTTCCGGCGATCACGATGATTGCCGCCGAGCAGTCTCGCCGGCGGCGCATCCGCTACCCTCTTTTGGCCTGCTTGGCATAAGCCTCCGCGAAGTTTTGCCGAAATCCACCCGGGAGATCCGCCTCCATGCCCTCGACGGCGCGCCGGTACGTCTGCTCGAAGGCATCCCACCACGCCGCCTTGCGCGCCCCCGGCAACAGATTGCCGAGCAGCCCGGCAGCATCGGCGGCACGCTGCAGCGCCGGCGGCGACAACCGGGCGAGCAGATCGGCAACCGCGCTTTGCGTCGCCCCGATCAGCGCCAGATCGTGCTCCTTCAGGTTCTGAATTGCCTCGCGGATCGCCGGCAATGGCTGGGCGTACCCCTGCCGCTCCGTGGTCAGCAACTTGGCGAGCAGCTCGTCGACACCGACGCTGAACTTGAACGGGTTGTTGTCGCGCTCGGCCACCACAGTTTGCGCTACATGAAAGCCGGCTTTGACCATCGAGCGGGCGGCCACGAGATCGAGCACGCCGGCGGCGATCTCGCGGAACAGCGCACCGAACATCCGCAGACGCGCGAGATCATCCTCGCCCGGCGGCAGCGTCTGTTCGCTCAACCCGGCGCCTTGCAGAAAGGCACGCACCGCGTCGCCGGTGGCCGGCGGCGGCGGGCGCGGCGGCACCGGAACAGCGGCAGCCGCGGGCGGCGTCGGCGGCGGAACTGCAGGTTGCGGCGAGGGCGCCGGCCCAGGCTCCTCGAGCTCGCGCCGGTCCCAATCGGCCGGGATGACCGGGCCGCTGATCGGCGGCGCGACGTAGGCCTGCCGCAGCGCAGACGCGCGGTCGATTTCTGCTGCCGGATCCCGGAGCGGCGACGGCGGCGGAAACGGCTCGGGTGCCGGTGCGGGCCAGCCGTCGCTCGACAGCGGCGGCATGTCATAGCGCGGCCTCGCCGGGAAAGCATCCTCCGCCGCCGGCCATAGCGGCCCGATCGGCGCAGCAGCGGCGGCCGACCGATCGACCGCCGGCGACACCGGCGAAAACCAGGACAGGTTGGAACCGGGCAACGGCGGCGGCGCCGCAAAGGGGTCGGGGATGGCGTCGATGGCGGTGCCGGGGGATGCGGCAGCGGCTTCGAGTTCGGCGCGAACCCGGTAGGGGCCGATCTCGAATTCGTCGCGATCGCCGAGCGCCATGCTGACATTGCGGCCGAGCCGCTCGGCGGCGCCGTTCATGAAAACCCCGTGCGAGCACCGCTCGTCTTCGGTGATCGTGTAGCCGTCGCCAAGGCGCTCGACCGAGCAGTGGAAGCGCGACAGCTCGCGCTCCGGATCCGACAATTCCCAATCGCATTCGGCACTGCGGCCGATCGTCAGCCGCCCGCTCTCGACGCGCCGCGTGTGCGGCTCGCAGGGTCTTCCCTGGTACGACAGTAGTGTCAGGACCAATGCGCGCATTGACTTCCCTTTAGGCGGCAGTTTAGCGGCACCGTCGCGCCTATTCCAGCCCACCGCACGAGCACCGGCGGGGCGTGCGGACGCGCGGAACTGGCCGTTCCCCTCTCCCGGACGGCATATGTCGACAAATCGAACTGGCTAATGCTACTCCGCCGCCTGTGCGGCCGGCGGGCGCTTTGCCGGTTTGGGCCAGCGGGCGGCGATGCGGGGGAGGACGTCGTCGATGAGGCGGCGGGTCTGCGCCATGATCTCGTCGTCGCCCCGGGCCGCGGGCCGCAGGATGAATTTGGAGACGCCGGCCGCGACGTAGTCGGCGATGCGCTGGACGATCGCCTCGCCGTCGCCGATCGCGAAATAGTCGCGCGGCTCGCGGCCGGTGCGCTTTTTGTAGGCGTCGAACAACGGCACGAGGGCCGGGTCGTCGGCCGAGCCGAAGCGGTACGGGATGCCGGCGCCGTAATGGTCGTCGTCGATCGTGCGGCCCTCTTCGGCCGCCGCTTTCTTGATTGCGGCGACGACGATGGCGGCCTGGGCCGGCGTCTCGGGGCCGGCCTGCCAGCCGGTGCCGAGCCGCGCGGTGCGCCGGATCGCCGCCTCGGAGGAGCCGCCGATCCACATCGGCAGGTCCGCCTGCACCGGCTTCGGCGACAACGAGGCGCCCGACAGGTGATAATGCACCCCCTCGAAATCGACTTTGTCCTCGCTCCACAAGCGGCGGATCACCTCGAGTCCCTCGTCGGTCTTGCGGCCGCGCGTCTTGGGGTCGAGGTTGAGGGTCTTCCATTCCGGCCCCAACGGGCTGCCGATGCCGAAGGCCGGCAGGAGGCGCCCGCCCGAGAGAAAATCGATGGTCGCGCATTGCCGGGCCACCAAGACGGCGTCGCGCATCGCCAGCGACAGGACATTGACCCCGAACTTGATGCGCCGGGTGCGCCCGGCCAGCGCCGCCATCACGCTCATGCATTCGAGGAATGGCGTCGGGCTGACGAGGCGGTCGGTCTGCCAGATCGAATCGATGCCGCCCTGTTCGCACAGATCGACCCAGCGCCAATAGGCGGCGGCGCCGGAAAACGGAAACTCCATCGTCCCGACCCCGAGGGCGACCTTTGCCGGGACAGTTTGCGGTGTTGGGACAGTGTTCGGCATGACGGCCTCCTTGTCTCGCGCGCCGAACTATGGCCCGATCGCACCTGGTTTGCCCAGCGGGAGTGTCGCACAGATGCAGGGGCGCGGGCTGATCCTCGCGGCGCCCGCCTCGGGCAGCGGCAAGACGCTGGTGACGCTCGGCCTGTTGCGGCATCTGCGCGACCGCGGGCGGCGCGTCGCCGCGGCCAAGGCCGGTCCCGATTACATCGATCCGACGTTTCACGCGCTGGCGAGCGGCGGGCTCTGCCATAATCTCGACCTCTGGGCGATGCGCA
>Ga0307373_10012146_pt1 | contig 12312 bp, 15 predicted proteins | sample OX2MG_FD_202534 | JGI IMG/M metagenome (GOLD analysis project Ga0307373, IMG submission 202534) | Soil microbial communities from Risofladan, Vaasa, Finland - OX-2 | ecosystem: Environmental > Terrestrial > Soil > Coastal area > Acid sulfate soil | place: Finland: Risofladan, Vaasa | collected...
CTGGCGTAATCGGCCGGCTGAGCATGCTCTACAACCCACCTCCCGACACCTGCGATCATTGCCGCCAACGCACCACGGCGTGGAAGCTGGTGGACGGGGCTGACCAGACGGTCACGCTCAGCGGCGGCCGCGACGTCGTCCGGCGAGGCCGGGTCTTCGTCTGCGGCGATTGCGGCCACACGGTTCCGGTCTCCAGCGAAGGGGTGCGCTAAGCGCGTGATGGGAGCCCAACCCGATGACTGAGACCACTGCCACCAAGTCGCGGAGCCAGCCGCAGGTAGGACCGGTGCGCGTCCGGGACGCCACCCAGCCGGCGCCCCGCCAGCTGGTCCGGTTCGCCTTCTACCAGGTGATGCCGGAGTGGCGTCGTCTCGATCTGGTGGAGAGGTCGCGCCATCGCGAGGAGTTGACCCGCGTGATCTCACAGCACACCTCCCGCCTGCTGGTCCGCACCTACACCCTGGTGGGGACCAGGGGTGATGTCGATTTCATGATCTGGGCGGTCAGTGAGGAGCCGGAGCGGCTTCAGGCTCTCTTCTCGGACATCAATCGCACCGCCCTGGCGGGATATCTCGGCTGCTCCCACAGCTACACCTCGATGACCAAGCGCTCCATCTACGTCGACGTTGACCACCCCAACACCGGCAGCGGCCGGGACCGGCTGGTGCTGGCTCCGGGCAGTCGGCGCTTCCTCTTCGTCTATCCCTTCGTCAAGACCAGGGCCTGGTGGGCGCTTCCCGCCGCCGAGCGCCAGCGGATGATGGAGGAGCACATCCGGATCGGGCATAAGTTCCCCAGCGTCAAGATCAACACCACCTACTCCTTTGGGCTGGACGACCAGGAGTTCGTGGTCGCCTTCGAAACAGACAGCGCGGCCGATTTCCTAGACTGCGTGCAGGTACTTCGGGACACCGAGGCCTCCTCCTACACCGCTCGGGACGTCCCCAGCTTCACCTGCATCAGGACCGAGGTCGCGGAGATGCTGGAGTCGCTCGGCTGAGCCAGCCCCTGGGCGGGGGTGGGCGCCGCTGTCCGAATTCAGCGATCGGCCGGTTCGAGGTCCTTCCCCATGCATGAGACCACTCCCAGCATCTTTCTGATCGCCCGCCCGGCGGTCGACCTAGTGGCGATGCGCGGCTACCTCCAGGAGGTGGGCGGCCAGTCCTGGCTGGACCGCCGGCTGGAGGAGACTGAAGGGAACCCCAACCAGGGTGAGTTGCTGGTCGAGTTCAGTGGCCGCGCCTGCTACCGGAGCTGGGAACCGGGACTCAACCCCAACGTCAGCCGGGTCCGCACGGACCCCCGCGCGTACCTCGAGAACATCCTCAGCAGTGCCCACGGGAGCGTGCTGGAGCACGCCAACTACACCTTCGCCCTGCGCAACGTGAGTCGGGTTGCGACCCACGAGATCGTGCGCCACCGGGCTGGCGCCGCCTACAGCCAGGAGAGCCTGCGCTACGTCCGGCTGGTGGACATCGGCTTCCGGGTGCCGCCGGCCCTGGAACCGTTGCGCCAACAGTGCATCGCGCTAGTGGAGAAGCTGGAGGAGTTCCAGGTGGGAGCGGCCAGGGTGCTGCGCATCGACGAGCAGGGCATCCCCTTCCACGTCAAGAAGGAGGTCACCTCGGCTTTGCGCCGGCTGGCTCCGATCGGGGTCAGCACCGACTTGATCATGACCATGAATCTGCGCACCCTGCGGCACGTGGTGGAGATGCGTACCGATCCCGGCGCCGAGGAGGAGCTGCGGCTGATCTTCGGCCGGATCGGGGAGATCATGGTGGAGGAGTCCTCGGGGGTCTTCCAGGACTTTCAGCGCGCCGAGGACGGCAGCTGGAAGCCGAAGTACCGCAAGGTCTAGCCTTTCTTCCGGTCCAGCTCGACCGCCTCTGCGATCAGTTCTCGCAACCCGGGCCGGTCCAGGTCCTCCACCTTCCGGAACTTGACGTGGCGGAGATTCTTGCCCGTTCCCTCCAACAGCCGGCCCAGGTCGGATAGTGAGGTGCCTTTCAGGAATCCGAGACTGACGTGCCGGCTGGAGACCGCCAGGTAGCAGAAGTAGTCCCGGCCTTTGAAGCTGTAGACGTGCCACGGGTTGAGCTTTTCCTCGACTCCTGGGAGCTCCGTTCCGATGAGCTTCTGGATGGCCATGGTGAGTGCCCGTAATACCGGAGGCTCCTCCTCGAGGCTTCGCTCCAACTGGGCGGTTGCCGCCGCTTCCTGGCCCATCTCATCCTCCTCGCCTGCTGTCCCCGAGCCCCAAGCCTACCGACAGCCGGGTGGCTGGCTAACCTCGACGCGGGAGGGGTCCGCTCGACCGGGCCGCGGGGGATTCCCTGCTCGCGGCGGGGAGGATAGCGGTCGATCTCCGCCCCAACTGGAGAGGGGTGGTCTAGCGCGGAGTGAACTCGATCTCAGACAGCCGCGACCGAGGCTCGCCCAGATCAGATAGGATGAACGAGGCGGACTACTTACCAATCCTGAGAAAGGGATATACCGAGAATGATCACGGTCTCCGAGCAAGCACTATCGCAACTGAAGAACCTGCTGGACGAGCAGGAGCACCCGACCATGGGACTTCGCGTCTACGTGAGCCCGGGTGGGTGCTCTGGATTCAGCTACGGCATGGGCTTCGACGACCAGCCCGCCGCGGACGACGAGGTGGTTGAGCACAGTGGGGTGAAGGTGTTCGTAGACCCGTACAGCGCCACCTACCTGGAGGGGGCGGAGATCGACTATGTCGACAGCCTCATGGGCGGCGGTTTTACGGTTCACAACCCCAACGCTGTCAAGACCTGCTCTTGCGGGTCATCCTTCGACGCCGGGGACGAGGCTGGAGCCGCCAAGTCCTGCAGCGCCGGCTGAGCTGATCCTCAACCGGGTGCGCCCGGCTTGATCTTCAGCCTCCACCAGAAATTCGCGCTGGTCCTGATTCTGCTGGGGCTGGTCGGTGCGCTGTGGTGTTTCGTTGACCTGCGCCGCCAAGGCCAGCCTTCGGGAGGGGTGCGGGCCTTCCTGATCCTATGCTGGGCGCTGGTCCTGATTCAGGATCTGCTCGGTCTGCTGCTGTTGGCCGAGGGCCACCGGCCCAGCAACCTGCTACTTCACGTCATGTACGGCGTCCTGAGCGCGCTGGTGCTGCCGATCGCGTGGGGGCTCAGCGCCCGCAGCGGGGGCCGCCACGAGGCGATCTATCTGGGGCTGGGGTCGCTGCTCTTTGCGGGGCTCACCTTCCGAGCGCTATCGGTCGCCTGAGCCAGGAGATGGCCCGGATCCGCCAACGACCCCAGGCCGCAAGGGTCGAGAGCCAGAGATGAGCGCCCGGGGAGAAGGGAGCACGGGATCGGTTCGAGGAATCACCTCCGATCGATCGCAACTGCGCCTGGTTGTGCTAGCCGGGGGGGTCGGCGCAGCCCGGTTCCTCGCCGGCCTGGTGGCGGTGGCCCCGGACGCCCAGCTGACCGTGATCGGCAACACCGGAGACGATTTCACCGTGCATGGGCTGCACGTCAGTCCGGATCTCGACACCGTCAGCTACTCGCTGGCGGGTCTGGGGGACTGGGAGCGCGGCTGGGGGTTGCGAGGCGAGACCTGGGGTGCGGCCGAGCAGTTCCGGCGCCTCGGGGACGACACCTGGTTCCAGCTGGGAGATCGGGACCTGGCGACCCACGTCTGGCGCACCGAGCAGCTCCGGCGGGGGAGACCGCTCTCGGAGGTGACACGCCGGCTGGCCGAGCGTCTTCAGCTGGGCTTCACCCTGCTGCCCATGAGTGACCAGTCGGTCGTGACCCGGGTGCTCACCGCAGACGGACAGGACCTGCACATCCAGGAGTACCTGGTCCGAGATTCCTGCCAGCCAGAGATCCGGAAAATCGAATATCGCGGAGTCGAGCGTGCCCAGCCGGCACCCGGGGTCAGAGAGGCGATTCGTCTGGCCGACCTGGTGGTGATCGCACCCAGCAATCCGGTCATCTCGATCGGGCCGATCCTGGCGTTGCCTGGGCTACGGGCCGAGCTGATGGCGGCCGCGCAGCTGATCGCCGTGAGCCCGATCGTGGCGGGTGCGGCGGTGAAGGGGCCGGCCGTTCCCATGTTGGAGAGCCTGGGGGTGACTCCCAGCGCTGCCGGTGTGGCCGAACTCTACGCGGACCTGATCTCGGACCTCGTGATGGACCAGAAGGACGCCGATCTCACCGGTGCGGTCACAGCTCTCGGGATCCGACCGCACCTCGCCAATACCCTGATGGTCGACCAGGCCACCCGCGAGGGGCTGGCGACCGCCGTTCTAGAATCCGCCTCGATCATCCCCGTCACCTCGGCCCGTACCTAGTGAGTCTCGAGGTCTCGTCGGGAAAGGACGGCACCGGGACGTACTTGGTGATCCCGGTCAAGCGCTCGATCGGGTCCAAACAGAGACTCGCCTCCGAGCTACCGGACGACGTGCGGCAGCTGGTCAGCCGGGCCCTCGCCTCCCGAATGGTCCGCTGTGCCGCCGAAGGCTGGGCGCCGTCCCGGGTGGTCGTGGTCGGCGACGATGTCGAGATCACGGAGCTCTGCGCCCGGCTCGGGTTGGCCACTCTGCCCGACGAGGGGGGAGGGCAGAGCGAGGCCGTGAGAACGGGGCAACTCTGGTGTTTGGAGAGAGGAGCGACCACCCTAGCCACGCTGGCGGCCGACCTGCCGAGAGTGGAGGCCCCTGATCTTCGCAGGCTGTGGGAGGTCGCCGCCCAGCTACCTGCCAACTCGCTGGCAGTGATCCCGGACCGGGCAGGCTCCGGCACCAATGGTCTGCTGGTCAACCCCGCGGACTCGAACCCATTCTCGTTCGGCTCAGACTCCTTGCGGCGGCACCGAGAGAACGGGGAGAGGCTGGGACTCCACGTCTCTGTTCTCGACCTGCCCCACCTCGCCTGGGACGTGGACCGTCCGGAGGACCTAGTACCACCAAGCTCCCGGCTCGGCGAGGGGGCTCACCCAGTCGTGGCCTGGGCGAAGGAGATAGCCGCCCTCGACCGCCGACCCTCCTCGCTGGAGCCTCCACTTGGCGCCTGAGTTAAATCCAGAGCGCCCGGTGGTCCGGGCCCGCTCCATTACCTCATGGGCGGTGTCCGGCATCCCCGAGGTCACCAACGGACAGGATCTGGGTCAGTTGGCAGTCGCTCCGTTAGTGAGCTCGGGTGGACTGCAACCGTGGGATGTGGTGGTGGTGACTCACAAGATTGTCTCCAAGGCAGAGGGTCGGGTTTACCCCCTGTCCGACTTTGACCCCCGGCCAGCGGCCCTGGCGCTGGCCGCCGAGCTCGGTCAGGACCCGCGGATGGTTGAGGCGGTGCTGCGGGAGAGCCGGCGGGTCATCCGGGCCGAGTCCGGGGTGCTGATCACGGAGACCCAGCATGGCCTCGTCTGCGCCAACGCAGGGGTGGACCGCAGCAACGTCGGGGGAGGCGAGACGATCACTTGTCTTCCCCTGGCCCCGGACCGATCCGCCGCGACCCTCCAGGAACAGTGGCTGCCCCTGGCCGGCGGAGGTCCTCTGGCGGTGATCGTCTCGGACACCTTCGGCCGCCCGTTTCGGGAGGGGTCGGTCAACGTGGCCATTGGAGTGGCCGGGATGCCCGCGCTCAGCGATTTTCGCGGCCTCCAGGATCCCCAGGGATACGAACTTCACGCCTCCACCATCGGGTCCGCCGACGAAATCGCCTCTCTCGGTGAGCTCATGATGGGCAAGGTCGACGGGTTGCCCATGGCGGTGGTGCGGGGGCTCACTTGGAGCGGACCCGACCAGGGATCGGCGCCGCTGCTAAGGGACGCGGCGCACGACATATTCCGTCGTTAGCTCGGGAGTGTTGCTACGCTCGTCAGGTGGCGACCTCCACGGTGCGCGTCCGTCTCTTCGCCTCCCTGCGTGAGCTCGCCGGTACTCCCGACGTGGAGCTGGAGTTGACCGGCTCAAACTCAGTTGAGGACTGCTGGATGCAACTGTGCCAACTGTTTCCCGGGCTTGGCTCGTGGCGGGACTCGGTGCGGCCGGCGCGCAATCTGCAGTATGTCGACTGGAAGACAACCATCGCCTCCGGGGATGAGCTGGCTTTTCTGCCTCCGGTCTCGGGCGGCGCAACTAGCCCTGAGCCGACGATCGAGATCCGGGTGGGGCCGGACCCGATCGTCTTGGAGGCGATGAGCGATGCCGTCCGACGCCGCGGCATCGGGGCGATTGCCACCTTCGTCGGATTTGTGCGCGACCCCGACGAAGGGCGGTCGGTCCCCCAGCTTCTCTACGAGGCCTATCCGGAAATGGCGGAACCGGTACTGACGCAGATCTGCGAGGCGGCCTGCCAGCGTTTCGGAGCCACCGAGGCGAGGGTCCAGCACCGCACTGGTCCGGTGCCCTCCGGGGTCACCTCGGTGGCCGTGGTGGTGGGGGCGGCTCACCGCCACCAGGCTCTTGACGCCTGTGAATTCATCATCGACGAGCTGAAGTCACGGGCACCGATCTGGAAGTCAGTGGAGTGATTCCGGGCTCCTGATAGACTCGCCCGAAGTGGCCAGCACCGAACTGCTCCCCGAGAGGAGTCTGCAGCAGCGTCCGCGTGCCCCCCAAGCCGGTCCACTAGCGGGCCGCATCGAACTGCTGCTGGAGCTGGTCCGGCGGGATATCAAGACTCGATACCGGGGATCGGTCCTGGGGGTGGGGTGGACCCTGCTGAACCCCCTCATCTTCATGCTGGTGTACTCGCTGGTCTTCGGCAAGTTCCTGAAGGTCCAATATCCGGGCGGTTCAGCCACGGTGTTCATTCTGTCGGGGCTCCTGGCCTGGACGTTCTTCTCTCAGGCTCTGATCATGGCCACCAACAGCATCGTCGCGAACTCCCAATTGGTGCGCAAGGTGGCGTTTCCGTGGATGCTGCTGAGCGTTTCCTCGGTGATCGCCGCATTGGTCAATTTCGCGATCAGTTTGTTGCTCCTTATCCCCTTCATGCTCTTGTCGCACAAGGGAGTAGGCCCTCCGATCCTGGCAGTGCCCCTTCTAGTAGGCATCACATTCGCACTTTCGCTGGGCTTGGGACTCATGCTGGCGGCCGGCAACGTGTACCTGCGCGACCTGTCGTACTTGGTCAATCTCGGGACCCTCATCTGGTTCTACGTCACCCCGGTCATCTACCCCTTGGCATTGGTCCAATCCAAATTCTCCGGCCATGGCTTGGAGGGAGAGGCAGCGCATGCGGCGATCTACGCCAATCCGATGACCTGGGTGGTACTGGGTTTCCAAGACGTCTTCGTCTTCGATCGCTGGCCGCAACATTGGCACGGACTCGGCTACTCGGCGGTTGTCTCACTGGTGTCGATCTGGCTCGGTTTGCGGGTGTTCAGGCGCCTGCGCCGCAGATTTGCTGAGGAAGTCTGATGCCCGACGCGGTGGTCCAGATCCAGGATGTCAGCAAACGCTTTCGGATATATCACGAGCGCAACACCACGCTAAAACAGTCGCTGGTCGCCCGCCGACGCGGGCGGTATGAGGAGTTCTGGGCGGTGCGCGACGTCAGCGTCGACATTCCGGAAGGGGAGTCGCTCGGGATCATCGGCGAGAACGGCTCCGGCAAGTCGACGCTGCTGAAGTGCGTGGCGGGGATCCTGGTTCAGGACAAGGGGACGATTGACGTCAAGGGGCGGTTGGCGTCGTTGCTGGAGGTGGGCGCGGGGTTTCACCCAGACTTCACGGGTCGTGAGAACGTGTTCCTCAATGGAGCTATTCTGGGGCTGCCTCGACGGTACATCAAGTCCATCATGGACACGATCGTGGAGTTTGCCGAGCTGGAGCAATTTATCGATAACCCTGTGAAAACGTACAGCTCCGGCATGTACACGAGACTCGGGTTTGCGATCGCGGTAAACTTGGATCCGGACATCTTGGTCGTCGACGAGGTTCTGGCGGTTGGTGACGAGGCCTTTCAGCGGCGCTGCATGGAGCGCATCAACATCATGCGCACCGAGGGCCGCACCCTCGTTTTCGTTTCCCACGCGCTGGAGTCGGTACGCGCCGTGTGTGACCGCTGTGTTTGGATGGACCATGGCGTCGCCCGGCTGGTCGGCGGAGTGGACGCGGTGATCGCGGCATATCTTTCCGAGGTGAACCGGCGGGAGGAGGAGGAGCTGGAGGTGGTGGAGACAGCCGAAGTCGACTCCAGCCCCGGGCGTAACGGCGTGAGCATCACGGGGGTCGATCTTTCCGGCCCGGATGGCCCCACCGTCGTGCTCAACACTGGTGAACCGCTGACGATCTCGATTGCCTACGAATCACCAAAACCGCTTCTAGGGGCTCGCTTCAGTGTCACTTTCCTAAGAGGCGACGGAGTTCCAATCCTCACCGTACCGACCGATGACCTGCAAACCGGCGATGTCGCGCTGCCTCGGCAAGGGGTGGTCCACCTCGCCCTACCCGGGATCCCCTTTCTGGAGGGGTTCTACCGCGTCACCGTGGACATCACCGAGATCTCCTCAGGCCAGCACTACAAGCGGCTGGAGCGGGTTCGGCCATTCCGGGTCCACAGCGCTGACCATCGAGAGGTGGGGATGGCGCTGCTGGGGCACAGCTGGGAGCTGCCGCAGGTGTCCGATCGGATCCGTCGCTAGCGTGGGTCCGCCCGACACGGCTCAGCTCCCGAGAGGTGTGCCGGCGAAGGTCACCTTGTGGTTGGCGAGGTAGTTCCAGACCGCCGCGACCCCGCTGCCAAACACCAGTGCCACCAGGTAGTAGAGGTGGAAGCGGGAGACGCAGGTGAGCAGCACCGCCTCATTGATGCCGAGTCCCACTAGGCTGACGGCTTCGAAGGTTAGAAAACGTCGGCGGCGTAGGCCCCCGCGACGATCCCGCCAGGTGACCCTGGAGTTGAGGGTGTAGGTCACCAGGATGGCCAGCTGGATGGATATCCCAGACGCCAGCCAAAGAGCCAGATGTGCGTGGTGATAAAGGAGCACTGTGCCGACGAAGGTGACGACCAGGCCCACCACCCCGACGCTGAGGAAGGTGGGGAAGCGCTTCCAGTGCCGGCGCAGGATCTCCTGGGCCTCGTGCACCGACGGGCGGCGACTTTCCATAGACGCACTCAAGACCTGGAGAGGGTAGCAGAGGCCCGAAGCGCCGCCGATCTCGATCGGGTCGCGCTAACGTGACGACTTTCCGGCCCAAGAATTGACCCCGCCCCGGGCCTCACAGCTGAAACACGGTCCGGATCTCGCCAACCGGAGTGCCCACCCAGTTGGTAACCGGGTCATCGACCAACTCGGACAGGCTGGGGGGAAGGGCAGATGCGAGTTGATCGATCTGCTGCAGAGCCCGGGCGGCGATTTGGGCCAGTCCCGCCGCAGCCCCGGATTCCAGCTTGATCACCAGTGCCCAGCTCCCGTCCCTCGCGACGGCACCGAAGACGGCCGCGGCGCCTCCCTTGGCGGTGAATCTCTCACCCGCTACGCCCACCAGGGCGGAGTCGAAGGAATTGGTGCCCCGGATCAGCCAGGGGTGCTGGGCCATGGCCGACTGGCAGCTCTGAAAGGCGGAATCCGAGCCCGCCGCCCGAGCCAGGGCGGTGGCAAAGTCGCGCAGCGAGAGGCCAAAGGTGGGCAGGCCGCACCCGTCGATCCCAAACGGCATCTCCTCAGCGCGCAGGCCGGCGTGACCCGCCAGCCGCTCGGCGATCTCTACCTGCAGTGGATGATCCCGCTCCAGATAGCTCTCGGTGGGCCAGCCCTGGTGGACACAGGTCGCGACCATCGCCGAGTGCTTTCCGGAGCAGTTGTTGTAGATGGGGGACGGACTCTCACCTCTTCCGAGCAGCTCGGCGCAGGCGGTCGGATCTCCCGGCAGTTGGAACCCACACTGCAGAGCGCTCTCGTCGAGCCCAGCCGCCTCCAGAATCCGACGGGCTGCCTCCACATGGCCGGGCTCGCCCAGGTGCGAGGCGCAGGCGATGGCGATGCTGTCATCGCCCAGCCCCAGGTCGGCGGCGGTGCCAGTCTCCACGAAGCTGGCTGCCTGAAAGGGCTTGGAAGCACTTCGCAGGGTGCTGACTGAATTGGGATCCCCGACCGCTCGCACCGGTCGACCCGTGGCGTCCACCAGGACGATGTGGCCGCGGATCAGCCCCTCGATTATCGCGCCACGACGAACCTCCGCCAGCAGGGCAGGTTCCGTCGAGGCATCGCTTGGCAAGCTAGGGCATCTCCCAGGTGGCTCGGCCCATTCGGTGCCCAGGCGGCTCACGCCAGGCGCGCAGCGAGGTGGGCCGGATTAGTGTAAGTAGCCGACCGATGCGGATTCCGCAGCCGGGACCGATATGGGATCGAAGGCAGGAGGATCTATTGGTGAAGCGCTTCCAGGATCAGGTGGCCCTGGTCACCGGCGGTGGCCAGGGAATCGGCGAGGCAACCGTCCGGCGCTTCGCCGACGAAGGCGCCAAGGTGGTGGTCGCGGACCTCAACGGTGAGGCTGCCCAGGCGGCAGCGCAGAGGATCAATGCTGGCGGCGGCGAGGCCCTGGGTGTCAGCTGCGACGTCCAGGAGGAGGCCAGCGTCGAGGCTTTGGTCGCGGCCGGGCTGGGCCACTTCGGCCAGATCGATATCCTGGTCAGCAACGCTGGCGTCACTCGCGACAACCTGCTCCACAAGATGACGCTCGACGAGTGGGACCAGGTGATCCACGTGCACACGAGGGGTGCCTTCCTCTGTGCCCGGGCCGTCGCCCGCAACATGGTCACGCGAAAGCGGGGCAAGATGGTGTTTCTCTCCTCCACCTCGGCGCTCGGCAACCGGGGCCAGGCCAACTATGCGACCGCCAAGGCGGGGCTGCAGGGCCTGACCAGGACGCTGGCGCTGGAGCTCGGACCGTTCCAGATCAACGTCAACTCGGTGGCCCCGGGTTTCGTAGACACCGCCATGACTAGGGCGGTGGCGGAGCGGCTCCATGTATCGCTCGAGGACTTCTGGAAGGATGCGGCAGGCCGTATCCCGCTGGGCCGGTTGGGACAACCGGAGGATATCGCCGCGGTCATCGCCTTCCTCTGCTCCGAGGATGCCGCCTACGTCAGCGGGCAGGTGATCTACGTGAACGGAGGCCGTCCCAGCTGATGCGGGCTCACTAACCGGCTTCCGGTGGCGGAGCCCAATTGGGAGGACGCCGCTCGAGGAAAGCCGCCATCCCCTCGTGAGCCTCAGGGCTGGAGAAGAGCTTCGACGAGAGCACGGCCATGGCGGCGAACGCCTCTTCCTGGGAGAGCTCCGGCACCTCATTGAGGATCCGCTTGGTGGCGGCCAGGGCGTTGGGGTGGGCCAGCAAAAGCTGGCGCACCACCAACTCCACGGCCTGGCCCAGGTCTGCATCGGGGACCACGTGGGCCACCAGACCCATTGCCTGCGCCTCTTCCGCCCCGATCGTCCCTCCAGTCAGGAACAGCCGGGCTGCGGCGCTGCGGCCGACCTTGGGCAGCACCACCACCGAGAGCACAGCTGGGGCCACCCCCAACCGAACCTCCCCGGTGGCGAAGGTCGCCGACTCTGCTGCGATCGCGATGTCACAGGCGGCGACCAGACCCAGGCCGCCCGCCCGGGCGGCGCCACCCACCGAGCAGACGACCGGCTTGGGGCACTCCAGGATCAGCCGGTAGAGCGGCGCCAGCGCGCCGACCCCGGGGGCCGGTCGGCCTTCGGCGAATCCCGCCGTCTGCTCGTGAAGGTCCGCCCCCGAGCTGAAGGCGGGTCCCGTGTGCCCCAGGATCACGACTCGGATCTCCGGGTCGGCCTGGGCCATCTCGATCTCGCGGGTCAGATCCGCTAGCAGCGCAGCCGAGAGGGCGTTGCGGTTTCTCGATGAGTCGAGCTGGAGCCTGGCAACCCCGCCTGCGAACTCCGCCCGCACCAGTCCTGCCGCCAACTCCTAGCCCTCCGAAATGTCCGTCAGCCGCCAGTGACACGGCTGCGCTACCTTATCTCCGCGAGGGAGTCGACCGGCCGCCCCGCGGAGCGGCAAGTGGAATGATGCCCCACTCGGGGGCTGGGCTTCAGAGTGAGGTGCTGATGAGACGGTTGACCGGGGGCGGGGTGCCCGCCTTACTGGCGCTGAGCGTCCTCCTGGCCAGCTGTGGAGTGGCAGGCACCCCGGCGGCTGCTCCCAAGGTGGCCAAGATCCCCGCCCTCAAGCTCTCACCGACAGACCTCTCGCAGTCGCTGCTGGTGCTGCAGCAGGCCTACGTCAACCTCTACAAGGAGGTGAGTCCCTCGGTGGTTCAGATCTCCACCAGTGCCGACCTGGGCTCCGGGATCATC
>Ga0307373_10012147_pt1 | contig 12312 bp, 12 predicted proteins | sample OX2MG_FD_202534 | JGI IMG/M metagenome (GOLD analysis project Ga0307373, IMG submission 202534) | Soil microbial communities from Risofladan, Vaasa, Finland - OX-2 | ecosystem: Environmental > Terrestrial > Soil > Coastal area > Acid sulfate soil | place: Finland: Risofladan, Vaasa | collected...
CGACCTGGCGCACTCCCGGCTCCCGCAGGTGGCGTCCGACGCACTCGGCGAGTGCGACCGCCAAGAGCTGCGGGAGGTGGCTGGTGACTGCCACGGCCCGATCGTGGGCGGCGGCCCCCAAGGCCACCGGAAGGCCCCGCGCCTGCTCAATCAGATGGACGACCTGCCGCTCTGCCTCTCCGTCGCCCGGTTCGTAGATCCAGGGATTGCCTTCGAAGAGATGGGCATCGGCGGAGGCCGCCCCGTGCCCCTCGCGCCCCGCCATCGGGTGCGTTGCCACGAAGCCGGGGAGCCCCTGGGCCGCGCGCAGGACCGGACCCTGCAGTGAGGCGACGTCGAAGGTTACCTTCGGGCGGTTTCCCCCGTCCCGCAGATGCTCCAAGAGGGCGCAGACGACGTCGATCGGCGTCGCCAGCACCAGCACGTCGGACGAGCGCGCCTCGTCGAAGGAGACCGCCGACGAGAACGCGCCACGGGCGAACGCGGCGTCCAGCGCGGCCGGCTCGGCATCGCATCCGGCGACGACGTAGCCGGCCGCGCGCCACGCCAGACCCAGCGAGGCTCCGATGAGGCCGGTGCCGACGATCGCGATCCGCACGGGCCGCGCCTCCGCCGCTACGCCGCCGAGCCGACGCCGGGCAGCGTATGCCCCAGAGCCTCGGCGATCGGGCGCACGGATCGCACGATACCATCGAACTCCTCCGGCGTGATCGACTGCGGCCCGTCGGACTTGGCCTGAGCGGGATTCGGGTGCACCTCGAGCATCAGCCCGTCGGCCCCCGCGGCCACGCCGGCGCGCGCCATCGGCGCGATGAGATCGCGGCGCCCCGTACCGTGCGAGGGGTCGACGATCACCGGAAGGTGGGTCAGGATGTGCACCAGCGGCACGGCGGAGAGGTCGAGCGTGTTGCGCGTCGCCGTCTCGAACGTGCGGATGCCGCGCTCGCAGAGGACCACGTGGTGGTTGCCCCCCGCGTAGATGTACTCCGCGGCCATCAGCCACTCTTCGATGGTGGCGGAGAGGCCGCGCTTGAGCAGAACCGGCTTGCGCATCGCCCCCACCTCGCGGAGGAGGTTGAAGTTCTGCATGTTGCGCGCCCCGATCTGAAGGACGTCGGCGTACTCCGTCACGAGCTCGACGTCCCGCACGTCCATCACCTCGGTGACTACCGCCAAGCCGAAGGCGTCTGCGCAGGCGCGCAGATACCGCAGCGCCTGCTCGCCGAGACCTTGAAAGGCGTAAGGCGACGTGCGCGGCTTGAACGCCCCGCCGCGCAGGAAGTTCGCCCCGCTCTCGGCCACGCCGCGCGCGGTGGTTTCGATCTGCTGTTCCGACTCGACGCTGCATGGACCGGCCATCAGCGCCAGCACCCGGCCGCCGATCGTTGCGCCGTTCGCGCAGCGCACGACCGTCGTGCCCTCGCGCCCCTCGCGGCTGACCATCTTGTAAGGGCGCGATATCGGTACCACGCGCTCGACCTCCTCGAGCTGGGCGAACCGCTCCATGAGCTCGTCCTTGTCGGCGGTGACGCCGACGACGCCGACGATCGTCCGCTCGCTGCCGGCGGAAACATGGGCGTCGTAGCCGGCATCTCGAATCTCGGCGACGACTCGCGCCACGGCCTCCGCGGCCAGACCGGGTAAGAGCACGACGATCATTATTGGGCAACCTCCGGGTGGCTGATGTCCGGCCGTAGCGCCACGGCTCCATCGAGGTAGACGTGACGAATCACATGCTGGGCGAGATCGGTGTTCCAGTGGAGCAGGACCCGGACGCAGCGCGGCAGGCTTCCCGCGACCGGAATCTCCGTCGAGCAGAGGAGCGGGACCTTCTCCCAGCCCAGCCGCCGGGCGGCCTCCGCCGGGAACGTCGAGCTCAAGTCGGGTGTGACGGTGAAGATGGCGCTGCAGACTTCCTCGGGACGCAGACCGTTCTCGCGGGTGATCGCCTCCAAGAGACGCGTCGTGGCCGCGAGGATATCGGCGGGGTCGTCGCGGTCAACCGTGATCGCGCCGCGGATGCCGCGCGTCATCGTGCGGCCCCCTGCCTCGAGCGCGCGGCCTCGTCGCGCAGAGCGCACAGCACGCGGAGCTCCCGCTCCGTGGGCCGGCGGACCGATCCGACGGCGAGGTCGCCCAAGGCCACCGGCCCGAATCGGACGCGCTCCAGGGCGATCACCGGGTAACCCACGGCCTCGAACATCCGGCGCACCTGCCGGTTGCGCCCCTCGTGGACCGTGATGTCGACTACGGACTCCGCGCGCCGCTGCGCGACGACGCGGACTTTGGCGGGGCGGCTCTTCGCTCCGTCGTCCAACTCGATTCCTCCGTCTCGGAGCCGCGCGAACGCGGCGGGCTGCAGTTGCCCGCGCAGCGTGGCGCGGTAGGTCTTCTCCACGCCGTGGCGCGGATGGGTCAAGACGTGGGCCATCTCGCCGTCATCGGTCAAGATGAGCACGCCAGAGGTATCCCAGTCGAGACGCCCGACGGGCGCCAAGCGCCCAAGCTCCGCCGGAACGAACTCGGCGACCGTCGGCCGGCCTTGGGGGTCGGAGAGCGTGGTCACCACGCCCGTCGGCTTGTTGAGGACGAGGTACGCGTGCTCGGCTCGCGGGACGACCGCACGCCCTTCGACCTCCACCGAGTCGCCCAAACGCACGCGCCGGCCAAGGTCGCGCACGACCTCGCGGTTGACCCGCACGGCCCCGCGCGCGATCAGCTCGTCCGCGGCCCGCCGCGAGCAGATGCCCGCCTGAGCGATGTAGCGGTTGAGCCTGACCGCCCCGTCTTGCGCGGGAGTCTCCTTGGTTTCCAACGTTCCTCTCACCGGTCCGGATAGCAGAGAAGGCGAGCCGTGCGCTCGCCTCCCCGTCAGAGTCTCGCGAGCGCCGGGCTATCGTTCTTCGTCGTAACCGCGCGCAAGGGAGAGCGCCTCTTTGGTGATCGTCTGGAGGAACTCTTCGTTGGTGCGGGTTTGAGCGAGCTTGTCCAACACCAATTCCGTCATCTCGGACTCCTTGATGATGTTGAACGCCCGCCGGAGCATCCAGATCTTCCGAAGCTCGAGCTCGCCCAGGAGCAACTCCTCGTGACGCGTGCTGGACCGCTTGATGTCCACGGCCGGGAAGACGCGCGACTCGGCCAGCTTGCGGTTGAGGTTGAGCTCCATGTTGCCGGTGCCCTTGAACTCCTCGAAGATGACGTCGTCCATCTTCGAGCCGGTGTCCACGAGCGCCGTGCCGACGATCGTGAGCGAACCGCCTTCTTCGATCTTCCGAGCCGCGCCGAAGAAGCGCTTGGGCTTGTGCAGCGCAGCGGTGTCGAGGCCGCCCGAGAGCGTGCGTCCGGAGGTCGGGATGACCTGATTGTACGCACGCGCGAGACGCGTGATCGAGTCGAGCAGGATCACCACGTCCTTCCCGAGCTCCACCAAACGCTTGGCGCGCTCCATCGTCAGCTCGGCGACGGCGGTGTGGTTCTCGGGATGCTCGTCAAACGTCGAGGCGACCACCTCGCCGTCGATCGAGCGGCGCATGTCGGTGACTTCCTCGGGCCGCTCGTCGACCAGGAGGGCGATGAGGATCGCCTCCGGGTGGTTGATCGAGAGCGAGTTGGCGATGTTCTTGAGGAGCGTCGTCTTACCGGCCTTGGGCGGTGAGACGATCAGGGCACGCTGTCCCTTGCCGATCGGGCAGAAGAGGTCGATGATGCGCGTGGACAGCTGGGTGGCGCGGACCTCGAGCTTGTAGCGCTCTTGCGGGTAGATCGGCGTGAGCTTGTCGAAGTTCGGACGCTTGCGGACCGCCTCGGGGTCGAGGCCGTTCACGGTGTCGACTTTGATCAGGCCGTAGTACTTCTCGCCCTCTTTCGGACGGCGCACCTGTCCGGCCACCATGTCTCCGCGACGGAGCTCGAAGCGGCGGACCTGCGACTGACTGACGTAAACGTCGTCGGGGCCTGGGAGGTAGTTCTCGCGGCGGAGGAAGCCATAGCCCTCCGGGAGGATGTCGAGGACCCCTTGGGCCATCTCGAGCCCTGAGCGCTGCGCTTGGACCTCGAGGATCTTGGGGATCAGCTCCTCCTTCTTCAACTTGACGGGACTCGGGATGTCGAAGCTCTTCGCCAGCTCGTTGAGCTCGGTCTTCGACTTCTCCGCCAGCTGAGCCGCGGTGAGGAGTTGAGCGGCACTTTCTTGGTATTCGCGTTCGAGTTGCGCGAGCTGCCCGTGCTCGCCGATCTTGTGCCGGCTCCGCGATCGCGAGCGCCGGCGCCGACCGCCGCCGGAATGGCCGTTGTCCTGTGGGCGCGAATCGACTTGCAGTGGAGTACTCTCTCGGGTCGATGAGTGATCAATGGAATCAGCGGGGCGCTTCGAATCGGCGCATCGCGCGCCTGCGCTCGGCGTGGGCATAGTGCCCTCAACCGGGAGTGGACCGCCTAGACCATGGTTATGTGGAACCGACGCCAGCGTTCGAAGCGCCGACCAGCGTCCCCGCCACTATACCATAGCCCCCGGACGAGGTAAAGGGGACGAGACGAACCGTGATCCCGCCACGGCGAACCGCAAGGGCAGCTCGCGCGCGGCGGATATCCCCACGCGCGGGCCGGCGGCGATCTCCGGCGGCCCCCCCGTATCGTAGAGGGCGATGCGTCCCCCGAAGCCGATAGGCGCCCCGTCGTCGCCGCCGCCGATCGCCAGCGCCTGCGCCAGCCGACCCGGCCCGCGCGCGAGATCCCGCGCCGGGGCGGCACCCCGCCGCAAGGCCATGACCTCCACGCCGGCGAGCGGCTCGAGCGCGCGAATCAGCACCGCCGCGCCGACGCCCTCGGGCTCGCTCGTGATATTGAAGCACCAATGATTGCCATAGATGAAGTAGACGTATGCGTGGAGCGGGGGACCGAACATCGCGCGATTGCGGCGGGTCGGGCCGCGGAATGCATGCGAGGCGGGATCGTCGGGGAGATATGCCTCGACCTCGACGATCCGTCCCCCCACGATGCCGTCGGGAGAAGCCACGCCCAGCCCGACGCCCACGAGACGGCGCGCTAGCGCGACCGTCTCGATCGGCAGCTCCGCGAGGTCGAGCGGTCTGCCCAGCCGCGGATGACGCCGGTGGGTCATCGCCGCCGCCCGAGGATCCTCACGCCGAGCGCGGATACCTCGCGGCGCCGCATACAGCAAGCAGCGCCCCCGCATCGGCGACGCCGACGCGCCCCTCCAAAAAGCGGTTGAGCGCGCATCCCAGAGCGATATAGGGCACGGTGAGCGACCCCGGGAGCCGCCGTCGCGTGACGAGGTCCTCCGCCAACGCGCCGTCGGGACCCAGCAGCTCCACTCGCCTCAGGCCCTTGGCCGCGAGCCGATCCGCCAGGGCCGTTGCCGCCGCATACGAGGCTTCGCGCCCCTCGGCGTTCGGCCGCGTGCGGTAGCCGAACGAGAATTCCAACCGCTCGAGCTCGAGCGGCCCCTGGCACAAACGCGCAAGCACGCGGCCTCGCCCCGCTCGCGCGGTGTAGGTGTACGTGGCTCGGACGAGTTTGCGCGGATCCGCAGTCGGCATGGCGGCCTCCCCCTGCCGATAGCATAAGCGAACACACGTTCGATGTCAACCGGCGGACGCCAACGGCGGCTCGCGCCGGATCTCCCGGTAGAGCCGCTCCACCCGCTCTGCGATGCGCGGCAGATCGTAAGCCTCCGCGGCGCCGCTCCCGGCCTCGCGCAGCCGATCGGCCACGCCCTCCTCGCCGACGACCGCTGCGACCGCGCGGGCCAGCCCGTCCGCATCATCCGGGCAAAGGCGGGCGGCGCCCGCCGTCACCTCGCGGGTCTGCGGGGCGTCGACGGCCACGATGGGCACGCCCGCCGCCATGGCCTCGACCAACACCAGACCCTGCGTCTCCGACGTCGAGGCGAAGACGAAGCAGTCGGCCGAGGCATAGAGCTCGGGAAGCTCCTCGCGGGGGACCTCTCCGAGAAAGGTCACCCGGTTCGCCAGCCCCGCGCCCCTCGCCGTCGCTTCCAGCCGTTCGCGCTCGGGGCCGTCTCCGGCGAAGGTCAAGGTCGTCTGCGCCGGCAGCCGCGCCAGCATCTCGAGGAGCCGCGCGGGATTCTTCTCCTGCGCGAGCCGCGAGACCGTCAGCAGACGCAGCCCCCCCGGGCCGCCGAGCCGCGCCCGCCCGCGCGGCGTGGCGCGCGCCCGCGAGAAGGCGGCCAACGCGATCCCCGAGGGAATCACCTCGATGCGCGTGCGCACTCCGACGTCGCGCAGCTGGCGCTCGATGTCGCGCGTCGGAACCGTCACCGCATCGGCGGCGTTGGCATACGTGCGCGTTAGCATCGAGGCAAGCCGACGCGCCACGTCGGGATCGATCGGCGCGTAGTGCGCGTACCGGTCGAGACGCGTGTGATACGTGAAGACCAGCGGCACGCCGAAGCGCCGCGCGTAGTGCGCTCCCATCCATCCGGTGATGAACGGTGAGTGCGTATGAATGAGGTTGCAGCGCGAGAGCACGCCGAGCCGGTTGCGCCGCGCGACCACCGGGAGCGTGAGACGGTACTCCGTGGGCATGGGCAGCGGCAACGACGGAATGCGGTAGATCTGCCGCTCCTCGCCAGCCGTCGTCGCAGGGAAGCGCGGCGTGAACATCGCGACGCTGTGGCCGCGGGCCCGCATGGCCTCCGCCAAACCGTCGACGGCAGCGACGATGCCGTTCACGATCGGATGATAGACCTCGGTGAAGAACGCGACGCGCAAGAAAGGCGGGTACACGAGGGCGAGGTTTCTTCATGCCCGGGTGCCTTCCCCGGAGACCATTGTTTTCACATGGCGCAACATATCAAAGAATTTGACGCCGGTCACGATGGGGTGCTATAGTCCCCGAGTCCGGCGCATCCCCCCGGGGATCGTCAGACCGCCACCTGCGCCAGGAGCGTGCGCCGCTCGCGCGAGACCCGACCGGGTCCACACGATGCGACACTCCGCATACCGACGAAAGGAGCCGGTTTGATAGGACGCGATACTCCGGCCTTCGCGGCCACGAGCGTTCTCTCTCTCGGTCTAATCGCCCCCATCGCCTTGGGAGCCGCCCATGCCCACGCGGGTACGCTCGTCGTCGACGGGAAGCCCCGCACGTACGCCGTCGCGGGCCGCGTGGCGACCGTGGGCGACCTGCTCCGCACGGAAGACGTCCGCGTCACCGCCGCGGACAGCGTCTCGGCCCCCCTCGACTCGCCCCTGGGCACGCTCGAGCAGATCCGTGTCCGCCACGCCGTTCCGGTTCGGGTGACCACGACTTCGGGGACCCGCACCATCGTCACCTCGGCCGCCACGGTCGGCGCCGTGCTCGCCGACGATGGGATTCGCCTCGGCTCCCGCGACCTGGTCGCCCCCGCCGCCGGCACCGAGGTCACGCCCGGCCTCGACATCCGCTACGAGCGCGCCGTCGACGTCACCATCGTCAGCGGCACGATCCGATTGACTATCCATACGCCCGGCCCGACGGTCGGCGATGTGTTGCGTCACGAGGGCATCGCTCTCGGGATGTACGACCGCGTCACCCCCAAGCCAAGCGAGCCGGTTCGCGCGAACGAACAGATCACGATCGTCCGCGTGACCGAGTGGACGCGGACGCTCGACCGCCGCGTGACTCCCCCCGTGGAGCACCGCATCAGCTACACGATGCGCCCCGGGGCCATGAAGGTGCTCGCCCCCGGCAAGCCCGGCGAGGAGCGCGTCACGATCCGCTACATCCAGCGCGAAGGCGCCCCGTTGACCCGGAAGGTCACCACGCGCTCCGTGCTCGTGAAGCCGAAGCCGAAGGTCGTCGCCGAGGGCGTGGGAGACTGGAATCGCTTCCGTCAGCTCGCCTCGCGCGGCGGGTCATTCGCCGGCACGATCGCCTATACGGCGATGCACATGGTCGCGACGGCGTACACGCCCTTCTGCACCGGCTGCGACGGCTATACCGCCACGGGGCTGCGCGCCGGCTACGGTCTGGTCGCGGTGGACCCCCGCGTCATCCCGCTGGGCACCAAGCTGTTCATCCCCGGCTACGGCCCCGCGATCGCCGCCGACACCGGCGGCGCGATCCGCGGCAACCGCATCGACCTCGGCTTCGAGCACTACGCGGAGGCCATGGCGTTCGGACGCCGCTCCATCGTCGTCTACATCCTACGGTAGCGCGATCGGCGCAGGTACGGGATGGACCTGAATCCCCGGCGCCTCCTGGCCGAGCGCGGCCTCGCAGCGCGCAAGCGCTGGGGTCAGAACTTTCTCCTCGACGCCGGCGCCGCCGCGCGCATCGCGCAAGCCGCCGTCGCCGGGGAGAGCGCCCTCCCCGTCTTGGAGATCGGGCCGGGGACCGGCACGCTCACCCGAGCTCTGCTGGACGCCGGTGCCGACCTCACGGCTGTGGAGATCGACCGCGGCCTCGTGGACCTGCTGCGCGAGCGCCCGGATCTCGCCGGCGCGCGCATCGTGGAGGGCGACATCCTCGCGTACGACCTGGCCGGCTATGCGGCCCGGTCGGGACGCTGGGCCGCCTGCGGCAACCTCCCGTACTACATCACCACGCCCATCCTCTTCGCGCTGCTGGAGTGCGAGCCTCAACCGGAGCGCATCGTGGTGATGGTCCAGCGCGAGGTCGCCGACCGGCTGACGGCGCAGCCCGGAGCTCCCGCGTACGGGAGCCTCTCCGTGGTCGTGGCCTATCGCGCGCGCGTCTCGCGCCTGCTGACGCTGAAACCCGCGGCCTTTTTCCCTCGGCCGCAGGTCGATTCCGCCGTCGTCGTCCTCGAGCGTCATGGCGAGCCGCCGGTCCATCCGAAGGACCCGGAGCGCATGCTGCGTCTGGTGCGCGCAGCGTTCGCCTACCGGCGCAAGACCCTGGCCAACGCCTTGGAGCTGGCCAATCCCGCCGTGCCCCGCGCGCGCACGGCGGCGGCTTTGGCGGCCATCGGCAAGCCTCTTGAGGCGCGCGGCGAATCGCTCTCCCTCAATGACTTCTCACGACTCTCCGACGAGCTCGCCTGAGGCCTTCGCGCCCGCGCCGTCGTTCGGGCTGCTCTTGGCCTCGCTGCTCTCCGGCTTCGCCGCCGCGATCCTCACCGGCTTCGCCATGGGCGTCCGGCTGCACCACCTTCTCGCGTGGCAGGTCAACGTGGTGCAGCTCGGCTTCTACGTGGGCCTGGGCAGCGTGCTGATCCCTTTGCTGCCGCGCGTCGCCCGCCGCTCGCTGCGATCGCTGGGTCTGGCCCCTCCGCGCCTCCGCCAGATCCTCTGGGGCATCCTCGGAGTGCCGGTGATGCTGGTGGTCACCTCAATCATCGGCGGCGTCATCACGGCCTTCTTCGGCGAGCACGAGCAGGCGGCGTTGCGCATGCTGCCGCGTTTCGACACGCCCGGACTGCTGCTGGGCTTCGCCCTCATCGCCGCGGTCGCCGCGCCGTTCTTCGAGGAGCTCTTCTTCCGCGGCTTCATCTTCAACGCGCTCGCCGCGCGTTGGCCGTTTTGGCCCGCGGCCCTGGTCTCGGGACTGATCTTCGGTGTGGTGCACGGCGACGTGTGGGCGCTGCTCCCGCTGTGGGGCGTCGGCGTCCTCTTGGCGTATGTCTATCACCGCACGAGGAGTCTCTGGGCGTCGATGGTGGCGCACGGACTCTTCAACAGCGTCTCTCTCGTCGCCGTCTCGTTGAAGGACCACTTACACCTGTGATCGTTGCCGTCGACGCCACCAACCTCTTGCACGACGAGCGCGGCATGGGACGCTACGTCCGCGAGGTCCTCCGCCGCCTGCGCACGCAAGTGGAGATTCGCCTCGTGACCGAGCGGCGTGACGTCGAGTCGCGCCGCGCCTACGCGCACGCGCTGGGCTACTACGACGCCCCGCTCGTCTCCGCGGGCCGGACGGGAGCCGACGTGCTCTGGTACCCGTGGAACCTCACCCATTTCCGCCCGCGCAAACCCTATGCCGTGACTATCTACGACGTGGCTCCGCTCCACTATCCCCACCGCTCGCCTTGGGTGCGTTGGCGCGAGGAGCGGCGCTTGCGCCGCTCCGCCGCGCAAGCCCGCTGCGTCATCACCGCCTCGGAATTCACGCGCGGCGAGGTCGTCGAGCGGCTGGGCGTCGAGGCGGCGCGCGTGCGCGTCGCCCCCGGCGCCGCAGCGGCGGCGTTCCAGCCCGGCGAGCCCGAGCGTCTTCCCGAGTACCTCGTCGAGCACCCGTACGTGCTCTACGTGGGGGCGGTCGAGCCGCGCAAGAACGTCGTCACGCTGCTGGCCGCGCAGGGGCGCATCTTCGGCGAGAGCGGCGTTCCGCTGGTCTGCGTCGGCGGTGCCGTCCCCGAGGGTGCAGGGGTGATCTCGATGGGCCAGGTGAACGAGGCGCTGCTGGTCTCCCTCTACCGCGGCGCAACGGCCCTGGCGATGCCGTCGCTCTACGAGGGATTCGGCCTCCCCCCGCTGGAGGCCATGGCTTGCGGCACGCCGGCCGTGGTGTCGCGGCGCGCCTCGCTCCCGGAGGTCTGCGGCGATGCCGCGCTCTACGTCGAGGAGCCAACGGACGTCGACGAATGGTGCCGCGCCCTGCGCCGCATCCAGAGCGACTCCGCGCTCGCCGCGGAGCTCCGTCGCCTCGGCATCGAGCGCGCGCGAGCCTTCACCTGGGAGCGCACGACGGCGGAAACGCTCGAGGCGCTGCGCGCCGCGGCAGCCGGGTAGAGCGCGCGCAGCGGTGCCCCGCATCGTCGCGCACCTGATCGTCGGGCCGCGCCCCGAGCCGTTCCTCGGCGCGCTGCTGGAGAGCATGGCGCCTGCCGTGGAGCGCCTCTTCGTCAACGACAACTCGGGACTGGGCGAGGGCAGCCCGCACGCGGGCACGCTGGCGGAGAGTCCCTTCGGGCGCGAAGGGCGCCTGCGCGTCGCGCAGACCACCTTCGAGGACTTCGCCGGCGCGCGCAACGTCTGCTTCCAACTCGACGGCGAGGCCGACGAGCGGACATGGGTCGCCTTCGTCGACGCGGATGAGGTTCACGGCGAGCGCTTCGCGCGCATCGCGGCACGTCTGGACGCGCTGCCCCGCGAGATCGCCTACGTCGACGGCTATACGTGGCACTTCTTTCAGTCGTTCGACTGGTACGCGTCGATCGAGCGCCGCATGTCGTTCTTCCGCTGGACCCCGCAGGCGCATTGGGAAGGCAAAGTCCACGAGCAGCTGGTCGGCGTACCGGGACGGCGCTTGGCGTTGCCCTACGTTTACGCGCACTACGGACACGTCGTCCCCTTCGCATGGGCGGCGCGCAAAGGCCAGCTCTACTCCTCGCTGGGGGCTCCAGGCACGCCGCTGACCGATGACGACGCCGTGCGTGCCGACGACGAGGGCGACTATCGCGACGTCGAAGCCTTCTTCTCCGACTGGTGGCCGCGCCTGATGCGCTTTCGCGGCCGTCATCCGCAGGCGGCCCACGCCCTCATCGCGCGCATGCGCAGCGAGCGGGCCGCGCACTTCGAGCGCGTCGACGAGATCGTTCGCCGCCATCAGCCGCCGGCGATCCGGGCACGCAACCTGGTGCGCTCGCTGAACTATGCTCAGCGCTGGCGTCTGCGCGCCATCTGGGCATGGCGGCGCGGCTTTCGGTTCTAGCGGGCCGCCTCTTCGAGCACGGCCAACGTCTGGGCTGCGCAGCGCTCCCAACTGAAGGAGCGCGCGCGTTCGATGCCCGCCGCGCGAAGGCGAGCGCGCAGGGCCCCGTCGCCCGCGACGCTGCGCAACGCCTCGGCCCAGCGCTCTTCGTCGTCCGCGTCGAGCAGCAGCGCCGCACCTCCGGAGATCTCCGGCAGTGCCCCCGTCGCCGCGGCGAGCACGGGCGTGCCGCAGGCCATGGCCTCGAGCATCGGCATGCCGAAGCTCTCGAAGTGCGAGGGTATGCAAAGCGCCAGCGCTCCGCGATAGAGCTCGCTCATGCGGCCGTCGGCATCTCTCGACGCGCCGCCGCCGCGGATCGCCGGAACGCAGCGCGCCCCCTCGAACCCATCGGCGGCTCCGCCGACCACCACCAGCTCCGGACCGCGGCCGGCTTCCCATGCGCGCCGGTACGCGCGGTGGAGCAAGGCGAAGTTCTTCAGCTCCTGCATGGGATTGCCCACGAAGAGCAAGTATCCGGCGCCCCTCGCGCTTGCGCCCTTCGCCGGCGCGGGCGAGAAGATTGGAGCCACGCCGTGATAGATCACCCGCACGCGCTCCTCGGGAACGCCCAGGCGCGCCGAGATCTCGCGCGCGCCGGCTTGCGAGACGGCGATGATCAGGCGCGCC
>Ga0307373_10012149_pt1 | contig 12310 bp, 12 predicted proteins | sample OX2MG_FD_202534 | JGI IMG/M metagenome (GOLD analysis project Ga0307373, IMG submission 202534) | Soil microbial communities from Risofladan, Vaasa, Finland - OX-2 | ecosystem: Environmental > Terrestrial > Soil > Coastal area > Acid sulfate soil | place: Finland: Risofladan, Vaasa | collected...
CGTCGGGGTGCTCGCCTACGTCCTGATCATCGCCTCGAAGCTCCAGCGCCTCCAGCGTCAGGTGGGCGAGCTGGTTGAGAAGCTGCGCGAGCGCAGCTCCGAGACCGAGTAGGCCACCGGTGGCCGAAGCGCTCTTCTGGCCGGCGATTCTCGGCTACGGCGAGGCAGCGATTGCTTATTCCTCCGCCCGCTACACGCGCCTCGCCACCTGGGGCGTGCGGCTCGGCTGGATCGCCCAGACCGCCCTGCTCGCCGTGCAGGCCGCGCGGGTCGACGGGTTCCCGTGGTCGACGTGGGCGGGCTCGCTCAACCTGTTTGTGTGGTTCGTCGTCGGCGCCTACCTGATCTGGGGCTGCCAGCCGCGCTACCGGCTCGTCGGGCTGACGGTGATGCCGCTCGCCGCGCTCTTGTTCGTTGTCTCGCGCGTGGGCGGGGGGACCGCCGCCGGCGAGCGCTCGCACTACGGCAACCTCTTCCTGACCGTCCACGTCGGCTGCGTGCTCGCCGCCTTCGCCGGATTCACCCTCGCCGCGGCGCTCGCGGTGCTCTACCTGGCCGAGGAGCGCCGCCTGCAGCGCCATGCTCCCGACATCCTGCGGCTGAAGCTGCCGTCGCTGGTCGTGCTCGAGAAGCTCACGATCCGCACGATCGCGGTCTCGCTGCCGTTCCTGACCGTGGGGCTCGCCGCCGGGTTCGTCCGGCTGCGCGAGCAGGGCGACAGCATCGACGCGCTGATGGCAGCGACGATCGTCACGTGGTTTGTCTACGCGGGCTTCCTCGCGGTCCGGGCGACCGGCCGTCGGGCGGCGCATCTGGCTCTGATCGGGTTCGCGCTGGTGATCCTCGCGCGCATCGCGCTCGCCGGGAGCCACTTTTGAGCCTCTCGCTCGTCGGCATCTCCCACCACGTCGCGCCCGTCGAGCTGCGGGAACGCGTAGCGCTGCCGCTCGAGCGCGCGGCCTTGCTCGCCCGCGCTTTAGGCGACGCGGTCTGCCTCTCGACCTGCAACCGCACCGAGGTGTACCTCGCAGACGACGACGGCTCGAGAGCGCTCTCCTCGCTCGAGGAGCTCGCCGGAGAGCCGCTGCGCTCGGTCGCCTACCGGATGCACGACGACGCGGCCGCGCTGCATCTCTTCCGGGTATCGGCCGGGCTCGACTCGCTGATCCCGGGGGAGAGCGAGATCCTCGGGCAGGTGCGGGCTGCCTTCGACGCGGCCGCGCCGGGTCCGCTGCTCGATCGGGTGTTCCGGCAGGCACTCCAGCTCGGCAAGCGCGTGCGCAGCGAGACGGCGATCGGCGAGAGCCCGGCGTCGGTTCCCGCGGCCGCGGCGGCGCTCGCTGCGCAGGTGTTCGGCGACCTCCGCGGCCGTAAGGTGCTGCTCGTCGGCGCCGGCCGCATCGGTGAGCTCGCCGCCGGCAACCTCTCCGCGCGCGGGGCGGCGATCACCTATATCGCAAACCGGACCGTCGAGGCCGCCGCCGAGCTCGCCGGCCGGTTCGGGGGCGCGGCGCTCGCGCTCGACGAGGTGGCCGGCAGGCTCTCCGAGGTCGATGTCGTGCTCACATCGACGGCTGCTCCCGGCCTGTTGATCGAGGCGAAGGACGTCCCCTCGCGACGCCGCCATCCCCTCTTCTTCATCGACATCGCGGTCCCGCGTGACGTCGATCCCGCCGTGCACGAGCTCTCCGGGTGCTTCCTCTACGACATCGACGACCTGGAGGCGGTCGTGAGCGAGACGCTCGCCGGTCGCCGCGTCGAGGCCGAGCTCGCCGAGAGGCTCGTCGTCGAGGAGGCCGAGCGGTTCCGCGAGTGGCGCGCGTCGCTCGACGTCGTCCCGGCGATCACCTCGCTGCGGGCGCACGCCGAGACGATCCGCGCGGGCGAGCTCGCGAAGCTCTCATCGCTGCCGGACGCGGAGAGGCAACGGATCGAGGCCGTGACCGCGCAGATCCTGAACAAGCTCCTCCACGAGCCGACCGTGCGCATGAAGGAGGCTGCCGCAGAGGGTGGTGGCTCCTCCTACGCCGAGGCGATCCGGCGCCTCTTCGGCCTCGAGGACGGGCGGTGAGGGCCCATGCTCGTTCGCATCGGATCGCGCGGCTCTAGGCTCGCGCTGACCCAGGCCGAGCTCGCAGGCGCCGTCGTGCGGGCCCAGGGGCACGAGATCGCGTTCGTCCCGATCACGACCGCCGGCGACCGCGACCGGAAGAGCCCGTTCGGTCAGATCGGAGAGCGCGGCGTCTTCGTGAAGGAGATCGAGGAGGCGTTGCTCGAGGAGCGGATCGACATCGCCGTCCACTCGGCCAAGGACATGACCTCGACCGATTCCGCGGGTCTCTCGGTCGGCGCCTACCTCGACCGCGACGACCCTCGCGACGCACTCGTCGGCGCGAGCTCGCTCGAGCCGGGGATGCGGATCGGCACCGCGTCGGTGCGCCGCCGCGCTCAGCTACTCGCGTTCGACTCGTCGATCTCGGTCGAGCCGCTGCGTGGAAACGTCGACACCCGACTTCGCAAGGGGCGCGAGCGAGGGCTCGACGCGCTGATCCTCGCCGCTTGCGGGCTCGACCGCCTCGGGCTCGGGGACGAGATCGGCTTGCGGATCCCGGTCGAGACGATGCTCCCCGAGGCGGCCCAGGGCGCGCTCGCGCTGCAGGTGCGGGCCGGCGAGGAGTCTCTCGTGGCGGGCGGCGACTCCGCCGAGACGCGGCGGCGCGTCGAGGCTGAGCGCGCCTGCGTGGCCGCGATCGGCGGCGGCTGCCTCGCACCGGTCGCGGCCCATCACGACGGCGAGCGTTTGACCGCGCTGATCGCCGCCGAGGACGGGACGTGGATCGAGCGGCGCGCCGGAGGCGACCCGGCCGCACTTGCCGCCCAACTGCTCGCGGCGCTCGAGGAGCGTGCGGCATGAAGGTGATCGTGACCCGTCCGCGCGCGCAGGCCCAGCCGCTCGTCGGCCGGATCGAGGAGCTCGGGTTTGAGGCCGTCGAGTGCCCGCTGATCGAGATCACCCGGACCTCCGACGACCCGATCGACTGCGGAGGCTACGAATGGGCGATCGTCACGAGCCCGAACGGCGCCGACGAGGTGGCACGGCGGGCGCGCAACCTGCCGAAGGTGGCTGCGGTCGGCCCGGGCACGGCCGAGACGCTCCGTGGCCACGGGATCGAGCCGGCGTTCGTGGCCTCGGTGTCAACTGCGGACGGGCTCGCGGCCGAGTTCCCCCGGCCGGAGGGTCGGGTGATCTACCTGGCGGCGGAGAACTCGCGGCGGGGCCCGATCGACGCGCTCGAGGCGGACTTCGTCCCGCTCTACAGCACGGTCCTGCTGAAGCCGGTTCCGCCCGAGGGCGACGTGGTCGTGCTCGCGTCGGGCTCCGCGGCTCGCGCCTACTCCTTCATCGGCGGCTCGGCGCCTGCGATCTCGATCGGACCCGAGACGACGCGGGTTGCCGAGTCGGTCGGGCTGACGGTTGCGCTCGAGGCGACGTCGCACGATCTGGACGGCCTCCTCCGCGCGATCGCCGAGTACGCGGGCGCGCGGTAGATGTTCGACACGATCACGTTCCTGACCGACTTCGGTTTGCAGGACGACTTCGTCGGGGTCTGCCGGGGGGTGATGAGGAAGATCGCGCGCGACGCCGAGATCCTCGACGTCACCCACGGGATCGCGCCGCAGGCGGTGACACAAGGTGCGCTAGTGCTTGCGCGCGCGCTTCGCTACCTCCCCGCCGGCGTTCACCTGGCGGTGGTCGACCCGGGCGTCGGGAGCGGGCGGCGCGGGGTTGCGATCCGCACGGCCGGCGGCCGGCTCTTCGTCGGGCCCGACAACGGCCTCTTGATGGTTGCCGCCGACGAGGAAGGAGTCGAGGGCGCCCGCAGCCTGACCAACCCGCATTATCACCTCGAGCAGGTCTCGCGAACCTTTCACGCTCGGGACGTGTTCGCACCGGTCGCCGCCCACCTCGCGGCGGGCGCGCATTTCGACGACCTCGGCGAGGAGGTGGAGCCGGGGAGCCTGATCCGCCTCGACCTGCCGTGGGCGACGGTCGAGCACGACGAACTGGTCGCGACTGTGGTCAACGTCGACCGCTTCGGCAATCTCCAGCTCAACGCTGCCTCCCGCGAGGTCGAGGCCCTTGGCCTCACCGCGGGCGTGAAGGTGGAGCTCCGCTTCGCCCTCACGCCGTACTACGCGATCGTCGCGGAGACCTACGCCGACGCTGTCCGCGGCGAGCTGATCCTGTACGAGGACTCCTACGGTGCCTACTCGATCGCGATCAACGGAGGCAACGCGGGCGCCCTGACCGAGGCCGCTCCAGGCGACGAGGTTCGAATCAGCGTGACCTCGGACTGAAAGGCGGCGGCGACTGGGCGGCGGGAAAACCGGTCGGGAGCGTTGAGCGGCTCGCCGGAGCCCGGCGCTCTCGATCAGTACTCGCCGCCGACCTGCTGGGAAGAGAGGGCACAGGAGGAGCCGGGGAGGTGAAGGTGGGAGTGGGCCGGAAACCGCAACACTGCAGGCGGAACAGCTCTCGCTGTTGCCCACGGTGTGGCTTTGACGGGGCAACACGAGCGGCGATCGTCGATCGGGATTGGGGACTGCGTTCTCGTCCCTTCCGCCCGCGCAAATCGGCTCTGAGAGTCCAGCGGGCCTCGTCCGGCCTCACCCCGGCGTGGCGGCCTCTCGCCGAACCGCCGACAGTACGTCTTCGAACTGAAGCGGGAACTCTCCAAGAAAGCGAAAGTGGCGAGGGCCGGACTTGAACCGGCGACACCACGGTTTTCAGCCGTGTGCTCTACCAACTGAGCTACCTCGCCGCGAGCAGGCAGTCTAGCGGCGGCGCGGTTAGCCTCCGTGCGTGAGCCCCGAGCGCAGCAGCCGGCCCGTCGTCGTGATCGGCGCGGGCCTCGACCTCGGTGCCGGGCGCCGTGGGGTCGACATGGGGCCCTCGGCGATCCGCTACGCGGGGTTGCAGGAACGGATCGTCGCGCTCGGCCGCGAGTGTCTCGACTGGGGCGATGTCGAGGCCGGCGTGGCGGAGGCGACCGAGGCGGGCAGCCCGAGTGCGCGCTACCTCGAAGCGATCATGCAGTCGTGCGCGAAGGTCGCGGCGCGGGTGGCCGAGGCCTGCAGCGCCGGCCATCTGCCGCTCGTGCTCGGCGGCGACCACTCCGTCGCGCTCGGCACGCTCGGGGGGATGGCGATCGCCCACGGCGCGGGCGGTGTCCTCTGGGTCGACGCGCACGGCGACCTGAATCGTCCGGAGACCTCGCCGACCGGGAACGTCCACGGGATGCCGCTCGCCGCCGCGCTCGGCGCCGCCGGTGGGGTGTTCGACACCGACGCCTGGCCGACGCCATCGGTCGACCGCGCCGCCCTGGTCGGCATCCGCTCCCTCGACGACGGAGAGCGGGCGCTGATCGAGCAGCTGAACGTCCGGGTCTTCACGATGAGCGAGATCGATCGGCGTGGAATGGAGGCGGTGATGGTCGAGGCGCTGGCCTTCCTCGACGGCACGGCGTTCCTGCACTTGAGCTTCGATCTCGACGCCGTCGACCCGATGTACGCCCCGGGGGTCGGCACCCCCGTGCGCGGCGGGCTCTCCTACCGCGAGGCCCACCTCGCGCTCGAGCTCGTCGCCGAGTCCGGCAGGATCGACTCGCTCGAGCTCGTCGAGGTGAACCCGATCCTGGACGAGGCGAACGAGACGGCCGCGCTGGCCGTCGAGCTCGCCGCAAGCGCGCTAGGCGCCCGGATCCTCTGACTCCTCGCCGCTGCCGGAGGGCGTGTAGTAGACGCGGCCCTTCAGCTCGTCCGGGAGGCAGTCGACCTCGAACCCGGCTGGGTTGTCGTGCGGGTAGATGTAGCCCTTGCCACGGCCGAGCGTCGCGGCCCCGGGATAGGAGGCCGAACGGAGCGCGTCGGGTGGGTGGAGGTGACCGTGCTCGCGGACATCGGCGGTCGCAGCGCCGAGTGCGCGGTAGGAGGCGTTCGACTTCGCCGCCCGCGCGAGGTACACGGCCGCCTGGGCCAGGTTGAGCCTCGCCTCCGGTAGGCCGACGTGCTCGACTGCCTGCGCCGCCGCGACCGCGACGAGCAGTGCCCGGGGGTCGGCGTTCCCGATGTCCTCGGAGGCGAGCACGATCATCCGCCGCGCGATGAAGCGAGCGTCCTCGCCGCCCTCGAGCATCACCGCGAGGTAGTAGATCGACGCCTGCACGTCACCCGCGCGCGTCGACTTGATCCAAGCCGAAATCGTGTCGTAGTGGGCATCGCCGCCCTTGTCGTAGAGGAGCGGCCGCTTGCGAGCGGCGTCCTCGACGTGGGCGAGGGTCAGGGGTTCAGCGCCTGCCGTCGCGACCGCGAGCTCGAGGATGCCGAGTGCACTGCGGGCATCGCCGCCCGCGCGGGAACCGATCAGGTCCTCGACCTCGGGCACGAGCTCGGCGTCGAGCTCGACCGCTCCGCTCCGGACGATCTCGCGTAGCTCCTCGACGGTGAGCGCCTCGAGCTCGTAGACTTGCATCCGCGAGAGGAGCGCCGAGTTGAGCTCGAAGTACGGGTTCTCGGTCGTCGCGCCGATCAGCGTGACCAACCCTTCCTCGACGCCCGGCAGGAGCGCGTCCTGCTGGGCCTTGTTGAAGCGGTGGATCTCGTCGAGGAAGAGGATCGTCCGCCGCCCGCTCGTCCCGAGCCGCTCGCGAGCCCGCGCGAGCACCTCGCGCACGTTCCCGACGGTCGCCGAGACCGCGGAGAGCTCCTCGAACTCGGCGCCGGTCATGCCGGCGACGATCCGCGCCAGCGTCGTCTTGCCGGTTCCGGGCGGGCCGTAGAGGACGAGGGAGGGAACCCGGTCCGCCTCGATCGCGAGCCGGAGCGCCCGTCCGGGGCCGATGATCTGCTCCTGGCCGATGAAGCGGTCGAGCGCGGCTGGCCGCAGGCGCTGGGCGAGCGGTGCGGCCCTCTCGAGCCGTCGGCCGGCCGCTTCGTCGAAGAGATTCGCCATTCGGTCAGTATGCTGCCGGTCGTGGCGGCCCACGCACGGAGATCGGCGTGGTGATGGACCTCTGGAACGAGGGGATCTACGATCGGCTTGCCACGGTGCTCGACCCGATCCACGACGAGCTGGTCGAACGACTCGAGTCCCGGCCCGGCGAGCACTGGCTCGATCTCGGCACCGCCACCGGCGCGATCGCGCTGCGGGCCGCACGGGCCGGCGCCGACGTGGCTGCGTTCGATGCTTCCGAGCCGATGGTCGAGAAGGCGCGCGAGGATGCCGAAGCGGCCGGGCTGGCGATCCGCTTCGACGTCGGCAACGTCGAGTACCTGCCCTACGAGGATGGCGAGTTCGACGTGGTCTCGTCGAACTTCGGCCTGATCTTCGCCGCCGACCATGCAAACGTCGCGGGTGAGCTCGCCCGGGTGTCGCATCCGGGAGCCCGGCTCGGGTTCACGGCGTGGAAGCCGAACCCGAAGCTCAGCGAGCTCTACCGCCGCTTCACCGAAGAGCCGCTGGAGGGCCGCGAGGCGACCGAGTGGGGGCGCGAGGACCACGTCGAGGACATGCTCGGCGAGGACTTCGAGCTCGAGTTCAGCGACGGGACGCTCTGGATCGACGCCACCTCCGGCGAGGAGCTCTGGCAGCTTTTCTCCACCTCCGCGCCTCCCGTGACGGCGCTGCTCCACAAACTCGAGCCCGGTAAGGCCGAGGCATTCCACCAGGCGTTCGTCGAGCTGTACGAGAGCTATCGCGAGGGTGAGCGAGTGCATGCGCCTCGCCGGTACCTGCTGACGCTCGGCACGCGCCGCTAGCGGAGATAGGCTCGGCTCCGTGTTGGAGCTCTACGAAGCGGGCGGAGCGTTCGACGCGCTCGAGGCCTACCTCGACGGCGAGGGCTTCTGGGGCCGCGAGGGCATCGTCGCCGAGCTCTACCTCGGCTACGGCCTCTCGGATTGCCTCCGCCGCAGCGCGGTGGCGGCGCCCCCGGAGCCGTGCCGGCTGCCGCTCCTCGCCTGTCGGATCCGCTCCCTCACCCGGCCCGGCCGAGTCTCCACGGTCGGATACGAGCTCGGCGAGTGGGTGCGAAGCTGGGACGATCAGGGCTACGCTGTCGCAATCGAGGCGGTGCGCGCCGCGATCGCGCGTGGCGAGGTCTATCAGGCGAACCTCGTGCAGCACCTGTCGGCTCCGTTCGCGGGCGACGCCTGGGCGGTCGCGCTCGCCCTCCGCCACCTGCGCCCGCTGCAGCCGCGTCCGTTCGGCGGCGCCGGGTGGACGGTCGCTTCGGCCTCGCCCGAGCTCTTTCTCGCCCGCCGCGGCAGGCGGCTTGTGACGATGCCGATCAAGGGAACCCGTCCGGCCGGGTTCGACGTCGCGGGGGCGAAGGACGAGGCCGAGCACACGATGATCGTCGACCTCGAGCGCAACGACCTCGCCCGCGTCTGCGAACCGGGCTCGATCCGGTGGCCCGAGCTGATGGCCCAGCGCGAGCTCGCGGGGGTGACCCACCTCGTCTCGAGAGTCGAGGGCGCGCTCCGTCCGGGCATACGGCTCGGCGAGATCCTAGAGGCGACCTTCCCCGGGGGGTCGATCACCGGCGCGCCGAAGATCGCCGCGGTCGATCTGATCGCCGAGCTCGAGCCGGTCGGGCGGGGCGCCTCGATGGGCGCGCTCGGCGTCCTGCGCCCCGACGGCGATTTCGAGCTCGCGCTGACGATCCGCACGCTCGCGGTCGCCGAAGGGCGGATCCACCTCTGGGCCGGTGGCGGCATCGTCTGGGACTCCAATCCCGAGGACGAGATCGAGGAGTCGTGGGTCAAGGCCCGCCCGATCCTCACAGCGCTCGGAAGCCGCGTGCTGGCATGAGCCGGGCGCGGACGCACGCCTCGCCTATGGAGGAGCGTCGCTTCTGCCCGAGCTCGCGGGCCGCCCGAGCCGCCGGCTCCGCACCGCGGGAGCCAGCATGACCGCTCTGTTGGCGGCGGCCGTCGCCGGAGTGGGGCTCGTCGACCCCGCCGAGCCGGTCTTCCATCCCGACGACGAGGCGCTGCTGCGAGGCGCCGCGGCATTCGAGACGGTACGGATCCGGCGCGGGCGGCCCGTTCTGCTGCGCCCCCATGTCGAAAGGCTGGAGCGCTCGTCGCGCTCGCTCAGGCTGCCGCCGCCTGAGGGCGCCGCCGCGCTCGCCGCCGAGGCGACCGAGGCCGCCGGCACCGATCAGGGCGTGCTCCGCCTCTTCCGCACCGGGATGACGCTGCTCGCCACCGTCGGCCCGTTGCCGGCGGGGCTCGTGGCGATGCGCGGGCGCGGGATCGCGGTCGTCACTGTCCGCTCGCACGATGCGGGGCTCCTGACCGGCGTCAAGGCGACGAGCTACGCGACCGCGCTCGCCGCGGTCGCCGAGGCAGAGCGCCACGGCGCCGACGACGCGATCTACCTCGGCGAGGGCGGGACGGTGCTGGAAGCGACGATGTCGAACGTGTGGTGGCGCGAGGACGACGTGCTCGTAACCCCGTCGCTCGCGACGGGGGTGCTGCCGGGTGTCACCCGCGGCGCCGTCGCGGCGATCGCGCGCGCGGCCGGCTACCGGATCCGCGAAGGCTCGTTCACGCTCTCGTCGCTCCTGCGGGCTGACGAGGCGTTCACGAGCTCGGCGGTGCGCGAGATCATGCCGGTGAGCGCCGTCGACGGCCGCGAGCTGTCACGTGGCGAGGCGGCAGCTCGTCTCCAGGAGATGCTCGAGGACATAACGGACGAGTACCCTGAAGACGATGACTGAGAAGATCCGGCTGGGGGGGATGGCGCTCGAGAACGGCGTGCTCGTTCACGGCCCGACCGCCTGGGCGTGCGCGGTGCGCACCGACGAGGGCAAGGTGAAGATCGCCGCCGAGCGAAAGCGCGTCAGCGGCTACCGCGTGCAGGCGCCTTTCCTGCGCGGCCCGGCCCGGCTCGCGGACTCCTTCGGCGTCCTCTTCCGGCTCAAGCGGGCGCTCCCCGAAGCGAGGCTCCCGTTCCAGAACGCGACCGTCCTCGCCTCGATGGCGGGTACCGCCGTCGTCGTGATGGGCGTGCGCCAGTCCGGGCTTCGCGACTCCGCCAAGGAGCTGCTCGCAAGCTTGCTCAGCGTCGCGCCCGCGCTGCTCACGGTGCGCAGCGGCTCGCTCGCCGCCTACCACGGCGCCGAGCACATCGCGATCGGCAGCTACGAGCAGGATGCCCCGCACGCCAAGGAGCACGAGCGCTGCGGGTCGCATCTCGTCGGTCCGCTCGCCCTCACGGGCGCGGTCGCGAACGTTCTCGCGGCCCACGCCCCGGCCCGCTACCGCCCGGCCGCCGGGTTGGCGGCGACGATCGGCGGTCTCGGCGTCACGATGGAACTGTTCGGCTGGATGCAGCGCCACCCCGAGAAGCGCATCTCCCGGGTGCTCGCCTGGCCCGGGCACGAGCTGCAGCACCGCTTCTCGACGGCCGAGCCCTCGCCGGCCCAGCTCGAGGTTGCAGAGGCGGCCCTCGCGGCCTGCCTCGAACTCGAAGACGACTGAGCTTTAGCCCGCCGTCCGGGCTGCCGATGAGGTTGCAGTGGGCGTGTTGGCCAGCTTCGGTTCGACCGCGCAGAACTTCGCGCTGACGTGGCTGCCGGTGATGTTCTTCCTGTTGATGGTGTTCGTCTGCTATCTGCTTTGGCGGACGACGAAGCTGATGCCACGCGTCAAGCCGCAAGAGATCACCCCAGGTTCGTCGTCGGCTGTGACCTGGGACGAGGTGGCCGGGCTCGACGAGGCGAAGGCGGAGCTCCAGGAGGTGATCGACTTTCTGCGCGAGCCCGAGCGCTTCGAGTCGCTCGGCGCGCGCGTGCCGAAGGGGATTCTGTTCCACGGCCCGCCCGGTACGGGCAAGACGCTGGCGGCGAAGGCAGTCGCGAGCGAGTCCGGAGCGCGCTTCTACGCGCAGAGCGCCTCGGCGTTCGTCGAGATGTTCGCGGGTCTCGGCGCCGCCCGGATCCGCAAGCTCTTCGAGGAGGCGCGCAACAACGCACCCTCGATCGTTTTCATCGACGAGCTCGACGCCGTCGGCCGTGCCCGCAGCGGCAACTCGTGGAACCGCGAGCAGGACCAGACGCTCAACCAGCTCCTGGTCGAGCTTGACGGCTTCGGCGCGCGCGACCAGGTCGTCGTGATGGCAGCCTCCAACCGGCTCCAGGACCTCGACCCGGCGCTGCTGCGACCGGGCCGCTTCGACCGCCAGATCCTGATCCAGCCGCCCGACCTCAAGGGCCGCGGAGACATCCTCGCCGTCCACACCCGCGGCAAACCGCTCGCGCCCGACATCGATCTCCAGACGGTCGCGCGTCACACCGCCGGCCTGACCGGCGCCGACCTCGCGAACATCTGCAACGAGGCGGCGATCTCCGCCGGCCGCCGGGGCTCGAGCCAGGTCTGCCAGATCGATTTCGACCATGCGATGGACCGGGTGATCGCCGGGCTCCAGCAACGGCGCGTGATCACACCGAAGGAGAAGCAGATCCTCGCCTACCACGAGGGCGGCCATGCGTTGATGGCACATCTGATGAGCGAGACCTCGCCGGTGCAAAAGGCGTCGATCATCGCGCGCGGCTCCGCGCTCGGCTACACCCTCAACCTGCCCGAGGAAGATCGGTATTTGCACACCAAGGAAGAGCTGGTCGACTGGATGGTCGTGACCCTCGCCGGGCGGGCGGCCGAGCAGGTCGTGTTCCGCCGGGTCACAAACGGCGCCGCGAACGATCTCGAGAAGGTGACGGAGCTCGCGCGCTCGATGGTCTTCGACTTCGGGATGAGCGACGTCGCCGCCGCGCGCACGATGCGGGCAGACAACTACGCACTCTCCGAGGAGACCAAGCGCATGCGCGATTCCGAGCAGGCGCGGCTGACCGACGAGGCCTACGCCGAGGCGCTGCGGCTCCTGGCGAAGCACCGCGGGCTGCTCGACAAGGTCGCGGCAGCGCTGCTCGAGAAGGAGACCCTGAACCGCGAGGAACTGCTCGCGCTCTTCGGCGAGGTGCGGCCGGAGTCGCGTGCCTCCGAGGCGGTCGGCGTGCCGCAGGTCGTCGCAGCCACGCCCGGTCCCGGCGAGTAGCGTCGAGCGCTCGCCGCTCGCCGGGGCGGTTTTTGCGCCCGCTTCACGACCCTGATCGGTAGGATCGGTCTTCGTGCGCTCGGCGGGAATCCACCATCTCGGCCTCGCCGTCGTCGACCTCGACGAGGCGGTCGATACCTGGAGCCGCCTATTCGGCGCCGAGCTCGAGCATCGCGAGACGGTGGCCGA
>Ga0307373_10012150_pt1 | contig 12309 bp, 10 predicted proteins | sample OX2MG_FD_202534 | JGI IMG/M metagenome (GOLD analysis project Ga0307373, IMG submission 202534) | Soil microbial communities from Risofladan, Vaasa, Finland - OX-2 | ecosystem: Environmental > Terrestrial > Soil > Coastal area > Acid sulfate soil | place: Finland: Risofladan, Vaasa | collected...
CGCTACTTTCTTGAGGCAGGCGAGGATTTCATCACTCATTTTCGTCGCTGCCTCGGAAGTCTTGGCTGGATTCCTGACATCCGGGCAACCCGCCTTCTTCGCGTAAGGTTGAAACGCCGGCGAGGCTACCATAAGGCGTGCCTTATCCAGCCAGTGATATTGGTCAACCATGGCATTGCGATACTTGCTGTCGGCCGCACGTACTGCATTGGGAGCGGTCTGGATTTCCTGGTTGTATTTGACCGCACGCGTCTGCCAGTCAGACTGATTTTTGGTGAGTTTTGGTTGTTCCGCATTGACCGTGGCGATATCTGCATTAACTTGCGCGAGTTGTGCCTTGCAGGCTTTGTATTGATCCGTATTCAGCTGCTTGCTGCTGCAGGTTGACTTGTAGTTATCGGTTTCGGTTTGCACATTGGCTACTTTTTGCTTATAGGCGGCAATGCCGGCCTGAATTTGCTGTTGCTGCGCCTGAATTTGCTTGCCCTCGGCGGCCAACGCGGCGTTTTTTTGAAGCGCCGCATCCAGCTCGGTTTTGGTGGATTTCATGGCAGCCGCCGCGGTTTCACCTTGAGTGATTAGATCCACGACCGACTCGGCGCCCCAGGCGGTTGTTAGTGCGCTGGCAAGGCCGAATATGAGTGCAAGCGTAATAATGCGTACGGTGGTCTTCATTGAAAGAAAGCCTCTTGGGATGAATTTGAGCGGCTAATTGTAGGGGTAAACTCCTGCTGTCACCAAGTCCCAGCCAGCCGCTTGGCCAATTTCGGGGCCGCCAGCCGTGGTTCTGCCGTGGCAGTGCGATCCCAACCCCGGGCTTTGAGCGGCGGGCGGTTGTAGTACATAACGCGGGAAGGGTGCCTGGCGTTGTCAGGTGCGGGGACATGGGCGTTGGCCCAATCCCGCACCCAGGGCGAGCTGGTCGGGGCAGACCTTAAATTCCAGGTGTGGGTAAGTCCATCAGCCCCAATGACGGTAGATTCGCTGCCGGTATGGCCGGCAGCTCTCGATGGGCCTGGGAAGCGCGAAGCGCCGAGGCGAAGCGCCTGTGGTAGCCACAGCGAACGTAGCACGCCGGAGTGTGCGCAGGGGTGCGAAGTTTGCGCCGGGGCATAAAGTCATCGTGGATGAGGCGTCAATGGGAGATGCGCAGCGTCCACTGACGGCTGTGGAAACAAAAAGTCCTCCTGAAAAAATATCGACAAAGGCTGAGGCAATATGGCTGGCGACAACACCACCACCGGAAAAACCACCGACGTATACGCGGTTCTTGTCAACGCGATAGTGATCGAGTACATAAGAGTAACCAGTCAAAGCCAGCGGAACCCGTCTGTCATATACAGGCTGCTCATTTCCGGATCTTCCTGCGGCTATATAGATGATCTTGTGTGAATCCAATGCCCCCCGCCAACCGTACGGAAGGCTGGCATCGTCTCCTGGTGAGATACATACCAAGACTCCATAGGCTTTAGTGCCATCGTATTGTGGTGGGATGTATAAAACCCATGTTTCGTTTTGCGGATTGATTGACTGACCCGCCGGAACGGTATTGCCGAAGTGTGTTCGATATACCGCAAGCGTGAGCATGCGCCTCAGGATTACTCCGCGATCCGCGAGGGCTGATTGAACGCCTATATGGATATTTAATGTCCCGGTATTCGCTTTGTCGGCCATCGCCTGGCAGGCTAAAGTCATGCAAACGAAGAGTCATGCCAGTATCTTTCGACTGTTCAATTCACAAATAACAGACATGTTCTTGTACCTCCACATATAACCCGTAGTACTCTGATCAACATGCGACGATCAAATGCAAAAGAAGATGCGAGATAAACACAGTCGGTTTTTAGCGAAAACTCACGATCTATCGCAAGGTGATATCAACCATGATTGCGCGGTAGAGTTATGACACGTGCAATCCAACTTCGTAGGGTTCGATTTACAGCCCTCTCAGGTGGCATACTTCCAGCGATGAGCCAAGCTCCACCCGACAATGCCAGGGTGATAAACATATCAGTCCACATGCCCCTCTCATGTGGATGTGCGGCGACGTAGGGAACGTGGATGACCAGCACCCAGGAACCATACATGATTCCGAGCAAGGTGAGTGCCAGGCGAGCCTGTATCCCTGTGAGAATACTGACACCGGCGGCTAAAGAGGCGATGCCGGTGAAGTACGCCCAAAACTGATGCGCCGGAATCCAGGTCGGTATCATGCCGGCTATAAAATCATGATAGATGAAATTGACGACGCAGAATGCGAGCAGCGAAATCCCAAATCCGTATCGGCCGAGACTGGTTAGCCTGTTAACGGCGGCTTCCCAGCGGCTCATGACACTTGCACCGGGCGAGGGGTTTGCGGCCAACGTCCATGCCACCCCACAGAGGGCAAGCGTTTCAAACGCAAAGGACAAGTCCGAGGCGGGATGGGGCACCAGCAGGGGCACATGAAGAATCAATATCCAAAGCAGTAGCATCAAACCCAGCGAGATGGCCGCTAAGCGAGAGAGTTTGTTGATCGTCAGTCCAACGCCGATCGTCACGAAAAAGAATCCGGTCAGGTTGGCTAAAACCACCTGATCTGGTAGCCAAGAAGGCACGGGTTCAAGTTCATAGATCACGGCAGAACAGATAAAAGCCTGAATTCCGAGCGCCCCGATGGCAAAGGTGAACAGAATACGGCCCAACTGTGAAAGGTCTTTCACGTGTTTCCCTCCATTATGCGACGCAAGGGGCAAAGGTCGGACAAGCCAACCTTGCGACGGAGCCTCCGGGACATGTTCTAGAGAGGCCGGTTTCGATCTCACTCAAGGGAGTTTGAACCATGGGGCACTCCGGTAGGAATCGGCAACGATCCAGGCTCCGCCGCTCAGGGCCGAGGAAATTAATAAGGCGATCCATTCATGGCGCCGGCTTCCGGCGCCCGCCTCTAATACCAGCGGCTGAATCAACTAGTTCGATCTCGCTCCAGCCGGCGTCCCGGTCGGCATTTGATTTCCTAGCCGCAGATCCGCTCAGCCGTGGTGATGGGTTTCGGGTGTCGATGTAGCCGGGGTGTAGGGACCGAGGGTTCCATCCGACCATTTGGGCACGACCACGAAGAAGGTTGTGATCGGCTCCACATCGCTGGTGGCCGAGAAAATCGGCGCGCCAGGTAAATTGGCGCCCCACTTCCCCGCCTCGGGAGCGGGCACGAAGAACATGACATGGGGATACCAATGGCCCGTCGGGGGATCCTTTATGTACTGCTCCCTCGACATCATGTAAGCCATGGACTGCGGAGCGGGTGGGCCGATCTCATGGGCCGCCAACGCCGCCTTCGTCCGCGCCAGCATCTCCTTTTTGGAGACTCCCGCGAGCACCCATTGGGTGCGCTTGAGATAGTCTGGGAGTACCGAACTCACCGCAGCCGAATTCCAGCATTCCGGCATGTGGATCTTGGGGTTCCAGAATTCGGGGGCGTCGAAGTCGTTCGCCCAGGATCTCTGCACGAAACACACGAAGCCATTGCTACCCTGCACAGCCGTCTCATAGCCGTGGGCACCGAGCACCAGGATCTCGGCCTTGTCCGAGATCGAAGCGGGTGCCGCGCTACGCGCCAGGGCAATCTCGCCGGCCTGGTTTGCATATTGGTACTGCCCGATCGGTGCCATGGCAGGATAGGGGTCCTTGCCGGCGTCCGCCCGGGCCGGGCTAATCACGGCCAAGGATAGAATCAGGATGAGTAGAGGCATTGTCTTATACATCGTCCGTCTCCTTAGTTTGCGGCAAAATTTCGTATGAGTTTTTTCAGCGCACCATCCCAACCCCATTCATGACTGTGTGCGGAGGTCTCGTTGCGCAGCGCCGCATGGATGAGGGTGAGTTCGGTGCCGGTATCGATGGCGCGCAGGTGCAATTCGACACGCGAGACGGCGCCCTGTTCCTCGGGTTCACCCCCCTCGGACCACCGCCAGCTCATGACGATCCGCTCGGGTGTCACAATTTCGAGGAATTGTCCGGTACATTCATGCTCGAGGCCGTCCAGGGTCTTGAATCGTACTTTGAAATGTCCGCCCACACGCACGTCTGCTGTGGCCGACAGGATGGGGATATCCTCCGGTCCCCACCACGAGGTGAGGCCCTCCGGAGTCACGAAGGCGTCGAATACGATGGCGCGCCGGGCGGCGATTCGACGCACCAGGGTCGCCGCCGTCATCCGCCCTTCCCCCGGGTTTCGCGCTCCTTCTTCTCCGCGTACGCGGCGAGCCGATCCAGGCGGCCCGACCAGAAGCGCTCGTAGCGGTGGAGCCAATCCATCGCTCCCCTCAAGGGATCAGGCGAAATCTCGACTGTCACCGTGCGTCCAGTCTTCGATCGGCGTATCAATCCGGCCTCGGAGAGGACGTCGAGATGCTTCATCACCGCGGGCAGTTTGATCGCAAAGGGCTCGGCCAGAGCGCTCACCGAAAGGCCATCCTTACGCTCCAGACGAGCCAGGATGGCCCGGCGGGTCGGGTCGCCCAGCGCTGAGAAAATGCGGTCAAGATGCCGAGCACGATTGTTCACCATGCGGCAAAGTATTTACTACAGCGGACACAGTGTCAAGGGGAGAATGCGGCTAGGCAAATGATTCCGGCACACTCGTGCGGGTTCCCTGCGCGCGAGCGCTTCCAGGGCATATCGTTCGCTATCGGATATCACGACGACGTAAGGCGCTTGGAGAAACCTGGCCAGTTCAGGTCCGCAACGCCGGTAAGACCTGGTCGTGGACGTCACCGTTGCGGGCCGAGTCCATTGCGGTCCCGCACAAGGCCCCCTTACTCTGCGATATCCACCCGCACGGCGGGTGCGAATTGAAAAATTCGACAGGCGTTTAATGCATTGGTTCCCGCGACCTGACTTTTTATTTTTGTCGAAGTTGGATAGACGCCTGCTCAAACCAGCCTGCTTAAGCGACTCGTAAGTAATCTGATTGTAACTGTAGCTACTTTTGTATGTATTTGCGTCGCAACTCGGTGGTGGTTAACTGCCACATAACCTAGGACTTTTGAAGTCCAGTCATAGTTTTTAGGCGATTAGTCGGTATTCAGCATCGACGAAAAGGTGATCCGTATCCACCGCGTAGGCACGATCTATTGTGGCAATTCGATTACGTTCATCTAAGTTATCGAGTATTGGCACAGACAAAAATAAAAATGAATAGGAAATATTTCACTCTTAATAGGGACAGATTACTCTATTATTTCCTATATCCCCATCCTCAATAATGAATTTGCAAAAGCTTTTAGGTAATCATGTTCGAGGGTAATTCAGACCAAGAAACCGTGGACGTGTTCCATACAGCATATAAGAATAATTCTTGGAGCCTTCTTAAGGAAGTCGCCATGGTCTGTGGATGGTATGACGGCATTTGTGGGAATTGCTGCTCATACAGCTCAGGCAGAGTCGATTATGAGGAGATCAATTATTATGCTTGACTCAATGACGGATCGTTTAATGGGCAACGAGACACATAATGGAACTGCCAGACTTTTCGTCAAGATTGGAAGACATCTTAGAGTAGTTAATATTGCAAATATACTGTATATCCAAGCCTCAGGCGATTATGAAGAGCGTGAGCCTGGACATCGCCAACCGCTGGTCGCAGTTCAAATGGAATGGCGGCAATCCGGGATTGCCGGGGACCGGCGTACAACACTCGGCCAGCAATACATCAGGCCGAGCGGCGTTACGCTGGCAGGCCACCGATAGCCTGTTGCTGCGCGGATCCTGGTCCCAGGGCTTCCGCATTCCCAGCATCAGCGAGTTCTTCCTGGGCAACAGCGACAACTTCCCGAGCCTCTCCGATCCCTGTGTGCACAACGCTGCTGCTACCATGCCGGGGTTCTGTCCCGCAGCGGCTACCCAGCCGAACGGGCAGATCAAGACCACCGTCGGTGGTAACCCGAACATGACACCGGAGCGCTCTATCTCTCGGACCGTGGGGTTCGTATACAGCCCTGATTGGCTGCCGGGCTTTGACTTCAGCATGGATTATTACAAGATAGACTTGCTGAATGCGGTCTCCGCGATTGGCGGTCAAACTATTATGAATGGCTGCTATATTGGCGGTAACCTGAACTACTGCAAGCTAATCACGCGTGGCGGAGGTCCCCAAGGCAACTACGCTACCAGCGGTTCCATCACCGATATCGTCGATACCAACGTGAATATCGGCGGCATCAAGACCGAAGGCGTGGATGTGATTTCGGACTACAAGTTCCCCTCCACCGCCATCGGCGACTTCAAGGCCAGCCTGGACTGGACTTTCGTTAAGCAGTACGTCCTCACAATACCCTACAACCTCGGCGCGCTCAGCAGCCAGGAACAGTCGGGAACCACTACGGCCGGGCCCGGGACGACGGGAACGGGTGGCGTTGTTGCCGGCGTCCCGAAACAGCGCGCCACCTTTGGCCTCAACTGGAACTACGGCGATTGGTCGGCGGTGTGGAACGTGACCTATGTCGGCCACATGATTGAGGATTGTAGCGCGACGACGGTTATCAACCCGGCGAGCCGCTGCCCGCTGACGGGGTCCTTCCCATTCGAGACGGGTACCCCGCCCCTGAACCACATCGGCGCGACCACCTATCATGACGTTTCAGCGACCTATCACCTGGATTCGTGGAATACCGATTTCACCTTCGGTATCCGCAATCTGTTTGATAAGCAGCCGCCTATCGCCATGTCGGCCTTCGCCAACAGCTTCCTGCCCACGTACTACCGGGCACCGGGCCGGTTCTTCTACGCCCGCGTGGGGGTGAAGTTCTAAACCGATAACAAGGACATGCTTGGGTCTACACAGCGGCCTCGGAAACGGGGCCGCTGTCTCTCAGGATGAACACAATGATCCGCGTTCTGATAGCAGACGATGATATTCTTTCGAAGAATAACATCCGTGCCTATTTGAACGGTGAGCACGAAATACACATTGTCGCTGAGTGCGAAGATGGCATTAACGCAAGCGAGATACTCGATATACTTGAACCCGATGTTTTAATTCTTGATACCGAGTTGCCCAAGATGTCTGCATTTGATATCTTGAAATCCGCAACACGCATGAGAATGCCGTACATCATTTTCACATCGACGTATGATAAATATGCGCTGCGTGCATTTGAATTTAATGCCGTCGATTATCTGGTAAAACCTCTCGACAAGCGCCGTCTTTTGGATGCCATAACAAAAGTGAGGCGGTATATCGAACGGGATAGACGCGCAGAGAATCGTACTGTCTCGGCAAACAAATCGGTTAGTAATCCAACAGGACCAATTCACCCCATGGTGGAACGGATACCTATAAAGAAGGGTCGACGAATCAGTCTTCTTAGCACATCAGCGATTCGATATATTGTGGCTGATAGAGATTGTACTAATTATCACATGATCACAGGTGAGACAATACATAGCAGCGAACGGATTTCACAATTAGAAATTAAGTTGCCGGCTGATAGATTTCAGCGCATTCATCGTTCCATTATCGTAAACTTGGAATTTATACGCGAGATAAGACCGAAGAAGGGTAGATATGAGGTCGTTATAAACAACGGCGAGAATTTCATGTCTGGTTATATATACAAGCGCGAGCTTGACACTCTCTTTACATTCTGGAATAAACGTCTGAATGCAGCATAGATTGACCTCAATTGTAGATATTGAATACGGTGAAATGGACAAAATATTAGGCATAATATTTAAGGATGCCATCACGGTAATGAAACGTTGGATAATCAACTATCAAGATCAATAACTCGCGATTATGAACCAGCGGACCAGCGGCCCCGTCACGCAGACCACGCAAGAAAACCTGCTTGAAAGGGCATTAGCTCATTATGATGCGAGCGAATTCCATCAGGCCCGCATCGCTTCCGACGAATTATTGCGGTTAATGCCGCAGGACTACGCCGCACTGCATCTCGCCGGTGTCATTGCCACCGCTCAAAAAAGGCTTCCGGAAGCCGCGGAGCTTATGAAGCAGGCTTTGAGGCGGGCACCGGATACACGAAACGCGGCAGCCAGTTGGTGCGGACTCGGACAGGCCCTGTTTACCGCGGGTGATCTGCGCCAGGCTGAAGAAGCGTTCCGTCGCGCGCACCGCTTGGATCCAAGTATCAGTGGCTACTCTATCGAATTGGCGTTGACCTATACGGCGCAGTGGAAGCTGGATCTGGCCATCGATATTCTGCGGCTCGCCATTCGACGTCACCCCGCGGATGCCTCACCCTGCGTGGCATTGGGCACCATTCTGACCCAAGCCGGACGGCAGACGGATGCGCTAGTTCCTTTCGAACTTGCCTTGCAGCGGCAACCGGATAGCGTGCCTGCTCATCACAATCTCGGCAATACGCTGAAGATGCTGGGTCGTTACCAAGAAGCCGAGACAGAGATTCGCAAGGCATTGCAGGGCAATCCTGCTTCCGAACTTTATTTCCAGTTAGCACAGCTCAAGAAATTTACTGTTGATGACCCGGAGCTTGAAATCATAAAAGCCCAACTCACCCCGGGATCGAATGCAACGGTAGGAACGCGTATTGACGCCGGTTTCGCACTGGCCAGAATCCATGATGACTTGGGCGACTACCGTACAGCTTTCGGGTATCTCGAGGAAGCCAACCAACTAAAGAGAACAACCATCGAGTATTCCGCCGCGGCGCAAGAATTGATGGTTGATGGAATCATGAGACTTTATAGCCCGGACTTTCTCACGCGCTTTGCAGGCAAGAGCACTTCGCAACTCGCGCCCATTTTCATTGTCGGCATGCCGCGCTCAGGGACGACCCTGTTAGAACAAATCTTGGCCTCGCACTCGCGGGTTCGGGGCGGAGGTGAATTGCCGTACCTCATAAAGCTGGTCGCCGATATGGGAGATGTTTGGGGCAGTCGCGGTGACCTTGCTCCAGGTGACGATAACACTGTTACCCAGGACCTGACCCAGACGGCCGGGCGCTATGCAGAGTTGACGGCGCATTTATGGCATAGGCAGATGCGATTTACCGATAAATTGCCGATGAATTTCCTTGCGATAGGACCTATTTATCTGCTTTTTCCCAAAGCAACGATTATCTATTGCCGGCGCCATCCCATGGCAACCTGTTTTAGTTGCTATCAGTATCTTTTCACCGATAAAAATCTTTTATATTCCTACAATCTGACTGAGTTAGGCCATTTTTATAAACTCCATGAACGAATAATGGAGCATTGGCGCACGGTATTACCTGGCCGCGTGCTGGAAATAGAGTATGAATCCTTTGTAGAAAACCCTGAGGATGGTATCAGGGATTTATTGGAACTCTGTAATTTAGAGTTTGAACAGGCATGCCTCGATTTCTACACCTTAAACCGTCCGATCGCGACCGCAAGCAGCATGCAAGTCCGCAAGCCCATCTATAAATCCTCGATAAACCGCTGGGAAAACTACGCACCATTTCTTGGTCCGCTGCGTACGGCGCTGGCAATCAATTCACCAGTGGCAGCCAAGTCTTGATTCTCATGCCGTTTTGACAAGAATCTTTACATCACCGGTTTGGATATTCAAACCAGTGAATGTTAATGAAATGGATGTAACGAACGAATCCTGAACCTCCGCATCACAAATGCTATTCTCTTTCTTCACACATACTTTCGATTTTTGTGAATGCCTTGATCACGAGAATACCCAACCAACCATCATCTTAATTCCTGTTTTCTTTTCCAGTCAGAGACTGTATGAGTGGACCTAGGTATTGTTCGTAATGTTTCCAACGTCCAATCGAACTTCCATAGATCGGCTGACGGACCTGAGCTAAACTCGCGGTCTTAACCAGCCGAGAAGACGCATAGAACCGCAAGCAGGATTCATCCCACGGCAAGCCGCAAAATGCCAGCAGTTTTCGCGCTTGTCCCTCCATATCTACAACCACATCTTCGTAGTGTACTTCCAACATACTTCCCGCCGGCAGTACCGCGCGCCAATGATTCATCAGCTCGTCATACAACCGGTAGAACCGACCCAGCTCGCCAAGTTCATAGCTGAAATGGTACCCGGTAGTGAAGTGTTGTGAAAAACAGGAGATGCAAATATCCAAAGGCTCGCGCAGGCAGTGAATAATGCGTGCACGAGGGAATACCAGATGAATTAGACCAACCAGCACCATATTCCCTGGTAACTTATCCGTGATGCGTACAGCCGCTGGCGCAAGTTCCTTCATTGCGGTCAGGTAGCGTTCGCCGGCATGTTTAAGACTTTTGTTATCCATGAGCCTTAGCCGCCGCGGCAGCTCGTCGTCGCCGGCCGGCGGTCCCAGCTCCATGTCTAGGCACTGGCGCAGCAGATGTTGCTCGCCTGCACCATGCACCAGAGGATGGCTCGCCAATATTTGCTCCACCAGGGTAGTACCCGATCGTGGCATGCCGATGATGAATATCGGCGACCCATCGTCACACCCTCCGTTGGCATCCAAAGCCATAAATGCAGAATCGAAATAGTGGATATAATTGTGATAATAGGTTGTTTGGCGTTCTTCGTTGTAGTCCAAAGCGTAGCGCTGCAAGCGGTTGCCATCAAGAAAATGCCGGAAGGCGCGATCATATTCACCGACACCATCCCAGACCTTGCCCAATGCAAAGTGCAGAAGGATGGCATCCGCTGCTGGCCGTGACTGTATTCCATCTGACAGTGACATGAGAGGCGTCCAGAGTGGATCCTCGGAACTGAAACGTACGATGCCAACGAGATTGTGCCACGCACTGGCGTGATCCGGCTTGATGCGCAAGGCTTCGCGAAAACAGTCTGTTGCGCCTTTCAAATTACCCAGCTCACCCAAAGCGACACCCAAATTATTATGCGCCTCCACATAATTCGGCCGGATTGCAATCGCACTTTCAAAACAGTTACGCGCCTCTTCAGCGGCATCAATGTTGAGGAAGGCCAATCCCACACGTTGCAGTTTGTCAGCATCCTGCGTGACGAGGGTCCTCGCTTCTCGATAACATGTGAGCGCCTCGGTACGATGTGTCAGCTCAATCAGCGCGGTGCCACGGCCGATCCAAGCTTCAAAGTTACGCGGTGCTATCGCCAATGCGTGCTCATAGCTCGCGAGAGCCTCCCCAAAGTGGTTTTGCGCCATGCGTGCCAGTGCGAGCCCAATAATAGCGTCCGTATGTTCGGGTTTTAGTGCGAGTGTCTCCTGGTAACAACGTTCGGCCTCGGCATACCTGCGAAGTGCGTGGAATACACCACCCAGGTTATGGCGATACAAATAGCTCTTGGGGTTTAGTTCAATGGCGTGCCGCAATAGCCTGAGTGCCGCTTCATCATCTCCGATCTGATGGGACAGCAGGCCAAGATAGTGCATTGCATCGGCATGCGCTGGGAATTGTTTCAGTATTTGGCGGTAGCGAGCTTCAGCGACATTGAAATCACCCTGCCGGTGTGCGGCAAGCGCTTCCCGCATGAGGGTCTGCCGTTGCGCTAGCACGTCGTCATCAGCTTTCATGCGTGATATCCTTACTAAAAAAGCACATCAAAAGTTGGTGATTAATTCATAATGTGACTCTGAATTCAGCCAATCTTAAATGTCAACGGATTGTTGAGATATTTTGCATACGCAAATAGCATACTATTTCGTTTACGGATCCTAATACGGAGGATCGGATTGAATTGTTGAATTCCGTCTCAGATTGACCCGCTCTTTCAATGGTGGCTGACTCACGCTGGCCGCGTTTGGCCGTTGCGCATGTTGGAAATCCGCGTCGGTTGTTTGGGTCAGTGCAATGGTGACCCACCGCCTGGGGCAGCGGTCCGCGACGTGGAAGGGTGTGGACAGGAAGTCCATGCTCTGCCCGCAGGCCGGGGGCGAGAAGCACTGTTTCAAGCGCGCGGCACAGGTAGGTACACATTAGGCTTTCCTGCGAGGTGGGATGATGCGGCAGGAAAGCCTGTCGGTGAGACTCCGCTGCGAGGGGCGAACGCGAGGCAGCGCAACGGCGGTGGCCGGGACGTGTTTCTTTGGTGACTTTCGTTGCACGCATCAAAGGTAGCACTTGCCGTATGGGTGCAGAAGCCCACATTGAATCCATGCAGCCGGGGTTCGCATTGACCGCTCCCTCCTCACCCCAACCCCCGGCAACCGCTCCCTGCGTTGCCCTACCTCCTGCATCCATACAGTCGTCTCCCGCGAAGGGGAGGGTAGTTAGAACAATGACAATCAGAGAATCGCGGCGTAATCGTCCTGGATGCGCGCCAGATCCAGCTTGTTGAGGAAATTCGAATAACACATCCACGCAGTGATGCCGTTCAGGTCCGCGAACGGC
>Ga0307373_10012151_pt1 | contig 12308 bp, 14 predicted proteins | sample OX2MG_FD_202534 | JGI IMG/M metagenome (GOLD analysis project Ga0307373, IMG submission 202534) | Soil microbial communities from Risofladan, Vaasa, Finland - OX-2 | ecosystem: Environmental > Terrestrial > Soil > Coastal area > Acid sulfate soil | place: Finland: Risofladan, Vaasa | collected...
GAGCGTCCCCGCCGGGTTCACCGCCACCCCGAGCGGGTTCCCTCCAACGGAGATCGTCGCGGTGACCGTGTTGTTGGCGGTGTCGATGACCGACACCGTATTCCCGTAGTTTGCCACGTAGGCGAGCGTCCCGGCCGGGTTCACCGCCACCCCGTACGGGCCCCCTCCATCGGGGATCGTCGCAGTGACCGAGTTGTTGGCGGTGTCGATGACCGACACCGTGCCCGAGCTAATGTTCGTCACGTAGGCGAGCGTTCCGGTCGGATTCACCGCCACCCCGTACGGGGCCCCTCCAACGTTGATCGTCGCGGTCACCGAAGCGGCGGAGGCTATTTCTGAAGTACCTACAATCACTGCACCGACTACGACCAGAAGCGCGGCAAAGACCACGGAAGCCAATCGGACGCCGATACGACCCCCTTCCCCAAGAGAACGTGGCGCTGCGTGCGATAATCCTGAGATTCCATGACGAGGACCCATATAGACAAGCCTTTCACTTATTCGCCTAACCCTGATCAATCACGAGGCCGCCTGATCTGACCTGCCCGCGTCCGCGGACAAGCCCTCCGCACAAGGGAAACTGTTGTTCTCAAGGCAAAAGCGACCATGCAACAGGAGGGCACTTCCAAAGTGAACTGTATCAGCGCGTCCCACGTGATTGTTGAACCCGGCGGGACGGGGGTCGTGGCCCACGTCGGATTGCACGCCCTTGGCAGTTTCGCGGACTGATTGGGACTCGGTGATTCGCTCTCTGCCCGCATCCCGCTGTCCGGTGAGCGACCCCATCCCCTGAATACCTTGGTCACGATTGCAATCCTCTCCAGCCCCGCTGGAGGGGATGTGCGGAGAGTTGGACTCACCGATCGCCCCACTCCCGGCCGAGCGGACACTCTGCCGCTCTCTGGCGAGGCATTGACCCCGTCGTTGCTCCCGAGCCCGCCATATCCACCGATGGCAACGTCACCCTCGTTTGTGTGAGCGCAGGACAATTGGCGACACACTCCTGCATCGTTTGATGCCCCTCAACGTCACCCTGTCCGACGCCAGGGAGGGTGACGTTCGCCCGGGGCAGGGTGACGTGGCCGTCGTCCGGCGCCACGGTGCCCTTGTCGCAGCGTTGGCCTCGGGGCAGCACGTCACCCTCACGGAGCGCTACCTCGAAGAGTCCACCAGCCTCGGCTATGCCCTCACGGTCTTTCGTTCCCAGGGCGTCACCGTCGACCATTCCTTCCTGCTGGCCGACGACACCTTGTTCCAAGAGGCCGGTTACCCCGCGCTCAGCCGGGGGTGGGTCTCCAACCACCTCTTCGCCGTCGCGCCCTACAACCCCCGAGCCGAGATCGCGCACGGCCAGGAGGATCTGCGCGCCGCGACGCCCTGGCCGGGCTCACCGTCCTGCGCAATCGCGCCTACCTCGGCCAGGTCCATTTCCGCGGCACCTGGAGCGAAGCCAGTCATCCCCCACTCGTCGAAGAGGGCCTGTTCGATGCCGTCCAGGCCATCCTCTCCGAACGGGGCGAGGACGTGTCCAAGCGTGCCTCCAACGCTTCGGACTACCTCTTGACCGGACTGGTCGTCTGCGGTGGCTGTGGCCGCCACTTCACCGGGACCAGGGCGACCGGACGCAACTCGACCTACCGCTATTACACCTGCGGCGGGCGCCAGCGCTACGGGACGAAGACCTGTGGCGCGGACCGGCTCCCCGCCGACGCGCTCGACGATGCAGTCGTGCGCTCCCTCCTCGCCGCCTACGAGGACACCGACCTCTTCACCACGGCCGTGGCCGAAGCCCAGGGACGGGCGCAGCTCGGTCGTTCACGCCACGAAGGTGAGCGGGCCGCCACCGATGCCGAGCTGGCCAAGGTCGAGGCCGGAATCGACCGCTACCTCCGAGCCTTCGAGACCGGAGCCATGCCCGAGACCATCTGCGCCGAGCGGGTCAAGGAACTGGGCAACCGGGCAATGGCGTTGCGAGCCCGTCGTCAGGACCTGGCGGACCAGATGGACGAGGCTGATCTCACCGCGCCGACACCCGAGGATCTCCGCGTGCTGCGTGAGCGCGTCTCCGAAGCCGTGGCAGAAGGGGGAGCGGCTTCCGTCAAGGTTCACCTTCAGGCGCTGATCCACGAAATCCGAGTGGACAGCCGGGACGCCATCCACCCGATCTTCCGTGTTCCAATCGGTGCGCACAACGATGAAGGCGACGCGGTTCGCGCACCGTCCCGGTCGGTGGGCGCTGCGGGACTCGAACCCACGACCTCAGCCGTGTGAAACCGTCCGACGACAATTCTGACAACGAAGCTTGACCTCGATATTCAGGTGTCCTTCGAGGTGAAGCTGCATATGTCGAGTGACAGTTCACAACCGACTGAGACCGTCGAAGACACCAATTCTCGACTCCTTCGCGCCCAAGTCGCGCCCAAACACGTTGCCCCGAGAGCCTGCTGGCGCTACGTGTGGTGTTTGCCGAAAACTGCTCCCTCAGCCTGAGGGCGTTCTCCTCCACCGAGGAAGGAGTTTGCTGCTGGCTAACCTGCCTCAACCGGCACCATGGCGACAGACGGACGCCCGCCAATCGAGCGGTCTAACCGAATCACTGCCCGCCCCAGACGGTGGCGTAATCCCCGGGATTACAAATCCATGTTCCGGGCGTCGGTTGGGAGGGTTCGCTCCCGGCGGCGCAGCTCCATTCCTGAACGGCCGTATTGACGGGAGTCCTCGTGCCCGCTGCCGGGGTCGTGTACGCCACGATATTTGAGGGGTACACCGCATTAGAGTCGAGTGTCAGTCCCACGGCAGCCATCGCCGTTGTGGCAGCAGTAATCGTGTCGCCAGCAACATTCGGGACCACCACGGTCGGGGGTTGCGTGGTAGTGGTGGTCGGTGGGCTTGCGGTTATGCGAATGAATGCGTTCCCACCGGAATACGTTCCTGCGGGGGGATCTGTGGCGATCACGATCTCATCCGGGGCGAGTCCTGCATCATCTGGAGCGAATCCGTCCGCTGTCAAAACCTGGACTGCCTGAGATACGGACTTACCGTCAACGTTCGGAACTGTTGGGGTAGGTCCTGGGGTAGCTGCGCTCGGCGGCGTGGTCGAGTGGGATGCGCATCCGCCGACGACGAGGGAACAGGTGGCTACCAATGCACTTAGCGTGACTCGATGCCGAATCATGGCGTTAGGCTAACCAGGCCGTCACTCTGCCGCAGTGTGGAGGCGAGCGACAACAATCACGGAGCCTGCGGTCCCTCCGCACCTTCTCGCCTACGGTTTGTACGGATGCCAGTCTTTGACAGCGATGAGCCGACCGCCAGGCGAAGAGCCGTCCTTGGCATGGGGGAAGCTTTAAGCCGATGCGCTCACTTCATGGAAGCGGGTGACGTAGATCGGATGTACCTCGGCTACGTCGAGACCGTCATGTGGATCCGAAGCCTTGATGAACTGTTCCAGAGAAGGGACCCTGATTACGTAAGTCGCCGTAACGACCAACCAGGGGGACAAGTTGTGAACGCCCTCTGCTGGGTACGCGACAAAGGAATCCACCAAATCGTCGCATTCCACGAAAAAGTCGAACGGTCGGAAAATGATCTCGGGTTGGGTCCCAGCTATCCAGACGGAACCTATGCCGTGTGGCTAAAGAGTTCCGAGGTCGTGCTGCGAGTGCAGAACGACTTTGGGAATGACGTTGAGAAGGCTCGGATCTACGACTTACATCTGGGTGGCCGTTCATTGTGGGCAACGCTCGCAGAGGCCCGACTTTTTCTGTTCATGGACGAAGGCCCTAACGGCGCTGTCTCCGAACGTCGGGATTGAGATACCCGGACTCTTAGGATGGGCTGGGTGGCATACGGGCCCCTCTCGGAGACTCATCCCCACATCGCTGCCGAAGCCACGGGCTGGGATCCGGCCACCGTCACTAAGGGCAGCAACAAGAAGCTGCTCTGGCGCTGCTCACTCGGTCACGAGTGGGAGGCAACCGTCAACAACAGGACCAAGAGTGGAAGTGGCTGCCCGGTCTGCTCGGGGCGCAGAGTAATGCCAGGTATCAACGACCTGGCCGCGACCCACCCTTCTTTGGCAGCCCAGGCCCTCGGTTGGGACCCGACCCTAATCTCCGCTGGTAGCCACTCGTCTCGACGGTGGCGCTGCGCGCAAGGTCACGAATGGGTAGCGGTGGTGGGCGACCGCAAGAAGGGCAGCGGTTGCCCCATATGCGCCGGTGTGAAGGTGCTGTCCGGCTTCAACGACTTGGCAACGACCCATCCCGAGCTGGCCGCTCAGGCAGTTGGGTGGGATCCGACCGATGTGATCCGGGGTAGCGATGCCCGACTCAGGTGGCGCTGCGGTCTCGGTCACGAGTGGGAGGCGAGGGTAAACCACCGGGCCGCCGGGACGGGCTGCCCGGTTTGCGCGAACAAGGTGGTGCTGTCCGGCTTCAATGATCTCGCTATGACCCATCCCCTGCTGGCGACAGAGGCCACCGGCTGGGATCCGTCAACAGAGACGGCGGGCAGTGCTCGCCGGGCCTATTGGCGCTGTGAGGAGCGGCACGAATGGGAGGCCAGGATCAACAGCCGAGCAGTCGATGGATCCGGATGCCCGGTCTGTTCCGGGCGCACGGCCCTTCTCGGCGTCAATGACCTGGCCACGACTCACCCCGAACTCGCCGCGCAGGCAGTGGGCTGGGACCCGACCACGTTGAAGGCTGCCAGCAACAAGAGGGTCCGCTGGCGCTGTAAGGAAGGCCACGAGTGGGAGGCACTCATTTTCAGTCGGGCTCGAGAGGGTCGCGGCTGTCCCTTCTGTTGGGGCCGGCTGGTAACCCCGGGAATCAACGACCTGGCTACCTTGCACCCGTTATTGGCGACCGAGGTAATCAGCCATGACCCAGCGAAACTCCATGCGGGAACCAAGGACAAGGTCCGGTGGCGATGCGCCGAGGGGCACGAGTGGGAGGCCGCCGTCCACACCAGGACTCGCAAACTCGCCAGCGGCTGCCCCGCCTGCGCGACCTACGGATTCGACCCGACCAAGGAGGGCTGGCTGTACTTGGTCCAACACGACGGGTGGGGACTCCTCCAAATCGGTATCACCAACGCGCCAGAACAGCGAGTCGGCCTCCATGAGCGCCGCGGTTGGCGGCTCCTCGACACGGAGGGCCCAATGCAAGGTGCGCTGGTCCGCAACTGGGAAAGGAACATCCTCCTCTCCCTTGCTGATTATGGTGCGATCGCCGCGCCCGAGACGCTTGCGGGTCGGTTCGATGGCTATACGGAGTCGTGGGTGATGGCGTCGTTCCCAGCTCAGTCGATAAAGGGTGATCTGATGGGCATCGCAAGGGCGGACACTGAGCAAGCGACAGATGGGTCCGCTCCAGGAGTGTGATCGCTGTTAAACGTGCTACTGCTGCCCAATACGCCGGAACATAGGCACGGTGTGTGAACCTGAGGCTTGGACGCGCTTGCTCGATTGAGCAGTGACAGCAGTGGGCGACAGCGCACTGGCCCAAGCACGACGAGGCGTGGGTGCAGTTGGCTGAACGGCGCGTGGCCGAACCCTCCCAAGCAGAATGGGGAGCAAGTCAACTGATCCACCCTCCGATTGAGTAAGTATCGACAAATGGCATGCCCTCAGTAGAGCCCTCTATTCACTCAATGGCACCGAACCGGGCCACACCAACCCTCAGACACCCGCCCTACGCACATTTACGGATGGATGAGAGACACACTTGTAGGTTGCGCGAGCGCAACCGACAGGCACGTCAGGGGCTCAACCTGAAAATCGCAATTGACGAAACTTTGGCGGCATTCATTAAGGGATAAAGATCGCCATTCATTTGAATCCATTCCGAATCTCGGCCCACCGCCGTAGACTGTGCCCACTCCAAGGAGGGCAATCATGGGTTCCGAGCCTGAGGCATACGAGATCAACCGCCGGGCCGCTGCCGTGAACGAGCTCCTCCGCCAGATCGGCTTGTCGAACGGCGCAGATACGGAATGGTGGAACTACCGGGCCTACGACGAACTAGGCGGTCTCACGCCCACTCAAGCCTGGCTGAGAGGCGATCACGAGGCGGTCGAGAAGCTCATCGCCGACTGGTATGCGGCCACGGAGCGCTCGGCCGAGCGATTCCGGAACGATCCCGACTTCATGGATTCACTTCGTCAAAAGAGTGCGGCGATCGCCAACCAGTCTCAGCGCTCCGCTTAGTGCCGCTAGGCGATACCCAGGCCCTGCGGGCCTGGGGCGAGCGGGATAATCCGCCCTACCGCCTATGGCGGCGTGTCGAGGTGTGGGTTCTCGGCCTCGACCACATCCCCTGGCAAGCGCCGAGCGTGCCACTCACCGACAACGCCGGCGAGCCGTGGGAGATTCGGTACGCCGAATTGGCCGACACCGGTGGCGTGAAAGTCTTCTACGAACACGAACATCACACCGGACTGGTGAATCTCCTGCACGTCGGTCTCTGACGGCCATTCGATATCACCACGAACTCGGCGAAGGGCTACCTGGGGAACCGCCAAAAGTGCTTAGTGACTTCCCCACGAACGGTCACGGTTCCCTGTGAACACTGAACCGATCCGCTGAATACGTACGTCGACCCGATCACCCGTGCGTCGTCACACGACTGCCCGGCGGCCATTGGCTGTGGAGAACCCCACTTCTCGTGAAAATCGCTCCCGTAGGGAACCCGATGGGGAAGTCGTGGGGGCACAATGCGCCTCAGCGGCCCGTCGATTCTGCGGGTCGGCGAGACATTTCTCGGCGTCTGTACACCCAACCCGCATAATGGAGGATCCCCATGACCGAGAGCCCGACCGCAGCGACTCCCAGCTTCGGACGTCTCCTGGACCTCGCCGGTGCTGCGGCCTACCTCAACGACAGCCCGCGCCATGTTCGCAGCCTCTGGGAGCACCGCCAGATCGCCGCGGTTCGAATTGGCCGCAAGGTCAGGTTCGACCCAAGGGATCTCGACCGCTACATCGAGTCACAGCGAGTCGAAGCCATCCGATGAATCCATCTTCGGAAGGTCGGTCATGACCGATAGGAAGCGTCGCCACTTCGGCTCCGTACGCAAGCGTGTCTCGAAGCGTCACGGAGATAATTGGGAAGCCGCCTATTGGCATGAAGGGCAACGGATCGTCGCCGATCACCACTTCGCCACCAAAGAAGAAGCCAATGCCTGGCTCGACGCGAAGAACACCGAGATCCGGGCGGGCCGCTGGATCGACCCCGCCGGCCGGAAGCTCAAGTTCTCCGAGTGGGCCGAATTGTGGAAGACCACCACCGTTGACCTCAGACCCTCGACCCGGGATCGGGACCTCGGCTACCTCAACCGCTACGTACTCCCGACGTTCGGGCATCAGTCGATCGGCAAGATCGACTACATGGCTGTCAGTAAGTGGGTGGCCGAGATGCTGGACCCAGGGCCCAAGCCCTGGTGGGACGTCGACAAAGAGCCCAATCGACCTCGCCGACCGCTCTCCGCCTCGACGGTGACCAAAGCCGGTCAGGTCATGGGCAAGATCATGGCCATGGCAGTGCGGGCCGGGAAGATCTCGAGCAATCCGTGCGAGGGCATCAAGCTCCCTCGCATCGAACGACGCGAGATGCGGTTCCTCAACACGGCCGAAGTCGACCAACTGGCCCACGCCATCGACCCTGCCTTCCGAGCCGTCATCTATCTCGGCGCCTTTGGGGGCCTCCGGGCCGGCGAGCTATTCGGACTCCGACGGGACCGGGTCGACGTGCTGCGCCGTCGGGTCGACATCTGCGAAACGGTGGTCGAAGTGGCCGGCCTGCTCTATGTGGGCCCGCCCAAGACCCGGGCCGGACGACGGATCGTCCCACTCCCCCAGATCGCCATTGACGCGCTGGTCGAGCACATGCGGGCCCATCCCGGCGACCCGACCGATTACGTCTTCACCGCTCCTCATGGTGGACCGGTCCGCCTGGCGTCGTGGCGCAGCCGCTTCTGGAGCCCCGCAGTCAAAGCATCAGGGCTGGCGCACCTCCGGCCCCACGACCTACGTCACACCGCCGTCGCGTTGTGGATCGCCGCCGGAGCCAGCCCGAAGGAAGCATCCGTCCGTGCGGGCCACACATCAGTCAGCTTCACGCTCGACCGTTACGGGCATCTCTACCCCGGCGCTGAAGATGCGGTGAACGACCGCCTCGACGCCATGGTGGCTGAAGGTCGCAAGCCCGCGAAACCGTTGCAACTCGTCCGCACACCCGACGATTCGGACGACGATTCAGATTTAGATCGCGCCCAAGTCGCGCCCAGTTCTGAATTGCCGGCACCGACCGAAGGTGTCGTAGTACCTCTCACCAGGGAGAAATCGAGTGGGCGCTGCGGGACTCGAACCCACGACCTCAGCCGTGTGAATCCGGTCCATGCCCACGCATGTCAAGACGATAAACGACGTTTCACGGCCTCACCAGAAACGATGTAGTCACCATGCGACTGCCGACGACACGTCACGACGGAATTCCTAGGACATTTTGTAGGACAAGGTTCGTGCCTACAGCTCAGCCCGACAACGGCTGAGCTTCTCCAGGTCGGAGGCCTGCTAGTCCTACGAGACTTTTCAGCGCCCTCCGAACCGAGCGCAGCCCCGATACGGCTGAGGTCGAACAGGCCGCCTCAGGACCGACGATTCCATTCCAGAGCCAGGTTTCGCTCTCCTCGCGAAAATGAGCAGTTCGTACAATTCATCCGGCAATTCCCGCCCTCAGGCCGGCGAAGTGGGGCACCTCGTCGGTTCGCTATTGGCTCATGAGATGATGGGGTCAATGACACCCGTCAGAGGCAGGCGAAGCGGAAACCTGGGGATTTGCATCGTGGCGTTAACCGTTCCGGGTACTTTGATTCTGCTCGTGGCGTCGACGTTTGGTGACTTCCCAAAATCGTCGCCGGTTATTGGATGCGTAGTTGGGGTCACATATGCTGTGATCTTTCATATACGAAATGTCATTCAAGTCGACGAGGCGGGAATTACTTTGATCGTGGGGGTACCGTCTCGTTCAGTACCTTGGTCTGACATCGAGCGAATCGAGTGTCATCGCCTTAGTGCCCGAATACGCCAAAAGAGCAACGGGAAGGGAATGACCTTCTCTATGTTTGACCCGTATTGGCCTGACAGACCAGTGGCGCAAGCCATTCGAGCTCACCTAGACACGTAGCATCGCCGCCAGTGCCGTCGTTATAACGCCTCACGGTCTTCAGGGGCGACCTCAGCCCGGCGGTAGGGGCGACCATGGAACTCCTCGATCAGTGAGTCGGGTGGCGGGGAGGACCTGCCCCTCCCCGCTCCCACAGATCCCGGCGTGACAATCTCTCGTCACCGGGCTCCTCTCACCCGTCGTCAAGTCACGCTGCGTGGACCCACTTCCACTGGGAGAAGAGAGCGGGCTGTCTTTCGAACAACCCGGTCCACCACCGCTTGAACCGCTTGTAGTTCCGCAGACGCCGATACTTGTTCCTAGCCCAGCGCCTCAGGTAGGTATTGACACGCTGGAGGAGGTGAGCCATAGCCGACCGGTAGAACCGGCCGTAGTACTGCATCCACCCGGCGACGATGGGGTTCAGCCACCGGGCCAGGTCGTCCAGACTGAGGGTGGTGCGCCGATGGATCCGCATGGCGCGGAGTTCGGTGCTCTTGGCCTTGAGCGCCTCGGTGCTCATTGCAGGCAGAAAGCCCGTGAAGCGCCTCCCGTTCCTGTCCAGGGCCGTGCGGCCCCGAAAGGTGAACCCGAGGAAGGTGAAGGAGGTGTGCTCGTGCTGTCCCCGGCGCTTCCCGTCTCGGCAATAGACGATACGAGTCTTGTCCGGGTGAAGCCGTAGGCCCACCTCTTCCATCCGCTCGGCGAGAGCAGCGAGCACGTGCTCGGCCTGCTCCTTGGTCACACAATGCACGACGGCATCGTCGGCATAGCGCTCCCATGGGCAGTCCGAGTAGTTCCGGACCATCCACGAATCGAACGCAAAATGCATGAACAGGTTCGCCAGGATCGGTGAAACAGCCGATCCCTGCGGAGTTCCCTTGTCTCGCTCAATGAGGGTGCCATCTGGGCGCTGCAACGGGGCAGCAAGCCACCGCTTCACATAGAGCAGCACCCAGGGGGTGGTCGTGACAGCCTCCACCGCCTTGACGACGAGGTCCCACGGCACCGAATCGAAGAACTTTTCGACATCGAGATCGATGACCCAGTCCTTCTTCCAGCACCGCTGTCGGCATACCCCGACCGCATCGAAAGCTGCCTTCTTCGGCCGGTAGCCATAGGAGTCGGGGTGGAACCGTGGTTCCGCCCTTTCCCCTAAATGCATAGCCACCACCGTTTGGGCAACCCGGTCTGCGACAGTCGGTACCCCGAGCACACGGACCCCTCCGCCGTGCGGCTTCGGTATCTCGACAGCCCGCACCGGGGGCGGAAAGTAGGACCCAGAGCTCATCCGGTTCCAGATCTTGAACAGATTGTTCTTCAGATCGGACTCGAAGTCGTCGAGGGTCTGGCGATCCACTCCCGGGGCACCTTCGTTGGCCGCAACCCGCCTGTACGCCTCCCACACTTGCTGCTTGGGAATGTCGAACGGCTTGACTTGCGACGTTGGCATGTTTCCTCTCTTCCTCCTGGGGAAAGCCCCAGTTGATAGATTCCACATTCCTGATGAGCCAGCCCCTTGGGTCCGCCCCCACCTCCAGATAGCAGGGACTTCACAGCTACTGCGGGCTGGTCCGCCGGCGAACGTCGCCTCGGTACTCAGTGCCTACGGTTTCTGCCTCGGCACGCTCCCTGTCGGGACCGGGTGGCTGTACGAGCCCAAGTGAACGGTCCACGGTATCGACGCTCGCCTTCTCACGTTCCGTGCAAGAGCAGCAGTCCAGGCTCACGCCGCCTTCACGCCGGATGCCGCCTGGCCAGTCGGCGGGCACCCGCCAGGCTTGTCCCAGGGAAATAAATAGGCCCCCTGGTTTTGGCACCGTCTAACCCATTTCGACGCTTCAACAACGACGCCCGAGCAGGTCACCCGATCAGGCGCTTCTGGCACGTCTTCCTGGACCCCACCTGACGCATCTTGTGCGCCTTTTCCCTGACGCTCACCACGACGGTCTTCAGCCAACACAGCTCAGGGTGGTTTAGCGCCTGCCCCCGCAGGCCGACGCTGAAGGGCCAACCTTCATCTCTCGCACAGCATCACTTTCAGAGGTCTCCTACATTGCTCCTCCTTCGGTGTTCGTGACGCACATTTATGGGGGCAGGCTGCGGGATGTGCATGTCGGTGAGAGCGCTGCCTCAGGGGGCGCTGCCCTCGGCCGTGGCCTTGATCCTCTCCAGGGTCTGGCGCAAGCCCTTGTAGAGCTGCTTGTCCCGGCGCATCAGAACATCGGCGAACTGGAGATACATCGGCGCCCACACGAACTCATACGACTCAGTCAGCGTGGTGCCGGAGCCAGAGGGCTGCAGCAAGTAGCGCCAGCGCGTCGACTCCCGGCCCCGGACGATGGTAGTGAAGGCAAACTCCTTACCCGGCTCGGCAGCCACGACCTTTGTGGTCGTCGACCAGCGAATCGGCCCGTTGCGGTTGTGACCCCGGAACGTCGCCCCTACCTTCGGTCCCTCGCCGTCGAGCCACTCGCACCGCCGGCACTCTGGGCTCCACTCGCCCATGCGATTGACGTCCGAGATCATTTCGTAGATCTTCTCGGTCGGCGCCGCGATCTCGACGGACGCCTCTCCTCTCGTCGCTCCTTGCATGGGTGCGACCCTACTCCGCGCGGTCCCCAGGCCGGTCTGGTTCGAGCGCGGACTGCAGACTCGCCGCTTTTCCGGTGACACGCCAATACTCGCATGGGGACGCCGTAAGTCAGGGAATCGATGTTGCGACGGGGACCCCTGTTGCTTGCGTGTACCCGGGCGGGGGACTAAACGTGAACCTACCGGGGAAGAGAGCCTTGCAGGCGATAGCAACGTCGCCAAATGCATTGTCCCGTACGTCCGGATCACGGCCGTCAGTGATGATTGCACCATCTCGTCGGAGACGCTTAGAATCTGCCTTGGCGAGAGCGCGCTCCATGGCGTGAATCGTGTCGAAAGTGGTTGCAGTGGTCACGGTGGTGACAGTCCTGTGGGCCAACAGCTGGGTCTGATATGCCTCACAGGCGATCAGGTTTGCACTTACCACACCAGCTGGTTCGGGCCCGCTGGAGCCTCCACAGCCTTCGAGGCTCATCACAGCCACGATCGCCACTGCCGCTGCCATTGCCCTCGCCATCTCCCTAGTGTGGCCGATGTGTTCGTGGTC
>Ga0307373_10012153_pt1 | contig 12306 bp, 10 predicted proteins | sample OX2MG_FD_202534 | JGI IMG/M metagenome (GOLD analysis project Ga0307373, IMG submission 202534) | Soil microbial communities from Risofladan, Vaasa, Finland - OX-2 | ecosystem: Environmental > Terrestrial > Soil > Coastal area > Acid sulfate soil | place: Finland: Risofladan, Vaasa | collected...
CGCGCCCAAGAAATGGTGTCGTTCGTACTCTCCAAGCCGTTGGCGGAATTTCGGGGCTCGATAGGGCACGCGCTGCGACATTTCCAGAATATGCAACGCGCCCACAAGGCCGGCGCCGACGAGACAGACCCGTTGAGCCCCATGGAGCAGAAGGTACTCGAATGGATCTACTCGACGCCGTTCTATCAGCTGAGATCAGATTCCGTCGAAGTGCTCCCGCAGTTTCCGCTGGGCGATTATTTGCGCCAGCTGGATCCCGGTTACAAACATCCGTCGTGGCGGGTGGACTTTCTCCTATCTGTCGATGCGGAAACATCTGTCGTTTACATCGTGATTGAGTACGACGGCTTTGAATACCATTTCAAGAAAGGTGCACCGGTGAGTATCGGCAATCATGAGCGCTATCTGAATGAGGCCGATGTTGAGCGCCAATTGACGTTAGAGAGCTACGGCTATCGCTTCTTGCGACTCAATCGGTTCAATCTCGGTATGGATCCGATTGCGACACTATCTGAAAGGTTGGAGCAAATTGCAGCGTCGGCCGGCAGACTAGATACGACCGGTGCGGTCAAAGCAATTAGCGAACAGGCAAGCGCGCTCACAGACAAGAGCGCGAAAGCATGCGAGCGATGCGGTGCCATCAAGCCGCTGGCGTTGTTCTTCGATAAGGGTCTCGGTGGAGGGAAGGGCGGTACTGGCCGAATCTGCGCCCCATGCAAACAAGCGGAACGTGTACCACGGCAGACTGGGCCTAGACGCCGTCGGCGATGGCGGTGATTCCGTTGAAGACGAGTGCGGCTTCTCTGTCATTGGTGGTTCGCGATGTTGGCATGGGCAGGCCATGTTGTGGCAGTGACGGCGTGGAACCACTGCTTTGGAAGGGCTATGCGGACCAATAGAGCAGGGGATGAGGTTCGATCGCCGTTGAGCGATGCGCCGCTGCGGGTGCCTGGACAATCGCTGGATGACGAGCGCGATCGGCTAGTTAACGATGTACTACTCCCCGATATCCTGTTCCCCGCGGTCTTTTGGATCGTGGCGCTAATTGAGTGGCTTTTGTCGGTGCAGCATGCACCACACCAGCCGAAACTGTTCGCCGTCTGTGCGGCTGTTCTCACCGCGGTTGCCTTTTGGAGAATCCGGGGTCTATGGCCTAAGGTGCGCGCATTACGGCAAGGTCGTGACGGGGAGCGAGTAGTGGGACAGGCCCTGGAAGAGTTGCGAGCAGACAGCGCCAGAGTTTTCCACGATGTTCCTTCCGACGGATTCAACTTGGATCACGTCCTCGTGATGGCCCAGGGCATATTTGTCGTTGAAACGAAGATCTGGTCGAAGCGCGGCCGGAACCCCACCATTTCCGCTCGTGCAGGTCGGCTCTATAAGGATGGCGTGATGGTGACGCCTAATCCGGTCGATCAGGCAAGGGCCGAGGCTGATTGGCTGCGCCAGATGTTGAAGGATTCAACGGCTCAAGAATTTCCTGTTCGAGGCGTGGTGCTGTTCCCGGGTTGGTGGGTCGAAGGCGTCGATGCGGAAACGAAAGGGAAAGCGTGGGTGCTCAACCCGAAGGCGCTTCGCGCCTTTCTCACCAAGGAGGCCGATGTGCTGAGCGCTGCCGATGTGGCCTTGGTGGCGCACCGGATTGCTCTGCACGTGCGGGCCGCTGTAGCCAGACCAACGACGTCAAACGGCCATTTTACTTAATGCTTATTATTGGTATTTCGACGCCCTCTACAAAAATGGACATCAATGTATTCCAGTGCTATTTTTTTAGCCGCTTCTGACGCGCCGTCAATCACGTCGGTTCCTACCTCGCGAACTACGCATTACATCCATTCGGTCAAAACGCATGGATCTAGTGATTCGCGGAGACGCCATACACAAGCGCCACCAATCGCCGATTCGAGTATTCGCACAATACGCCTTCTATGAATCCGAACGATATGCCTCTGATATGCCTGCCGCTGGGACTCTGCGATGCCGATGTGACCACGCTTCTCGACTTCCTATACGACCTCACCGAAGCGCTCGAGCGTCACTACACCGCTGAACTCATCCGTCGAAATTATCCACGACCGGACAACTCGACCGGGGCCAGCCCCGACAACAATCCCGCCGACCCGCCGTTCTGAAAGCCCCGGTGGTCGCCGCAAAGCACCGCGTTGCTCGAAAAAACGCGTAGCACCGCCAAAATGCCGCGGGTCTACGCCGCCGCTAACACCTGTACCCCAATTAGCGTTTGGACGCAATTGACCATGAGCCTATGTTTGCCAACCAAGACGATCTAGCGCGCGCTTTGCGATGGATGCACCGCGCATCATAAGCGTTGGTAGATATTTGGCGAAGATGAATCCCGGCACTCGAGTAGGTCTCCTTATCGGTACCATCGGCAAATCATCGTTGGGATTTGTCATCCATCGGCCGAGTTCCCTGCCGATGATTGTGTTCAATCCTATCCCTCGCCCGTTACACGCCTGCACGGCCATCAGTCCGTCTTCGACAAGCATCACCCGCGGCAAAAGATCGCTATTAAGCCAGGCGGTTCCCTGCCAAATATATTCAAGCGGTGTGCTGCGGTATTCAGGAATCAGCTTTACGAGGCGCGAGTTAATGAGATGGTTGATCTGCGCATAGTCGATTTTATGCCGACCCGGGCAAGCGGTAATCAATCTACCTGCCCTGTCGAATCGAATCGAAAACACATTTGTCGATGAATCCGTAAGCATATGACCGTACGGCAGAATCTTTTTGCGCATATGAGCGGACAACGGCTGCGTCGCAACTTCGCACACGGGCAAAGGCAATACGGTGTGTGCAAGGGCCGGATGGAGCGTTGCGTTGCCGCCATTAGCGCATAGCACCACGCGCTGCGCTGTAACTTCACCCGACCGCGTTCGCGCTAGCCAGTGATCACCAGAACGTGTAAGTGAGAGGACGCGGCTATTGTGGTGCAGCGGCACACCGCTCGCCCGAATCGCGTTAGCCAAGCCACGGCCGTAGGCAATCGGATCTAAGCCCCCTCCCGTGGAATCCACAATAGCGGCGGAATAGCCACTGCAGCCGGAAAGCGCGCTCACCTCGGGGCCATCGATCAATCGTAAGTCATCACGAAATGGCCGCCACTCTTCGACGAGTTGCGCGTGGCTCCTCGCCCCATGTTGTCCAGTCACCGGATTAAGAAAACCCGATTGTTCGGCATCGCATTCGATGTTCAAATGATCGATGAGTCCGAATGTATAGCGACCGGATTCGGCAATCATGCGCAGCACCCGAGCGCCAGTATCGGCCCCAAGGCGCATTAACACAGCATTCGGAGTGGTGCGTACAAGTTGCGGCGCGATGATACCGGCACTTGCGCCCGTGGCCGCATTTGCGTCGTTCTCGGATTCGAGGACTACAGTATCTGTTTTCTTGGATCCTAGATGTAGAGCGAGTGAGAGACCTGCGAGTCCCGCACCGACGATCAATACATCGGTCGAGACTCGTCCGTTGAGAGGAATTGGCGGTGGCGGCTCTGGATTAACCGCGCTCCACAGCGAAGTTCCATCGACAGTGGCGCAATCGATGATGCGGGAAGTCATCGTTCAAGAGTCCCGAAGAAAACTTAGCCGGCATGCTCCGCGGCGACGGATCGTCTGGCAAGCGGCACGAACGGAGGCCAAATTCTCGCTGACTACACGGCCGCAGACAGACGCCTGGATCCATCCCACGGGCATGAGTAGTCGTGCACCACGCCCATAAAACAGACCCACATCAAAGAAGCCGAAAGGTGGTTGCCCCTTCCAAGTATTTGCCGGAACGTATACCACGCCGATATCGCCTTCTTCCGGATAGCTAGTGGAATTCTCGAGCGGCAGGCCGCCAGAGTCGATCTGCACAGGCAGGTTTGCCGCGGGGATCGGGCAAGAGATCTCAGGACCGGTCCACATGGCATGAATCGCCTCGTGCACTCCACCTGCGCCAGCGATCTGCCAGAGAGTTTCAGTGGAACGCGGCGCCAGATCATCAAGAAGTAACACTTGAGCATCCAGCCCGGAGTCTGGTTCTCGAATACGAATATGGCGGATCATAATAACCCTTTGAAAAACAAACGACTTTTTGTTCTATTAGCAGGAATTTCAACGATGTGCAATTTCCGCATTTCAACTGGTATAACCATTTTCACATGATACTGCACATCAATATCGCGCGTGGCCCGCATAGGAAAAGTCAAAAGGAGTGCACATAAATCCTTCCATTTAAACCTTTGGCGCACCAAATAGGGGCTGGACAAGATACGTGGCAAAAATGTTCCTTGCAATTCGTGGGTCACTGGCGTAACTATTATATTCATATTCACATGAAGTTGACCATTTCAAAAATTGCAACGATCTAAATGGGGAGCTCAACAATGGATGCGGTCCAAGCGCAGATAGACTTTGATAATGTTGCCCGATTGAACGCCGCATCGATCGCTCGCAGCACGCGCGTGCTTACTATGGCAATCGCCGGTGTTGTAGCAGGAACCTTCGCCATGACCGCCGCGCATGCAGACAGTTCGGCGCTTGCGGAAATTGTCGTGACCGCGCAGCATCGTTCGGAGAATTTACAGGACGTGCCAGCGTCGATCGCAGTTTTCACGCCGGAGCAACTGACGAGTCTTCGCATCAAGCAGGCGACTGACCTTGCGGCGTACACCCCGGGCCTATACGTGTCGACGAGCCAGTTCGGCGATCCGGTATTCTCGTTGCGCGGGGTCGGCATGAACAACGCCAATGTCAATCAGAACCCTGCGGTCACCGAGTATATCAACCAAGTTGCGGTTCCGTCGGTAGGCTTGCTCGGATTCCAGATGTTCGACCTCGAGCGGGTCGAGGTTCTAAAGGGGCCGCAGGGCGATCTGTATGGCCGTAATACAACGGGCGGCGCGATCAACTTCATTACCAGGCGTCCGACCCAGAGTTTCAGTGCGTATGCCGACGTCAACTATGGAAACTACAACCTCATGGATATAGAGGGTGCAGTCGGTGGCGGGGTGACCGACACCCTGGCGATCCGCGTCGCTGCGCACGCGATATCCCGTGACGGTTGGCAGACGGATGTCGCGACCAACAACCTAGGCGGTTACACTGAATCGAGCAATGCGGCCATCGAACGACAGGCAGTGCGTTTTTCGGCACTGTGGACCCCTTCGGATACCTTCGAGGCGCTCTTTGTCGCCGATGCGAACTTTGATCACTCGCAGGTACCCGCTTACAAGTCCGGGGGATACGTCAATAATGACGGCAGCTGCATGGTGCCGCAGATCGCCGGGTTCAGCGGCGGAACGGGTTGTCCGGTCTATGCAGTGCCGACACCTACCAGTCCGCAGGTGGCCGTAGCCGATGGAAGCAATAACCCTACGATCGGATTCGGAGCCAATTCCTACGGCAATCGCAACAATGTTCACCTCTATGGCGGCAGTCTAAAATTGGACTGGACACTCAATGGGATGAAGTTCACATCAGTAACCGGCGCGCGCCAGATGTCACGCGAATGGGGTAGCAGCAGCGGTTCGCCGTACATCGATCAGGATCTTCTGGGTATCGAGAAAATAAAAACATTCTCGCAGGAAGTTCGCCTCGCCTCGACCGGAGGGAATCCGCTGCAGTGGCTCATCGGCGCCTATTATAGCCACGATAACGTCTTCTACCCGACCCTTTATAACTTCGCGCAGAATCCTGTAGTAGCTCCACTGAATCCAACCCCAGTGATCTTCTACACCAGCATTTCACAGATCACCGACACCGAGGCCGCGTTCGCGCACGCCGAATACGCGATTAGCAGCCAATGGAAAGCTATCGCCGGAATTCGCGAGACGCATGAGAACAGCGGGTACACCTACGCGAGCGGCGTCAACGTAAACTTCCCTGCCGACTATGGAATCACACCGGTCCCCTACGACCATGCCACGTTGTCTGCGAACGGTGTCTCAGGAAAATTCGGGCTCAACTACACGCCCACCAAAAACACACTGGTCTATATCACTGTCAGTCAGGGATACAAAGCCGGCGGCTTCCCGGGCGACATTGCCTTTTTGCCCTATCCAGCCCCGGTCGGCCAGTCGGCGGGCGCTTACTTGCCGCCCTATTCTTCGGAAAAGCTCCTGGCATACGAACTTGGTTTGAAGTCAACTTTGGCGGACGGGACGCTGGTGCTCGACAGTTCCACCTACTACTATGACTGGCACAATTTTCAGGCCTCGACCCTGATCGCATTCGGCGTACCGCCGAACGTAATATCGGTGTTCACGCTCGGCAACGCCGGAGACGCTAAAATCTACGGTCTGGACTCGGACCTGACTTGGCGCATGACGCGGGAACTGTCGCTGCATGCCGGTCTCAACTTAATGAGCGCAAAAATCATTTCTGGGGCATTCAACCACGATGCGCCGGTGCAGTCGCCGAAGTTCTCGACTAACCTGGTGTTGCGCTATGACTCAGCGCAGGTTGTAGGCGGCATGCAACCGTTCGGCCAGATCGATTATAACTATCGCTCCTCCGCATACTTCACGCTGCCGAATATCGCAGCAGACAGCCAGAGCGGCTATGGCCTGCTCGGCCTGCGCGCGGGGTTGAAGTCTGCCGATTCGAAATGGGAATGGTCCGCCTGGGTTCGCAATCTGGCCAACAAGGCGTACCTCGTAGACGCCTTCGGCGCAAATTCCACCTTCCTGTCAGACGTTCGGATGGAGGCCGAGCCACGGACCTTCGGTATCGACATTAGATATACCTACTGAGGGAAAATGACGGACGCCGTGGCCTTGGATAACCTCCAGGTCCACGGCGCTACGATGCACATGTACCGACGTCATTGACCGTGTTACAACTCCTGCAAGTCGCCTTGGAGCCGCAGGTACCATCCTTCTGGAATTTATGTTGCACACGTTGACGGCAATTGTCGATAGCTACCTCCTACCTTGCGCCTTGTGGCTCGTAATGTTTACGATTGGTATGGGCCTTACGATCGGTGATTTCGCAACCATTTTGTCGGGTCGACGTGCATTCATCATCGGTCTACTCAGCATGCTCGTGGTAGTGCCACTATGCGGCTGTGCGTTAGCCGTACTGTTCGCACCGACGCCGGCGCTCATGGTGGGACTCATCTTGCTCGCAACCACGCCGGGCGGCATACTTTCCAATCTCATCACAGATATCGCCAAAGGCGATGTGGCCGTGTCGGTTTCGTTGACATTGGCACTGAGTACCATATATGTGTTTACGCTGCCAATTATCGTGCACTTCGCGCTCGTATATGCTTTCAAAAAAGCACAGCCAATCGACATTCCATTCACATCTTCGATGGCTGACATTTTGATGGTGACGCTGATCCCAATTGCCACCGGCATGCTCGCCGCGTACCTACGGCCCCGGTGGTGTGCCCTGCTTCGTTCGCCCATTAAGACAGCAGCTACTATTACCTTGGTAGTCGTGTTCGGGATGATCGTAGCGCAACAGTGGCCAGTGCTGCGTGCGTCGTTCGGAACGCTAATGGTCATCGTCGTGGCAATGAACCTAATCGCAATCACGGTGGCATTGGCCATCTGCAAGCTCGGTCATCTAACGCGGCGCGAAACGATAGCCGTTGCGGTTGAACATATGATTCGCCAGGAAACCACTGCGATCTTCGTCGCGGTGACGCTGCTACATCGGCACGATATGTCAATACCGATGATTATCAATACCTTCATCGGAATGGCGGTCTGTATGACTTTTTTTGCCATTACAAGTCGCTTATACCCGACCAGAGCTATTGTCACGATCTGAGGTTTGCAGATGACCCGCATTGCCAATCGCATTACTTCTTCCGCGCGAAAGAACTGGGGCATGTACTCCAAGGCCGCTAGATTTGCCAATCAGGGCGAGCTGATTCATATGGAGCTAGGCCAACCCGCGCACGACACGCCGGACCACATCAAGGCGGCGGCGATCGCTGCTATAACGGCCGGGCATGTCCACTACAGTGACCCATCCGGTATCGCGCCGCTACGTGATGCACTCGCCCACAAATTGCGCGCCGTCAATGGCATTGCTGCCACGCCGGCCGATGTTCTCGTTACTAACGGTCTCACTCACGCCTCGTTTGCTGCATTGTTTGCCATTATCAATCCAAACGATGAGGTGATCCTGCTGGACCCTATGTATCCCCAACACATCGGCAAGATCGAACTGGCGGGCGGCCGAGTCGTGACTGCGCCATTGGATGAGGAGCGGGGATTTGCGATTCGCGCGGATTGGGTCGAGGCGAGAGTCACGACGCGCACGAAGGCAATCGTCCTCATAAACCCATCAAACCCCACGGGTCGGGTATACCGAAGGGAAGAACTCGAGGCGCTCGCCGACGTGGCTATCCGGCATGATCTGATCGTGATCTCGGACGAGGTATACGAATACAATGTTTACGAAGGACAGCACGTCAGCATTGCCTCACTACCCGGCATGGCGGAACGTACTATTTCCCTGTATGCGTTTACAAAAAGCTATGCGATGGATGGATGGCGCCTCGGTTATGCCACTGCAGCACCGGACATCTTAAACGCAATGTTGAAGGTCACGGCGAACGATGTGACTCACGTCAATACGTTTGCGCAACATGGGGCGCTTGCGGCCATTACCGGGGACCCCGCGGTGTTGCAGCAGATGGTTGAAGACGAGAGGGTCAAGCGGGATTTTCTGGTCGCAGCTCTGAATCGGATGCCCGGCGTGTCATGCGCGCCCCCGGAGGGTTCGATTTATGCTTTTCCCAATATCCGGGGCATCGGCCTCGACTCACAGACGCTGGCGGATCAATTGCTCAGCAGAGCGGAGGTAGTCGTCGAATCCGGCGCGTTCTATGGCGCAGGGGGCGAAGGTTACCTACGCATCTGTTTCGGATCCCAAACGCTGCCGGTCATCAAGAAAGCGGCACATCGACTAGACCGCTTCTTCAAGGACCAGAGCAATCGAATAACATCCGATAAGACGCCTGCCTGTCTGTAAAATCAGCTGGGGCGGGGAATGAACGGTATCGAAATGATGAAGAAAGTCGATTATCGTAAGCTCTGCCATCCGGCGCATCCGGAGTTTCGCTTGGCGAAATCGCCATTCTATTTAATGGCGCACGCAGACTTCGACTATCACGAGGACATGAGCACAGTCCTAGAAAAGTACGGAGTTAATCGGGCAATGTACCGGATCATGACTGTGCTACGCGAGCATGTGTCTGCCAATATCGGGTTCCTGGCCGAGCGCTCGCTCACGAAGCGCAATACGGCGAGTCGAATAGTGGACCGCATGGTCACCACGAAGCTTGTGAACACGTTCCCTAATTCCAACGACAGTCGGATCACCGAGGTCGCCCTGACTCAAATTGGCAGGGAGATGCTAAATTCCCTCACCCCAATCGTCGGTAGGCAGTTCCAGCGCGCCATCAATGGCATAAGCAATGAGGATCTCGAGCACCTGGTGCTCGTATTGCAAAAAATTGCGGGAAATCTCAATCGTTTGCCTATCGAGGTGCCTACTGACGTACCAGCGGAGAGACGGATAGGCGTTAGTCCGCTTCCGCCCGGCCAAGTGTGGGCAGCTGGCGCGATTGGCTCTGCCGGGACGACGACAGTGTCACGGATCGAAGTCACGCAAACCCGTGGCCGCGGAATTAGACTCGCCAATGAAAAGCCGTCAGCGACGCTACGCGCAGACGTCAAAAGTGCTAGAAACTATTTGTATCTGCACACTGAGGATCTAATTGGCGCGCGCAACCCGAAGAGTCATGAACTGAGTGTCGAAGTCCATCCACTCAACGGGAAAATGATCAGTGGCTCCTTTGGCGTCGCTTTATTGCTTGCGCTCTGCTCCTCATTACTCAAAAGGCAGCTGCGTGGCGGGATGGTTATTGTTGGCGACCTCGCGGGCGATGCCGTCAAACTCGTAGCGCAGCCGACGGCGTTCGTTGACACTGCAATCCGAGAGGGCGCTCATGCTATTTTAATGCCTGTGTCTTGCCGGCGTGCGTTAGCTGATGTATCCGACGAGATCGCCACGGCAATCGAGATGTTATTTTATGCAAGCGTATCCGAGGCGCTTTCGAAGGCGCTACAGAGTTAGCGCGGCAATTCGACAGCGACCGCACGCGAATCAACCTATTCACATAGTCATTGGATACACCGATGCAAAACCGACTAGTGACGATGACATTTGGTCTCGTTCTTGTCGCCAATGTTGCGTTTGCTCAGCAACCGGCATCCCACTCTATCGCAAAGCTCATGCAGCAGCTGGGATCGACGACTAAATATCTAGAGACTGCTATTTCCCCGGATCACCGATTTATCGCCTGGGTGCAATCAACGCCGCGCACAGCCGGCGCGGCAACCGCTGGCTCCGCCATTTATTTCGCCCCGGCTCATCGCCCAACGGCAACGACGCGAGTCACGGCCACTAAGGCAGAATTTCACTCTAGGGGCGCCGCGATATACGAAAAGTCCATTGCTTGGGCGCCCGATTCGACTTCGCTCGCATTTCTATCAGATGCCGAATCGCCGGGTCAAAGACAACTCTACGTCATGCGCCTGACGGATCACGCCGTACGTCAGCTGACGCACCTCAAAGGCTATTTGGCAACACCACGCTGGTCTTCTGATGGCCGCAGGATTGCGTTCCTCTTCACCGATCACGCGGTACGCGCGGCAGGGCCTCTCACCGCCGCGGCAGCTGCGGTCGGCATCGTGGGCGAGCACATCTACGAGCAACGCATTGCGACGGTGGACGTGGCGGGAGGGGAGCCAAGGCAGATTTCACCCGGCGATCTTTATGTCTACGAGTACGACTGGTCTCCCGACGGCAAGAAATTTGCGGCCACCGCGGCTCACGGCTCGGGGGATAACAACTGGTACGTGGCAGAGCTTTATGCCATCGATAGCGTAACGGGTACGGCGCGTTCGCTCGTCAAATCACCGATGCAAATTGCGGTGCCTCGTTGGTCGCCGGATGGTCGCTGGATTGCATATATCAGCGGCCTCAATAGCGACGAAGGCATCGCTAGCGGTGACATCTATCTCGTTCCCGCGAACGGCGGGGAAGCCCACAACCTCACTCCCGGGCTTCAGGGGTCCGCTTACTGGTTGACCTGGCGCCCGAATTCTCGCGACATTATCCTCGTCGAGGCCCTCGACGGCGGTACTGCGCTGGCGCAACTCGACACCAAAACCCACGCGCTGCAGCTCCGATGGCAAGGAGCAGAAACCATTCACGGACCCGCGGACTTCGACCGTGGAATTTCAATGGCATCCGATGGCGAGAGCAGTGCCGTAATTCGCGAATCTTTTAACGAACCCCCCGCCATCTGGACTGGGCGATTCGGTGCGTGGACATTATTTACCTCCGGCACCGGCACCATAATGGTGAGATGGGGGAAGGCAGAAAGCGTCCATTGGCAAAGCGATGGATTTTCGGTGCAAGGGTGGCTGGTGCCTCCGGTCGCCGTCGATCCGACCCGCAAGTACCCCATGGTGGTGTGGATCCATGGCGGTCCAGCGTGGCTCACGTCGCCGTCGTGGCCAACAATGTTTAATGACAGTCGCGTGGTACTACTGGCAACCCAAGGTTACTACGTGTTCTTTCCGAATCCGCGCGGCAGCGCCGGAAGCGGAGAGTATTTCAAGCGGGCAAACGTGAAGGACTTTGGGGGAGGCGATCTGCGCGACATTTTGTCGGGCGTCCGTCATATCGTCGTAACGAGACCGGTTGATAACCGACGAATCGGTCTTGCCGGTTGGAGCTACGGCGGCTACATGACCATGTGGGCGCTCACGCAAACGCATCGCTTCCGCGCTGCCGTGGCGGGCGCAGGAATCTCGGATTTCCTCTCCTATTACGGCGAGAGCGGGGTCGACGAAGCGTTGATTCCGTATTTCGGCGCATCTGTGTATGACGACCCAGCCGTGTACGCTAAGAGTTCACCTATCAATTTCATAAAGAATGTAAAAACTCCTACACTGATAATTGTCGGCGACAGCGACATCGAGTGCCCCCCGCCACAATCGTATGAGTACTGGCATGCGCTGAAGACGTTCAAAGTCGACACGCAGTTGATGATCTACCCGCATGAAGGTCATCAATTCACGAATCCGGGGCATGTGGTGGATTTCATGCAGCGCATGGTGGCGTGGTTCGATGACCACATGCCTGCCGACCCCAAGCACTAGGAACCGCTGGATGTATTCAAGCGCGGTTAACGTGGCCGCTTGGATTTTGGGTTCGTCAGCGGAATCTGTGGACGAACTGCGGTTCGGGTAGTGCCCAAATTTTATGA
>Ga0307373_10012154_pt1 | contig 12306 bp, 7 predicted proteins | sample OX2MG_FD_202534 | JGI IMG/M metagenome (GOLD analysis project Ga0307373, IMG submission 202534) | Soil microbial communities from Risofladan, Vaasa, Finland - OX-2 | ecosystem: Environmental > Terrestrial > Soil > Coastal area > Acid sulfate soil | place: Finland: Risofladan, Vaasa | collected...
GGGCATACCAAGGATGGTTTTTAGCCACTGATACTATGATGGGACCGGGCCCCGGTAGCTCAGTTGGGTGAGGCCGTGCCCCATTGAAATGCCGGTGGCATTTTGATCCGGCCGAACGCCCGTACATGGAAGTACGGGCCGGCGGGCATACCAAGGATGGTTTACTCCGCTGATATTATGATGAACACGGGCCCCGGTAGCTCAGTTGGATAGAGCATCCCCCTCCTAAGGGGAAGGTCGGCGGTTCAACTCCGCCCCGGGGCGCCATGTTGATGTCGGTACCAGATACTTTTCAGTCATTCTCATTTTGACGAGCATTTTTGAATGCACTAGGCCTTGGATAGTTATGCAAGCTATTGACGCCACCGATGCGGAATACGCCCGTCTGCTGGAAGCCGACCCCCAGCAGCCTAACGCCTGGCGGATGCGTGCGCGTATCGCGCTGCAGGACCAACGCAGCAGCGATGCGATCGAATTGTTGAAACAGGGGCTCAAGCATCTACCGTCGCACACGTCACTGATGGGCGACCTGGCGAACATCTACCTGCTGCTGAGGGATCCGTTGTCTGCACGCCCGTTACTGGAAGCGCTGAGCAACTCGCCTGACGAATACCCTGAGTTCACCGCGAATTATGGCCGACTGCTGTGGATCGAGGGCGACTACGATCAGGCCTTAAAGGCTTTCAAGGAGGCGCTTGAGCGGAATCCCGGCGATCAAAAAACCGCTACCCGCGTGGCGCAAGCCTATGTGAGCCTGGGCGACGCCGAGAAAGCTATGGAATTCGTGCAGTCGCGGCGAGACCGGGGAGTGACTGCGGGGATGATGGCAGTGCTGGCCGTATGTGAATTCGACCTGCATGGTATTGAGCCTGCACTCGCGGCGGTTAAAACCGGGCTACAGATGCAGGCTGAGCATCCAACCCTCAATTACTTGCACGCCGTTTTGCTCACGCTCTCAGGCGAACTGGATAACGCGCAAGCGCATGTTGCGCGATTCCAGCAAACTGGGGACATCCACGTCCTGTGGACCAGCTTCCAGTTTGCATACGGGAGAAGCGGAAATATCTCCTTTCACGGCCTGGGCACCAGTCTGCTGGATGCTGCACTGGCCAGCGCGCCCAGCAGCGGACTGGTACTGGAGTTTGGGGTATATCACGGGCTGTCTCTCCGGCATTTGGCGCAGCGCGTCGACGGCCCGGTACACGGCTTCGACAGTTTTGAAGGTTTGCCGGAGGACTGGAAGTCCGATGAGCCGGTGGGCAGTTACAGCGCTCACGGGCGTTTGCCGCTGATGCCGCCACAGGTGGAGCTGCATCCCGGTTGGTTCAAGGATAGCTTGCCGTCATTTGTGGCCCAGCAGACTGAAAATGCGCGCCTTATGCATATCGACTGCGATTTATACAGCTCAACGCGCACTGTGCTGAATGAAGTCTATCCCCTGTTGCAAGCCGGCAGTATTCTGGTGTTCGACGAATTCTTCGGTTATCCAGGCTATGAACACCATGAGTTCCGCGCCTGGAACGAATTCGCGAAAAAATTCGGGCTGGCATACGAATACATCGGGTTTACGCTGATGGCGAGAAAGGCGGCGTTGCGCATCACGAAAGTAGCTTAAAGGCGCCGCCGGACCTGCCAGATCGTGTGCTGTTCTGCAGGCAGCTGCTGCCGCCTGACTGGCGTCCTGCATGGCGGACATTTGGGCCCGCGGCTTGCCTGTGTTAATGCCAACGGGATGCCCTCAAGTGTGGTTACTGGGGCCTGGAGTGATTTCCAACGCCGCAAACAGCGGCCCCAGAAACGCTTGATAATGCTTCCAGTGATCGACGGATCCTTTATATATGGGCCTGCGCACCTGTAGGAGGCTGGCGGTGGCAACCGGGCGCTCCAGGTTGTGGAAGTCAAGGCAGGCAGGTTCGAATTCCAGGTCGCAGAATTTCAGGATACGCTTGATCTCGTTCTCAGGTTGTTCCACCATGTTTTCATAGTCGACTTCCAGGACATACCCCGGAAGGACTTTTGCCCAGTGCTGCATAATGCGTTCATGAATCTTGTAGAACTGCCCCAATTCCGCCAGATCGTAGCTAAACAGGATATTGCCCGGGCCAAACAGGATCTGATAGCAGCTGAAGCAGGTTGCCAATGGATTGCGGCGGCAGTAAATAATTCTTGCCTTGGGGAACAGCAGGTGAATGACGCCGAGATACAGGGAATTTAGCGGCATCTTGTCGGTAAAGCGGGGGCGTTTGCGCCATAGGTGAGAGGTCATGTCCGTGTAACGCGCAGCGGCCTGCTGAAGGTCCTGGGCGACCATTTCATCGCTGCCCGGCGCCAGATTGCCCCGACTCTCCCAGGTGTTTCCCAGATCCTTGGCCACTCGAGTGATGCTGGGCAGTTCGCCGCCACCTTGCACCTGGGAATGGGATGCAAGCATCTGTTCCGTCAAAGTAGTGCCGGAGCGCGGCATCCCAAGCACGAAGATGGGCGCCAGCTCGGAGGTGCTTTTACCTGAGTAGCGAGCCAGAAAATCCGGGGTGAACAGCGCCATTATGCCCTTCGCCATTGCCTCAGAATCCCCGATTGAGAATTCGATATCAGCTCTTTTCAGGCGATTGGCATCCTGAAGATATTGATGGGCGGTAGGGTAGTCCCCGGCTTTGTCGTAAATCCTCGACAGGGCGAAACCGGCATCAATGCGCACCTTTAATGGCGCATTGTTTTTGTCATCCCAGCTTTTTACCATTGCCTGTGTTTCGGGCGAATCGATTGTAAGATTCTTCAGCTGAGCCAAGCCGCTATAAGCCTCAATCTGCGGCTTAAGCCGCAGGGCTTCTACGAATTCCTGTTCAGCTTCTGCGAAGTGCCCCAGTACATTGAGAGTTTTTCCCCTGCTTAAATGTATATAGGCGCCATCCGGGTCCCGGGCAAGTGCCAGATCATAGGCAATGAGCGCATCTTGATGCCGCCCATGTTTCACAAGGATGCCGGCAAGGGCTGCGCAGGGTGCAGCATCCCCACGGAAGCGGTTGAGCGCGTGCTTGAGTGTCTCAATGGCGAGATCCAGCTTCCATCCGTCGGCGTAAGTCTCGGCGAGTTCGATGATGTAATCGCAGGCGTCCGGGTTGGCCTTCAAGGCGCGGCGCAGCGCTTCTTCAGCCTGGCGCAGATCACCGGCTTGCCGAAGGGTTTTACCCAGGCTGAACCAGCTGGCGGCCGCGCTTTGCGCATCGGGTGCGTGCCGCAGTGCCTGCTTCAGGAATTCGGCGGATTCAGGAAGCCGCCGTTGAAATCTTGCAACGACACCGGCTAACTGCAGGGTTGCATGATCTTGGGGTGCGACCCGCAGCAATTCATCGGAAAGGACGCGCGCCTGGCCGTAATCCTCCGCATAGTAAAACGCCATGGCTTTATCCATCAGCTCCTGGTATGGACGGGAGCCACCTATCGTGGATGCGGCGGCAGTGTGCTGGTCCATAGGGGTATTTTCCGTACTCATTGGATTGATGTTTTTTTATTAATACGCGATTCTATCCGGGGCTGCCGAAATTATCGGTATTTTCCCCGGGTTCTACAATTCATTCGGCCCAGAGCCGCAGCAGGTTGGCGTGGATTTTGTTGGCGAGCCGTGCTTCGTCCGACTGGGGGGCACGGTCTTGGATAGCGCGCGCTAAGCGCATCAAATCCGCCAGCAGCTCGCGTTGCGACTCGTGACGGATGAAGCTTTGGATCGTGGTGATGGCGGCAAGTCGTGAACCGCGGCGCACCGTTTCGACGCGGTGCAACTGGCCTGAAGGGTAGATGATCGCTTGATTACGGTCTAATTTGATCGCTTGTTCTCCATCAGTAGAACTCACGATCAGCTCGCCGCCGTCATATTCATCCTGGCCACTGAGAAACAGGGTGACCGAAAGATCTGTGCGGATCTTCTCATTCGCACCCACGAGTGAAAAATCCACATGATCCTGGTAGTGCATGCCGGTATCGTAGCGGTTAAACATGGGTGGCATGATGTGCTTGGGCACCGCCAGAAACTGCAGGACCGGATGACGCCGAAGCGCCGCCAGGACAATCTTCTGCAATTCGGGAAGCACAGGGTCATTTTCAGCAATCTGCAGATTGTGCTTGCGGCTGCGGGCGCTTTCGCCAGCCGTTGTACTGCCAGACACATAATGGGCCTGTGCCGCCTGATCATGCACTTTCTGGGATTCTTCGGGATCGAGCACATTATCCAGTTTGATAAGCATAGAGTTCCTGTGTCCTGCTTATACGATATCAGATTTGGGCGTATCAGCCCGCAGTGCCTCAAGCAGCGGCCCGAGGAATGCCTCGTAGTTCTTCCAGTGATCGATAGCGCCTTTGTAAAGGGGTTTCCGCACCTGCATGACGCTGGCAGTTGCGACCGGGCGTTTCAACGAATGGAAATCCAGGCATTGTTGCTCGAACTCCAGGCCGCAGAAATTCAGTAGGCGCCTGATCTCGGTATCGGGGTCTTCAACCAGATTTTCATACTCCACCTCCAGAATACGTCCGGGAAGCGCTTTCCGCCAGTGCGCCATCATGCGCTCGTGCAGTTTATAGAAACGTCCGAGATCAGTTAAATCGTGGGTGAACGAGCCATTGGCCGGCATCAGGATGTTATTTTGAAAACAGCTGAAACAGGTGGCGGCAGGATTCCGGTGGCAATAGATGATGCTGGCCCCGGGGAATAATAAATGAATGAGGCCGATATAAAAGAAGTTTAAGGGTAACTTATCCGTGAAACGCAGGTTGTTGCCGGATAAATGTTCGGTCATTTCCCGGTAGCGTGCGGCCGACTGCATCAGATCACTGATAACGGCAGCATCGTCACCCAGTGCTGCATCCCCGCGATTCTCCCAGGTTTCTCCCAGTTGCTTGGCGATGTGGACCATGCACAGCAACTCTCCGCCGCCCCGCACCTGGGTGTGGGACGCCAGTATCTGCTCCGTGAGGGTTGTACCGGAGCGGAACATGCCGAGGATGAAGATGGGCGCCAGATCCGAGGCGCTTTTGCCGGCATAGCGGGCCAGGAATTCCGGAGTGAAAAGCGCCATGATGCGTTCAGCCATGGCCTCATAGGCGCTGCTCGAATATTCGTTGCTCGAAGCGTGCAGTCGGGTAGCCTCTATGAGGTACCGGAATGCCGTAGGGTAGTCTTTTAAATTGTCGTATATCTTGGAAAGCGCAAATAGCGCATCGACGCGTGCATCCTCGGGTGTATTCGTCTCTGGCTCCAGGCGTTTTTTGATGGCTTCAAGATCCCTGGTATCCACCTTGAATTTCTTGGTTTGCGCAAGCTGGTAGTAGGCCTTGATCATCGGATCCAGGCGCAGGGCTTCACGCAATGGAGCTTCGGCCTCTGCGAATCGGCCGAGCATCATCAGGGTGCTGCCCACAGCCAGGTGGGCTTGTGCATAATTCGGTTTTCTTTCGACCGCCATCCCAAACGCCATCAATGCATCGGCCTGCTTGCCATACCTATTCAGCAGGTTGCCGAGGGCTGCGCAGGGTGCGGGGTCCGTGAAGAAGCGGTTAACGGCGGTTTTGAGGGTTTCGACGGCGAGGTTTAATTTCCAGCCTTCCGCGTAAATATCGGCCAGTTCGATGGCGTAACTGCACGTTCGGGGGTCGCTGTGGATGGCGCGCCGCAGGGCTTCCTCGGCTTGGCGTAAATCCCCGGCCGCTCGCAGGGCTTTCCCCAATTCGTACCAGCTGTCTGCCGCGTTTTGCGCATCCGGAGCATGATTCAAGGCCTGCTTGAAAAAATCCGCGGCTTGCGGCGGGCGTTTTTGGGCCGTGGCGATCAAGCCGGCCAGATGCAGCGCGCCATAGTCCTCAGGCTGCAATTGTAGCAATTCATCACAGGCGGCGCGTGCCGTTTCATATTCGCCGGCGTCGTAGTGCGCCAGCGCCTGCATCAGATGGCTGGTATGCAAATTGGATTTGGTAGGCGGGCTCTGCTGATTCAGCATCACACTAAATCATCACTTCTGCGCTGGATTTATTTTTGGGGGCGCGCTTTTCTCAGCCACGTCCTTTTCCGCAGCCTCCCGCAGGATACTTGCCACTTCCGGTCCGATGCGGAAATTGGGCGCGGAATTCGGGTTAACCATGATGCCTCCATCCTTGGGAACCCCCAGACACGCCCATGCCGCATCCACTTCCGCCACATAATCGAAGGGCGCTGCTGCTTGTGCGTAGATATCACTGAAGGCTTTGGAGGTAAACACCGCCAGCATCGGGCGTTCCTGGTTGTCGCCATCGCTGACGAATAGCAAGCGCATGTCGCTGCGGGGGAAAGTCTTGCCATCCCAGGGTTGATCCAGCTTCACGAATACCCGGGACTGCACAAAAGCCCGCAGCGCCCTGCGGATGCTTTGCTGGTCATTGTCCTTGGCGGCGCTGAGTGCTTGTTCCAATGGATTGCTATCGGGTTTTTCGGTCATGCGCGTGGTTGATTCGAGGTTATTTGAGGAAGGTCATTATAAATGACGTGCTGGATGATGGGTTGTGTCCGCACGCCGGCTATCGCCGGCCTGTCTGGAGGAATCCGAATGATCCAGGAAGCTCTGATTTATTCCGTGCGTGGTGAGCCCGGTCGAACTATGAACGGAATAAATCCTTTAGAATCAATAAATTTCATTTGCCCTTCGACAGTGCCTGTCCTGAGCTTGTCGAAGGGCTCAGGGCGAACGGCACATATTAATGAGCCTCCCCAGGTTGTCCACGATGCCGGGTTACAGATCCAGGGCTTTGCGCAAAGGATCAAGCTGCCGTGCATAGTGCCGCCAACGGCCCACGGAATCCCGATAGATGGGTTGGCGTGCCTGCCACAAGCTGGCGGTGGAAATACTCGCCGCATGCTTGTGCGGTTCCAGACAGTCCGGATGCCACTCCAAGCCGGCAGCGGCGACCAACGCACGGCTGGTTTTTTCGGGTGCCAGTGCCAATTCCTCGTAGTGGACCGCATGCGGCGGAGCGGGCAGAACCGCGCGCCAATGGGCCATCAGCATGGCATAGTGCTTATAAAAGAAGGCGATGTCCTCAAGGTCGTAGGCATAGCTGTTGCGGGTGTGGGCGAAATACTGGAAATAGATGGACAGGCAGGTATCCATCGGATCCCGGGTACAGTGCAGGAGGGGAGCGCCGGGAAACATCAAGGCAATCAATCCCAAATGCAGGAAATTGAGCGGATTTTTATCCACCACCCACCGACTGGACTGCGCTTCCACAGGCCACTGGCGGCGAAATTCAAAACCTGAATGTTGTGCCGTGGCGACGTTGATGTTGGCCACGCAGGCCGGGTAGGGCATCTGCATACGCGTCGACAGGTGCTGAGCCAGCCTATCCACCAGCTCGGTCTCGCCCAGGCCGAAAACCCGGGGGTGGCTGGCGAGAATACGTTCCACCAGGGTGGTGCCGCTGCGCAGCATACCCACGATAAAAACCGGCAGGGGGCTGGCGGCCTCCGGCGCAGGCCGGTTCCGGAACAATTCCCGGGTAAAGGTTTTTTTTACCGACACCACATACTCGGTCAGGGCGGCCCGATCGAATCGGACCTTTTCATGTTGCAGGCTGTTGGCGGTGCGGAAATGCTCAAAAGCCTGCTCATAGGAACCCAGGTCGTCGTACAGCTTGCCAAGACCGAAATGCAGGCATTTTCGGGTTTCTTCGCTTAACGACGCCTTACGGAGAGCGGCTTCAAAGCGGGTAAGCAGGGCAGTATCCTGCGGCGAGATGCGACGCGTATGCGCCAGCAGCAGGTAGGCGGCATCGCTGTCGGGATCTGCTTCAATCGCCGACTGAAAAGCCTGTGCCGCGTCTTCGAAACGGCCGAGTTTCTGATAACACTGTCCCAGTTTGAGGTAGGCCTGGTTGTCATGGGGCTGTCGGCGCAGGCAGTCCTCATATAAGGAAGCGGCTTGTGCGTGGCAGCCCATCTCCGTCAGTAACTCTGCGATTGGTGGGTGCAGGGCGGGGTCCGGTTGTGACATCACCAAAGCCTGGAGCGTGGCGGCGGCCGCGTCGCGTTGGCCTTGGCTGCGATAGAGATAAGCCAGGCTGATATAGGCTTCGCTGAGGGTGGTATCCCGGCTGATGGCAGTCTTGAGCGCCTGTTCGGCAGCCGCCGGTTCTCCACTGCGGCGCAGACAGTTGCCCAACTGGTAATGGGCGGTTGCCAGGGAGTCGTCCAGAGCCACGGCCTGGAGAAAGGCCCCGCGGGCAGCCGGCTCATTACCCGCGCTGAGTTGAGCCATCCCCTCCTCATAACGACGGCGGGCCTCGGCAGGCTTGGAGCCTGGTTCGCTAGCAGTCATGGTTGATCCTTATAAATTCAAAATATTTCAAGGTCTTGGACGCGTTTGCTCGGGATCAGGAATACAGGAATAGATGTTTCCAGTCGCTCCAAAAAGCCCAGGCCTTGACTGAGTTATGGGGCTTGAGAAGCCCACCAGTTTCCGGCTTAATGTTGCCCACATACAACATGTCGGCATTATGAGTCCTTATACGGGTTGAAGGGCACATAATCAGGGACCTTTCCAGAGTTATAAAATGTACTCGATTTACAACAAACCCCTTCCAATTTGATTTTCCTGTGCTATATTTCAAGAGTCTGAATCGGGCGGGCAGGCGGATGTCCAGCCGCCAATTGAGACTGATATTCGATCCTCGGCGACGTGGCGGTCCGCGTTCAAGGGGAATCGCAAGTTCCAAACTCTTCGAAACTATGTAGGAGTCTCGGATGAACAGCAACCTAATCAGCAAAGCCGTGCGTTATGCCCTGGTGGCCGGTGCGGCGACTGCCCTGGCGGCTCCGGCGGTTTTCGCCCAGGACGCGGCCCCAAGCGGCACTAACCAAAACCAGAACAACACCGCCCAGCTCGGCAAGATCGAGGTGACGGGTACCCGCATCAAGCGCACCGATGTGGAAACCGCTCAGCCGGTCACTATTATCACGGCGGCCCAGATCAAAGCCACCGGCCTGAACTCCATCGGCGACGTGCTGCAGCAAATCACCTCGGCGGGCGCGGCCCTGAACACCGAGTTCAATAACGGCGGCACCGGCGCGACTTTCCTCGATCTGCGCAACCTGGGCGCCCAACGCCTGCTGGTGCTGGTCAATGGCCAGCGTGTTGATGCGGGCCTCGGCGGTGCGGTGGACCTGAACAATATCCCGGTCTCCGTCGTGGACCATATTGAAGTGCTGCAGGACGGCGCTTCGGCCATTTACGGTTCCGACGCCATCTCCGGCGTGGTCAACATCATCACCATCAAGAACTACAACGGCGCCGAAGCCAATGCCTACCTAGGCATGTTCGACGGCAAGAATGACGGCGGCAACTGGGACGGCAAGACCCAGGAATACGACTTCACCATCGGCTCCAGCGGCGACCGTTCGGGAGTGGTGATGAACGTGGCGTATGTGAACCAGAGCCCGATCTGGGCCGGCCAGCGCACCATCTCCAAGGAGCCCTACATTGGTGCCGGCTCTGCTGCAGGCAGTTCCGGCGCGGCCACGGGTCGCTATTTTCTGTATGCGAACGGCAATGCCGCGACGAACAACGGCTGTAATTTTTATGGGTCTGTCGGTTTTACGGTATGCGACCAGACCACGGCGAATGCGCCGAGCAACAACCCCAGCTTGAGGGCCTGGAAGGGTACTGACCACTTCAACTTTGCGCCTCTGAACTATCTGGTGACCCCCAACGAACGCACCAGCCTGTTCGTGCAGGGCCATTACGACCTGGCGGACAACCTGACCTTCACCACCATGGGCATCTACAACAACCGCGTGTCCCAGCAGGTGCTGGCGCCCTCGCCGCTGTTCATCGGTGCGGGTGGTTATTCTCAAAACGGCTCGCTCATTTCGATCTCGGCCCTGAATCAGTACAACCCCTATGGCAAAGGTTTGGTGGCGGTCAGCGCCCCCAACAGCGCCTCGGCGCCGGCCTGCTACACGGCGGGCAGCTGCGATGAACTGGCGTTCTCCGGACGCCGGCCCCTGGAAATGGGCAACCGGGTGTTCCGACAGAACGTGCAAAGCTTCGCGTTTCGCGGCGGGTTCAAAGGCTACTTCAACCTGCTGGGCAGCGAATGGGACTGGGACGCGAGCTATAACTACGGCAATAACTACGAGTCCGATGTCACCAGTGGTTTGGTGAATACCGAGCGCCTGCAGACCGCCCTGGGTTCCGCCACCGTGGACCCCACCACCGGTGCCGTCATCAATACCGTACCCTGCACTGCGGGTGGCGTGGCGGTGGCGGGCTGCGTGCCGTTCAACTGGTTCGGCGGCTACAACCTGGCCACCGGCCAGGGCTCCATCACTCCGGCCATGGCCAACTATGTGCTGTACGAGGACCATGCAGTTACCGAAGAGACCATGCGGGATTACACCGCCAACATTACCGGCAACCTGTTCAACCTGCCGGCCGGTCCGGTGGGCGTAGCCTTGGGGGCGGAATCACTCGAACACGACGGCTTCCAGCACCCCGAAGCCGTGACACAGGAAGGCAATACCAGCGGCAACGTAACCCAGTCCACCAACGGCACGGAAGCCACCAAGGCGGAATACGTGGAGTTCAACATCCCGCTGGTGGCGGATGCGCCGTTCATGAAGAGCGTGAGCCTGGACATCGCCAACCGCTGGTCGCAATTCAAATGGCAGGGGGGTAACCCTGGCGTGCTCAACGCCAACGGCGTACCCGTAGACAGCCTTCAGCATTCGGCTTCCAACACCTCGGGCCGGGCGGCCTTGCGCTGGCAGGCCACCGACTCCCTGTTGCTGCGGGGTTCATGGTCCCAGGGCTTCCGCATCCCCAGCATCAGCGAGTTCTTCCTGGGCAACAGCGACAGCTACCCCACCCTGTCCGATCCCTGCGTGGGCGGGGCGGGTCCCAAGCCGGGTACCGTGGGTTGCCCCACGGGCCAAGTCACTCAGACGAACGCGCAGATCAAGTCCACCATCGGTGGTAACCCGAAAATGACACCGGAGCGCTCCATCTCCGAGACCGCGGGTTTCGTGTACAGCCCTGACTGGTTGCCGGGCTTTGACATCAGCCTGGATTACTTCAAGATTAACCTGCTGAACGCGATCAGCGCGCTGCCGGCCCAGACCATCCTGAACGGCTGTTATTTCGGCGGCAACACGGATTACTGCCAGCTGATCACCCGCACCGGCGGAGCTTACAACTCAAGCGGCGCCGTCACCAATGTGACCGACACCGACCTCAACATCGGCGGCATCAAGACCGAAGGGGTGGACTGGTTGATGGATTATAAATTCCCGTCCACGGCCATCGGCGATTTCAAAGCCAGCTTTGACATGACGTTCACCAAGCAATACGTGGTGACCGAGGCCTTCGGCTCCGGCGCACCGGGCAGCCCGATTCTGAGCAGCCAGGAGGTATCGGGCACAACCACTAACCTTGGTGGTATCCCAACTGCCGGCGGCGGCGCTGTTGGCGGTGTTCCGAAACGCCGCGGTAACCTCGGCATCAGCTGGAACTACGGCGACTGGTCGGCCATGTGGAACATGCAGTACGTCAGTGCTTTGATGGAGGACTGCGCCTCGACCACGCCTCAGACTCCTACTGGCGGGCCTACTGCTAATACGCTGGCCCGCTGCCCGTTAACAGGGTCGTTCCCGTTCACCCATGGTACTCAACCGGTCCTGAATCATATCGGCGCGACGGTCTATCATGACGTTGCAGTGACCTATCACGTGGATGCGTGGAATACCGATTTCACCTTCGGTATCCGCAATCTGTTTGACAAGGCGCCGCCGATCGCCATGTCGGCCTTCGCCAACAGCTTCCTGCCCACGTACTACCGGGCGCCGGGCCGGTTCTTCTACGCCCGCGTGGGGGTGAAGTTCTAAGCACCGCTGTTAATAATAACAAGTCCGAAACCTGCGGCCCCGGAAACGGGGCCGCTTTTTTGGTGTGCCGAGCATGTTTGACAGCTTGGGGGTGCAAGTCCCCTACCCAACCTGATGGAGGTGAAGGGTTAGCGAAGCGCAAGGGCGTCGCTGCGAGGCGGGGTCTTAATGACGCGTTGAGCGTTGGCGCGCAGCTTGAGCTGCCTGTAAAGCAGGCATACAAGTTGGTTATTCCTTAAACCCGGTTTTCGGATAGACAAAAGGCGCTCCGGCAACGGAGCGTCTTTTTTGGTGTGCCGAGCATGTTTGACAGCTTGGGGGTGCAAGTCCCCTACCCAACCTGATGGAGGTGAAGGGTTAGCGAAGCGCAAGGGCGTCGCTGCGAGGCGGGGTCTGAAAGAAGCGTGGAG
>Ga0307373_10012158_pt1 | contig 12304 bp, 4 predicted proteins | sample OX2MG_FD_202534 | JGI IMG/M metagenome (GOLD analysis project Ga0307373, IMG submission 202534) | Soil microbial communities from Risofladan, Vaasa, Finland - OX-2 | ecosystem: Environmental > Terrestrial > Soil > Coastal area > Acid sulfate soil | place: Finland: Risofladan, Vaasa | collected...
CGTCCCCACCGCCGCTTGCGCTCCTCCCCCTCCGCCCCCCAGCCCGCCAGATAGGCCAGCAGCGCCCCCGGCGACCGCGTCTCCATGTCCTCGAAGGCGCGCATCGCCGCTTCCGGGATCGCCCCGCCCAGCCGCTCGGCGGCGAACGCCGTCAAACGGTAGAGCAAGTGGTGCCCCAGCTCAAAGCTCGCCTCCTCCGCCCGGCGCTCGCCGTTGACCTCGATCTCCGCCTGCCAGCGGTCGCCGATCCACCACTGCCCCCGCACCCGCGCCTCTCGCGGGACGCGCGCCGCAGGCGCGCTGGGGCCCGCGCCGACCAATGGCTCGGCCACCACCCCCGCGCGCGCCAGCATCGCTGCCAGCAGCCGCGCCACCCCTGCGCCCGCGCCCTCCGGCACCGGCCGCCCCCCGTCGCCAATCACCTCCACCCCAAACGCCTCAATCTCCATCGCCATCTCCCACCTCTTCTTTCTAAATGCCCAACCCGCGACACCACCTCACTCCCCGTCTTTTCGTGGCCCACTGTCCACTGTCCACCGTCCCCTGTCCACTCGCTCCGCGCCGGCCATAGGCCGCAGCGCCTCCTCGATCGCCTCCAGCGCCCGCCCCGTCGCCCCCCGCTGCGACTCCAGCAGCCGCCGCGCCGCCCCGCCCACCTGCGCCCGCATGGCGTCATCGGCCAGCAATTGCTGCCACACCCGCCCCAGCTCCAGCGCGCTGCCCGCCCGCAGCGCCGCCCCCGAGGCCAAAAACTGCTCGGCGATCTGGGCGAAGTTCTCCATGTGCGGTCCCAGCACCACCGGCACGCCCCAGTAGGCCGGCTCCAATAAATTGTGCCCGCCATGCGGCGCCAGGCTGCCGCCGATGAACGCCGTCGCCGCCACCTGGTACACCGACGCCAGCTCGCCCAGCGAGTCCAGCAGCAGCACCCCGCCCGCCGGCAGCGCCTGCTCTTCTAACCGCGAGCGCCGCGCCCAGGGCAGCCCGCTCGCGGCCAGCAGCGCCGCCACCTGCTCGAATCGCTGCGGATGCCGCGGCGCCACCACCAGCAGCAGCGCCCCCGGCGCCGCCGCCTGCCGCAATACCTGGCGGTAGGCCTCCAGCACCGGCCCCTCTTCCGTCTCCATGGTGCTGCCTGCCACCACCACCTGCGCAATTCCCGCCGCCGCCAGCCGCTCCCGCAGGCTCCGCAGAAAGCCCGGCTGCTCCGGCGGAATCAGGTCGAACTTCAAATTCCCCGCCACCTGCACCCGCGCCGGGTCGGCGCCCAAGTCCAGCACCCGCTCGGCGTCGGTCTCGGTCTGCATCAAAAAGCTCGCCACCCGCCCCAGCGTCGGCCGCAACAGCCGCCGGATCATCCGGTAGCGCGCGTAGCTGCGCCCTGAGATGCGCCCGTTGATGAACATCACCGGCACCTGCTGCAGCGCCGCCTCCCGCAAAAAGTTGGGCCAGATCTCGGTCTCGGCGATCAGCACCAGCTCCGGCTGAATGGCCCGCAGCGCCCGCCGCGCCGCGAAGCGGAAGTCCAGCGGAAAATAAAAAATCCGGTCCGCCTCGATCCGCCGCTCCGCCACGCTCCGCCCCGTCGCCGTGGTCACCGACAGCACCACCGCCCGGGCAGGGAAGCGCTGCCGCAGTTGCGCGATCAGCCGCTCCACCGCCAGCGCCTCGCCCACCGACACCGCATGCAGCCAGATCGTACCCTGTCCCCCCACCGCCGCCAGCCGCCCAAAGCGCTCCCCCAAAAAGCGGGTGTAGCGCCCGTCCGGCGAGTTGCGCAGCAGCAGCCAGGGCGTCAGCACCCCCAGCCCCAGCCCCAACACCATCGAATAGATCAAGTACATGGACTGTTAAAATAGATCCCGGCGGCCGTTCTGCGCTCACTGTCCCCTGTCCACTGTCCACTCGTTCGTTATGCTCTCCCACCTCAACCCGCAGCAGCGCGCCGCCGTCGAACACGTCGAGGGCCCGCTGCTCATCCTGGCCGGCGCCGGCAGCGGCAAGACCCGCGTCATCACCCACCGCATCGCCCATCTCATCGCCCATTATCGCATCCCGCCCAGCTCCATCCTGGCCATGACCTTCACCAACAAGGCCGCCCAGGAGATGCAGCAGCGCGTCGCCGCCCTCCTCCCCTACCAGGCCTACGCCCAGCCCCTGATCGCCACCTTCCACTCCTTCTGCGTCCGCACCCTGCGCCGCGACTACGCCGCCATCGGCGGTGCCCGCGACTTCGTCATCTACGCCGACGACGAGCAGTTGCGCCTGATGAAGTCGCTGGTCAAGGCCCTCGGCCTCGACGACAAGGCCTTTGCCCCGCGCGCCGTGCTCAGCCGCATCTCCGCCGCCAAAAACCGCGGCGAGAAGCCGGAACAGTTCCACCAGCGCGCCGCCGACCCCAAGTCCGAGCGCATGGCGGTGCTCTACGACCGCTACCAGGCCGCCCTGCGCCAGGCCAACGCCCTCGATTTCGACGACCTCTTGCTGGAGACCGAGCGCCTCTTGCGCCAGTCCCCCGAGATGGCCGAGCGCTACAACCAGCGCTTCCCCTACCTGATGATTGACGAGTATCAGGACACCAACCGCCCCCAGTACGAGCTCATGCGCCTGCTCACCCAGCGCACCCAAAACCTCTGCGTGGTGGGCGACGAGGACCAGAGCATCTACTCCTGGCGCGGCGCCGACATCCGCAACATCCTCGACTTCGAGCGCGATTACCCCTCCACCCGGACCATCCGCCTGGAGCAGAACTACCGCTCCACCAAAAACATCCTCGAGGCCGCCTCCTCGGTGGTGGCCAACAACCTGGAGCGCAAGGGCAAGGTGCTGTGGACCGAATCCGTCGCCGGCTCTCCACTGGGCTACTTCCTCGCCCCCGAAGCCGACCACGAGGCGGTCTTCGTCGCCCAAACCATCGCCCCGCTGCTGCGCCAGTCGCCCGCCCCCTCCATCGCCATCCTCTACCGCACCAACGCCCAGTCGCGCCTGTTCGAGGAGGCGCTGCGCCGCCACAACCTCGCCTACCGTGTCCTCGGCGGTTTCAGCTTCTACGAGCGCGCCGAGGTGCGCGACCTGCTCGCCTACCTGCGCGCCGCCGCCAACCCCGCCGACTCCATCGCTCTGCTGCGCATCATCAACACCCCCGCCCGCGGCATCGGCAAGACCACCCTCGAAACGCTGGAGCGGCTGGCGCTGGAGCACAACCTCACCCTGCTGCGCGCCCTCGAACTCGCGCTGGAGGGCGGCGCCGGCCTGCCCGCCCGCTCCCTCGCCCCGCTCGCCGAGTTCTACAAGCTGATGGCCGAGTTCCGCGCCGCCGCCCTCGAGCCCCAGCCCGTGGACACCCTGCTCAAGCGCATCCTCGAGCGCACCGGCTACGCCCGCGCCCTGCAGGCCGAGGCCACCCCCGAGGCCGAGTCCCGCCTGGAGAACCTGGGCGAGCTCATCAATGCCGCCACCGACGCCGCCACCCGCGGCGAAGACATCGCCGCCTTCCTCGACCACGCCGCCCTGGTCAGCGACCAGGACGACTACGACCCCCAAACCACCATCCAGCTCATGAGCCTGCACGCCGCCAAGGGCCTGGAGTTCGACGTCGTCTTCCTCGCCGGCCTGGAAGAGGGCCTCTTCCCCCACAGCCGCACCTTCGACCATCCCGCCCAGCTCGAGGAGGAGCGCCGCCTCTGCTACGTCGGCATGACCCGCGCCCGCCAGCGCCTCTTCCTTACCCACGCCGCCCGCCGCCGCCGCTTCGCCGGCCAGGGCGGCAGCGAACCCTCCATCCCCTCCCGCTTCCTCGCCGAGGTTCCCCAGCGCCTGCTCGAGGATCTCTCCCCCCCCGACGCCTTCGCCCGCCCCGCCGGCCCCCGCTACGTCAGCGAAGGTTACAACCAGGACTCGAAACCGTTTGCCTCCTCCCGCCGTCCTACCTACAACTCGGTGGACAGCATCCACCAGTTCTTCCAACGCCCGGGTAGCTCCCGCGACGGCGGGCCACGGCCAGGGACCGTGGCCGCCGCTGCGGCGCCTCCCGCCCCCAGTTCCTTCCGCCCCGCCTCCCAGGCCGGCCTGCGCGCCGGCGCCCGCGTCCGCCACGCCAAGTTCGGCATCGGCACCGTGCTTCGCATCGAGGGCGAGGGCGAGCTCACCAAACTCACCATCTCCTTCCCCGGCTTCGGCCTCAAAAAGCTCCTGGAAACCGCCGCCGCCCTCACCCCGGTCTAAAATAAGCCATGTTCCTGCCCCTGCTGCTGTGGGCGCTGTGGCTTGGGCCCCAGCAAACCCCCTCCAACCTCCAGGCCAAAAAGGTGGTGGACGCCGCCATCGCCAAGCTGGGCGGCGACCTCTACCTCCAGGTCAACCAGCGCAGCGGCAACGGCCACCTCTACAGCTTCAACTCCAGCGGCGAACTCAACGACCCCGGCACCCGCTTCTGGGCCTACTACCGCTTTCCCGCCGACGAGCGCATCGAGCTCACCAAAAAGCGCAACGTGATCTATATCTACGCCGCCGGCAAGGGCTGGGAGATCACCTACAAGGGCGTCGCCCCCATGCTCCGCCGCCAACTCCGCCAGTACCAGATCCTCGCCGCCCACTCCCTCGACCTCATCCTCAAATCCTGGTCGCGCGATCCCCAAACCCTCATGCTCGACCAGGGCCTCTCCGACTTCGACCAGGAGCAGGTCGAGTCCATCTTCTTCACCACCCAGAGTGGCGCCAGCGCCACCGTGGATTTTTCCATCACCACCCACCTGCCACTGCGCGTGCACTGGCGCCAGGACGACCCCCAAACCGGCGGCCACTACGAGGAGTCGGTCATCTACGGCAATTGGGCCCGCGTCGGCGGCATCGAAACCCCCTTCTCGCTCGACCACTTCGAGGGCAGCCAGCGCCTCGACCAGCGCTACTTCGACCACGTCACCTTCGCCCCCTTCCCCGACTCCCTCTTCACCCCCCAGCCCCTGCGCTAAAAATGGAACAGAGCCTGCCCAACACCCTCGCACTGCTCGAGCGCAAGGGCGACTAAACGGGAGCGCCTTCGGCGTCGTCGGCCACCCGAGCCGCAGCTCCAACCAGCTTGGGCGGCTCTGAGTCCAGGTCCTAACCATAGGCCCGTGGTTCTTCAGGAAGCCGTCCAACTCATCCAGGCCCGGCATGCCCAGCAGGCGGCGAACCTGAGGCAGCGAGAGCACGCCAGACCGATAGCCTTCCAGCGCCACGCTTTCCAAGGCGGCCTTCGGCAGGCCCTTCAAAGCCCCCCCAGATAGCGCGCAATGTCTCCCGGCAGCTCCAAAATGACCTGCATGGGCCCAGTCTGCAGTTCCTAAAAGTTTCGCCCCCATCCGCCACTCCTGCCCTCGTCCCCTGCGTCACCGCATCGCCCTTCAGTCCCGGCCGCGAGGGCATGCTATCTTGAGCCTGTTCCCGTCCACTCAGGCTCACCCCCTGAGCGTCACGACCACCACGTGCATATGGCTACGCCCTCCAGTCCCGCATTGCAGATCTCCGCCGAAGATCGGAAAAAGGCAGCCGCGCAACTCAAGCAACTCCAGCGGAAACTGCTGGACCTTACCGGCCGAAACCGATTGCTGAATTTTCGCCACGCAACTGGGAAATCCCTCCGCTTCGTCGAGGGCGACCTGGGCGCAATATTCGAAAAATTGGTCGGCAGCGGCGGCAGCGTGGAGTTGATGGGGCTGCCTGATCCAAAGCGCGCAGATTACACAAACAAAGCTGGCCGCCCCGAGAGGCCCGAAGAGGAAACGTGGGCCCGCCGCAACCAAATCCCCATGAGCTACGACCTGTCCGCTGCGACGGGCGCTCTCGACGCGCAGACACTGCTATACGGAGACGTTCTGGTTCAACACTGCCGCAGAATTGAACGAGACGCAAGATCGGCGCTGGAGGAGACCGGGGCCAACATGCTGCACTTGGTTTTCGGATTCCTTCGGTTCCCCGAGGGACCCACCAATGACGACGCCTTCGAGGCACCCCTCGTCGCAGTTCCAGTGCGGATGTCGGGCCAGAGCAGGGGCAGTAGCCTTCATTATTCCATCACCTACACCGGAGACGACATTAGCGAAAATCTCTCGCTGCGCGAGAAGCTCAGGCAGGACTTCGGCGTCGAACTCCCCGACCTCTTCGACGATCAGAAGTCGATCAATCTGGAATGCTACCTGAAGCAAATGGGTCAGCTTGCGGCTGACCGGCCCGGATTTGCGGTACTTCGCGGGATGTCGCTTTGCCTTCTCAGCTTCACCAACATGCTCTTATGTCGGGACCTCGATCTTGCTCACTGGGACACTACCGGCGGGAACCTGCTGCTCCAAAATCCGCTCGCGTGTACAATCCTCGGCATCCGGGAGAGCAGGGCTGAAACCCGAGTCCCGTCAGAGGCCGACCGGGACATTGAAGCCGATCCAGACCGGTCGATTCCGCTGGTTTTCGACGCCGACGGGTCGCAACACATCGCCCTCGCTGACGTTCTCGTAGCGGGGCGGAGCATCGTAATCGAAGGTCCACCCGGAACCGGCAAGTCACAGACGATCGCGAACTTGATCGCAGCTTGCCTGGGTTGCGGCAAATCGGTTCTATTCGTTGCGGAAAAGATGGCCGCGTTGAACGTGGTCAAAGACCGTCTGCATCAGGTCGGGCTATCCCCGTTTCTGCTTGAACTCCATAGCGACAAGAGCCGCACCAGGAGGGTGATCGGGGATCTCGAGAGGCGCATCGGTTATCGTGGTGGATCAACGGATCAACTCGCACGTGCCTTGCAGGATGCCGAGCGGCAGCGCAAATTGCTCCGAGCCTACGCTGACCTGATGAATTCGGTGAGTTTCAACCGTCTGGGCCTCACGCTGCACCAGGTGATTTGGAAAATGGAGCGCTCCCGCCAAGAATTGCGGGGCAACGACCAGCGCTTGCGGGCCAGCATCGTTACCGGGAGCGCCGATGCCGATGCGGACGATCTCGAGTCCAGCCGAAGTGTGCTTGCCTCACTTGCGTTGAAACGAAATACACTGGGCCCATACGATCCAGACCAAACGTACTGGGGGTTCTTCCCGAGGCTCCTGTTGCCCGGGGATGAACAGGTCATCGCCGAAATCTTGGCCGACGCCCGCGCTGGCGTCGTTGGGCTAGCCGATGCCGCTGCCGAGCTTGCCAGGCAAGTTCGCGCCGGCGCGATTGGTCTGGCCCCGACGGCCTTGGAGCAAGAGCGCGCGGCCCTTCTCACCGTCGCCGGCAAAATCGGGCCAAATTTTCCCGGCCGCATCTTCCCCGCACTGTGGAACGGCGGCGAAAAAGCGCGAGCCGAAATCGCGGCGTTCATCGAGCGTCTAGGCGCTTATAGGGAACTCCAATCCGCTGCACGCGACTGGAACCAGCAAACCACACCGAGTCACACCGCAACCAAGCTTCACCAACGCCTTGCCAGCATTGCCGACGCGCTTGAGGCACCCGTTGACTCTGCGTATGCGAACGGCCGTCTCACCGCCGTTCGGACATGCCTGAAACAACTCAATCTGATTTTTGAAGCGATCCAAACCGGGAGGCTCGGGCAAGCGACTGTGCTCGCTCCACTTCCTCCAACCGCGCCCGTCCCAGCCCACAACGAAGGGGCGGGCAGCCCTGCCGAGGTCGGAGGCGCGGAACTGGGCGAGGTGCACGCGCTCGCGCGCGCGTGGCAGGAACTGCATGCCTCCCTCAACACCGTGCTCCGCCTTGACCTCGCCCCGAGCAGGGTAGAGATCGAAAATGCCGTCCACTCCCTCCGCCGCAAACGCGCCTGGTACCGTTTTCTCGAGCCAACATGGCGCGCGGCGCTCGAGCTCCACCGATCGCTGCGCCGCTCCCCGACCCGGGTAAGGGCAAGCCAGCGTGCAGCCGAGATGGAGGCAATACTCGGACTTTGGGATCTCGGGGGCGCCCTGCTCGGGTGCCAGGCTGAACTCCTGCGCCAGGCAATTGCCGCCGAGGTCCTCCTCGCTCGCCCCGCTTGGCTCGGAGACCTTTTCCAGGGTCTTCGCACGGACAGCGCTCCGCTCAATGCCATGGTGGAACTCGCTGATGAGTTGCGCGGATCTCCACTCGCGCCGTGGCTAAAGGCTGCGGTTGCGCGAAACCCAGAACCAGAGTTCTGCCGCGACCTTGCGGCCGCGCTGCAGGCGCTGCGCGGCGGATTTGACCGGCTCGGAGGGCTGTGCTCGGCACTGGAGCAATTTGGGGAATTTCAGCCGGAAACCTGGGCTCAGGCCAAGCCCGAAGAGGACCTTGTGAGGTATGTCACGGGCTTCCTCGCCCGGCTGCAGCGCGCGGACGGCACGGAAGCCGCGCTGCTTCCATGGTCTGAGTACGTCGAGCTTTCGAAAAAGGCGACGGCGCAGGGCTTGGGCAAATTTCTAGAGACGGTCGAAGCAGCGCGCCTTGATCCCCGTTTATGGCCCGAAGCATTTAGCTACTGCTTTTATTCCAGTATCGCGCGCGTGGCCTTGCAGGCCACGCCTGGCCTTGAACGATTCATTTCCGAGAGCCCGGAGGAAACCGTACGCAAGTTCCGAGATCAAGACCGCCTGGTGGTTGCGCTGCGGGCCAAGGCGGTTGCCGCGCATGCACTCCAGCATTCTGACCCTCCCAGAGGCGATTCGGGCGGGCGGGTGAGCGAGCTCACCGAGATGTCCCTCGTGAACCACCTCCTCCCGCAGCAACAGCCCAGGGTGAGGCTCAGGGATCTGCTCCGTCGAGCCGGTCGTGCGATGCAGGCACTGCAGCCCTGCTTCCTGATGAGTCCGCAGGCGGTGGCCCAGTACCTCGATCCCGCGCATCTCTTCAACATCGTGATCATGGACGAGGCTTCCCAGATCAAGCCCGAAGAGGCAATGGGCGCGATCGCGCGCGGCCGCCAGCTGGTCGTCGTAGGGGACCCAAAACAACTGCCACCCACCACTTTCTTTTCGCGAATGGCACAGGATGATGCCGAGGACGACCTCCACGTGACAACGGACGCGGAGAGCATTCTGAATCTCTGTCTATCCCGGCTTCCATCGCGGCAGCTCCTCTGGCATTATCGCTCCAGCCACCAGTCGCTCATTGCGTTCTCCAACCACCACTTTTATGACGGCAGGCTGATTGTCTTCCCGTCCCCGTACGGCCAGGGCAGCCGCCTGGGCCTTCGCGCAATCTTCCTGCGCGACGCAGTTTATGACCACCAGCGAAATCAACGCGAGGCGGAACGCGTGGTGGGCTTGGTCGTCGAGCACATATTATCTGCCCCCGAAGGTTCGCTAGGCGTGGTCACCCTCAATCTGCAGCAGCGCGATCTCATCGACGAACTGTTGCGCGTGCGCCTTGAAAGCGTTCCCGGGGCTGAGGAGTTCCGCAGCCGGTGGGACAACGCCGGATACCCTTTGTTCGTCAAGAACCTCGAAAACGTCCAGGGCGATGAACGCGACACCATCATCGTTTCCGTGACCTTCGGCAAGCCGCCCGGGGTCAGCGTGGTCCGCCAGAACTTCGGGCCGATTAGCCGTGAAGGTGGCTGGCGGCGGTTGAACGTCCTCTTCACCCGCGCGCGCAAGTCGCTCACGGTGGTCACCTCCATGCTGCCTGAAGACGTGCTTGTCGACGCAGCCACGCCGCAGGGGACCCGGGTCCTGCGCGATTATCTCGAGTATCTGCGAAACGGGCAGCTCACCAACACCACGGAAACCGGCCTCGACCCCGAAAGTGATTTCGAAGCGTCGGTAATCGCGATACTCCGCCGCCACGGCTACGAATGCACCCCGCAGTTGGGAGTGGCAGGGTATCGGATCGACATCGCGGTGCGGGATCCATCGAACGCAGGCGCCTACATCGCGGCCATCGAGTGCGACGGCGCGAGCTACCATTCCGCACGCTCCGTACGCGACCGGGACCGCATTCGCCAGGAAATTCTCGAGGCGCAGGGCTGGCGAGGCCGAATCTGGCGCATCTGGTCCACTGCATACTTCCGCAATCCCGAGGCCGAAGGGGCACGGCTCCTCGAGTTTCTTGACCACCTCCGCAAGTCGCCACGCACAACTGAGGCAGGGGCCGCCAAAAGCTGGACCGAAGAGGTCGTTGCGACCACGCCGCTTCTGCCGGGCGCGCCCCCGCCCGGGTCCCAGCCGGCATGTCCCGAGCAGGAGCCGCCGGAGGTGCGCGTGGGGTGTACCGTGACCTATGCGAACTTAACCCGGCCTGGCGAATCATACCGTGTTTCCATTGCGAACGATCGGCGCGATCTAAGCGGAGGGGTGATTGCCGTCGGGGCACCACTGGCACAGTGCCTCCTCGGTGCATCCGTCGGCGACGAGCCGATCTTGCGGATACCGGGCGCACCCCCGCAAAAGCTCCGGGTCCTGGGGATCATTCAAGCCCCGATCCAATAGCCCCGTGCGAAAATCCCTGGTCCGCGTCGCTGGTAGCGGAGCCCACCCCGCTCATAAGCCTCGAAGGCTCGCAGCGCATGGACCAGTGCCACTTCGCGGCCGCCCCGCGACCGCACTTTCACGGTGTGGCTGCCGCTTCGGCGACGAAATGCAAAGCCCATGCGATCACTGATTCGCGCCAATCCCTGCGCCCGCCGCTACCGGGAGCCTCGGGCTCACGCCTGAAAGTCAAGCCGCTGGATGAGGCAGCAGGCCAACGCGGGGAAATAGACATCGCTCAAAGCTGCGGCGTACCGGCGGAGGTGTCCCCCCGTTTCGCTCTCCACAGAAGCGACTCTGCCCTGTCCCCTGTCCCCTGTCCCCTATCCCCGCTCCCCCGAAGGTGCTAGCATGGCGTTTCGGGCAAGGGAGAAGATGGCCTCATGAAGGTTTTCGACACCCCCCACATCCGCAACCTCGCCGTGGCCGGCCACGGCGGCTGCGGCAAGACCACCTTGGTTGCCGCCGCCCTCTACACCGCCGGCGCCACCCCGCAGCAGGGCCGCGTCGAGCTCGGCACCGCGGTCACCGACTTCGACGAGCAAGAGATCCAGCGCCGCCACAGCATCTCCACCGCCCTGGCGCTGGCCGAGTGGCCCGGCCCCGACCGCGCCCCCTGCAAGCTCAACTTCGCCGACACCCCCGGCCAAAACCTCTTCGTCCACGAGGCCGCCGCCGCCCTCGCCGTGGTTGAGGCCTTGCTGCTCGTGGTGGACGCCGCCAGCGGCGTCCAGGTGCAGTCCGCCAAGCTCTGGGACCTCGCCGCCGCCCGCAACCTCCCCGTCATCGTGGTGCTCACCCGCGCCGACCACGACCACGCCAATCTCGAAGTCTCCCTCGACTCGCTGCGCACCCGATTCGGCCGTGGCATCGTCCCGGTGCAACTCGCCATCGGCGAACAGCGTGGCTTCCAGGGCGTGGTGGACCTCATCGCCATGAGCGCCCGCCACTACACCCCCGGCGGCAACGGCAAGGCGCGCATCGCCTCCATTGACGACGCCTTCGACGCCGCCGCCCGCCAGGGCCACGAGGCCCTGGTCGAGCTGATCGCCGAGGGCGACGATGCCTTGATGGAAGAGTTCTTCGAGAAGGGAACCATCCCCGCCGAGCACCTCGCCTCCGGCCTGCGTGCCGCTATTCGCGCCCGCCGCCTCTTCCCCGTGCTGCTCGCCTCCGGCGCCCAAAACATCGCCGTGGACGCCCTGCTCGATTTCCTCGCCGCCTTCGCCCCCCATCCCGGCGAGCTGGGCGAGGCCCCAGGCGCCAGCGCCGCCCGCGATGGCCTGCCGCAAACCCGCCCCGTCGCCGACTCCGCCCCGCTCTCGATGTTCGTCTTCAAGACCGTCGCCGATCCCTTCGCCGGCCGCCTCAGCGTCTTCAAGGTCCGCTCCGGCAAGGTCAAGAGCGACGACACCGTGCTCAACTTCAACCGCCAGGCCCCCGAGCGCCTCGCCCACCTCAGCCTGCTCCAGGGCAAGCAGCTCCTCCCCGTCCCCGAACTCCACGCCGGCGACCTGGGCGTGGTCGCCAAGCTGCGCGATACCCTCACCGGCGACACCCTGGGCGACAAGGCCGCCCCCATCTTCTATCCCGCCGCCGCCTCTCCCGAGGCCGCCATCCATTTCGCCCTCGAGGCCAAGAGCCGCGGCGACGAGGACAAAGTCTCCCTTGCCCTCCACAAAATGCTCGAGGAGGATTTGGCCCTGCACTTCGTCCGCGACGAGCAAACCCACGAGTTCCTGCTCGGCGGCACCGGCCAGCAGCACGTCGAGATCGCCGTCGCCAAGCTCAAGCAGCGCTACAACGTCGAGGTCAAGCTGCGCGCCCCCCGCGTCGCCTACCGCGAAACCATCCTGGGC
>Ga0307373_10012159_pt1 | contig 12303 bp, 8 predicted proteins | sample OX2MG_FD_202534 | JGI IMG/M metagenome (GOLD analysis project Ga0307373, IMG submission 202534) | Soil microbial communities from Risofladan, Vaasa, Finland - OX-2 | ecosystem: Environmental > Terrestrial > Soil > Coastal area > Acid sulfate soil | place: Finland: Risofladan, Vaasa | collected...
TCGGTCCCCCTCCCCCCGCCCACCGCCATCCCGCCCGACACGCCCACGCCGACCGCCTATCCGGGCTGCCGCTGGAACAACTCGCCCAGCGGTAAGGACTCCAACGACGGCAAGGGCTGCGACGGCTGGGGGGTCAGTTTGCCGATCGGCCCCGATTTTTGCTTTCCCGGGGTGGATTATTACCTCCGTCCGGTCCTGACCGAACTGGGTGACGACGTGGCGAACTTGAGCAACAGCGGGGTGGCGATTCTGATCGGCACTCCCCGGCTGGACAGCACGCTCGACGTGAACGCGGTCGCCAATTCCTCGACGATCAGCGGGGTCTTCGCCACCTTCTATGATCTGGCGGGCGGCTTGTTGGGGGTGATGATTGTCCTGGCCATGGTGCGCGCCTTCCTGACCAGTCTGGGACGGGACATGATGAGTCAACTGGGCGGGATCCGCCGAGCGATCGCCGGAGCGATGTTCTATTGGCTGCTCAAGGGGGCGTTGGCCCTCTGGTTTCCCCTGGTCAATCTGGTGGCCCAGTCCGTGGTGGGGGCGGAGAATCCGGGCCAGGCAATGAACAACGCCCTGATCAGTCTGGTGCATACGCCCAATCAAGCGGCCTGGATGCAGATCGCCATTTTCGCCTTCCTGGTGGTGCTTGCCCTGATCATGCTGATCCTGGTGTGTAGCCGGATCATGGGGGTGTTCGTGTTGATCGCCCTGTTCGTGGTCTCACCCCTGGCTCTGGTCACCTGGGTGTCGGGTGAATTCAAGGCGATCTCCAAGTGGTGGTTCGGCACCTTCGTCGCCTATTCCCTTTGGGGGGTGGGCTACGCGGTCACCCTCGACGTCCTGGCCGTGTTCATCAAGGCCCCGGATACGCTGGCCTACAGCGCTTGTTCGTCCGCGGGCGGCGGCACGGGGGCCTGTCTGCAACCGGTGGCCGCCAATTTTATCGGGGTGATCATCATCTGCTCGGGCCTGATCGTCCTCTTCCGTTTGCCGCGGGTGATGGATGGGCTGGCGTCCAGCCTGGGCGGGTCGGGCGGCCACGGGGGAGCGACCCTGCTGCCGATGGTAACGGCGGCGGCCGGGGTCGTGGCGATCACGCGGATGGCCCCGGCGATCAGCGGCATGGCGGGCTCGCTCGGATCGGGCGGGATGGGTCTGGCGGGGGTGGCCAAACGCGGGCTGTCCTTCGGCGGCGGTCCCGTTAGCGGGGGGAGCGGCCCGTCGGGCAGTAGCGGCAGCGGCAGCGGCGGCTCAGGCGGCGGCAGGTTGGGCGGTGGGCCGCCCGGCCAACGGGGGCCGGGTTCGGGCGGTGGTTCCGGCGCGGGCGGCGGCCCTAGCGGCACCGGCGGCTCGCGCGGCGGCCCGGGCGTGGGTGACCCCGTCGCCCCTGGCGCGAGGGCCGCCCAGGGCGTCCCGGGGCGAGGGATGAACGAGGGCGCCGGCGCGGTTGCCACGGGAGCGACGGGTATCGGCGGGGACGCCGGCGCGGGCGCGCTTGGTGAGGGTCTGGGCCTGACCGGCGAGAGCGCGTGGACGGGCGGGGGCCTGGCCGGCTTTTCCGTCGCCGACGCGGTGGCTGAGGCGGCATGGGCGGCGCTGTTGACCGATGTCAGCCTGGGCGCGGTTGACCCCCAGGAGGAAGAGTGGGGGGCGGTCCCGGCCGACGATGAGCCGGCGCCGGCGACCACCGCGACCACCGTGGAGGCCGGGGTGGGCGAAGGGGTAGTGGACAGGGCCCAGATTGGGCGGGAATTGGTGGCCGAGATGGAGGAGAAGCCGAGGCGCCGACGCCCGCCGCGTGCGCGAGCGCCGCGGAATACGCGGGTGGCCGGCCTCTTTGGCGATCTGCTGGAGAGTCAACTGGTCACCGGCGAGGCGTCGTTCGATGCCACGAAATCGAACGCGGGCGGTTCGGCCACCGGCGAGGCGGGATCGACCGGCCCCACGGAGGCGGGTGAAGCGTCCCCGGCGCCCCCAGGGGACACGGGAGCGGACGGCGAGGGATCGGCGGCCCCCGGGCCGACGAGGGACGGCGGGACCGCGCGCCCGGGATCGGCGGGCCTCGGCGAGGGTGACCAGGGAGGGACGCGATGAACGATCGGCGGCGCTGGGCGGCGGCTGGGCTGGGTCTGATCATGGCCCTCTTCCTGAGCCTGGCGATCGCCCGCCCGGCAGGGGCGGCTGGGAGGGCGGGGGAGTCGCGAGCGGCGGCGGGCGTGGGGGGCACCTGCGTCATCCCCGGACCCGGCCCCGTGCCCTCGCCGGCCGCGGCCCCGGGCAATCCGGCCTCGGTCTTTTGTATGTTCACCGGCAGCATGGGCTGGAGCGGCCAAACCACCACCGCGGACGGCTCGCCCACCGAGATGACCTGCGACGGGGCCTCGTTACCCTTTAGCAACTGCTTTCCCGGTCTCCACTACTTTATCTGGATAAGCGACTATTATCTGGGCTGGGCCGCCCGAGGCTACCTCGGCTCGGCGGTTTCCCTCCTGGTCAATACGCCGAATATCGCCCAGATCGCCGCCAACAGCCCGGATCTGGGCAGCCTCTACGCCACCATGCTGGGGATTGCTCAGTCGCTGGCCGGGCTGTTTATCGCTCTCACCCTGTTCCGCTATTTCCTGGTCAGTATCGGCCAGGGGGGCGGGATCGGGGCCCACGCCGGGCTGTATCGGGCGATCATCGGCATGGGTCTGCTCAAACTCTCGCCCGACTTGATCAACATCTGGTTTAGCGGCCTCACCGCCCTGACAGGCGCGATCGTGCCGCAAGACTTCTCTGTTTTCCCCTTGACCTGGCTGGACTACAACGCCACCCAGCCACTCTATTATCTCAGCCAGGGCGCCTCCTACTATAGTCAGGGCGCCCCCTACATCGCCAACATGGGCTCGTGGTGGGTGTCGGCCTTCCTGGTGGTTCTGCTGCTTTTGTTCCTGATCTTGGTCTTCGCCATTTTTATCCGCATGTCGGGCCTTTTTTCCCTGGTGGCCCTGTTCGTGGCCGCCCCCTTGTGCATCGTCACCTGGATCTTGCCCGAGTTCTCGGGGATCGCCCGCTGGTGGTGGGCCAGCTTTATCACCTACAGTCTGTGGGGGGTGGGCTACGCCGTGGTCTTGCTCACCACGGCGGCGATCCTGGGGGCCGGCGCCTTTGGCGCCGTCTTTGGCTATGGCGGCCTGAGCCTCAGCCCGGATCAAGTTGATTTCTTCCAGATGTTGATCGCGATCGCCGGCCTGTTGACCATGGCCCGCGTCCCCGAACTGCTGGAGGGCATGCTGGGCGGGCTTTCGGTGGCGGCCGGCGGGGCGGCGGGGACGCGGGCCGGGGCGGTCAAGTTGGCGCGCACCGCCCTCAGCTCGGGGCTGGCCTGATGGGCCGGTCGCCGCGTGGTCCGGTTCTCACCCTGCCATTGATTCTCGGCGCCTGGCTCCTCCTGGCGGCGGGGTTGGCGGGCGCGGGGACGGCCGAGGCGCGGGGGAGGGCGCGGGATAATCAAAGTTGTATCATCCCAGGCCCCGGCCCGATTCCCAGTCCCCTCACCGCCCCCGGCAATCCGGCCTCCACCTTCTGCGAGTATCAGGGCACCTTCGGCTGGAGCGGCCAGGCGGTCTCGGGCGGCTCCTGGTTTGGCCTGATCGGCCCGGACATGACCTGCGACGGGGTGCGCCTGCCCTTCGACCATTGTTTTCCCGGGCTGCACTATTTCCTCTGGATGAGCGGCTACTATCTGGGCTGGGAGGCGCGGAATTATCTGGGCGGGGCGGTCTCGCTGCTGGTCGACAGTCCGGACGTGAGCCAACTCGGGGTCGCGGGAGGGATTGCCGGCGGCATCGAGCAGAGCATGAGCGACGCCGCCCGGTCCCTGGCCGGGCTGTTCATCGTGGTCGCCCTGATCCGGACCTTCCTGGTCAGTCTGGGCCGCGATGCGCTCTCGGCTCAGTTCGCCGGCTTGTATCGGGCGATCATCGGCTTTCTCCTCCTGGCCGCCGCTCCCACCCTCCTGGGGCTGTGGTGTGGCGGCCTGACCACGATCACGCGGGCGATCGTGCCGAGCAATTTCTCCGTCTTCCCCCTGGTCTGGCTGGACGAAAACACCACCGTTCCGCCCTATTATCTCAGTCAGGCGTCCCCCTACTACAGCCATGGGGCGCCCTATATCGCCAATCAAAGCGCCTGGTGGGTAGGCTTCTTCTTGCTGATCATGCTCGTGCTGTTCGTGGTCATGCTCCTGGCCCTCTTCGTCCGTTTCTCCGGACTCTTCGCCCTGATCGCCCTTTTTCTCATTTCCCCCTTATGCATCGTCACCTGGATTTCCCCCGATTTTTCCGGGATTGCCCGCTGGTGGTGGGCCAGCTTCGTCAGCTATAGTTTGTGGGGAGTGGCCTACGCGGTGACCCTCCTCGCCTGCGCGGCGGTGGTGAGCGACGGCGCCTTCGCCACCCTGTTCGCCTATCCGGGGGTGAATCTCGATCCGGACCAAACCGCTTTTTTCCAGACCCTGGTGGGGGTGGCCGGCCTGTTGACCATGACCCGGATCCCGGAATTGATGGCGGGGATGATGGGCGGCCTTTCCGCCGCCGCCAGTGGGGTGGCGGGGATGCGGGGGTCGGCGGTGGGGGCGGTTCGCGGACTGATCGGCTGACGAGGGGAGGAAACGCGGGTGGGGAAGAGTCAAGCTCATCAGCACGGTAGGCGGCGACGGACTGGCCGCGGAGCGGGCGGTGGCGCGGCCGGCCGGCGGTTGGCGGCGCGGGCGCGGGCGCGGGAGGAACGCGCCCCAGGCGGCCGGCCGGCGGGAGAGGGAGTGGCGGCGGAGGGAGCGGCGGAAGCACGCGACCGCGCCGACCGCTTCATGGAAGAGCTCTGGGAGCGGTTCGAGCGGCTGGAGGCGGAGGCGGAGGCGGGGACGCCCGCGCCCATGTCTGATCCGGTCCCGCCCGCGGAAGGGCCGCCGGCGGCGGGAGCGGCGGATTCACCCGTGCCGGCGAAGCGGGTCCGCTTCGCCCGCGCCCGCCGCTTCATGGGGGCCGATCGGGCCATGGCCCAGCATCGGCGGGTGCTGGGGGAAGGCTACCGCTTGTTGCGGCATAATCCCGGGGCGCCGGTGTTGGTCTTCGGCACGGTGATCGTGGCCGCCGCCTCGCGCCCGCTCGCCCTCCATCATCATGTCACCCTGGCCAGCCTGACCTCCTGGCTTCTGGGCGCCCTGGTGGTGCTCGTCTACGTGTTGCGTACCCGGATGCTGGCCGGCCTGACCGCCGATCTGGCGGCGGCGCGGCGGATCCTGGCCAGTGGGACCATCCCTCCCGCCTACGCCTCCCGGTTCGGGCGTCGCGTGGTGCTGCCGCTGGCCCGCCGCTGCCTGCGGGCGCGGGTAGACGCGGGGGCGGGCCCGCCGAGAGCGGGCGGATGAGCGGGCTCGCGGCCCTGTGGAGGCGCCGGCGTTCCCTGGGCGCGGTGGCGGCCGATCTGCGCACCGGCTGGCGTCCGTTGCGGTTAGTGGGCTGGTGGCTGGCGCAGCAGGCGGTGATCCTCCCCTACTTCACGATCATGGCTCACCGTTCGGTGGCGGCGGCCACGCGGCGCGGCCTGCACCTGGTTCGCCTGGAGCAGCGGCTGGGCCTGTTCGTGGAACCGCGGCTGGCCGGGCTGACCCACGCGGGCTGGCTCGACTGGCTCTATCTCTGGCCGCACTCGGTCCTGCTAGTCGGCTGCCTCCCGTTGGTGTACTGGCGCCGGCGGAGTTACGCCGCCTTCCTTGTCCTCCGCTGTTGGTGGGCGATGAGCCTGGGCTCGGTGGCCTATATCCGCTGGCCCACCGCGCCGCCGCGCCTCTTGCCGCCCCTGCGGTTGGCCGGCGGCGCCTTCCGCTTTCCCGACGGGCTGGACCAGGTAGCCGGCGGGGCGCCGTCCTTCGACCTCTACGCCGCCTTTCCCAGTTATCACGTGGCCTTCGCCGTGATCGTCCTGGGGGCGGCGCTGGCCTGCCGGCCCGGGTGGGCGGCCCGCCTGCTGGGCTGTGCCTACGTCGTCTTCATCAGCCTGGTGGTGCTGATGAGCGCCAATCACTATCTGGCCGATGTCCTGGGCGGACTGGTCCTGGGGGCGCTCTCGGGCATGGCCGCCAGGTTGACCGTGCGCGCCTGGGCCGGGCGACGGGCCGGCGTCGGGGGCCGGGCCGAGCCAGACGCCGCGGCGCGGGCGGCCTAGGATGCGCGCGCGGCGCCTGGGGCGGCGCCTGGTCAGGGTGCTGCTCGTGGTCCTCCTCCTGGCGGCGGCCGGGGTGGTGCTTGCCTTCGCTCCCCCGGTGCGCCGCGCCCTCCCGGTGGCCGCCCCCCTGTGGCGGCAGGCTGATCGGGGGCGGGATCAGGCGACCCTCGCCTACCGCCAGGTCTGGGTCTGGCTGGCCTGGCCGGCGAGCCAGGCGTGGGCGGGGCTGGAGAACCTCCGCCCGGCCAGGAACGGCGCCGCGCCCAAGAAGATCGCGGCCCCCAGTTGGCAAGCCTGGAACGCCGTGCCGGCGACCGCCCGCTACCGGGCCCTCCATGGGCGGGATCTCCACGCGCGGCAGGTGCGGACCCTGGTCAAGTTCGAGGTGCTGGGACCGCCGGTGCTGCTCGTACTCCTCTATTTGGCGGTGGGCCTGGGGGGCAAGTTGGGCCGGGTGCGTCCGGGCATCTCGCACGGCTCGGCCCGCTGGGCCGGCAAACGGGATCTGCGCCGCCTGCGTCCCCCGGCCAAGGATCGGCGGTTCATCCTGGGCTATGGGGCGGACGGCGACCTGTTGGCGATGGGGAAGAAGGACATCGACCGCCACGTGATCATCGTGGGGCCGCCCGGATCGGGGAAATCGGCCGGGCTGATCGCGCCCAACCTGCTGCGCCACGTGGGGGGCGAGAGCCTGGTGATCGTCGATCCCAAGAGCGAATTGGTGGACCTGACCTACGCTCATCTCTCGCGGCACTACGAGGTGCGGATCGTCAATTTCACCAATCCGGCGGTCAGCGCCGGCTATAACCCGCTGGCCTTTTGCGCCGACCCGCTCACCACCACCAGCTTCGCCGAGAGTTGGATCGCCAACACGGGCAAATCAGCCAACGAACCGTTCTGGGAAAACGCGGTTCGTACCTTGCTGGTGGCCACGGTGCTGCACCTGAACCATGAACTGCGGGCCGACGGGGGAGCCACCCTGGCCCATCTGGACCATTTCCTCAACGCCCAGAGCTCGAACGAGGTCTTCGAGGCGCTCAACGCCAGCAAAAGCGCCGAGGCGCTGAAGACGGCGCGCGGTTTTATCGCCAACGTGCGGGCCAACGACAAGACCGAATCCTCCATTTTCGCCGATCTCGGGCCGCGGTTTTTGTGCCTTAAGGATCAGCGGGTCAAGGACACGACCAGCCGGCACGAGGTGGATTTTCGCGCCATGGGGCGGACCCAGGGGAAACCGATCGCTCTCTTCGTGGCCCTGGATCGGACCAAGGCCGAATTGCTCCGTCCCCTGACCGCCACCTTTTTCCAACAATTGTTCGACGAGTTGCTGGGGGTGGCCGACTCGCGGGAGAGCCACCGGGGGAGGTTGCCCCGGCGGGTGATGTTTTATCTGGACGAATTCGGCAACCTGGGGGCGATCCCGGCCATGCCCACCCGGGTCACCACCGTGCGCAGCGCCGGGATGCCCTTGGTGATGGCGGTGCAGACCTACGATCAAATCGAGGCGATCTATAAGAAGGAAGGCGCGGACATCATCATTCCCGGGGTGGGCTCGCATATCGCCCTCTCGTCGGTCAAGGGGCAGGACGCGCGCAAGTTCTCCGAGGGGGCGGGGGAGACCACGGTGGTGAGTGTTTCGGCCTCCCGTTCGCGCAAGCGGGGCTCGGTGATCGCCCGCGAGGGTGGGGATTCGCAAGGGGAGCTGCGGCGGTCCCTGATCATGCCGGACGAGGTAACCCGGATGGACGAGGACGTGATGCTGGCCCTGGTGGGGAACATGCCGGCGGTGAAGATACGGCAGCAACGCTACTACGCGGTCTTTGGGCTCCGCCGGCGGGCCGCCCTGCCGCTCCTGGGCGGGGGCGCGGTGCCGAACGGGGGGCCGGCCCGCGCGGACGGGCCGCTGGTCTCCCCGGTGCTGGACGAGGAACTGGCCGCCATGCAGGCCGGCCACGAGGCGGGGGCGGAGGCCGCCGAGGCGGATCGGGCGGCGGCGGCCCTGGGGCCGGCGGAGGAGCGGGCCCTGCTGGCGGCCCAGATGCCGGAGGCCGCCGGATTCATGGATGATCTGGCCGAGGGCTTTTTTGACTTCGAGGAAGCCGACCAGGCGCGGAGCCTGGCGGCGGATCGGGGCTCGACCGAGGAGCGGACGGGCCCCGGCGCCGAACGATTGTTCGGGTCCGAGGACGCTTGGGGGAGCCCGCGGCTGGCGGTGCACGACGCCGAGGGTGCGCTCGGAGCGCGGGCGGGGCGCCCGCGGCGGATCTGGGAGGAAGACGTCTACGACAGCGCGTCTTGAGCGAAAGCGGGCGCGCGGGTCGCGGCCCGCGGTGACCGAAACGTAGCCTGCCGCAACCCGCCCCGGTTTCAACCCCGGCGGATAGGCGGGCTTCTCGGGCGGATGTATCCGGAAAACCCGGATGAAGGAGGGCCGATCTCGCGGTACGATGCACGCATGAGGTTCCGATGATCCGCACCCACACCTTCGCCTGCGCCCTGCCCAAAGCGGACGCCGACGCGCTCAACCGCGAGAGCGGGCGGGTCTATTCCAACACACTGGTGCGCCATTATCGGATTTATCGGCGAAGCGGCCACTGGCTCTCGCCTGGGGCGGGCGAGCGGGTGGAGGACGCCCTGGGGCCGTCCAGCCTGCACGCCCATAGCCGCGATGCCGCCCAACAAGGGTTCTACAAGGCGGTCAAAACGGCGCGGGCGCTCAAGGCGGCGGGATTCATGGATGCCCGCTACCCACATCGGCGGAAGTGGTATCGGACCACGATCTGGAAGCGCACCGGGATCCGCTTGCAGTCCGGAGCGCTGGTGTTGGCGCGGGCGCGGGAGCTGGCCCCGGTGCGGGTGAGCGTCCCCTCGTCCTTGGCGCACCTCCCGGTGACGGCGTTTCGCGAACTGCGGCTGGTCTGGGACCAGGCGGCGTGCCGGTACGCCTGGCACGCGGTGATCGAGGATGGGATCGCCCCCGTCCCGACCACCGCTTCTGGCGTCGCGGGGGTGGACCTCGGTGAGGTCCATCCGGCCGCCCTCACCGACGGACGGGCCGCCGCCGTGATCTCCTGTCGGGCCCTGCGCTCGTGCGTCCAGTATACGCACAAGCGCCTGGCCGCCCTCCGAGCCAAACAGGAACGGCGTACCACGGGCTCCGCGCGCTGGAAGCGCCTCGGGCGACGGAAGAACCGCTTCCTGGCCCAGCAAAAGCGGCGTGAGCGCGACCTGCTCCACAAGGCCAGCCGGGCCGTGGTGGACTGGGCCGTCGCCCATCAGGTAGGAACCCTGGCGGTGGGGAATGTCCGTACCGTGGGGGACGGCAAGCGGCTCAAGAAGGAGCAGCAACAGAAGGTCAGCAGTGGCTGGAGCCATGGGACCATGCGCCGCTACCTGGGCTATAAAGCGGAGGCGGTCGGGATCACGGTGGATGATACGGTGCCGGAAGCCTACACCTCTCAGACCTGCCCCGGCTGCGGGGCGCGGCATAAACCAAAGGGGCGCGTCTATGCGTGCCGGGCCTGCGGTTTTCGGGGAGCGCGGGATGTGGTGGGGGCCGCCAATATCCTCTCCCGCTTCCTCCATCAGCAGGTGGGACGGGTGCTGCCGCCGCCGCGCGTCATGTATCTGCGTCCGTTCGAGCGTGCCTCGGGCCGCCCACGGAGCAGTAGCCGCCCGGACACGGCGGATCTGGCTCGGAGCGCGCCCTCGCGCGCGTCCCGAGAAGCCGCGCCTCTTTAGAGGCGGCGGAGTGTCACCAAGAAAGGAAACAGCACGCGATGGCGCGACATGGACGAGCCGGAGGGACCAAGGCGGCCGGAGGGAGCGGGACGGCGGGCCCGGCCCTACGCCACTCACTCTCGCATGGCGGGAGCGGCCTGGGGCGGGGTGGGGATTGGCTCTTGGACCGTTTCCCCCGCGCCACCCAGCTGGCCAAGCGGGATGACGAGGATCCCTTTCGCTCCGATCAGGAACGGCGGATCGAGGGGCTGATTGCCGGGGCGGCGGGGGAAACGGCGGTGCGCCATTTTCTCACCGAGGCGCTGGCGGCGGCGAAAAAGGTGCGGAACCAATTGGAAGGCGACACCTTCACCGGCAAGGACGCCTTCGCCGCGGCCGGAGAGCTCAAGCGCAATCTGCGCCAGGCCTACCGGGCGGCGCCGGTGGGCGAGCGGCCGCACGCGATCGCCGCCGCCATCCATCAACATGCCCTGGGCCTGGATGACCAGGAGAAAGGGCGATTGGACACGCTTTCGCGGCGTGCCTTCGGCCAGGCGCGGCGGCGGGATCGCCTGGCCCGTCTGGGCCAACTGGCGGATCGGATGGTGGATGCCTTCGCCGATACGCCGGAATTGCAGATCTTGCTCGGGTTGGGCACCCTGATCGTCAGGGCGGCCTCCGCCGGCCAACGCGACCTGCGCGAACGGGCCGAACGGGCCTTGCAACAGACGATCTATCTGGTGGCCGAACGCGGTCTCCTCGTCATCCCCTCCGGCTCCCGGCTGCCCCCGCCGGACGGCCCGGGCGGTTCGTGCGCGCTGGGCACCCTGGGCGGCGGTCCCCTGGGGGGTGGGCCGGGGCCGAGCCCGGTGGGACCGCCGCTGAGGATTCCCGGAGCGGCAACCCTGGGGACGCTGGTGCTGCCGGGCGGTTCGGTGCCGCGGCCGCCCTTCCCCGCCCCGGCCTTGACCACCCGGCTGGACCTGGGATATCCTCCTTCGCCGGCGGCGACCCGGCGGCTAGCCCCACCGACGGGGGCGGAAGTGACCACCGTTCCGGCCCGGTCTCCAGACGCGCACGCGGATCCGCCGGCTCCGGTGAGCGCCTTGCCGGCCGGGCTCAATCGGCACGTGGCGGCGGCCCTGGAGGCGGCGGCCGCCAATCTGGCCGGCCCACCGAGCGCGGCGCGCGCCCGAGCGGCGGCCCGTCAACTGGCCCAGGCGGAAGCCTACGGCCTGCGTCTGCGTGATCGACGGCCCGGACGGGATCCGGAGACCACGGCGCGCGACCGGGCGCGGGGCGAGTTGGTCCTGGGCACGGTGGATGGGTTGCGGGAATTGGCGGTCGACCGGACGCGCGCCTTCGCGCGGATCCGCGCCGCCCAGGTCGCCTTCAACCAGCGGACCAACCCGGATCAGCACCCGGGGACGCAACCGCCGGCGGACCAACCTCCTCCCGTGGCGCGTTCGCGCCCACTGCCGGGGGAGCGGGGCCGGACCGGGCGCGAACGGGAAACGCGGGCCCGCGGCGGCGGGGGAAGGGGCGATCGGTGAAGCCGGGCGTTATCCTGATTTGCCAGGGGTGGGGGAGGACGATCGGCTATCCTGGAAGCAGAGCGGTTACACGCGACCTTCCGGCGCCGAACGGCTCGGCCCGCCACGCCCAGGAGAAAAACGATGCAGACCCAGCCTCACCCCAGCTACCATCCCAGCGAGTACCAGCCCGGGGCGGCCCAGGCGGAGCCCCCCAGCCCCTGGCCGACCTTTCGCTGCCCCTACTGTGGGCGCGACGACCGGACCCAGCGACTGCGGGCCTTCCTGGCCGAGAGCCGGGTCAACCAGAGCCGGGGGGGCTCGCGGCAGAGCGACCTGGCCCGCCGGCTCTCCACCGGCGGCTCCACCGGCGGTTTCGGGGTGGAGCCGACCCGTTACGGCTGGGGTCTGGCCGCCCTAGCGGTCTGGGCCTATCATTGGCCGCCTCCGGTGGTCGGTCCCTACCCGCTGATGGTCCTGGGTCTGGTGCTGTTGGCCTGGGGCTATCGGCGCGAGGCGCGAGAGTGCGAGCAGTTGAACGCGGAGGCGCGCGCGCATGACGAGGAGAAACGGGCGCTGGCGGCGGCCTCGGTGCTCTGCCGGCGCTGCGGCTGTGTCTACGACGCCCGCACCGCTCCCCCCTTGGTCTGGCACGGGGTCCGCTACGATTAACGGCGGTCCCGGCGCTTCCCTGGGGAGTGACGGGTGAGGGGGAGCGGTTCTGGGATGAGGGGGGAAACCGGGACGGACCGGCCGCTGATACGGGAAACGGCAGTCTCGCGGGGGAGCGGCGACAAGGAGTGAGTGATGCAACGGGACGAAAGCGGTGGGCGCTATAACC